>Ga0068861_100000316_pt1 | contig 27077 bp, 22 predicted proteins | sample KBSSwiS42_FD_66593 | JGI IMG/M metagenome (GOLD analysis project Ga0068861, IMG submission 66593) | Switchgrass rhizosphere microbial communities from Kellogg Biological Station, Michigan, USA - KBS Switchgrass S4-2 | ecosystem: Host-associated > Plants > Roots > Rhizosphere > Soil ...
TCCATGGCCTGGATGCCGGTGGTGCCTTCGTAGATGGTGGTGATGCGGGCGTCGCGCAGGTACTGCGCGGCGCCGGTTTCCTCGACGAAGCCCATGCCGCCGTGCACCTGCACGCCGAGCGAGGCGACCTCGATGCCGGTCTCGGTGCACCAGCCTTTCACCACCGGGATCATGAGGTCGACAAACGCCTGATGGGCCTTGTCCTTGGTCTTGTGAGCGAAATCCAGCGCCGCCGCGGTGGTGTAGGCCAGCGCGCGCATCGCTTCGGCTTGCGACTTCATGAGCATCAGCATGCGGCGCACGTCGGGGTGGCGGATGATCGGCACCGCCCCGCCACCGCCCACCAGATCCCGCCCCTGCAGGCGCTCCTTGGCGAAGGCCAGCGCGCGCTGGAAGGCGCGCTCGGCGATCGCCACGCCCTCGAGGCCGACGGCGAAGCGCGCGGCGTTCATCATGATGAACATGGTCTCGAGGCCGCGGTTCTCCTCGCCCACCAGGTAGCCGATCGCCTTGTCATAGACCATTACCGCAGTCGGGCTGGCGTGGATGCCGAGCTTGTGCTCGATCGAGGCGCAGCGCGCCGCGTTGCGCTTGCCCGGCGTGCCGTCCTTGTTCGGAACGAACTTCGGCACGATGAAGAGCGAGATGCCCTTGACGCCTTCCGGCGCGTCCGGCGTGCGCGCGAGCACCAGGTGCACGATGTTCTCCGCAAGGTCGTGCTCGCCGTAGGTGATGAAGATCTTCTGTCCCGAGATCAGATAGTGATCTCCAGAGCGCTCGGCCTTGGTCCGCACCAGCGCCAGGTCGGACCCGGCCTGCGGCTCGGTCAGATTCATGGTCCCGGTCCACTTGCCCTCGACCATGTTGGGCAGGTACGCCTTTTTCAGGGAATCGGAGCCCCGCAACAGCAGGGCTTCGATTGCCCCCTGGGTGAGGAGCGGGCACAGGGAGAAGCTCATGTTCGAGCTCTTCCACATCTCCTGGACCGGGGTGGAAACGAGTCGGGGAAGGCCCTGCCCGCCCCACTCGGCTTCGAACGGCAGCGCGTTCCAGCCGCCCTCGCAGAACTTCTTGTAGGCGGCCTGGAATCCCTTCGGTGTGCGCACCGCGCCGTCGGTGTATTTGGACCCTTCTCTATCTCCAGATAAGTTAATCGGATCAAGTACTTCGGACGCGAACTTCGAGGCTTCCTCGAGGATTGCGTCGACCGTGTCTGGGGTAGCGTCCTGGTAGCCCGGCAGCTTCGCCACCGCTCCCAGCCCCGCCAGTTCGTTCAGGACAAACCGCATGTCCTTCAGGGGGGCCTGATAGCTCATTTTTTGAGCTCCTCGACAAGCGATGGCACCAGCTGGAAGAGATCCCCGACAACACCAAAGTCGGCCACCTGGAAGATGGGGGCTTCCTCGTCCTTGTTGATGGCGACGATGACCCGGCTGTCCTTCATCCCGGCCAGGTGCTGGATGGCACCGGAAATGCCGACCGCGACGTAGAGGTCGGGAGCGACGATCTTGCCGGTCTGGCCGACCTGCCAGTCGTTCGGCACGAACCCGGCATCGACCGCGGCGCGGGAGGCGCCCATCGCGGCGCCGAGCTTGTCCGCCAGCGGCTCGAGCACCTTGGTGAAGTTCTCGCCCGAGCCCATGCCGCGGCCGCCAGAAACGATGATCTTGGCGGCGGTGAGCTCGGGGCGCTCGGACTTGGAGACTTCGCGCGTGACGAATGAAGAAAGGCCGCTGTCCGCGGGAGCGGAGACGTGTTCTACAGGAGCAGAACCCCCGGTAGCCGCGACGGCATCGAATGCCGTAGTGCGCACGGTAATGATCTTGATCGCGTCCTTCGACTTCACCGTGGCCAGCGCGTTGCCGGCGTAGATCGGCCGCATGAATGTGTCGGCGCTTTCCACCGCGGCGATGTCCGAGATCTGCTGCACGTCGAGCAGCGCGGCGACGCGGGGCATCACGTTCTTGCCGTTGGAGGTGGCGGGGGCAAGCACATGCGAATAGTTCTTCGCGACCTGCACCAGCAACGCCGCGACGTTCTCGGCGAGGAACTCACCGAGGTGCGGTGCATCGGCCAGCAGCACTTTCTTGATGCCGGGGATCTGTGCTGCGGCCTTGGCCGCCTCGCCTGCCTGGTGCCCGGCGACCAAGACATGGATCTCGCCGCCCAGCTTCTGCGCGGCGGCGACCGTATTCAACGTCGCCTTCTTGACCGTCTTGTTGTCGTGCTCCGCGACGACCAGAACGCTCATAGGACCTTGGCGTCGTTGCGCAGCTTGTCCACCAGCGCCTTTACATCCGCGACCTTGATGCCGGCCTTGCGCTTCGAGGGCTCGATCACTTTCACCGTGGTGAGGCGCGGCGACACGTCCACGCCGAGCGCCTCTGGCTTCAGGTTCTCGAGGGTCTTTTTCTTCGCCTTCATGATGTTCGGCAGCGTGACGTAGCGCGGCTCGTTCAGGCGCAGGTCGGTGGTCACCACGGCGGGCAGCTTGATCGAAATAGTCTCCAGGCCGCCGTCCACTTCGCGCGTGACCTGCGCCTTTTCGCCCTCGAGCTTGAGCTTCGAGGCGAACGTCGCCTGTGGCCAGTTCATCAGCGCGGCGAGCATCTGGCCGGTCTGATTCGAGTCATCGTCGATCGCCTGCTTGCCCAGGATCACCAGCCTGGGTTGTTCCTTCTGGATCACTGCCTTGAGCAGCTTGGCGACCGCGAGGGGCTGCAGCTCGACCGCTGTTTCGACCAGGATCGCCCGGTCGGCGCCGATGGCCAGCGCGGTCCTCAGCGTCTCCTGGCAGGCCAGCACCCCGCACGACACCACCACGATCTCGGTGGCGGCGCCGGCTTCCTTCAGGCGTACCGCCTCCTCCACCGCGATCTCGTCGAACGGGTTCATCGACATCTTGACGTTCGCGGTCTCGACGCCGCTGCCGTCGGCCTTGACGCGAACCTTGACGTTGAAATCGACTACGCGCTTGATGGCGACGAGGACTTTCATGGGAGGCGGAAATTATAATACCCGGCTATGAGCGACCTCTCTCAGGTGCGAATCCCCTCCATGCGCGACCGTGTTTCAAACGCGGAATGGCAGACCCGCGTCGATCTCGCGGCGTGCTATCGCCTGGTGCATCACTACCGCATGGACGACCTCGTCTACAACCACATCTCGGCGCGCGTCCCCGGGGAGGAAGGCCACTTCCTGATCAACGCCTATGGCATGACCTACGACGAGATCACCGCGTCGAGCCTGGTGAAGATCGATTTCGACGGAAGCGTGGTGCAGGACTCGGGCACCGGCTACGGCATCAACCACGCCGGCTTCGTGATCCACAGCGCGGTGCATCGCGGGCGGCCGGACGTGGCGTGCGTGATCCACACCCACACGCCGGCAGGGATGGCGGTCTCGGCGATGGAATGCGGCCTGCTGCCGCTCACGCAGAACGCGATGTTCTTCTCCGGGGTGGGCTATCACGATTACGAGGGCCCGGCGGTGGAGCTGGAAGAGCAGAAGCGCCTGGTGAAGGACCTCGGCAGCCACGTCGCCATGATCCTGCGCAACCATGGCCTGCTCGCGGTTGGCGCCACCATCCCGGAAGCTTTCATCACCATGTATTGGCTCGACCGCGCCTGCCAGGCGCAGGTCCATGCCATGAACACCAAGCTGCGCATGCCGGAACCCGAGACCGTGCGCCTCACCAACGAACGCTACAAGCCCGGCCAGCGCCGCAAGATCGGCGAGCTGGAGTGGGCCGGCCTGCTGCGCCTGCTGGAACGCCGCTACCCGGGATTCCGGGACTGATGCTCAAGGACAAGGTCGTCCTCGTCACCGGCGCGGGCGGCGGGATCGGGCGCGACTTCGCCCTCGCCATGGCCGCCGCCGGCGCGAAGGTGGTGGTCAACGACCTCGGCACCTCGGTCAAGGGCGAAGGCAAGGACGCCGGGCCCGCGCAGAAGGTGGTCGACGAAATCCGCTCTGCGGGCGGAAAAGCGGCGGCCAGTACGGATAGCGTCGCCGAATGGGAATCCGCCAATCGCATCGTCCAGACCGCGCTGGATGCCTTCGGACGGATCGATGTGGTGGTGAACAACGCCGGCATCCTGCGCGACCGGTTCTTCTTCAACATGTCGGTCGAGGAGTGGCGCGCGGTAATCGACGTGCACCTGAACGGCTCGTTCTACGTCTCGCGCGCCGCGGCAACCCACTTCAAGGCGCAGCAGTCCGGCTGCTACGTCCACATGACCTCGACCTCGGGCCTGGTCGGGAACCTCGGCCAGGCCAACTATTCCGCGGCCAAGCTCGGCATCGCGGGCCTGTCCAAATCGATCGCGCTCGACATGGCGAAGTACAACGTGCGCTCGAACTGCATCTCGCCCTTCGCCTGGAGCCGGATGATCGGCTCGATCCCGACCGAGACCGAGGACCAGAAGGCCCGCGTCGAGAAGCTGAAGTTCATGGAAACCTCCAAGATCGCGCCGCTCGCGGTGTTCCTGGCCTCGGACGAAGCCAAGGAGGTCACGGGCCAGATTTTCGCGGTGCGCGCGAACGAGATCTTCCTCATGTCGCAGAGCCGGCCGCTGCGCTCGGTGCATCGTTCCGACGGGTGGACGCCGGAAACCATCGCGGCGCACGCCATCCCGTCGCTGCGCGACCACTTCTATCGCCTCGACCGCTCGCAGGACGTGTTCTCGTGGGATCCGCTCTGAAGCGGGTTCTGCTCACGGACACCATCGCCCCAGCCGGCGAAGACGCGCTGCGCCGCGAAGTCGAGGTCGTCAAGGCGCCGGACAGCGACGTCGCGACGCTGCGCAAATGGGCACACGATGTCGACGGCGTGCTTACGCGCAGCAAGCTTCCCGACGATCTGTTCGAGGCGGCGCCGCGCGTGCGGGGCGTGGTGGTGCACGGCACCGGTACCGATCTCGTGCCGGTGGCTGCGGCGACTGCCCGCGGTGTCATGGTCGCGAACCTGCCCGGCGTCAACGCGCAGTCGGCCGCCGAGTACTGCGCGATGGCGATGCTGATGCTGTCGCGCAAGATTGTCTCGATCACTAGCACATTGCGCTCGAGAACCTGGGATGAAGCGCGCGTGCTCGGCGGCGGCGCTCGTGAGCTGGCGGGCATGACGCTCGGTATCGTCGGCGTGGGCGAAATCGGCGGCCGCCTGGCGAAAATCGCGCGCAATGGGTTTGGCATGAAGGTGCTCGGCCATCAACGGCGCCTCGACCGGCTGCCCGCGGAAGCATCCCCTTCTCCGCTGCGCGAGCTGATCCAGAGCTCGGATTTCGTAGTACTGGCGTGCCCGCTAACCCCGCAAACGCGCTACCTGATGAATCGCGAGACGCTGGCCCTCATGAAGCCGGCCGCGTGGCTGATCAATGTCGGGCGCGGCCCGGTGGTGCAGGAGGAAGCGCTGATCGAGGCCTTGAAAGGAAAGCGCATCGCCGGGGCCATGCTGGACGTTTACGAGCACTACCGTCTCGAACCCGGCCATCCGCTCTTCTCGCTGGACAACGTCATCCTCACGCCGCACCTTGCGGCGGTGACGCAGGAATCGCGCGCCCGGGCAGGCGTGGCGGCTGCCGACGAGATGCTGCGCATCCTACGGGGCGACCGACCGCGCAACCTGGTGAACCCCGAGGTGCTGAATGAAAATCGCTGACGTCAGGGCCTACCCCACCTCGTTTCCGATCCCTCAGCAGAACCGCGTCGCGCTGGGCATAGGCACCGCAGTAAAGCGCGATGCGGTCGTGGTAAAAGTGACCACGGACGAGGGCATCGTCGGCTGGGGCGAAGCGCACCACGGGCGCGCGCATACCGCCGTCGCCAAGCTGATCGAAACGACCCTCAGACAGCTCATCCTCGGGATGGACGCGCTCGCGACCACGACGGTGTGGGAAAAGCTGTACCGCGCCCAGCTCGCGAGCCACGGCATGGGCGCCGGGGCGTGCCTCGCCATCAGCGGCATCGACATGGCGCTTTGGGACATTCGCGGCAAAACGCTGAAGCTTCCGCTCTACCGCCTGCTCGGGGGAGCTTCGAAACCGATTCCTGCCTACGCCGGTGGCGTCTCGCTCGGCTACCAGCCCGAAGCAGAGCTCGTCGCGGAGGCGAGGAAAAGCCTCGATCAGGGTTACAAGGCCATCAAGTTGCGCCTCGGCGACAATCCGGCGCGGGACATCGCGCGCATGCGCGCGGTGCGGAAAGCATTCGGCGACGACATCGTCATTCTCACGGACGCCAACATCGGCTATCAGCTCGAGGACGTGCACCGCGTGATGCCGGTGCTCGACGAGATCCGCGCAGGCTGGCTGGAGGAGCCGTTCCCCGCGCACGACTATCGCAGCTACCGCGAAGCGAAGCTCCTCGGCCGCACCCCGCTTGCCGCGGGAGAGAACCACTACACCCGCTTCGAGTTCAACCGCGTGATCGAGGACGGCGCCATTACCATCCTGCAGCCGGATCTGTCGAAATGCGGCGGCATCACCGAAGCGCTGCGCATCGCCGCGCTCGCCTCGAGCTGGAAGCTGCCGATCCATCCTCACAGCTCGATGACCGGCCTCAACCACGCCGCCACCATCCATTTCCTCGCCGCCATCGGCAATGGCGGCTATTTCGAAGGCGACGTCTCGAAATCGAATCTGTTCCGCGACGAACTGGTGGAGAATCCCGGGATCGTCGATCGGGACGGCAACGTGCGCCCGCTCGACAAGCCCGGCCTCGGGCTGGAAGTTAACGAGGCATTCCTCGCCAAGCACACCGCCATCGAAGGACCGGGTTACGTATGAGAAGAATCCTCGCCGTTCTGCTGCTCCTGCCCCTGACCGCCTTTGCGCAGGGTTATCCCAGCAAGCCGATCCGCTACATCGTGCCGTTCCCGCCCGGGGCATTCAACGATACCCTCGCGCGCACCCTCGCCGCCGAGCTGCCGAAGACGCTTGGCCAGCCGGTGATCGTCGACAACCGGCCCGGCGGCAACAGCATCATCGGCACCGAGCTGGCGGCAAAGTCACCGCCCGACGGCTACACGCTGTTCGGGGCCGCGCTGCCGTTCTCGGTGATCCAGAGTCTCTACAAGACGTCGTTCGACGTAACGAAGGATTTCGCGCCGATCACCCTCGCCGGCGTGACGCCCAACCTTCTGGTGGCCAATCCCGGCGTGCCGTTCAGCGACGTGAAGGGCCTCATTGCCTATGCCAAGGCGAATCCCGGCAAGCTGAACTACGCCTCGACGGGCAATGGCACTTCCAACCACCTTTCCTTCGAGCTGTTCAAGGCAATGACCGGCACGCAGGTCACGCATGTCCCGTACAAGGGCAGCGCGCCGGCAGTGACCGACCTGCTCGCCGGGCAAGTGCAGGTCATGTTCGACAACACGCCCAACGTGCTGCCGCACGTCAAGGCCGGGAAGCTCAAGGCGCTCGGCGTGTCGTCCAGGACGCGCTCGCCTTTCGCGCCCGAGGTGCCGACGGTCGACGAAGCCGGCGTGCCGGGCTACGAGGTCGGCGTCTGGTTCGGCGTGCTGACGGTGGCGGGCACGCCGCCGGACATCGTCAGGCGCCTCAACACCGAGATGGTGAAGATCCTCACCTCGCCCGAGGTGAAGCAGCGCATCACCAATTCCGGCGTCGACGTGGTGGCGGGCTCGCCGGAGCAGTTCAGCGCCTTTCTCAAGTCCGAGGTGGCGCGCTGGGCCAAGGTGATCCAGGACGCCGGCATCAGGGCCGACTGAACGTGGCGCGCAAGCCGATCCGCTCCGATCTCGGCTGGTCGACGGTCGACAGGATCTTCGTGCGCGGCAAGGACCTCCCCGGTGAGATCCTCGGCACGCTGAACCTGGGCGACATGGCATTTTTCGAGCTGACCGGGCGCGTTCCCAATCCGAAGGAGTCGCGCCTGTTCAACGCGATGGCGGTGACGCTGGTCGAGCATGGAATCACGCCAAGCGCCCTCGCCGCCCGGCTGACCTTCCTCGGCGCGCCCGAAGCCATGCAGGCGGCGGTCGCCGCAGGCCTGAGCGGGTTGGGGAGCGTATTCGTCGGCTCGATGGAAGGCGCCGCCAAGCTGCTGTCCTCGGGCAAGAGCGCGCAAGAGATCGTCGCGGAGAACAAGCGCATCCCCGGGCTGGGTCACCATCTCCATAAGCCCATCGACCCGCGAGCGGTGCGCCTGTTCGAGATCGCCCGCGAGACCGGCTTCTACGGCAAATATTGCGCGCTGATGGAAGCGATCGGCAAGGAAAAGGAGCTGGTCGTCAACGCCACCGGCGCGATCGGGGCGCTGGCCTGCGAGCTCGGCCTCGACTGGCGCGCGGTACGCGGCATCGGCGTGATGGCGCGCGCAGTCGGGCTGGTCGGCCACCTGCTGGAAGAAGCGCGCGAGCCGATGGCCGAGACGATCTGGCACCAGGTCGAAGAAGAGGCAACGCGTCACATTCGCAAGACATGAACCTCGCGCGCGACAATTTTCCGGAGCTGCGGGACGCAGTACGCCAGCTCTGCAGCCAGTTCGATTCGGCGTACTGGCAGAAAATCGACGAGCAGCGCGCCTATCCCGAGGCCTTCGTCGAGGCGCTGACCAAGGCGGGCTGGATGTCGGCGCTCATCCCCGAGGAGTACGGCGGCTCGGGACTGTCGCTTACCGAGGCGACGGTGATCATGGAGGAAGTGACACGCTCGGGCGGCAACGCAGGCTGTTGCCACGGCCAGATGTACAACATGAACACGCTGCTGCGCCACGGCTCGCCCCGGCAGAAGCAGAAGTATCTGCCGAAGATCGCCACGGGCGAGCTGCGCCTGCAGTCGATGGGCGTCACCGAGCCCGGCGCGGGCACCGACACCACGAAGATCAAGACCGTGGCGGTGAAGAAAGGCGACCGCTATGTGGTGAACGGCCAGAAGGTGTGGACCTCCCGGCTGCAGCATTCGGAGCTGATGATCCTGCTCACCCGCACTACGCCCGCGGACCAGGTCGCGCGCAAGGCCGACGGCATGTCGATCTTCCTGGTCGACACCGCCAGCAAGGGCATCGAGGCGCGCCCAATCCGCAACATGGTGAACCACGAGACCAACGCGCTGTTCATCGACAACCTGGAGATCCCGGCGGAGAACCTGATCGGCGAGGAAGGCAAAGGCTTCCGCTACATCCTCGACGGCCTGAACGCCGAGCGCATCCTGATCTCTGCAGAGTGCATCGGCGACGGCTATTGGTTCGTCGACAAGTCGTGCTCCTACGCGAAGGACCGGGTGGTGTTCGACCGGCCCATCGGGCAGAACCAGGGCATCCAGTTCCCGATCGCCGAGGCCTACATGGAGATCGAAGCGGCGAACCTGATGCGCTACAAAGCCTCAGGTTTGTTTGATGAGAGAAAACCCTGTGGGGCTGAAGCGAACATGGCCAAGCACCTGGCGGCGAAGGCTTCCTGGGAAGCGGCCAACGTGTGCCTGCAGACCCACGGCGGCTTCGGCTTCGCCGCCGAGTACGACGTGGAGCGCAAGTTCCGCGAGAACCGGCTCTACCTGGTGGCGCCGATCTCGACCAACCTGATCCTGTCCTACCTCGCGGAGCACGTGCTCGGCCTGCCGCGGTCCTTCTAGGGCCGCCAGTGGACTCGAGCTACCCTCACGCTGTACGGGGGATCGGCCTGATGGTCCTGGCCACCTTCTGCTTCGGCTGCCTGGACACGATGTCGAAGTACCTTGTCGCCCACTACCCCGCGTCCGCGCTGGTCTGGCTGCGCTACGTGATGCAGACCCTCGTGATGATGGCCATCTTCCTGCCGCGCATGGGCAAGCGGCTGGTGCGCACCTCCTTGCCGAAGGTGCAGGTGCTGCGCAGTCTGATGCTGGTGTTCAGCAGCGTGGTGTTCGTGGTGGCGCTGAACCACATGCAGATCGCCGAGGTGGCGAGCATCGTGTTCCTCGCGCCGATCATCGTTGCCTTGGCCGGCGGCCCGCTGCTGGGTGAGCGCGTCAGCACGCGAACCTGGCTCGCCCTGGCGGGCGGCTTTGCCGGCGTCCTGCTCATCATCCGGCCCGGCGGCAACGCCTTCACCTGGTGGGCGCTGCTTCCGCTGGGCTGCGCGTTCATGTTCGCGGGATATCAGATCCTGACGCGGAAACTCGCCGGTCGCGACGATCCGATCACCACGCTTTTCTATCCCGGCCTGATCGCGGTGCTCGCCATCCCGCCGGTCTTCCCTGGCGCGATCTCGGCGCTCCCCGCCGTCCCGCTCCACGGCGCCATGCTCGCCGGCATCGGCATCCTCGGCGCAGTCGGCCACTTCCTCCTGATCCGCGCCCATGGCCTGGCACCGGCAACGCTTCTCGCGCCCTTCGGCTACACCCAGCTGCTGGTCGTTCTTGCGCTGGGCTGGCTGGTCTTCGGCCAGCTTCCCGACGGTGTAGCGCTTACCGGCATCGCCCTCATCGCCGGTTCCGGCCTGGCGCTGATCGTTACTGCAGGATCGAGCCGGTCTTATTGACGATGGCGAAGTCCACGTACTGCGAGCCGGTTTGCTTCGGCCGGGTGAAGTCGATCAGGAAGCCGCCGATGTCCACGCCCTTCATTCCGCCGACCGCCTTCGACAACGCCGCCGGGCTGGAGCGCGTCTGGCGCAGGCCCTGCACCAGCACCTTGGCGGCGATGTAGCCCTCCATCGAGCGCTCGGCAAGGTCGGGATCCTTCGCCTCTTTCGCGAGCTGCTGGTATTCGCGCGTCATCGGCAAGGTGCGCGACGTGGTGAGCGGCCAGAGCACGCCGAAGCCGTAACCCGCCAGCTCTTCGGGGTTCAGGCCCTTCTTCATGCCGTTGATGTCGATGACCGAGACGCCGTAGACCTGCGCGGTGCCGCCGCCCTTGCGGTATTGCTTGATGAACTCGACTGCCGCCGAGGTGACTGCGCCGAGATAGATCACCTGCGCATCGGACTTGAGCACTGCCTCGACCGCCGGCTTCACGTTGGTCGTGTTGCGCTCGTAGGGTACCTTCACCACCAGATTCACGCGCGTGACCGGGGCGGCGCGCTCAGCGCCGGTGACGATGTCCTTGCCGAAGCCGTCATCCTGATAGACCACCGCGACGCGGTTGATGCCGATGAGGGACAGGATCTCGAACAGCCGCCGCACTTCGTCGCCGTAGCTCGCCTTGGTTACGTAGATGTTGGGCGCGCCGAGCATGGTGCTCGCGCCGGAGATCGCGCCGACCAGCGGCACATTGGCGCGCGCCAGGATGCCGTCCTTGATGATGGCCTCGTTGTTGGCGGTGCCGAGCACGCCGATGAACGCGAGCGGCGCGTCCTTGACCAGCACCTCTTTCACCAGGCGGACCGTTTCTTCGGCCTTATAGCCGTCGTCATAGGCCACCAGCCGGATGCGGTCGCCGTTGATGCCGCCGTTCCGGTTGACGTGGTTGAGATATAGGTTGATGCCGGAGCGGATCGCCTTGCCGCTGCCCGCCTGCGCGCCGGTGAAGGCCGCGACCTGGGCGACCACGATTTCCTTGGCGGATGCTTGCGCCGAGGCGAGCAGGCACAGCAGCGCGGCTATAACCGCCCGTTTCTTCGTTATTGCTGACTTCATGTTCGTTTCCCTCCCAGGGAACGAGCATGAAGGCGGAATCAGAAAAGTGCGGCGTTGAAATTCACGCTTTCCGACAATCGGACTTCGGGATTAGCCGGGACAGGCGGCGACTGTGAACTTCTAGGCGGCCGCCTGGGCGAGCAGCCGATTGGCCTTGGCGAGCCGCTCGACCAGAGTGCGCATGAATGCCTTGTGGAAACCGTTCTGGCAGGCATCGCTGGCGATGCGCACGGCGGCGAACTTGATCTGCATGGCGATGACCTTGCCGCGCGCCGCGACGGTGGTCGTGCGGCGCTCGACGTTGTCGGCGAAATACAGCATCTCGCCGAACGATGCCCCCGGCGTAAGCACCGCGAGCGGCTTGCTGAGCAAGGTGACTTCGACCTCGCCCTCCACCAGGATGTAGAAGCTGTCGCCGGCCTCACCCTCCCGCATCAGCACGGTGCCGGGATCGATGGTCTGCCAGGCGCCGACGCGCACCACTTCCCACAGCTCGACCTCACCGAAGTCCTTGAAGAAGGCCATGTCGCGCAGCTTGCCGAACTTCTCCGAATCGGAGGTCGTGACGCCCGGCCCCGGCCGCAGGCTCATGAAGGCGCGCGTGATGTCCTTGCCGAACTCGAGCCAGCTGCGGTAGCGCTGCGACGGGCTCTTCTCGATCGCTTTCATCACGATCTCGTCGAGCAGCGGCGGCAGGTCGGGCCGCAGGCTGGAGGGCTTGGGCGGAGGCGTATTGAGAATGGCGTAGGTCAGCGCGACATGGCTGCCGGCCTCGTACGGCAGGCGCCCTGTGAGGAGGCGAAACATGGTCACGCCGAGCGAATAGATGTCGGTCTGCTGGTTGAGCGGCTCCAGGCGCAGCTGCTCGGGCGACATGTACGCCGGCGAGCCGATGCCCTTGATCTGCGTGGTCTTCTCCTCCAAGCGCTGCTGGAAGGAAGCGCCGAAGTCGGACAGCTTGGTCTCGCCGTCGACCGATAGCAGGATGTTCCCCGGCTTGATGTCGCGGTGGATGATGCCGTGCTGGTGCGCGTACTCGAGTGCACGGATGCACTTGAAGATGATCTCCACCACCTTGCCGATCGGCAGCAGCCGCTCGCGCGTCGCATGCAGCTCGAGGGTAACGCCGGACACGTACTCCATCACCAGGTAGCTGCGGTTCGGCTCGATCACAGCGTCATAGATATCGACGATGTGCGGGTGATTCAGCTTGCCGGCGAGCGAGGCCTCGGCAAGGAACGCCTTGTGCTGCACGCGCTCGAGCTCGGTATCCGCGCCGCGCGCGAACTCCAGAACCTTGACCGCCACGTCGCGGTCGCCGAATGCGTCGCGCGCCAGGTAGACCCTGCTGGTGGCGCCGCTGCCGATCTCGCGGATCACCGGATATTTCCCGATGGTCTCCTGCGGCTGCGGCTTCTCGATCTTCATCGCGCGTACTGGGCGACGAGCTGGAGCAGCTCCGCCTCGGCGTAGGGCTTGCCGAGGAAGTGGTTTACACCGAGTTGTGTGGCCTGGTTACGGTGCTTGTCGGCGGTTCGCGACGAAATGATGATGATCGGGATTCCCTGCAGGCGGGCGTCGCTGCGCACGTTCTTCGCGAGATCGAAGCCGTCCATGCGCGGCATCTCGATGTCGACCAGCATCACCTTCGGCAGGCCGTGCGCCATCTGCTCCAGGGCGTCGACGCCATCCTTGGCGGTGACTACGGCGTATCCCTCGCGCTCGAGCAGGCGGCCGGTGATCTTGCGCACCGTGAGCGAATCGTCGACCACCATGACGATCGGCGGCGCGGCCTTGGCCGCCGAAGGCTGGGTGGTCTTCGTTATGCCGGTGGTGACAAGTCCGCTCAGCGTGCGGTGAGCCAGGTGTACCGGGTTCATGATCAGCGCGACAGTGCCGTCGGCCAGAACCGTGGCGCCCGAAACGCCAGGCACGCGCGTGAGCTGCTGGCCGATGCTCTTCACCACGATTTCATGGTTGCCGAGGAGCTCGTCGACATGGACCGCGACGCGCTGGATACCGCTGCGCAGCAGCAGCACCGAGTTGTACGGCTGCAGGGCCGGGTTGCCGGGCAGGCCGAGCAATGAGTGCATCGAATGCAACGGATAGTTGCGGTCCTGGAACTCGATCTTGCGGCTCTCGAAGTGGCCGGCCAGGAGCTCGCTTTTCATGCGCATAACCTGCTCGACCATCGCCGAGGCGATCGCGATCGTGCTCTCGCCGCTGCGTACCAGCACGGCCTGAGTTACCGCCAAGGTGAGCGGCAGGTAGACGGTAAAGGTCGTGCCGCCGCCGCGCGTAGTAACGATGTCGACGCGGCCGCCGATCGCGGTAATGTCGTTCTTCACCACATCCATGCCGACGCCGCGGCCGGCGAGCTCGCTCAGCTTTTCCGCGGTGGACAGGCCGGAGGCAAAGATCAGGTGGGCGAGCTCGCCCTCGGTCGGCTCGCGGTCAGCGGGCAGCAGACCCATCTCGGCGCCCTTCTTGCGCAGCGCCTCGAGGTTCAGGCCCGCGCCATCGTCGGCGAACACCAGCGCGATTTCATTGCTCTCCTGGCGCAACGTGATCGAGACGCGGCCGGTCTCGGCCTTGCCCGCCGCCACGCGCGCCGCAGGGTCTTCGATTCCGTGGACCAGCGCGTTGCGCAGCATGTGCTCGAGCGGAGCGCCGATGCGGTCAAGTACGCTGCGGTCGAGCTCGACTTCCGAGCCGCTGATCTCGAGATCGGCCTTCTTGCCGAGCTCGCGCGCGGTCTGGCGCGTGATGCGGTACAGGCGCTCGTTCAGGTTCGCGAACGGCACCGCGCGCACGCGCATCAGCTCCTGCTGCACGTCGCGGCTGATGCGCGCCTGGTGCTGCAGGGCGGCGTCGGTGTCGCCCATGTTCTTCTGCAGGCCCTGCTGGATCGCCGTGACGTCGCTCAAGCTCTCTGCCATCAGGCGCGTGAGCTCCTGCAGGCGCGTATAGCGGTCGAATTCCAGCGGATCGAAATCGCCTTTCTTCTCGTCCAGCACCGACAGGCGCGATTGCATCTGGCTGTCGGCCTGCACCTCGATCTCGCGCAGCTGGCCGCGCAGGCGCGCTACGCTGTCCGAAAGATCGGACAGCGACTGCTTGATGACGCGCAGCTCGGCTTCCACGCGCGAGCGCGCGATCGCGACCTCGCCGGCCTCGTTGATCAGGTCGTCCAGCGTGTCGGCATTGACGCGCAGCGTGGCTGCCGCGCTGGGAAGCGGCGGCTCGACGCGCGGTGCTGGCGCCGCCGCAGGTGCGGCTGCGGCAGGTGCGGCGGCCGCGGCTGGCTGCGCCGCCGTCGCGGCGGGTGCGGCCGGAGCTGCCGGCGTGGCCAGGGGGGCCGTGATGCTCAGGGCTTCATTGGACCGCAGGCGCTCCACGTCGGAGCTGAGGCGGTCCATGCGTTCTTCGAGCCAGGTGAACAGGTCGTCGGTGTATTCGCCGGACTCGAGCGCCGCCTCGATGCGGCCCTCCATCAGGTGGCAGAGCTCGCCCAGGCGGATAGCGCCCGCCATGCGCGCGCTGCCCTTCAGGGTGTGCAGCAGCCGGCGCAGCGATTGGTGGATTTTCTCGTCGCCCGGGTTTGCCTTCCACTCGCGCAGGTCGCCACCGATCTGCGGCACGATCTGCTCCGCCTCCTCGACGAAGATCGGCATCAGCTGCGGATCGATGTCGTCGCGCATCACGCGCTTCTCGCGTCCGTCGGGCGCCTGCGGCGTGGGCGGCTTGACCGCCGCGCGGCGCGCAGCTTCGAGCCGCCCGATCAGCGCGCGCAGCGTGGTGTGCGCAGGCTGCGGCGAGGCCGGCGCCTCGCCTTTGCGGATCGATTCGACCATGCCGTGCATGCTGGTCACCGCGTCCTGGACGATTTCACCGTCCTTCGGATCGCTGGTTTCGGCGGCGAAGCCCGTCCATTGCTCCAGTGCGCTCGCCAGATCGGCGAGCGGCGAGAAGCCCGCGGTACGCGACGTGCTGCCGAGCGTATGCGCGGCGCGCATGAAATCCTGTGAAGCGTCGGCGGGCGGCGTCGCCGCGCGCCACGCCTTGCACTGCGCTTCCAGCACCGCGATGTGCTCCGCAGCTTCCTTGGTGTAGATCTCGTACAGGCCGCGAGACACCGTCACCGTGCCGACGGTGACGGCGTCGGGCTCGCCACCTTCCTTCGCGCGCTTGGCGAGCGCCACGATCTTGCTCGCGTCCACACCCTTCAGGCCCGGTCCGCGCAGCGCGGCGATCCACTGGCTGAACAAAGTGGTGGCGGTCGCGAGCAGCTCGAACAGCACCGGCGCGGCGGTACGCTTCTGCTCGAGCCAGAGATTGAGCACCTGCTCGACTTCCCAGGCGGCTTCGCCGATATCGGTAAGGCCCACCATGCGCCCGCTGCCCTTCAACGTATGGAAGGCACGGCGCACCGTGGTGAGCGCCTCGCGGTCGTCGGGCTTCTGCTTGTACTCCGGAAGCGTCTTCTCGATGGTCTGCAGTACCTCGACCGCTTCCTCGAGGAATACCTCGAGAAGCTCCGGGTCGACGCCCGCGGGCGCCGCCCCCGGGGCAGCGTTCACCGCCGGGGCAACTTCCTCCAGGCCGAACTCGATCTTTGGGGCCTCCGCTGCCGAGGGGGCGGACGGGGATGCGTCGCGCTTCTCATAGCGGCGGAAGAACAGCGCGATCGCCTCTTCCGACGGCTCGCGCCCGTGACGGCAAGGCTCGAGGAAGAAGGCCACACTGGACAGGCCTTCGGCGATCCAGTCGACGTCATCGCTGGCGACATGTTCGCCGCGCGCCTGAGCCAGCACCAGGGTCTCGCAGATCGAGATCGCCTGCGCCGCCACGGGGAAGCCCAGCACGGACAGCGCGCCGTGTGCCTGGCGCAAGTAGGGTTGCAGCTCGGCCAGCGTGGCACGCTTGCTCGCATCCCGGGTGAACCCGTCGAACACCTGTTCGACGTGTTGCAGGTTGGCGAGCACCTCGCGTGCCACCTGCGCGCGAACCTGCAGCGCGCCGATACGTTCGGTCAGATCCGGTCGCAGGCCAGCCGGCGGCTCACCGTTCGACTTTCCTTTCGCCGCGTCGAGCAGCCAGCCGCCCATGATGACGATTTGCGCATCCATGTCTTCGGCCGGGCTGCTGAAATGGTCGATGATGTTCTCGACCAGCAGGAAGGCCGACGCCATCTCGATCACCATCATGTTGCCCTGGCGCGGATACGGGTCGGGCAGCTTGCCCGCCACCAGCGAAATGGCGTCGATCAGCTTGATCAGGAGCTGGTTGCCCAGGCTCTTGCTCTTGGTCTTGAAATCGGCGACGCGCTCGCGGAACACGCGCGCCTTGTCCGCCTCGCCCGCCACGTACTGCTCCCACGCGTGCTTGAGCGCATCGAGACGCGAGTGCATGTCGAACAGCGACGCCTCCAGACGCTCGGCCTCGAGCTCGATGGTGACGTCCGGCAGCCGCTCCGGGCGCGGGAACAGGCTGTCGAGCTGGTAGAGCTGCTTCACTTCCTTGATGCGCGGGGTCAGCGAATCACGCCGCGCGACCACATACAGGACCTCGCGCAGCAGCGCGTCGCCGTTCTTGGCACCGCCGGCGGCGAGGTCGCGGATCTGAAAGTCGACGCGGTTGCACACCACCTTGGCCGTCGTCAGCCATTCGGCGTCCGAGCCGTTGGCGAGCGCGTCGATTAGCGCGCCGGCCGCCCACCAAAGGGCGCGCGGCTCCGGAAGCTGGGTGGCCACCTGGTGCATGGCGTCCACGGTCTGGCGCATCTCCTCCAGCCCGCTCGGCGTGCCGCGTAGCCAGGCGAGCAGGCCACGCTGAAAGCGTGTGCGTTGCGCCTGCACATAGGCGGGCAGATCTTCCTCCGGCACCGCTTTGCCGTCCGGATGCACCGGCGCAGCGACCGCCACATCCGGAAAGAACAGGTCCTTCTCCGAAATCGTCTTGCGGCCGAGCAAGCCCGACAGGTCGCGATACACCGGGTAGAGCCGCAGCGGAACGTCAGCCTGACCGCGCGCCAGCTCGCCGACGAAATTTTTCAGCGCCACCACCGCGCGGTCGATTACGCCCATGGTCTGCGCTGACGGGCGCTGGCCGTTGATGCCGGCGAAGCTGCCCTCGATCGCCTCGCACACCAGCGTCGCGCCGTTCAGGCCGACCATGCGCAGCGCCCCGCTCACCTGGTGCAGGTGCTCGGGGCAGGGCTGCAGCACCGCGTCGTTCTCCGGCGCTGCCGAGAACTTGGCGATGGAATCCTGGACGAGCGTCAGTGCGCGCTCGACTTCGGCGTTGATCCAGGAAAGGAGGGTCTGGTCGGCCATGCTTTGCTCTTGTTAGATCAGGCCGCCAGCTTGAAGCCGGCCACCGAGCTCTTCAGTCCGTCGGCGAGCTGCGTCAGGCGCGCCGCCGAGCTGGCGGTCTGCTTGGTGCCGTCGGTGGTGAGCTGGGTGATGCCCAGAATCACCTTCATGTTGGCTGCGACGCGCGTGGCGCTCGCCGCCTGCTGCTGCGTCGACTGCGTGATCGAGTCGATCAGCTCGGCGAGCTGGCTCGACACCGCGCCGATTTCGCGCAGCGCCTGGTCGGCCTCGTCCGCGGTCTTCGTTCCCTGCACCACGTTCTGCGTGCTGCGTTCCATGGCCTCGACCGCGTCCTGCGTGTCGCGCTGAATCGATTTCACGATCGCGCTGATGTGCTTGGTCGCCTCGCCGGAGCGCTCGGCCAGTCGCTGCACCTCTTCCGCGACGACCGTGAAGCCGCGTCCGGCTTCACCCGCGGACGCCGCCTGAATCGCGGCGTTCAGCGCGAGCACGTTGGTCTGCTCGGTAATGTCCGAGATCAGCTGCACGATCTCGCCGATCTCCTGCGAGCTCTCGCCCAGCCGCTTGATCCGCTTGGAGGTTTCCTGGATCTGGTTGCGGATGTCGTTCATGCCGCGGATCGCGTTCTGCACCGCCGTCGCGCCTTTCTGTGCGGCGTGCACCGAGCTTTCCGCCACCTTGGACGAGTCGCCCGCCTTCTTCGACACCTCGATCATCGACTGCGCCATCTGCGTCACCGCCGAGCCGGCGCCCTGAATTTCGGTCGACTGCTTCTGCGCGGCGTCGAGCAGCTTGCCGGTGACGCTCTGCGCCTGCTCCGTGGCCGCGGTCACCTGCTGCGAGGCGTCGGTGATGCCGGCCACCAGGCGTCGCAGCTCGTCGATGGTGTAGTTGATCGAGTCGGCGATAGCGCCGGTCATGTGCTCGGTCACCTGCGCACGTACCGTCAGGTCGCCGTTCGCCAGGTTGGTAATCTCGTCGAGCAGCCGCTGAATCGCCTCCTGGTTGCCCTTGTTCACCAGCTCACTGTCCTCCGCGCGGCGGCGGCTGTCGTCGAGGTACACCTTACCAATGAGCAGCAAGCACGCGAGCGCAAGCAGCGACACCGCCGCCAGGATGACCGCGTTCAGGCGCCGGCCTTCGAGCTGGCGCTCGTAGGCGGCGTTCAACTGCTCGGCCGCGCCCAGCAGGGTCTCGCTGTCGCGGAACAGGTCGAAGGTCGCGCGCTTGGCGGCGATCAGGCGCTGCTGGCTGCCGAGAATGTCGCCCACCGCCTTCTGGTACTCCTTGAACGCGTTCTCCATCTCACCGAGCTTGCCGCGCAGCTCGGCGTCGGACACGCGCTGGATGCGCAGCGCGTCGCTGCCGGAGAGCAGGCCCTGCAACGTGTCGCGGAAGGTGTTGGTGTCCTTGCCGAGCAGGAACGAGACCTCGGGGTCGATCTGCGCTTCCGCCAGCATGGTGTTGGCGTTCTTCGCCATGCGCTGCACCAGCATCATGAGCTGCGAGGCGATCGCGTTCTGGCGCGTGGAGCCGCCGGCCTGCACGCTGAGCGCCGCCACCTCGTCCGCCAGTTCCTGCAGTGCGGGGTTGCGCTCGTTCATCAGGCGCACCGCGTTGCCCAGGCCGATCAGGTTCTTCTCCTCGGCGATAACCAGCGACGCGTTCTTCTCGCTCTTTTTCCACTCGGCATCGAGCCGGTCGAGCACCGGGCGCGCATCGCCCGAGGTCGCAGGCAATGACACGCCGCCGGCCTCTCCGCCGGAGAGCAGCAGCTTCATCTGCCCGGCAAACTCGTCCCGGCTGTCGCGCAGCTGCTTGAAGGCCTCGAGGTTACCCTGCGAGGCCTGTTGCGCCGCCTTGGCCAACCGCTGGGACAGCATGCGGACCTTGCCGACCGTGGCGATGTAGAAGGTGCCGAACGTGCTCTGCCGTGCGTCGAACCAGACGACCGCGGCGTCGACCAGGAGGAAGAACACGAGCGCTCCGGTGAGGATCTGGAGCTGCCGGCCGCTCGACAGCTTGCCGAGCAGCGGCAGTTTTCCGGAGAGCAGTTTGGATTCTAGTTTGGTAGCCATGATGAGTCTCGCTGAGGTGACTGAGTTATCGCAGGAACTTGCCGTCGCGCGCGATGATCGTCAGATCGACGAACTTCGAGCCCGCGTGGTTCTTGGGGGAATAGGCGACGTGGAAGCCGCCGAGATCGACATCCATCTTTTCCATGGTGTCGACGAATTTTTCGCGGTTGAGGTCGCGCCCGGTGCGCTTCAGGCCCTCGACCAGCACCTTCGCGCTGAGGAAGCCTTCCAACGCGCCGAAATCGACCTCCTTCAGGCCGGCCTTCTTTGCCGCGACCTGGTACTCCTTGACCACCGGCACCGCGGTGCCCCAGGGGAAGGGCACCACCTGAGAAATGGCCACGCCCACGCCGTCCTTGCCGAGCGCGTCGGCCAGCGCCTTGCTGCCGACGAAGGACACGTTGTAGAACGTGGCACCGCTGCCGAGCTTCTGCATCTGCCGCACAAACGCGGTGATCGAGGTATAGGCGCTCACCATCACCACGGCGTCGGGCTGCGAGGCGTGGATTGCCTTGGCCGCCTCCTCCACCGCCACGGTATTGCGCTCGACCGTGCCCTGCGAATGGATCTTCAGCTTGCGCTTCTCTAGCGCGATCTCGGTGCCCTTGCGTCCGGCTTCGCCGTACCCGTCGTTCTGGTAGAACACCGAGATCTTCTTGCCGCCGGTCGACACGACCTGCTCGACGATCTTCTCGGTCTCGTCGTAGTAGCTGGCGCGCACGTGGAACACATAGCGGTTCATGGGCACGCGCAGTGCCTCGGCGCCGGTGAACATGCCCACCAGCGGCACCTTCGCCTGGGTGACGACCGGCAGGTGCTGCGCGCCGGTCGGCGTACCGACGTAGCCGACGAGCGCGAATACTTTGTGCTCTTCGATCAGCTTCTTGCTCGCCTGCGGCGCCACCGTCGCCTCGTAGCGGTCGTCTTCGGTCACCAGCTCCAGCTTGCGGCCGTGCACGCCGCCTTTCTCGTTCACGGCATCGAAGTAGGCCTTGATGCCGTTGCGCATCTGGATTCCCAGCTGCGCGGCCGGGCCGGAAAACACCGCCGCCTGCCCGATCAGGATCTTGTCGGGGGAAACGCCAGGAGCACCCTGCGCGCAAGCGAGCGCCGGCAATAGCGCGCCGAGCGCGGCGATCCAGGAAAACTTGCGAGAAATAGCCAGCATGTTATGTCCCCCCTTGGTCATTGGCCGGGATTCAGGAACTGCTCGTGCTGGACGAGTTGCCGCACGTCCAGTTCACGCCAGCGCCCGCCGGCTTCGTCGTCATATTCGGCACGTACCCAGCCCAGCTGCTCCCCCGCCGGCGGCCGCGCGCGCAACTGCGCCGGATTGCGCAGGCCGAGCGAACGATCGACCAGCAGCGCCGCAGCGCTGCGCAGCCGCTCGCCCAGCAGCACCAGGCGCGCACGTTCGGTTATCTCCACGGCGCCCACGCCGACAAAGGCGGCGAAGTCGACGACGCTATACAGATTGCCGCGCACGTTCGCCACGCCGCGGAACCAGGATCGCGTGAGCGGCACGACGGTGATCGGCGGCACCGGGATGACCTCGCCGGCCTCGACCAGATCGACCAGCCAGGTTTCCCTGCCGACCTGCACCCCGAGCTTCGACGCCGAGCGCGTGCTGTCGGCCTGACGCAGACGCTCCGCCAGCTCGCGCTGGTAGTCGCGCAGCGAGAGGCGCACAGGCGTATTCGTGCGGTCGGGGGTGTTTTCCATTGCTCTGTTAGCCGAGCGCCGCGATCTTGGCGAGCAGCTCGGGGCCTTTCACCGGCTTGACCACGTAGTCGCGCGCACCCTGCTTCATGCCCCACTGCTTGTCGGTCTCCTGCCCCTTGCTGGTGCAGATGATCACCGGGATGGCCTTGGTGGCTTCGTCCTTGCTCAGCGCGCGCGTCGCCTGGAAACCGCTCTGGCCTGGCATCACCACGTCCATCAGGACGAGGTCGGGCTTGAGCTGCTTCGCCTTGACGAGCGCGTCGTCGGCGTTTTCCGCCGTGGAGACTTTGAAGCCGTTCTTCGACAGCAGATCGCTCAGGAACTGGCGGTCGGTGGCAGAGTCGTCGACGATCAGGATGTTCTTGATGGGCATTGCTTGCCTTTCTATGAGGAGACGCTTGAAGGTTTCAGATGCTGTAGGACTGCCTCGACCAGGCCTTCCTTGGTGAACGGCTTGGTGAGATAGCGATCGGAGCCGGCGAGCCGGCCGCGCGCGCGGTCGAACACGCCGTCCTTGCTGGACAGCATGATCACCGGCGTGGTCTTGAGAAGCGGGTGCTGCTTGATGAGCGCGCAGGTCTGGTAGCCGTCGAGCCGCGGCATCATGATGTCGACGAAGATCACCTGCGGCTGGTGGTCGCTGATCTTCGCCAGCGCGTCGAAGCCATCCTCGGCGAGGATCACGTCGTAGCCTGCCTGGCGAAGGAATAGCTCGGCGCTTCGACGAATGGTGTTGCTGTCGTCGATGACGAGCACCTTGATGGAACCTGTTGCCGCGACCGTCACGCGGGGAACTCCCCCTTAATATGAACTTCAGTTCTGCACCTTGTGGGTGCCCGGTAAGGAAACGCCGTTTCTGTTCTTGTCGCGGGTCACACAACCCGCCTCGGCGCTCTCCCGCCTACGGGAAAACGTTTCTACTCTAGCTCTTAGCTACGCTTATTCGCGTGAAATAATACATCGCCCGCAGTCTAATACATGCCCGCAGTTCGGTGCCACGTCCTGACATACATTTATTCCTTTTTGCACTGCAGCACACAAATGTGCTCCGGACGCACACCCATTCCAATCAGCCGGCCGGGCAACCTTCGCAACCAAGAAAAGCGCGACAGAAGACGGAAAAACAGCGGAGTTTTCAAAGCGGATCGGCTACTTAGGACGCGGGCGATGATGCGATCCTGCGCCGCAATCTGTAGACGCTGTGTAAAACGTGCAGGCCACCGGCGGCGCCGCTGGATGCGCTGCAGACGGCCTGCCGAGAAGTCTCCTGCTGCCAGGAAATTCCCTGTCGCGACAGCGTCTTGGATGGCGATGTTGATACCCACGCCACCGACCGGGGACATGGCGTGGGCCGCATCTCCTATGCAAAGCAGCCCCGGCCGCCACCACTGCCGGAGGCAGTCGATCTGCACGGTCAACAACTTCACCTGCTCCCAATCCGCCAACTCCTCCACCCGGCTGGACATCCACGGCAGTAGGCGCGCCAGCATCGCCCGGAATGCGGGCAATCCGGCGGCGCGCACCTCGTCGGCGGCGCCCTTCGGAATCACATATCCCATCTGCCAGTACTCGCGCCGGTTGATGAGCACGAGCGCGGCACCGGGATCGAAGCGGCCCATGCTGCTCTCGGGATCATCGGGGTGGCGCGAGATGCGAAACCAAAGCACGTCGATCGGCGCGCCGCGGTTCTCGACTTCCAGGCCAGCCCGCTCGCGCACGGTCGAATGCCGGCCATCGGCGCCGATCACCAGATCCGCGGGAATTTCTTCGGCGCCAAGGCGCACTCCGGCGATACGCCCATCGCGCTCGATCAGTCCAGTGACTTCCGCATTCATGCGCAGCTTGAATTGCGGGTAGCGCGCGCCCTGCTGCGCGAGGAAATTGAGGAAGTCCCACTGCGGCATCATGGCGATGAAGCCGCAGCGCGTCGGCAGATGGCGGAAGTCGGCGATCTTGAGCGGCGTGTCGCCGAACTGGGCCGCGATCTCGGCCACGCGCTCGTGCGGCAGCTCGAGCAGCGCCTCGAGCAGGCCGAGCTCGCCGAGCACCTCGAGCGTCGAAGGATGCAGCGTGTCGCCGCGGAAGTCGCGCAGGAAGTCGGCGTGCTTCTCGAGCACCAGCGTTTCGATGCCGGCGCGCGCGAGCAGCAGGCCGGCCATCATGCCGGCGGGTCCGCCGCCGGCAACGACCACACGCACTTAAGTCATCGGACGGTCTTGACGCCCGCCTCCTGCAGGATGCCGCGCATCTGGTTGGAAAACTCCTCGTAGAACTTGGTCAGCTCGGCGGCGTTCTGGTAGGCGTCCTCGAACTGGTTGTCCTCAACGTACTTCTTCCACGATTCGGTCTGGCTCAGTTTCTTGAATACGCCTTCCCAGTAGGCGACGTTCTCGCGCGGGATTCCCGGCGGCGCGACCACGCCGCGCACCTGCGGGACCGGCGTGACGTTGAACCCGGCTTCCTTGAGCGTCGGCACGTTCGGGAACGCCGCGAGGCGCGTCTCGTTCACCTGCGCGAGCACGCGCATGTTGCCGGCGCGGATGTGCTCGCCCGCCTCGTTCGGCTCGATCACCATCATGTTGACGTGCCCGCCGAGCAGCGCCGCGATGCGCTCGCCGCCGCCAGGGAACGAAATGAATTGCCAGCGCGTGCCGGTCGCTTTCTGCAGCTGCTGGCGCACCACGTTGTCGCGGCTGGTGATCGAGCCGCCCGACTGCTTGAGCTCGCCCGGCTTCTGCTTTGCGGCGTTCACGAAGTCTCCCAGCGTCTTGTAGGGCGCGTCGGCCTTCACCGCGATGACCGCCGGCTCGAGCAGCAAGCGGGCAATCGGAGTCAGGTCCTTGAGCGATACCTTGGCCTCGTTGCTGGTGAGCGGGTTGGTGAGCCACACCCCGGTGAAGATGCCGATGGTGTGCGTCTCGCCTTTCTTCTCGGCGAGATACGCCGCGGCCACCACGCCGCCACCGCCGGGCTTGTTGGTGACCTGCGCGCGCACCGGAAGCAGCTTTTCCTTCTCCAGCATGATGACCATGGCGCGCGCCAGCACATCGCTGCCGCCGCCCGGCCCGGTGTGCACCACAAGCTCCACCGGCCTGGTCGGGGTAAAGCCCTGGGCAAACGCCGTCGACGACGCCAGCAACACCGCGCAAAGCAGATGCTTCTTCATCCATCCTCCTCGTCTTATTTGAGCGCCTTCAGGCGCCACGCATTGAATTTGCCGAACAGCGGAATCAGCAGGATCAGCACCGCCAACGATAGCATCACGGCCGACACCGGCCTAGACACGAGAATCGACAGGTGACCGTCGGACATCATCAGCGACTGGCGCAACGCGCGCTCCATCGCGCCGCCGAGCACCAGCCCGAGGACCAGCGGCGCCGAGGGAAAGTCGAGCTTGCGCATCAGATAGCCGAGCAAGCCGAACCCGGCCAGCAGCCAGACGTCGAACAGGCTGCCCGAAGTGCTGTAGACGCCGACCACGGAGATGCCGAGGATCACCGGATAGAGCACGTAGACCGGCGCGCGCAGCACCTGCGCGAACAGCGGCACCAGAGGCAGGTTGAGGATGAGCAGCATGACGTTGCCGATGTACATGCTCGCCACCAGACCCCAGAACATCGCCGGATTCTCCGAGATGAAGAGCGGCCCCGGCTTGAAACCCCACAGCACCAGCGCCGCGAGCAATACCGCGGTGGTGCCGGATCCCGGGATCCCCAGCGTCAGCATCGGCACCAGCGCACCGCCGGTTTCCGAGTTGTTCGCGCCTTCCGGCGCGGCCACGCCTTCGACCGCGCCGTGCCCGAACTTTTCGGGATGCTTCGATACCGCCTTTTCCACGCCATAGGAAATGAAGGAAGCGATGGTCGAACCCGCGCCGGGCAGCACGCCGATGAAGAAACCGATCACCGAACCGTTGACGAAGGCGAAGCGCGAGTCCTTCATGTCCTGCATCGTCGGCAACAGGTTGCGCACCCCCCTGGGTACGGGGATCGCCTGCGCGCCGCCGCGCTCGTGCATGTTGGCGAGCACCTCGCCGATGGCGAAGATTCCGATCGCCACCACCACGAAGTCGATGCCGGAGAGCAGCTCCATCCGGCCGAAGGTGAAGCGCGAGGTCTGGCTGAAGAGGTCGGTGCCGATACCGGCGAGCCACAGGCCGACGAGCGTCGCGAGCAGCGCCTTCACCATCGATTCCCCGCCGAGCAGCACCACCATGGCCAGGCCGAGCGCCATCAGCGCAAAGTACTCCGGCGAGCTGAAGGCGAGCGACACCCGCGCGAGCGGCGGCGCGATCAGCATCAGCCCGAGCACGCCCACGGTGCCCGCGATGAACGAGGCGATCGCCGCGATGCCGAGCGCGGCGCCAGCGCGGCCCTTCTTGGCCATCTCGTAGCCGTCGATGCAGGTGGCGACCGACGCCGACTCGCCCGGCACATTGAGCAGGATCGAAGTGGTCGAGCCGCCGTACTTCGCGCCGTAGTAGATGCCCGCCAGCATGATGATCGCGCTCGCTGGATTCATCAGGAAAGTGAGCGGCAGCAGCATCGCGATCGTCGCCGGCGGGCCGAGCCCCGGCATCACGCCGATCACGGTGCCGAGCACCACGCCGACGAAGCACCACAGCAGGTTGAGCGGCTGCAACGCCACCCCGAAGCCCTGCATCAACCCCGCGAGCACGTCCATCTAGGGCAGCTTGACGCCGAGTGCCAGGGGAAAGATCAGATAGAAGCCTGCCGAGAGCGCAACCGCGGTGATGAGCGCGACCTTGAGCGGTTTGCGGTACATCACCAGCACGATGAACAAGGTGAGCGCGGCGAAGCCGATCACGAAGCCGACCAGCGGGAGGCTGGCGACCATCACGCTGAACGCCGCCCACGCGACGAATGCGCTGCGCGCCCCGGACCAGTCGATCGCGTTAGTGCCTTTGTTCGTCACGCTCGAAACCATCAGCATCAGCGAGAGCACGGCCATGACGATGCCGTACCAGAGCGGGAAGAATCCGGGCCCGGGTCCGTCCTGCCCCATGTACTCCCAGCGCGAAGCGACGACGATGATGTAGGCGCCGAGGCCGCCGAGCGCGAGGCCCGACCAGAAGTCGGCGCGAAGCGCCTTCATCGCTTCGATTTCGCCTTCTTCTTCGCCTTCGATTTCTTCGCGGCGGGTTTCTGGTAACGCCCCTTCGGCACCAGCTCGCACACCGTGCCGCCCGGCGCGCGGAACTTGACCGGGATCACGCCCGGGTCGCTGATGATTTCGCAGTCGTACGCCTTCACCTGCTTGGTCGCCTCCTTGATGTCATCGACCTCGACCGCGAAGTGATGGATGCAGGGGCCTTCGCCGGCGGCCTTGGACTCCGCCGACTCGGT
>Ga0068861_100000347_pt1 | contig 26391 bp, 25 predicted proteins | sample KBSSwiS42_FD_66593 | JGI IMG/M metagenome (GOLD analysis project Ga0068861, IMG submission 66593) | Switchgrass rhizosphere microbial communities from Kellogg Biological Station, Michigan, USA - KBS Switchgrass S4-2 | ecosystem: Host-associated > Plants > Roots > Rhizosphere > Soil ...
GGCGCCGTCGGCCCAGCCGAGCGCGACCATGAACTCGCCGAACGCGTGGTCGGAGTCCTGGGCGATCAACGTGCCGTCGAGGTCGAACAGCGCGAGCTTCATTCGCCCCCTTCGACGCGGCGCGCGCGGGCGTCCAGGAAATGCGACGGCCTTCGCAGCGGCCGGGCGGTCTTCATGCGCCGGTGGACTCTTGCTCGAGCAGCATCTTCTTCAGCAGCGGCACGGTGACGCCGCGGTGTTCGGCGAGCGCGAAGTCGTCGAGCCGATCGAGCAGTGCCATCAGGTGCGACAGGTCGCGCGCGAAGCGCGTCAGCAGGTAGTCCATCACGTCGTCGGACAGCAAGATGCCGCGCCGGTCGGACTCGCGGCGCAACACGGCGCGCGCCTGGTCCTCGGGCAGCGCACGCAGCGCGAACACCGGCCCCCAGCCCAGGCGCGTGCGCAAGTCCTCGCGCACCCGCAGGTCCACCGGCGGCACGCGCGCGGCGGCCACCCACGGCACCGCGTGCGTCTGCGCCTCCACCAGCAGCGCGAACGCACTGCGCTGCTGCGCCTCGTCGAAGCGGTCGCAGGCGTCGAGCAGCAGCACGCTGCAGCCGGGCTCGATCGACCACGGCGGACGCACCGACGGATCGAACCAGCCGACGCGCTCGCCGCGCTGCTGACGCTGGTGCGCCAGCGCATGCAGCAGATGTGTCTTGCCGCTGCCCGCCGGGCCCCACAGGAACACCGGCGAAGCTGCGCCGTCGAGTTGCTGCAGCTGCTGCAGCGCCGCGGCATTGGCGCCGGGCACGAAGGTATCGAAGCGCGCCGTGGCCGGCGCAACGATCGGCAACGGCAGCTGCTTCATCCGCGCCGTGCGTTCAATGCAGGCGCGGCATGCGGCGCAGTTCGTCGAGCCGCTCCGCCATCGCGAGCGCATCGTCGGCGTCGGGCCGATGGGCCAGGTACGCCTCGAGGTCGGCAATCGCGGGCTCGACGCGGCGCAGCTCGATCAACGCCAGTGCGCGGTCACGCCGCTCGTCCCAGTTCTGGGGCAGCAGGATCACCAGCCGCTCCTGCACCGCGAGCCAGCGTTCGCCGTCACGGCCGCTGCGATGGATCTCCTTCAGGTTGCGCAGCATGCGTGCCAGCACGTCGCGCGGCTGCGCCGCCTGCAGGAACAGGCCGAGCGGCGCCTCGAACTCGCCCACCAGCCCCTGTCGCCGGCGATACGGCGCTAGCCGCTCGTCGAGCTCCTCGCGCGACAGCGAGCGGCCATTGAACGGATCGAGAACCACCTCGCCCTGCGGCATGCGCAACTTGATCAGGAAGTGCCCGGGAAACGACACGCCGCGCGCGGTCAGGCCCAGCTGCCCGGCCAGTTCGATGTAGATCAGCGCCAGGGTCAGCGGGATGCCGCGGCGCTGCGACAGCACGTCGTTGATGAAGCTGTTGCGGCGATCGTAGTAGTCGTTGACGTTGCCCGCGAAGCCGAGCTCGCGGTAGAAGTAGCGGTTCAGCAGCCGCAGCCGCTGCACCGGCGCCGCGTCAGCCGGCACGCGCGCCTTCAGCTTGGCGCCCAGCTTATCGATCTCCGACAGCACCGACTGCACGTCGAGCTCCGCGTATTCGTCCTGCGCGATCGAGATCGCTGCCTCGAGCAGCGCAAGACCGGAGTCCTCGGCCACCAGGGCGGCAAAGTACTGCAACGGCGTCGGCGCACTGAACAACGACTTGGGCGGCATCGATCGGCGCTGGACGTGCGGTCCAGCCCCTCCAGTGTAGGGGTTCGTCGGCGGCGTACCGCGCCGCGCGCGCTCGCACAGCGTCACGCCCGGCGCATGAATTCGCGCAAACGCAAGCCGCACGCGGCGAGCACGCCGAAGTACAACAACGCCACCCCGGCCAGCACGCCCGCCAGCACACCGGCGCGCCACCACGGCCGCGCCTGCGCGCCGATCCAGTCGATGGCGCCATTGGCCCACACCAGCACCGCGCCGAGCGCCAGACAGCCCAGGAGCACGCTGAGGCCGAAGCGCGCCCAGCCAGGTGCCGGTCGGTAGACCCCGTTGCGCATCAGGCCGCGCAGCAGCCAGCCGGCATTGATCAGCGCGCCCAGCGCGATGCTCAAAGTCAGCGCCGCATGCGCCAGCCATGGCACCAGCACCAGGTTCATCGCCTGCGTGATCGCGAGCACCGCGATGGCGATGCGCACCGGTGTGCGCACGTCCTGGCGCGCGTAATAGCCCGGCGCCAGCACCTTGACCGCGACGATGCCGAGCAATCCGACACCGTAGGCGGCCAAGGGCGCGGCGCTTTGTGCCACGTCGCGGCCGGTGAACTGCCCGTGGTGGAACAGCACCGCCAGCATCGGCTGGGGAAACACGACCAGCGCCACCGCGCACGGCAGCGTCAGCAGCACCACCAGGCGCAGGCCCCAGTCGAGCATCGCCGAGTACCCCGCGTGATCGTCGCGCGCCTGCGCCGACGACAGCTGCGGCAACAGCACCACGCCCATCGCAACCCCCAGCAGCGCGGTGGGCAGCTCCATCAGCCGGTCGGCCAGGTTGAGCCACGACACCGAGCCCACGGCCAGCCGCGACGCGATGTGCGTGTTGATCAACAGCGAGATCTGCGCCACCGAGACGCCGAGCACCGCCGGCCCCATCTGCGACAGCACGCGCCGCACGCCCGGGTGGTGCCAGGCCGCTTTGATCGACATCGGCGCGAGCCCCAGGCGCGGCAGGTAGCCGATGGTGCGCAACGCCGGCAGCTGGATCGCCAACTGCACCACGCCGCCGAGCACGGTACCGCAGGCCACCGCGTAGATCGGCTCGATGCCGAGCGTGGCGAACCACGGCACTCCCCACAGCGTGGCCGCGATCACGCACAGGTTCAGCAGCACCGGGGTCACGGCCGGCACCGCGAAGCGCCGCCAGGTGTTGAGGATGCCGGCGGCCAGTGACACCAGCGAGATCAGCGCGATGTACGGGAACATCACGCGCGTCATCCACACTGCGGCGTCGAAACGCTGCAGTCCCGAGGCCACCACCCACACCACCACCGGCGCGGCCGCCACCCCCACCAGCACGGTGAGCAGCAACGTCCACCACAGCACGGTCGCCACCGCGTCGACCAGCTGGTGGGTCGCGGCATCGCCATCGCGCTCGCGCGTGGCGGCGAGAATTGGCACGAACGCCTGGGCGAACGCGCCTTCGGCGAACAGGCGTCGCAGCAGGTTGGGGATGCGCCAGGCGACGTTGAAGGCGTCGGTCAGACCGCTGGCGCCGAACGCGCCGGCGATCAACGCTTCGCGAATCAGCCCGGTGACCCGGGAGGCCAGCGTCAACACCGAGACTGTGGATGCGGCCTTGAGCAGGTTCATCGGGCGCGCGGATTATAGGCAGCGCCTCCTGCGCACCCAGGCGATGAACCGTGCCGGTGTATACTTCGCGGCTTCGCATGCGGCCCCCGCAACCGCCTGCGCAGCGTCATCCACCGAAGCAACACCCCATGGCCACCGCCACCAAAGCCAAGAAGAAGACCGTCCGCTTGGCGTCGGGCCGCAAGCGCGCCCGTCAGGACGTCACGCTCAACGCACACAACACCGCGCTGCGCTCGCGTTTTCGCACCGTCATCAAGAACGTGCAAAAGGCGGTGGCTAGCGGCGACAAGGCCAAGGCCACCGAGCTCTACAAGAGCGCACAGTCGGTGATCGACTCGGTGGCCGACAAGGGCATCTTCCACAAGAACAAGGCGGCGCGCCACAAGAGCCGCCTCGCCGCCAAGCTCAAGGGCATGTCCGCCTGAGCGGTCGCGCCTCAAGCCGAGGGCCTGCATCGCAGGCCCTTGTCGTTTGTGGGCGCGCGCTCAGGCCAGGTCCTGCGGCGAGACCTCGCTGGTGCGCAGGTGGTTGTCGCGCGCAAAGTTCATCACGAAGTCAAGCGCCATCGGCTCGATGCCACGCAGCGCCTCGTTGACGATCACGCACTTCACGCCGTCGACCACGCGCGGCACGCAATAGGGCGAGTAACCGATGTGGGCGCCGATGCCGGCGCCCGACGGCCGGAACGACGACAGCGCACCGGCCAGACGCTCGGCCCAGTCGCTGGGGCGAAACGTCTTGCCTTCACGCGTGATGCCCTGGATCTTGAGCAGGCGGGACGGCGGCTTGGCGTCTGACATGGCGGCTGTGCACGGCGCACGCCCGCGCGATGCCACACCGGGGCTCGCCGGCGCGGCCTCATGCCGCAAGGCGAGCGCCAAGCCGTCGATTGTGCCTTGGCATTTTTGCGTTGCAGCATGCATGTTTGTCGAGACCGACTGCACTCCCCCTCGGGATGTCGGCCGGCGCAGACCTCCCCTTTAGAATGAATTTGCCCGGCCCGCGGCATGACGTCGCGTGGCCGGTCCTGTCGCCCGCTCCGGAGCCGCTGCCATGCCCGCCCCTTCGCACGTGATGAACACCTACAGCCGCCTGCCGTTCGCGCTGTCGCATGGCAAGGGCTGCCGCGTGTGGGATACCGACGGCCGCGAATACCTGGACGCGCTGGCCGGTATCGCGGTCAATACGCTCGGCCACGGGCATCCCAGGCTGGTACCGGCGCTGCAGGACCAGGTGGCCAAGCTGATCCACTGCTCCAACTACTATGCCGCGCCGCTGCAGGAGCAACTGGCCGCTGCGCTGTGCGAGATCTCGGGCCTGTCGGCAGCCTTCTTTTGCAACACCGGGCTCGAAGCCAACGAGGGCGCCATCAAGATCGCGCGCAAGTACGGCCACGATCGCGGCATCGCGCGCCCCGAGATCATCGTGTACGAGAAGGCGTTCCACGGGCGTTCGATCGCGACGCTGTCGGCCACGGGCAATGCCAAGGTCCAGAAAGGCTTCGAGCCGTTGGTCGAAGGGTTCGTGCGCGTGCCGCTCAATGACGTCGGCGCGGTGCGCGAAGTGGCGCGCAGCAACCCCAACGTGGTGGCGGTGTTCCTCGAGGTGATCCAAGGCGAAGGTGGCATCAACCCCACGCGCTGGGAGTACCTGCGCGAGCTGCGCACGCTGTGCGACGAGAAGCAGTGGCTGCTGATGCTCGACGAGGTGCAGTGCGGCATGGGCCGCACCGGCAAGTGGTTTGCGCATCAGTGGGCGGGCATCAAGCCCGACGTGATGCCGATGGCCAAAGGGCTCGGCTCCGGGGTGCCGGTGGGTGCGATCGTCGTCGGGCCGCGCGCCAAGGACGTGCTGGGGCCGGGCAACCACGGCACCACATTCGGCGGCAATCCGCTGGCGATGCGTGCCGGCATCGAGACGCTGCGCATCATTGCCGAGGACAGGCTGCTCGACAACTCGGCGCAGGTCGGCGAACGCATCCGGAAGGGCCTCGAGCGCGCATGGACCGGCCTCGGCGGCGTGGTCGAGATTCGCGGCCAAGGCCTGATGCTCGGCATCGAGCTCGACCGGCCCTGCGGCGAGTTGCTCGGCAAGGCGGCCAACGCGGGCCTGTTGATCAGCGTGACCGCCGACAACGTGATCCGCCTGCTGCCGCCGCTCATCATGAGCGCGGCCGAAGGCGACCAGGTGGTGCGCATCCTGGCGCCGCTGGTGCGCGACTTTCTTGCCGGCAAGTGAAGCCCGGCGACCGCCTGATGAAGCACTACCTGCAGTTCAAGGACCTGCGGGCCGAGGAGTACACGTACCTGTTCGAGCGCGCTCGCATCATCAAGACGCGCTTCAAGAACTACGAGAAGTACCAGCCGCTCATCGACCGCACGCTGGCGATGATCTTCGAGAAGGCCAGCACGCGCACGCGCGTCAGTTTCGAGGCCGGCATGTACCAGATGGGCGGTTCGGTGGTGCACCTCACCGCGGCCGACAGCCAGTTGGGCCGCGACGAGCCGGTGGAGGACGCCGCGCGCGTGATCAGCCGCATGGTCGACATCGTGATGATCCGCACCTTCGAGCAGAGCAAGATCGAGGCATTCGCGGCGCACTCGCGCGTGCCGGTGATCAACGGGCTGACCAACGAGTACCACCCGTGCCAGATCCTGGCCGACGTGTTCACCTTCATCGAGCACCGCGGCAGCCTGCAGGGCAAGGTGGTGGCGTGGGTCGGCGATGGCAACAACATGGCCAACACCTGGCTGCAGGCGGCCGACATCCTGGGCTTCACCCTGCACGTCAGCACCCCCAGCGGCTACGAGGTCGACCCGGCGCGCACCGGCGTGTCGAATCCGGCTTGCGTCAAGTGGTTCAAGAGCCCGTTCGCGGCCTGCGAGGGAGCGCACCTGGTCACCACCGACGTCTGGACCAGCATGGGCTTCGAAGCCGAGAACGCGGCCCGCCAGAAGGCGTTCGCCGACTGGTGCGTCGATGCGCAGATGATGCAGCTGGCGCAGCGCGACGCGTTGTTCATGCATTGCCTGCCGGCGCATCGAGGCGAAGAGGTGAGCGCCGACGTGATCGATGGCAAGCAGTCGGTGGTGTGGGACGAAGCCGAAAACAGAATGCACGTGCAGAAGGCGCTGATGGAGTATTTGCTGCTGGGACGCATTGGATGAACCCAGCCCACGTGCACGGAGCGCTGACGGAGTCCCTGCTGCTCAGCCGCATCGGTTAGCCGCGTCCCTGTTTCGATCGATGCGTGGCGTTCACATCACGGCCGATTTGTTCGGCTGCCGCGATCCTGCCGGCCTGATGCGCGATGGCGCCGCGCTCGCCGCGCTGTGCGAGCAACTCGCCTCGGCAGCCGGCCTGCGCGTCGTGGCGCGCCAGTTCCACGCCTTCGCGCCGCTCGGCGACGGTGGTCACACCGGCGTGCTGCTGCTGGCCGAGTCGCATCTGGCGGTGCACACCTGGCCCGAGCTGCGCGCGGTGACGCTCGACGTCTTCGTCTGCAACGTCAGCAGCGACAACAGCACGAAGGCCGAGCGCCTGCTCGACGCGCTGGTGGTTCGCTTCGACGCCGAGCGCGTCAACCGCCAGCAGCTGGTGCGCGGGCTGGCGCCGTGAAGACCGCCGTCGTCACCGATCTGCATGCCAACCGCGAGGCGGTCGAGACCGTGATGGCGCACGCGCGCGAGCAGGGCGCGCAGCAGTGGGCCTTTCTCGGCGACTTCGTCGGCTACGGCGCCGACCCGGCCTGGGTGGTCGACGTGGTGCGCGAGCTGGCGTCGCAAGGCGCGGTGGTCGTGCAGGGCAACCACGATCTCGCCACCGTGCTCGGCGCCAACCCGATGATGCGCATCGAGGCGCGCACCGTGATCGAGTGGACGCGCGCGCGGCTCGACGAGTCGCAGCTCGAGTTTCTGCGTGCGTTGCCATACAGCCAGCGGCGCGACGGCTGCCTGTTCGTGCACGCCAACGCGTACGCGCCGGACCAGTGGGACTACCTGCTCAACGCCAACCTGGCGTTGCGCAGCATGCTGGCCACCGAATGCCGCTACACCTTCTGCGGCCACCTGCACGAGCAGCGCCTGTTCCATGCCGGCGACACCGGGCGCGCTGGCGAATACGTGCCGAAGCCGGGCGCGCCGATCCTGCTGCGCAGCGACCGTCAGTGGCTCGTGATCCCAGGCTCGGCCGGCCAGCCGCGCGACGGCAACCCGGCCGCCGCGTACGCCATCTTCGACGACGCCGAGAACAGCATCACCTACCACCGCGTGGCCTACGACCATGCGCAGGCGGCCGACAAGATTCGCGCCGCGGGCCTGCCGCTGCGGCTGGCCGCGCGGCTGCAAACCGGCCACTGACGCGGCGTCAGCGCAGCGTCCGGCGCACCACGAGCTTCAGCCCCGACCAGGTGGCGTTGACCGCGCACACCTTGACGTCGACGAAGCCGAGCGGCAACGCCGCGCTGCGCACCGCGTTCTCGTCGACCTCGCTGGGCACGCCGGAGGTTTTCTTCGGCCACGACACCCACACCACCGCGTCGGCCGGCAACCGTTCGCGCAGCGCTGTCAGCGTCTTGCGCAACCGCGCGCCATCGCGCACGAACAGGTGCACGAACTGCGTGGCGGCACTGGCCCGCGAGACCCGGCGCAGATCGGCCGGCAGGCCATCGACGAGGGTCTCGTAGGGCTGCGGCGCATCGATCACCAGCACGGTCATCGCCGGGCGCAGCCCCAGTTTCCCGACCAGCGGCCTGCTCGAATAGCCGGCGGCGGACGCTGCCATCGCGTGGCGGGTCAGGCCTGCGCCTGCCGCAGCCGGAAGCGCTGCAGCTTGCCGGTCTCGGTGCGCGGCAATTCGCTGCGGAATTCGATCGCGCGCGGGTACTTGTACGGCGCGATGGTCTGCTTGACGAACTCCTGCAGCGTCTTCACCAGCGCGGCGTCGGCTGCGTGGCCCGCGCGCAGCACGACGAACGCCTTGACGATCTGGCCACGCTGCTCGTCGTCGACGCCGATCACTGCGCACTCGGCCACTGCCGGATGCAGCATCAACGTGGCCTCGACCTCGGGCCCGGCGATGTTGTAGCCGCCGCTGATGATCATGTCATCGGTGCGCGCCTGGTATTCGAACTGCCCGTCATCGCCGATGCGGTAGGCGTCGCCGGTCAGGTTCCAGCCGTCGCACACGTAGGTGGTCTGCCGCTCGTCGGCCAGGTAGCGGCAGCCGGTGGGGCCTTTCACCGCCAGGCGCCCCACCTGCCCGCGCGGCGCCTCGCGCCCCTGCTCGTCGAGCACGCAGGCCCGATAACCCGGCACCGGCACGCCGGTGGCACCGCCGCGCGCCTGCTCCTCGGTGGCGGAGATGAAGATGTGCAGCAGCTCGGTCGATCCGATGCCGTCGATCAGGCGGATGCCGGTGGCCTGTTGCCACAGCGCGCGCGTGGCCGCCGGCAGCACCTCGCCGGCCGACACGCACTTGCGCAGGCTCGACAGGTCGTGCGCCGCCACCTGCCCGGCCATCGCGCGGTACGACGTGGGCGCGGTGAAGCACACGCTGGCGCGCCAGTGCGCGATCGCGGCCAGCAGCAGGTCGGGCGTCGCCTTCTCGAGCAGCACGGTGCTGGCGCCGATCGACAGCGGAAACAGCAACAGCCCACCGAGCCCGAACGTGAAGGCCAGCGGCGGGCTGCCGATGAAGCGGTCGTCCGCTCGCGCGCGCAACACGTGCGGCGGCCAGCACGCACAGGCCGCCATCACGTCGCGGTGGAAGTGCATCGTGCCCTTGGGCTGGCCGGTGGTGCCCGACGTGAAGGCGATCAGGCACACGTCGTCAAGCGCGGTGTCCACCGCATCGAACCGTGCGGGCTTGCGCGCGGCACGCGCCTCGAGGCCGGTGTCGCGCCTGTCGTGGTAGTGCAGCACCTGCCGCAGCGTCGGGCAATCGGCCTGCGCCAATTGCAGCTCGTGCGAAAGCTTTGCGTCGCACAGCGCGTGCGTGACCTGCGCCTTGTGCACGATGGTGGTCAGCTCGCGTGCACGCAGCAGCGGCATCGTGCCCACCGCGATGCCGCCCGCCTTGACGACACCGAACCAGCAGGCGGCCAGCATCGGCGAATTGGCGCCGCGCAGCAGCACGCGGTTGCCGCTGACCAGGCCCATGTCCTCGACCAGGACGCGCGCGATGCGATCGGCCTGCGCCTGCAGCTCGGCATAGGTCCAGCGCACGCCGTCGCCCAGCACGCAATCGCGCTCGCCCCAGCCGCGCGCGATGGCACGGTCGAGCAACTCCACGGCGCAATTCAGGCGTGGCGCGAACTGCAGCTCGGGCCGCTCGAACAGGAACTCGGGCCAGCGCTGCGGCGCTGGCAGGTTGTTGCGGGCGAAGGTGTCGATGTGGCCGCTGCGGTTCATGGTGAAGGGGGTGTGCTCGTGGCGACTTTACCGCTGGTGGCGCCGCGGGGTGGCCCGTATCATCGAGCGCATGAAGCTGCTCGCATGTTGCCTGGCCGCTGCCGCGGCGCCGCTGGCCGCCGCGCCGATCGACGACATCGCCTGGATCAGCGGCTGCTGGGTCGCCGAGCGCGACGAGGCCGGCTCCGGCGAGATGTGGATGGCGCCCGGCGGCGCGCGCGTGCTCGGCATGTCGCGCACGGTGCGCGGCGGCCGCACGGTGGCGCACGAGTTCATGCAGATCGTCGAGGGCGCCGAGGGCCTGACGTTCGTCGCGATGCCGTCGAGCAAGCCGTCGGCCAGCTTCCGCGCGATCCGCGTCACGCCGCGCCACGTGACGTTCGAGAACCCCGACAAGGACTTCCCGCAGCGCGTGATCTACGAGTCGCCCGACGACGCCACGCTGATCGGCCGCATCGAGGGCCTGCGCGACGGCCAGACGCGGCGCATCGACTACCCGATGAAGCGCGTCGCCTGCCCCGGCGGCGTGCGCTGAAGAGGTCCATGCGATGGCCGCGCACGCCGACGCGTTGTGGGACATCTCGCCACCGGTGCACGAGCGCGCCCCGGTGTTTCCGGGCGACACGCCATATCGCCAGCGCTGGCAAGCGACGATCGGCGGCGACTGCCCGGTCAACGTGAGCGCGATCGAACTGTCGCCGCACGTCGGCGCGCACGCCGATGCGCCGCTGCACTACGACAGCGCGGGGGCGACCGTCGGCACGCTGCCGCTGGCGCCCTATCTCGGGCGTTGCCGCGTGATCCACGCCATCGGCTGCGGACCGCTGGTGCAATGGCACCACATCGCCCATGCCGCGGCGGCCGGCCTGCCGCCGCGCGTGCTGGTGCGCACCTACCGGCGTGCCCCGCTCGAGCGCTTCGACGACGCGCTGACCGGCTACGCCGCCGCGACCATCGAACGCCTGGCCGCGCTCGGCGTCACGCTGGTGGGCATCGACACCGCGAGCATCGACCCGGCCGACAGCAAGGCGCTGCCGAGCCACCAGGCGGTGCGCCGGCTCGGCCTGCGCGTGCTGGAGAACCTGGTGCTCGACGACGTGCCCGAGGGCGACTACGAGCTGATCGCGCTGCCGCTCAAGCTGATGCAGGCCGATGCCTCGCCGGTGCGCGCGGTGCTACGTCGCTGGACGGCGCCATGAGCGCGCCACGTTCCACCCGCTTCGCGCCCACCCGCGAGCAGTTCGCGGCGCTCGATGCGGCCGACCGGTTGGCGCCGCTGCGCCAGCTGTTCGAGCTGCCGGCCGAGGTGATCTACCTCGACGGCAATTCGCTCGGTGCGCTGCCCAAGGCCACCGCCGACCGCGTGCAGCGCACCGTGCGCGACGAGTGGGGCCGCGGACTGATCACGAGCTGGAATCATGCCGGCTGGATCGATCTGCCGCGCAAGCTCGGCGACAAGATCGCGCGCCTGGTCGGCGCTGCGTCGGGCGAGCTGGTCGTGGCCGACTCGACGTCGATCAACCTGTTCAAGGTCTTGTGGGCGGCGCTGGCGCCGCAGCGCGCGGCCACGCCGGCGCGCCGCGTGATCGTCAGCGAGCGCAGCAATTTCCCGACCGATCTCTACATCGCGCAGTCGCTGGCCGCCACGCACGACTGCGAGTTGCGGCTGGTGCACGCCGATCAACTGACGGCCGCGCTCGACGACTCGGTCGCGGTGCTGATGCTGACGCACGTCAACTACCGCACCGGCCAGATGCACGACATGGCCGCGCTCACCGCGGCCGCCCACGGCGCCGGTGCGCTGACGGTGTGGGACCTCGCGCACTCCGCCGGCGCGGTGCCGGTGGACCTGAACGGGGCGCAGGCCGACTTCGCCATCGGCTGCGGCTACAAGTACCTCAACGGCGGGCCCGGCGCGCCGGCTTTCGTGTGGGTGCACGCACGCCACGCCGCGCGCTTCGAGCAGCCCCTCACCGGTTGGATGGGCCATGCGTCGCCGTTCGAGTTCGGGCCCGACTACCGTGCCGCCTCCGGCATCACGCGCGCGCTGTGCGGCACGCCGCCGGTGCTGTCGATGGCCGCGCTCGATTGCGGCCTCGACACGCTGCTGGCCGCCGAGCCGTACGGCGGGCTGCGCGCGCTGCGCGACAAGTCGGTGGCACTGACGCGCGGCTTCGCGGAGCTGGTCGACGCGCGCTGCGCAGGCCACGGCTTCGTCGTCGTGTCGCCTCGCGTCGATGCGCAGCGCGGCAGCCAGGTGTGCCTGTCGCGCGATGAAGGCGCCTACGCGATCGTGCAGGCATTGATTGCGCGCGGCGTGATTGGCGACTATCGCGCCGGCGGCCTCGGGCTGCCCGACATCCTGCGCTTCGGCTTCACGCCGCTGACGCTGCGCTTCGTCGACGTGTGGGACGCGGTGGAGCACCTGCGTCAGGTGATGGATCTCGGCGAGTGGCGGCAGCCGCGCTTCAACCAGCGCCAGGCGGTGACCTGATGCGCAACTCCGCACGCGAGCACGCTGGGACCAAGGCCACACCGCGCAGTGCGATCGAGGGCGCCGCCTAGAATCTTGCCTCGAGCCCACCCGGGCGCCACGGAGTGCAGCATGGACAGTCGGATCAGCGTGCAGCGCGAACGCATCGAACGGGTTCGCGAGGCGCTGGCGCGGCACGACGCGCATGCGCTGCTGGTGCCGTCGGCCGACCCGCACCTGTCGGAGTACCTGCCCGGGCGCTGGCAGGGGCGGCAGTGGCTGTCGGGATTCACCGGCTCGATGGGCACGTTGGTGATCACGCTCGACCGCGCCGCGCTGTTCACCGACAGCCGCTATTGGGTGCAGGCCGAAGGCGAGCTCACCGGCAGCGGCATCGACCTCGAGAAGATCCCCACCGGCGCGGCGACTCACCACATCGAGTGGATTGCGCGCGCGCTGCCCAAGGGCCAGACGCTGATGGTGGACGGCGAAGTGCTCGGCCTGGCCGCGGCCCAACAGCTGCGCAGCGCGCTCGACAAGGCCGGCATCGCGCTGCGCACCGACGCCGACCTGCTGGCCGAGGCGTGGCCCGATCGTCCGGCGCTGCCGGCACGCGTCGTCTACGAGCACCAGGCGCCGCAGGCAGTGCAGACGCGCGCCCAGCGGCTGGCGCGCGTGCGCGAGGCGATGGCGCGCCACGGCGCGACGCACCACTTCGTCTCGACGGTCGACGACATCGCGTGGATCACCAACCTGCGCGGCGGCGACGTCGAATACAACCCGGTGTTCCTGGCGCACTTGATGCTCGATGCGCAGCGCGCGACGCTGTTCGTCGGCGCCGGCAAGATCGACCCCCCGCTCGCGACCCGGCTGCAGCAAGACGGCATCGCGCTGGCCGACTACGCCGCCGCGGCCGAGGCCTTGCGCACGCTGCCGCCCGGCGCCACGCTGCTGATCGACCCGCGCCGCCTGACGCTCGGTTTTCGGCAGCGCGTCAGCGACGGTGTGCGCGTGGTCGAGGCTATCAATCCGAGCACGCTGTTCAAGAGCCGCAAGAGCGAGCCCGAAGCGCAGTTCGTGCGCGAGGCGATGGCGCGCGACGGTGCCGCGATGTGCGCTTTCTACGCCTGGTTCGAGGCCGCGCTGGCGCGCGGTGAGCGCATCACCGAGCTGACGATCGACGAGCGACTGAGCGCCGAACGCGCCAGACAGCCGGGCTTCATCGGCTTGAGCTTCTCGACGATCGCCGGCTTCAACGCCAACGGCGCACTGCCCCACTACCGCGCGACCGCCGCCGCGCACGCGACGATCGCCGGCGACGGCCTGCTGCTGATCGACTCGGGCGGGCAATACACCGGCGGCACAACCGACATCACACGCGTGTGGCCGATCGGCCAGGTCAGCGACGCACAGCGGCGCGACTACACGCTGGTGCTCAAGGCGATGATGACGTTGTCGCGCGCGCGCTTTCCGCGCGGCGTGCTGTCGCCGATGATCGACGCGATCGCGCGCGCGCCGCTGTGGGAGCAGGGCCTCGACTACGGGCACGGCACCGGCCATGGCGTGGGCTACTTCCTCAACGTGCACGAGGGACCGCAGACGATCAGCCAGGCGGTGCCGGAGCCGCAGATGGCGATGCAGCCCGGCATGATCACGTCGATCGAGCCGGGGGTTTATCGCCCCGGCCAATGGGGCGTGCGGATCGAGAATCTCGGCCTCACGGTGCCGGTGGACACACCGGAACACGGCGCGTTCGGCGAGATGCTCGCGTTCGAAACGCTGACGCTGTGCCCGATCGACACGCGCTGCGTCGACATCTCACTGCTGCGGCCCGACGAGGTGGCGTGGCTCGACACCTACCACCGCGAGGTGCGCGAGCGCCTGTCGCCGCTGGTGAGCGGCGAGGCGCTCACCTGGCTGGTGCAACGCACCGAGCCGCTCGCGACGCGCTGAGGTTTCATGGTTTCCGGCGCAGCGTGCGCCATCGGTGTCGACGTCGGTGGCACCAAGATTGAAGCGATCCTGCTCGATCCGGCGGGCCACGAGCGCTGGCGCGAGCGCATCGCCTCGCCGCGCGGCGACTACGACGCGTCGCTGCGCGCGATCGCTTCGCTGGTGGCGCGCGCACAGCAGGCCGCGGGCGGGGCGCGCTGCACGATCGGCATCGGCTCGCCCGGCAACGTCACGCAGCGCGGCGTGATGAAGAACTGCAACTCGACGCAGCTGAACAACCGGCCGCTGCCGCACGACCTCGGGGCGCTGATCGGCCAGCCGGTGCGCGTGACCAACGATGCCAACTGCCTCGCGCTGTCGGAGGCCACCGACGGCGCGGGCGCGGGCGCCGAGGTGGTGTTCGCCGCCATTCTCGGCACCGGTGTCGGCGCCGGCATCGTGGTGCGCGGCCATCTGCTCAACGGCCCGAACGGACTGGCCGGCGAGTGGGGCCACAACCCGCTGCCTTGGGCGCGCGACGACGAACCACGCCCTCTGTGCTTCTGCGGCCAACGGGGCTGCATCGAGACGCACGTCAGCGGCCCGCGGCTGGAGCGCGATCATGAGCAGCGCCACGGCGCCCAGCTGAGCGCGCGCGCGATCGCCGCACGCGCGGCCGACGGCGACCCGACCTGCGACGACACGCTGACGCGCTGGGAGACGCGTCTGGCCCGCGCGCTTGCGCACGTGATCAATCTGCTCGATCCGGATGTCATCGTGCTGGGTGGCGGGCTGTCGCGCATCGAGCGCCTGTACACCCACGTGCCCCGGTTGCTGCCGCAGTGGGTCTTGGCCGGCGGCGTGCGCGACGAACCGGTGCGAACTCGCCTGGTGCCCAGCCTGCACGGCGATTCGTCGGGCGTGCGCGGCGCGGCCTGGCTGTGGCGCAACGCGCAGCAACCGTGACGATCACATCTGCCGGAACAGGTGCAGGAAGCTGCGGCTGACCGGCAAGGTCTCGGTGCGGCCCTTCAGTTGCACCTCGGCGGTCTCGTTGGCACCGCGCGTCACTTGCGCCACCTGGCGCAGGTTGACGATCACCGAGCGATGAACCTGCGCGAACTGTTCGGGGTCGAGTTCATCGGTCAACTCGCGGATCGGTTTGCGGATCAGCGCCTCGCCGCCCTCCCACACCACCAGCGTGTACTTCTCGTCGGAGCGCAGGTAGATCACCTGGTCCACCGGGATCAGCTTGACCGTCGTGCCCACCGACGCGCGGATCCACTGCAGCCGCGGCAGCGTCGTGGGATGGCGGCTCAAGCGCCGCGCCAGCTGCTCGAGCGCCGCGTCCAGCTGCGCATCGTCGCCGTGCCGGGCCGCGCGGTCGGCCAGCCGCTCCTTCAAGCGCAGCACGGTCGAGGCCAGGCGAGCCTCGTCGAGCGGCTTGACCACGTAGTCGATCGCCCCTTGCTCGAACGCCTGCACCGCGTACTGTTCGAAGGCGGTGACGAACACGATCTGCGCCAGCGGCCCGATCGCGCGCGCCGCATCGACGCCGCTGATGCCCGGCATGTGCACGTCGAGAAACACCACGTCCGGACGCAGTTCGTCGAACAGCTCCACTGCCTCGCGCCCGTTGCGCGCCTCGCCGACGATCTGCAGCTCGGGCCATTGGCGCGTCAGGTGCGTCGCCAGGTGCTCGCGCAGCAGCGGCTCGTCGTCGGCGATCAGCGCGCGGTGCGTCATGGCTGCGGCGCGATGAAGCGCAGCTCGGCGCGCGCGCCGTGCGGCTCGACCGGCCTCAGCTCGATCTGCGCGTCGGCGCCGTAGAGACCGCGCAGGCGCTCGCGCGCGTTGTTGAGGCCGGTGCCGTTGCCAGGCGCTCCGCGCAGGCCGAGACCGGTGTCAGCCACCCACAACGACACGCCCCGCGTCGCGACGTCGATGCGGCCGCCGACCTCGATGCGACCACCCTGCTCGCTGGGATCGATGCCGTGACGCACCGCGTTCTCCACCAGGGTCAACAGCAGCATCGGTGGAAAGCGCAGACCCAGCAGCGCCGGCTCGACGTCGACCTGCACCTGCAAGCGATCGGGCATGCGCAGGTGCATCAGGTCCAGATAGGCGCGCACCAAGTGAAGCTCGTCCTGCAACACCGACAGCCCACCCTCCTGCAGCTTGGGCATCGCCGCGCGCAGGTAGGCGATCAGGCTCTTCAGCACCGACGCGGCGCGCGGCGATCCGCTGTCGACCAACGCCTGCACGTTGGCCAGCGTATTGAACAAGAAGTGCGGCTCGATCTGCGCGGTCAGCACGGCGAGCCGCGCGTCGAGCGCCTGGCGCTCGAGCCGGCCGCGCTCGATCTCGAACTGCAGCGCCTGCGAGCGCGCCAGCGCATCGCGCTCGCGCACCAGCGCACCGAGCGTCACCAGCAGCCCCACGCCGAGCGCGCAGCCGGCGATCCACAGGAAGCCGCTCACGCGGTACGGGTTGCCGATGAACGACTGCACATCACCGCTGGTGGCCACCAGGTACACGATCAGCGTGGCCACCGGCGCAGTCAGTGCCACCGCGACGGTCTGCGCCAACCAGCGCGGCAGCAGGGTCTGGCGCAGCAGCCCGACGCCGTGGAATACCAGCACCAGCATCAGCGCGACAAACAACGTGCGCCCGAGCAGCACCGGCAGCGGCACCACGAAGATCGGGTTGAGCGCGAGCGCCACCACCACGGCCAGGCCGAGTGCCCAGCCCACGCTGCCGTGGTGCAGCTCGCGCCAGACGCGGCGCGCGATCGACGGGGGGTCGGCGCCGTCGTGCGCGGTCTCCAGCGACTCAGCCATGCCGGCACGATAGCGCCGCCGGGGTGGCGCTCCAAGGCAACGCGCCCGGCGATGCGACGAACGACGGCCGGCGCGGTGCGAGCGCCGGCCGCCGGCGCGTGCCGGCCCCGCCAGCACCCACGAGGTCACGCGCCCTGACGCACCAGGGGCGCGTTGAGCGCCTGGCGCAGCGTGTCGGCGCTGTCCTGCAGGTGCGCGCGCGATTCGGCGCTCAGGCCCTTGCGCTGCGACGCCGCCTGGATGCGACCCAGCAGCTCCTGCGATTGCACCCGCACCAGCGAGCGCGCGTCGGCGCGCGACAGCGCGCCCGGCCGCAGCAGCAGGCCGGCCAGCCGGTTGACGTGCTCGCGCTGCAGCTCGCGGCGCAGCGAGGGGATGTCGCCGCCGCGCGCACCGAGCTCGCTCCACACCTCGCCGTTCAGGCGCTGCAACAGCTCCGACAGGCGCAGCGCTGCGCCATCGGTGACCTTGCCCTCGCTGTCGAGCAGGCGCTGCGCGACGGCGTCGTTCATCAGCGAGCCGAGCAGCGCGCGTTGCATCTCGATCACCGCGCTGGCCAGCGAGTAGTCGGTGGCCACCGGGCCGTCGCCCTCGAAGATCGCATCGGAACGCTCGGCGAAGTTCGGGGCCATCCGGCGCTGCAAGGCCGGCGACAGCACGAAACTGTCGGCCGACAGCACGCCGCTGGCCAGCAGGTCGAGCGCCTGGCGCTGCGCGGCCGCGCTCACCGGCAGCAGCGGGTCGCGCCCGCTGCCCGGATGGTCGCGCAGCGTACGCACGCCGCCGATCTGGCGCGCCAAAATGCCCGAGGCGCGTGCCACGTCACGCAGCGCAAAGCCGATCGAGCGCCGCAGCACCGAGTAGTCCTCGTTGGGCTTGAGCTCGCGCGTCTCCTGGCGGCGGAACAGATCGCGCGCAATGTCGAAGCGCTTCTTGGCGAACGCCACCGGGTCGTTGCCGAGGTCGAAGTGCAGCGACTCCGGATCGACGCCGAGGAAATTGTCTTCGTCGGTGCCGTAGGCAAGCTGCGGCTCGCTGCTGCGTGCGGCAATGCGCTGCAGCTCGGCGGACTCCTGCTCCGGCGCGACTGGCTTGTAGCCGTACTCGATGGCCCAGTAGTCGTACGGCCCGAGCGTCAGCTGCCATGCACCGGTGCTGCGCTCGCCGGGGCGGCTCAGGTTGATCGGTGCGTACTCCATCACCGAGCCGGCCAGGCCGTTCTGGCGGATGAAGTCGGGGTCAGACAACTGCGCCTCGGTGTAGATGCGCGAGCTGCGGAAGTTGTGGCGCAGCCCCAGCGTGTGGCCCACCTCGTGGATCGTGGTGTCGGTGAGGTAGTCGAGCACCCATTGCTGCGCCTCGGGGCTCGACGGATCGAGGTCGCCGCGTGCCTCGAGCACGTCCATCGCATAGGCCAGCTGCTCGGCCGCCATCTCAGCGTGCTGGCATGCGTCGGCGCCCAGCCCGAGGCCGCCGGCGCTGCGCGCCGACAATTCGGCCACGCGCTCGGGCGCGCCCGATTGCATCAGCGCGGGCCAGTCGACCGCCACGCGCGCGCTCAGCACCTGCGTGCGCAACGCACGCACATTGCGCGACGACAGGCTCTCGAAGCTGATGTCGGCATCGAGGATCTCGCCGGTGCGCGGATCGACCTGGCGCGGCCCGATGGCACCGAACTGCGGCGACGCGTTGGTCATCCAGCGGATCGACGCGACACCGACGTCGAGCGTGTCGAAGTCGGCGTCGTCGGGCTGCGTCTTGACGACGATCGCGTTCTTGAAGCCGATGCGCTCGAAGGCGTCGTTCCAGGCCAGGATGCCCTTGGCGATCGCATCGCGGTACTTCAGCGGGATGGTGCGATCGAGCCAGTAGGTGATCGGCTTGACCGGTTCCGACAGCGCCGCGCTGGGGTCTTTCTTCTCGAGGCGCCAGCGGTTGATCATGTGGCGGCGCGGCGTGCGTGCAAGATCGTCGCTGAAGTCCTGCACCGTGGTGTCGAAGTAGCCGACGCGCGGGTCGGCCTTGCGCGGCGACATCGGCTGCTCGGGCAGCTTGGCCAGGGCGTACTGCATGCCGAAGAACATGCTGCGCGCGTCGGGCAGCGCGCCCGGCGTCGATGGCGCCGGCCCCGGCGGGCCGCCGGGCACCTGCTGGGCGATGCCGGCGGTGGCGTAGTGCGCCGACACTTCGAACACCACCTGGTCGGGCTTGCCGCGCACCGCGGTGATGGCCGAATTGCGGCCGTCGAACAGGTAGCCCTGGCGGTACATGCGCTGCAGCGCGATGCCGATGCCCAGCAGGTCGTTGACGAAGATGCCGTTGGCCTCGATCAGCACCGCCTTGCTGTCGGGGTGCGGCTGGCTCGCCACTGCGGCGCTGCCGATCAGGCTGGGCGAGAACGCCGCCTGCACCGCGCGCCCTTCAGGCGTGCCGTCGTTGGCGCGGAACTCCGTGTTGCGCGCGAGCAGCTGCACTTGGTTGTGCACCCGTCGAAACTCCACTATCTGCTGGCGGCCGTAGCGGCCCCAGGCGCCGACCATCGTGCCGCCGAACAGGCCCGACTCGCCGATGCCCTGCGCAATCTTGGGCGCGAACAGCATCGGCTTGCCGAAGTCCGACGGCGCCAGCTCGATCCAGAACTTGTCCTCCTTCTGCCACAGCGTCAATGCGCCATCGATCTTCCTGGCGTCCTTGATCACGTTGGCGAACACCGGTGGCTGGCCCGGTTGCGGCGGCGTGGACGCGGCGCCCGAGGCCGGGCGCGCGGCGCTCGCCGCGGCGGATGGCGTGGCACCTGCGGCCGGCGCCGCGGGGTTCGTGGCCGTGGGCGGCGTGGCACAGCCGGCGGCCAGCAACGCCGGCAGCAGCGCGAACGCCCAACTCGGAAAGAATCGCCTGGCCATCTTGCTCATCGCCCACACCATCCATCGACGTGCACGCCGCGCCACTGCTGCGCCGCGCGAGGCGTCGATTGTGCGGCAAGGGCTTGCACGCAGCAGCAGCCGTTTGCCCCAATCCGCGCACGCGCGCGACCGGCGTCACGCCGGCGTGCATGGCCTATTTCAGGGCCTTGAAGCGCAGCCGGTGCGGTCGCGCACCCTCTTCGCCGAGGCGCTTGACCTTGTCGGCCTCGTACTCGTGGAAGTTGCCGGTGAAGAACAACCACTTGCCGTCGTCCTCGCAGGCCAGGATGTGGGTGGCGATGCGGTCGAGGAACCAGCGATCGTGGCTGATCACCATCACCGAGCCTGCGAATTCGAGCAGCGCATCCTCCAACGCACGCAGCGTCTCGACGTCGAGGTCGTTGCTCGGCTCGTCGAGCAAGAGCACGTTGCCGCCCTGCGACAGCGTCTTGGCCAGATGCAGCCGGCCGCGCTCGCCGCCCGAGAGCTGCCCGACGCGCTTTTGCTGATCGTTGCCCTTGAAGTTGAAGCGTCCGAGGTAGGCCCGGCTCGGCATCACGAACTTGCCCACCGTGATGTTGTCGAGGCCGCCGGAGACGTCTTCCCACACCGTCTTGTCGTCGGCCAGCGACTCGCGGGTCTGGTCGACGAACGCCAATTGCGCGGTGTGACCCACCGCGATCTCGCCGGCATCGGGCTTTTCCTTGCCCTGGATCATGCGGAACAGCGTCGACTTGCCGGCGCCGTTGGGGCCGATGATGCCGACGATCGCGCCGGCCGGCACCTTGAACGACAGGTCCTCGATCAGCACGCGGTCACCGAAGCCCTTGGTGACGCTCTTGAATTCGATCACCTCGTTGCCCAGGCGCTCGCCCACCGGGATGAAGATCTCGTTGGTCTCGTTGCGCTTCTGGTAGTCGAAGTCGCTCAGCTCCTCGAAGCGCGCCAGCCGCGCCTTGCTCTTGGCCTGGCGGCCCTTGGGGTTCTGTCGCACCCACTCGAGCTCCTTCTTCATCGCCTTCATGCGCGCGTCTTCGGTCTTCTGCTCCTGTTCCAGGCGCTGCTCCTTCTGGTCGAGCCAGTTGGAGTAGTTGCCCTTCCACGGGATGCCCATGCCGCGGTCGAGCTCAAGGATCCACTCGGCCGCGTTGTCGAGGAAGTAGCGATCGTGCGTGATCGCCACCACCGTGCCCGGGAAGCGCTTGAGGAAGATCTCGAGCCACTCGACCGACTCGGCATCGAGGTGATTGGTGGGCTCGTCGAGCAGCAGCATGTCGGGCTTGGACAGCAACAGCCGGCACAGGGCGACGCGGCGCTTCTCGCCGCCCGACAGCTGGCCGATCTGCGCGTCCCACGGCGGCAGCCGCAGGGCGTCGGCCGCGATCTCGAGCTGGTGCTCGGTGTTCTCGGAGCCGGCCGCCGCGATCACCGCCTCGAGCTCGGCCTGTTCGGCGGCGAGCTTGTCGAAGTCGGCGTCGGGCTCGGCATACGCGGCATACACCTCGTCGAGCCGCTTCTTGGCCTCGAGCACGCCGCCGATACCCTGCTCCACCGCCTCGCGCACGCTTTGGCTCGCATCGAGCTGCGGCTCCTGCGGCAGGTAGCCGATGTTCAGGTTGGGCATCGGCACGGCCTCTCCCTCGATGTCCTTGTCGAGGCCGGCCATGATCTTCAGCAGCGTGCTCTTGCCCGCCCCGTTGAGCCCCAGCACGCCGATCTTGGCGCCGGGGAAAAACGACAGCGAGATGTTCTTCAGGATCTGCCGCTTCGGCGGCACGACCTTGCCGACGCGGTTCATGGTGTAGACGTATTGAGCCATTGCAACTTCTGGGTTCGTCAAGGCCTGTCGCGACGCCGCGCAGACCAACCCTGTATTGTCGCCGTTCGTCGCGGCTCGTCTTGAAAGGTCGGTGTCGCGGCCCCACGATGTTCCCGACCGCGGTGCCAACCACCATCGACCTAGGAAACCCCATGGACAGTTCGCTGCAGACCGTCGAATCGAGCCCGTCGCTGGTACATACAGCGCACCTCGTCTATGCGCTGCATGCGCTGGGTCTCGTGATCGGCGCCTTCGGCGCGGCCAGCTTGCTGGGCTCGTTCCTGTTCGGCTGGCCGTCGATCATTGCGGTGATCATCAACTACGTGAAGCGTGGCGACGTGCGCGGCAGCTGGCTCGAATCGCACGTCAGGTGGCAGATCCGGACCTTCTGGTACGCGCTGCTGTGGGCGGTGGTGGTGGCCCTGGTGTCGATCCCGCTGACGCTGGTAATCGTCGGCTTCGGTACCTGGGTCATCGGCATGTTCCTGCTCGGCGTGTGGGCGGTGTACCGCATCGCGCGCGGCTGGCTGCGGCTGAACAACCGCCAGCCGATGCCCGTTTAGGCTGCTGGCCGGCGCCTGCGCGGACATCGACTACAATCCACACGCGCCGCGGCACCCAGTCTTCGCGGCGCAGTCGTTTCGACCTTCCCACGACTTCGCGCCTGGCGACTGGTGCGCCCGCTCAAGCGGACGACAGCAGGCTGCGTTTCACGGCCCTCGACGGGCCTTTCCCAATGAACTTCACCGATCTCGGCCTTGCCGAGCCGATCCTGCGCGCCGTGCGCGAGCAGGGCTATGAAACCCCGACGCCGGTCCAGGCGCAGGCGATCCCCGCCGTGTTGAAAGGCGGCGACCTGCTGGCCGGCGCACAGACCGGCACCGGCAAGACCGCCGGCTTCGTGCTGCCCATGCTGCATCGGCTGGCCGCACAAGGGCCGCTGCGCGACGCGCGCGGCCGCGTGGCGATCCGCTGCCTGATCCTGACGCCCACCCGTGAACTCGCCGCTCAGGTCGAGGAAAGCGTGCGCACCTACGGCAAGCACCTGCCGCTGAAGAGCATGGTGATGTTCGGCGGTGTGGGCATGCAGCCCCAGATAGACCGCCTGCATCGCGGCGTCGACATCCTGGTGGCCACGCCGGGCCGCCTGCTCGACCACCATGGTCAGCGCACGCTCGACCTCAGCCACGTGCAGGTGTTCGTGCTGGACGAAGCCGATCGCATGCTCGACATGGGTTTCATTCACGACATCAAGAAGGTGCTCGCGGTCCTGCCGGCCAAGAAGCAGAGCCTGCTGTTCTCGGCCACCTTCAGCGACGAGATCAAGGCGCTGGCCGACCGGCTGCTGAACCAGCCGGCGCTGATCGAGGTGGCGCGGCGCAACGCGCCGGCCGAGCTGGTGGCGCAGAAGGTGCACCCGGTCAGCCGCGAACAGAAGAAGGAGCTGCTGGCGCACCTGATCCTGCGGGGCGACTGGCACCAGGTGCTGGTGTTCATGCGCACCAAGCACGGCGCCAACAAGCTGACCGACTACCTGAACCGCCACGCCATCACCGCGATGGCGATCCACGGCAACAAGAGCCAGGGCGCGCGCACCAAGGCCCTGGCCGAGTTCAAGAGCGGCGAGCTGCGCGTGCTGGTGGCCACCGACATCGCGGCGCGCGGCATCGACATCGACCAGCTGCCGCACGTGGTGAACTTCGAGATGCCCAATGTGCCCGAGGACTACGTGCACCGCATCGGCCGCACCGGCCGCGCCGGCGCCAGCGGCGAGGCGATCTCGCTGGTGTGCGTCGACGAGGAGATCTTCCTGCGCGACATCCAGCGCCTGATCCACAAGGAGATCGCGCGCGAGGTCGTCAAGGGCTTCGAGCCCGATCCCAACGAGCGCGCCGAGCCGATCGTGCTCGGCCGCATGACGATCGGCGTCGGTGGCACCCGGCGCGGCGGCAACGGCGGCCGGCCGGCACGACCGCCGCAAGGGCGTGGCTCACAGTCGATGCATCCGTCGCGCGCCCCCAACCCGCTGCAAGGCACGCATGCTCCGCGCGACGCGCGCGCGCCGCAAGCCCAGAAGCCGTCGCGCGGCCCCAGGCCGAGCGGTGGCGTCAGCGGCAGCCCGCACGGCGGGACCGGCGGCGCCCGGCCGCCTCGCGGCGGCCGCGGTCGCTGATCCCGGAGGGCGCAAGGGCGCCGAAGGGGCCGTCAGTCTTGCGCAGGCTTCGAACCCTGCGGCTGGGTCCCTCGCGCAGCGGCGCCGGGATCGCCGGGGCCGATCTCGCCCAACGCGCGGGCGAGCAGGTATGCATACATCGCGTCGATCTGGGTGGTCACCACCGCTTGGCTGCGATAGGGCGGCATGCCTCGGGCCATGTCGCCGTCGAGCACCAAGCGATTGAAACGCTCACGCGGCGAGTCGCGCACCGCAGCAAGAAGCGACGGCGCCGCCCAGCCATCGAGCTCGCGGCCGTGGCAGCGCGCGCAGTCCATCGCACGCAAGGCGGCCCAACCGCGCCTGAGCTCCGCGACCTGGTCGGTCTCGGCCCGGCTCGCTGGGACGGCGAGCACATACATGATCGCCGGGATCGCTGCCAGGCAGCGCAGCATGGCACCTTTCATCAACCTCAGCGCCTGACCTCGGCGGTCAGCGTTGCCTGAGGTGCGGCCTCTGATCCCGCCGCCGTCTCCTTCTGCTTGGCCTTGGCGGCGGCAACGGCCGCTTCATCGGCAGGCGGCGCCTCGGCGTAAAGGTACAGCCCCGCGGGGTGCGGATAGAACTTCGACGCGTAGTCGTAGCCCTGTTGTGCGTAGAGTCGTTTGACGATCACGGCGGGATGGTCACCCAGGCGGTGTTCGGCTTGCTGTGCGATTGCCGCAGCGGACAAGCCGCAGGCGAGAATGGCGGCGGTGGTGCGAAGCATGTTCATCTTGGCCTCGTGGTGGTTTCGGTTGCTGCGAGAGGCAGATGGCAGTCGGTGCGTCGAGGGCCCCCCTCCGAGCGCGCCGCTTTGCGCCTGCCGGGGTCAAATCTAGGCAACCGTGACCCTGGGTGCGAGTCAGCAATCCATCGCGTACGAGTGACATATTCACAGGGGGTCACCGGGGGCGGCGCGCCGGATAATTGTTGGGGATGTCGATGCCTTCGAAAGCCGCCGATCGGCTTGCGGACGCGCTGCTCGACGCCATCGCGCAGCGCGGTGACGTACGCTCGTTTCCAACCCACGCGATCCTGATCAACGAGGGCGATACGACCGACTCGCTCTACATCTTGCTCGCCGGTCGGCTCAAGGTGTATGTCAGTTCAGACGATGGTCGCGACATGGTTCTGGCCGAAATCGGGCCCGGCGAGTACCTCGGTGAGCTGTCGCTCGACCACGAGAGACGCTCAGCGTCGGTGCAAGCGATCGAGCCGTGCACCTGTTGCGTCGTGCAAGGTGCGCAGTTGCGGGCGTTCCTCGGCGAACACCCCGACTTCGCACTGCACCTGACGCACAAGCTGATTCGCACGGTGCGGCGCTTGACGGAGCAGGTGAAGAGTCTGGCGCTGCAGGATGTCTACCATCGGATGGTTCGGTTGCTGACCGAACTGTCCGAGCCCGTCGGCGACGAGCGCGTGCTGCGCCACAAGCTGACGCAGCGGGACATAGCCGACCGCATCGGCTCGTCCCGCGAGATGGTCAATCGGGTGATGAAAGACCTGATCGCGGGCGGGCACGTCTCGCTGCGCGATGGCCGGCACGTCATCCACGGCAAGCTGCCCCCCGCGTGGTAGCTTCAGGCAACTCTGGGTTGCAGCCCCCTCGCGTTTGAGTTTGGGCCTGGCTGACGGAAAGGCCGCTGCCGAGCGCTCGAGTCCGCCTCAGCCCTTGCCGTGTTTGACGATCAGGTCCTTGGCCGACTGCAGCAGCTTCTTGCCGTCGAAGCCGCGCTTGCTCATGTCCGCGACCCACTCGTCCTCGACAGGCGCCGACAGCTTGATGAACTCCTGACGCTCCTCGGGTGTGAACGTGTAGAGCGTGTTGCCACGATCGACCGCGGTCTTGCGGCCCGCCGGGTCGTTGCCCTGCTGCGTCTTGCCCAACCAGGCCGAGGTGGCCATGCCGGAGTTGGCGTCGATGACCTTCTTCAGGTCGGGCGCCAGGCCGTCGTACTTCGGCTTGTTCATCGCCATCACGAACGTGGTGGTGTAGAGCGCCGGGCCGTTGCTGTCGAACTCGCTGTGGAACTTCGTGAGCTCGTGCACCTTGACCGACGGCACCACCTCCCAGGGGATCACGCAGGCGTCGATCGTCCCCTTGGACAGCGCGTCGGGGATCTGCGGCAGCGGCATGCCCACGGGCGTGGCGCCCACCGATTCGAGCATGCGCGTGATGCGCCGCGTCGGGCCCCGCACTTTCATGCCTTTCAGATCGGCATGGGTCTTGATCTGCTTGGTGGCCGAATGGAACATGCCCGGCCCGTGCACGTGCAGCGCGATGACCTGCGTCTCCTTGAACTCGTCGGGCGCGATCGTCTGCACGTAGTCCCAGTAGGCCTTCGACGTCGCCTCGGCGTTGTTCATGATGAACGGCAACTCGAACACCTCGATGCGCGGAAAGCGCCCGGCCGTGTTGCCCGGCAGCGTCCACACGATGTCGACCACGCCGT
>Ga0068861_100000349_pt1 | contig 26297 bp, 28 predicted proteins | sample KBSSwiS42_FD_66593 | JGI IMG/M metagenome (GOLD analysis project Ga0068861, IMG submission 66593) | Switchgrass rhizosphere microbial communities from Kellogg Biological Station, Michigan, USA - KBS Switchgrass S4-2 | ecosystem: Host-associated > Plants > Roots > Rhizosphere > Soil ...
TGCGCCGGCAGTCAGGAACACTGCGCCGAGCAGCATGTACGACAGCGTGAAATAGGCGAGGAACAGCCACGGGAACGCCGGGCCGACCGCCGGTCCGATCGCCGCGAAGGCGGTCGCCATCGTCGGCGGCATCAGCTTTGCGATATTCCCGAGCACGGTCGCCCAGAACAACAGGAACAGCATCGCCGAGCCGAACATTGCGATCAGCTTGCCCAGGAACACGCTCTCGAGCGGAACCGCGGCGGCGAGGATCTCGATCACCTTGTTGCCGCGCTCCTCGGCCATGGTGCCCACTGCCTGGCCCGACAACATCATGTTAAGCACGAACAGGACCAGCGTGGCGAAAAAGGCGGCCTGGTTCCGGCCGGCAGTGCTCGCCTTCTTGCGCACGATTTCGGTGACCGTCGCCTTGCTCAACGGCGCGGTGCCGCCGCTGCGCTCGGCGCGTAGCGTTTGTTCCGCGAGGTGCTGCAGATAGCGCGCCGAGCCTCGATCGCCGCTAGTGTAGAGGATCGTCGGATGATCGAGTGGACCGAACAGCACGGCTTCGGGTTCGACGTCCTTCGCCTGGAACAGCGCGCGCGCCTGCGCCGCGACATCGGGTCGCGGCGCGTCGATGCGCAGGCTGGGCGGGCCCTCGGCTGACCTCAGTTCACGCATATATTGGTCGACCGCCGTCACCGTCGCCGCCTGGTCGGCAGCGGCGATCACCACCAGCCGCTGTTTTTGCGCTCCGCTGCGCACCATATCGCTGGCGCCCATCCCGATCAGCGGGCCCATGCCGAACATGATGATCGGCACCAGCAGGAAGATCAGGAATGCCGGCGTGAATACCGTCGCCGTGAAGTCGCGGCGCGCAATCGTGAGCGTCTGCTTGATGCCGCGCGCGAGGCTCATGCCGGCTCTCCCGTTTCGGCGGCTTCGCGGCCGACAATCTTGACAAATGCCTCGTGCAGGTTGGGCCGCTCGATCGACAGGCCCGAAATACCATATCCCCGTTCGATCGCCTGCGCGAGGATCGGCTCGATTCCTTCTTCGGGCACGATGAACCGCCAGCCACCGTCGCGCTCGACCGCGTCGGCCGGGAGCAGTGCGCGCACGCCTGCTTCCGGATGATGCGGGACATAATGCGCGCGCAGCGGCAGCAGCGCGCGCGCGTCGTACACGGTGCCTTCGAACCGCACCTTGCCGCCAGCGATGATCGACAGCCGCTCGCACAGCCGTTCGGCGTGCGCCATCACGTGCGTCGAGAACAGGATGGTCGCGCCGCGGTCACGCTCGGCAAGCACGAGCTTCTCGAGTCGTTCCTGGTTGACCGGGTCGAGCCCCGAAAACGGCTCGTCGAGCACGATCAGTTCGGGTTCGTGCACCACCGAGCCGAGGAGTTGGACGAGCTGCGCCATGCCCTTCGAGAGCTTTCGGATCTTGAGATCGACGGCATGGCCAAGCCCGTTCGCCTCGAGCAGCGCGACTGCGCGCTTGCGGCCGGTCTTCCACGGCAGCCCGCGCAAGGCGCCGAGGAAGGCGATTGCCTCGCGCGCCTTCATTCCCGGATACAGCCCGCGCTCCTCGGGCAAATAGCCGACGCGGTCGCTGGCATCGCGCGGATGGCTCTGGCCGAGCAGCGAGCGCCGCCCCTCGTCGGGCTCGATGATCCCGAGCAGCATGCGCAGCGTCGTGGTCTTGCCGGCGCCGTTCGGTCCGAGCACGCCGTAGACACTGCCCTTGGGAACCTTGATGTCGACGCCGTCGACCACGCGCCGCTGGCCGAACAGTTTGACCAGTCCATCGGCGCTTACCGCCAGATCGTTCGCCACATACCTCCCCTTGGCTGCGGTGTCGTGGTACGAGAGGTGATGTACCAAGGCAAGGCACTTGGCCGAACCAGCGGCGGCGCGATCGAGCCGGCGATCATGGCGAAGGCCGCCGAACTCGGCTTCGCCGCATGCGGGATCGCGCGTGCCGATGCCGCGCCCAGGGCGGGTGAGCGGCTGCGCCAATGGCTCGCCGAGGGTGCGCACGGCTCGATGCTGTGGATGGAGGCGCGTGCCGATCAGCGCGCCAGCCCGGCGGGATTATGGCCCGAAGTGCGTTCGGTGATTGCGCTCGGGCTGAGCTACGCGCCTGCGAACGATCCGCTCGCACTCGCCGACCGGCCCGAATGGGGCCGAATCTCGGTCTATGCCCAGGGTGCGGACTATCACGATGTGCTGAAGCGCAATTTGAAAGCGCTTGCACGCTGGATCGTCGAAACCGCGCCCGGCAGCGATGTGAAAGTGTTCGTCGACACCGCACCGGTGATGGAGAAACCGCTGGCCGAAGCCGCAGGGCTCGGCTGGCAGGGCAAGCACACCAATCTCGTCAGCCGGCGCCATGGCAGCTGGCTGTTCCTCGGCGCGATCTACACCACGCTCGACCTGGCACCCGACGCGCCTGGCGACACCAGCTGCGGCTCGTGCCACGCCTGCCTGTCGGCTTGCCCGACCGACGCCTTCCCCGCGCCCTATCGCCTCGATGCGCGGCGCTGCATCTCCTATCTCACGATCGAGCACAAAGGACCGATCCCCCGTGAATTCCGCGAGGCGATCGGCAATCGCATCTATGGCTGCGACGACTGTTTGGCGGTGTGCCCATGGAACAAATTCGCTGCCGCCGCCCAGGCGAACCTCGCCTTCGCGCCGCGCGCCGAGCTCGTCGCGCCGCAGCTCGCCGATCTGCTCGCACTCGACGACGCCGGGTTCCGGCAAGTGTTCGCGGGCTCGCCGATCAAGCGCATCGGCCGCGACCGCATGGTCCGCAACTGCCTGATCGCAGCGGGAAACAGCGGAAGCGCTGCGCTGGTGCCGCCGGTGGTTGCGTTGCTCGACGATTCGGCGCCGGTGGTGCGCGGTGCGGCGGTGTGGGCGCTGGGGCAGCTCGACCCACCGCGGTTTGCCCAGGAACGCAAATCACGGCTGTCAGGCGAAACGGACACGGAGGTCCTGGCCGAATGGGGCAACTCGCACAGGTTGATCGGATAGACTAAGTCTGATAGACTAAGTCTGGTATCGCGAGCAACTTGCGCAAGGCCTACTTTCCCGTCGTCACCCCGGCCGAAGTGCCGGCGTGACGATTCAGATTTCGAGACTGTAGCCGTGGAAACCGTCAACATTCACCAGGCCAAGACCCATTTGTCGCGGTTGATCGACCGCGTGGCCGCTGGCGGCAGCTTCATCATTGCCAAGGCTGGCAAGCCGATTGCCAAGATCGTCCCCTTGAGCGCGCCCGATGTCGGCAAGGCCAGGCGTCTGGGCTTCATGGAGGGACAGCTGCACGTGCCGGCCGACTTCGATCGGATGGGCGAGAAGGAGATCCAGACCCTGTTCGACGGTCAGGCGTGAAGCTCCTGCTCGATACGCACCTGTTGCTATGGGCCGCCGGTTTTCCGGATCGGATGTCGCCCGAGGCGCGCCAAATCCTTGAGGACCCGGGCAACGAACTCTTCTTCAGCGCTGCGAGCCTGTGGGAAGTCGCGATCAAGACCGGACTGGGCCGTCAGGACTTCGCCGTCGACGCCCGGGTGCTGCGACGCGGCCTCCTCGACAATGGCTATAGCGAATTGCCTGTCGCCAGCGAGCACGCGGTCGCGATCGATGGGCTCCCGCCGATCCACAAGGATCCCCTCGATCGGCTGCTGATCGCGCAATCCATGGTCGAAGGCATCACCTTGCTCACTTCCGACGAGGTCGTCGGCCAATATCCGGGACCGATCCGGACGGTCTGACTGTGCACGACCGTGGCGGGTTTCGCCGCGCTGGCAGGCCTGTCACGGTTGGCTGAGAATGGCGTCAGGAGGCTATCGTGCCGAACATCGAAGTTTATGAGAACGACGAGATGCAGCCGCTGTTTGAAGGCGATTTCGCATTCATGCCTCGCCCTGGCGAGACAATCTCCAAGGATATGGGTGGATATTTCAATTACTACGACGTGGTGGCGGTATGGCATCGTGAGGAAGGCGAGACCGGGGTTTTTCGCGCGTGCGTCCGGGTGAAAATCGACGATTGAACAGCGGCCGCTTTCGAACATTCGTAGCCGTCGCGGGGATCGTCACCAACCGCTCCGCGATGCCGCGTTTGCACAATTGCGCACTTGCGCCGAATCTTCGTGCCGGCGTGAGACTGGCAGCCAAGAGCAACAACTTGCGCTATCCGCGCCGCCCGCGATGATAGAGATGCGTCGCCATCGCCGCCGAGAGCACCGGCGCGACTAGGTTGACGACCGGCACCAGAAGCAATGCCTCGGACGCAGCGCCAAGGACAACGCGCCGCGCATTGGTGCGTCCGCGCCACTTGCGCAGTTCCGCACGGTCGAGATGCCGCGCGGCGACCATGTCGCCCAGGTCGCGGCCGAGCAGCCAGGCGTTGACCAGGAAGAAGGCGATCGGCGTACCCACGCCGGTCACGAACAGCAGCAGATAAACCGGCGACAGCAGCAGATTGATGCCGATCGCGCGCAGCCCCGAGCCCAGTCCCATGCCCAGCGATCGCGCGAAGCCGAGGTCGCGCGCACTGTCCGCCGCGGTTGGATAGTGGCGCGCTTCGACCGCATCGACCACCTGATCGGCGAAGATCCCGACCGCCGCGATCGCCACGGCGCGAAACACCACCCAGATGTGCAGCACGCCGAGTAGCAGCACGACTCCCGCGCTCAGATTGGCCACGCCCGACGAGCTGTGCAGCCACAGCAGCAGGTGCCGCACGCCATAGAACAGGCCGACACCGATCGCGCCGAGTACCAGCAGCGTCAGCACGAACGACTTGAGGAACACCGCGACGATGCGACGGTCGTCGAGTTGGCCGATCGAGAGGAACAGCGCCGCGAGCATCGTCATGAAACTGGGGCGCGGCCCGCCGCGCGTCAACGCCGTTGCGCGGGGGCGGGGGGCTCCGCTAGGCGGTTGCGGCTTTCAACCCGGAGATCCGAGTGACCGAACCCCGTTACCACGTCGTCGCCATCGGCAATGCCATCGTCGACATCCTCAGCCAGGCCGACGACGGCTTCATCGCCGCCGAAGGCATGACCAAGGGCTCGATGCAGCTGATGTTCTCGCCCGCGGAGGCCGACGCGCTCTACGCCAAGATGGGCCCCGGTCGCGAAGTCTCGGGTGGATCGGCGGCGAACACCGTCGCGGGCGTCGCCGCGCTCGGCGGCAGATGCGGGTTCATCGGCCAGGTCGCCGACGACGAGCTCGGCCAGATCTTCGCGCACGACATCCGCGCCGCAGGCGTGACCTTCGACACGCCGGCGCGTGCCGGCGAGCCGACCACAGCGCGCTGCCTGATCTTCGTCACGCCCGATGGCCAGCGCACGATGAACACCTTCCTCGGCGCCTCGCAGTTCCTCCCCGCCAGCGCGCTCGACCTCGAGCTGATCCGCGACGGCGCGATCCTCTATCTCGAAGGCTATCTCTGGGATCCCGAGGAGCCGCGCGCCGCGATGCGCAAGGCGATCGACGTCGCGCGCGCGGCCGGCCGCAAGGTCGCGTTCACGCTGTCGGACACCTTCTGCATCTCGCGCCACGGCGACGATTTCCGCAAGCTGATCGCCGAAGGGCTGATCGACATATTGTTCGCCAATGAGAACGAGCTGCTCGCGCTCTGCGGCAAGGATGATTTCGAGGAGGCGGTCGCCCATATCCACGGCCAGGTGCCGTTGCTAGTGGTCACGCGCAGCGAAAAGGGCGCGATCGCACTGCAGGGTTCTGAGCGCGTCGCAGTCGCGGCCGAGCCGATCGACGCGGTGGTCGACACCACGGGCGCCGGCGACTTGTTCGCCGCCGGCTTCCTCCACGGTCAGGCGCAGGGCTGGAACCTCGAACGGTCGCTGCGTCTCGGCGCGATCTGCGCTGCGGAAATCATCTCGCATTATGGCGCGCGCGCCGAAGTCGATCTCAAGGCGTTGGCGGCGGCGAAGCTGGGGTGAGGCTTGCCAAATTTTGCCAATGCGGCTAATTTCGGCGCGTGGGCACGATGAATATCTCGCTTCCGGACACGCTCAAGGCCTTCGTTGATGAGCAGGTGACGGGCCGCGGATATGGCACGCACAGTGAATATGTGCGCGAGCTGATTCGTCGCGATCAGGATCGCCAGCATCTTCGCGGGCTACTGCTCGCGGGTGCTGCGTCCCCGCTTATGGGGCCCGCCGACGACGCATATTTCGACGGGCTGCGAAAGCTGGCGCGCGGCGAGGAATGACCCGGCCGGTAATCCGGCGTGAGCTCGCGGATCGAGATGCGGACGCAGCGATCCGTCATTATCGGGCGGAAGCCGGTGTCAACGTTGCGATCGACTTCGTCGCGGCGCTCAATGCGGCTTATGCCAGCATCGCCAGCCAACCTTCCTTGGGATCGCCGCGGTATGGCGAAGAGCTAGGCTTGCCAGGGTTGCGGCATTGGCCGCTCAAGCGATTCCCGCATCTCGTGTTTTACGTCGAGCGGCCGGATCACATTGAAGTCTGGCGCATCCTGCATGGACATCGCGACGTTCGAACCGCGATCCAGGAGGAACCGGAGCCACAATGAGAAAAGGCCGGAGGATCGCTCCTCCGGCCTTTTCACTTTCGGTTAGCGGGACTTCACTCGGTTCCGGGCACTGACGGCGCCAGGCCCTCATAGGCTTCTGGCTCGTTCACTTCCATCAAGCCGCGGCCGACATGGCTGCGGCTGCGTGAATAGGTGAAGTAGATCACCAGCCCGATCGCGCCCCAGCCTGGCAACACGAGCTTGGCGGTCAGCGGGAGCGACAGGTAGAGCCCGACGCAGCCGATGATCGCGAGCGGGGCGACGATGTAGACTGCGGGCGTGCGGAACGGACGCACCCGGTTCGGATCGGTCCGCCGCAGGACCATCACCGAGATTGCAACCATCATGAAGGCGAACAGCGTGCCCGCGTTCGAATAGTCGGCGAGCTTGCCCACGGGCAGCACTGCCGCCGCCACCGCTGCGGCGATGCCGGTGACGATCGTCACCACGTGCGGCGTGCGGAACTTCGGGTGCACCGATGCGAGCTTCTCGGGCAACAGCCCGTCGCGCGCCATAGTGAAGAAGACGCGCGTCTGGCCGAACATCATCATCAGCACGACCGAAGGCAGCGCGAGCACTGCGGCCAGGCCGACGAACCGGCCGACCATCGGCCAGTTGATCACGTCGAGCACATGGACCAGCGCTTCCTTCGAACAGACCAACGGCTCCAGCGCGCCCGAGGCGACCAGCGCAGCGCAACGCCCGGCGAGTTCGGGCGAGCCCGGTGACAATACCACGCCCGCAGCGGAGGCGACCGGTTGCGCCCCGATCGCCCCGATCGCGCCCGATGCGACCAGCAGATAAAAGATGGTGCAGATCCCGAGCGACCCGATCAGACCGATCGGCACGTTGCGTTGCGGATTTTTGGTCTCCTCCGCGGCGGTCGACACCGCGTCGAAGCCGACATAGGCGAAGAAGATCGACGCCGCGGCGCCGAGTACGCCGAGGCCCGACGACGAAAGTGGGTTGCCGATCCCGGTCGGTAGGAAGGGATTGAAATTGTCGGCCTTCAGCACCGGAAGCGTCAGAATGACGAATGCCGTCAGCGCGGTGATCTTGATAGCGACGAGCACGGCGTTGACGCGCGCGCTCTCGGTCGTACCGATCACGAGAAGCCAGGTGACGAACGCCGTGACCAGGATTGCTGGAACATTGATCCAGCCGCCCGTCGTGATCGCATTGGTCAAATCCTCGCTGGGCGCGACACCGAGCGCGAGCGACATGTGCGCCATCAGCGCGTCGGCGTTGCTGAGCGCCGCGGGGAAGGCGATTCCCAGCCCTTTGAGCAATCCGACCGCGTGGTTCGACCAGCCCACGGCGACGGCACTCGCGCCCACCGCATATTCGAGGATCAGTGCCCAGCCGACCATCCACGCCAGCAGTTCGCCGACCACGGCATAGCTATAGGTATAGGCGGAGCCCGAGACCGGGACCATCGACGCCAGCTCGGAATAACAGAGCGCGGCGACGGCGCAGACGAAGCCGGCGACGACGAAGCTCAACAACATGCCCGGGCCGGCCTTTTGCGCAGCTTCGGACGTGAGGACGAAAATGCCGGTGCCGATCACGGCGCCGATTCCGAGCAAGGTCAGCTGGATCGGCCCGAGTGAGCGGTGAAGTCCCTTCTTTTCGGCGGTTGCCAATATGGCGTCGAGCGACTTAACGCGGCCAAAGATCATGCGGTCATCCCCTTCGCAGCGCTCTCGCGCCGCAAGATTTCAATGGCGGGGAGCCTAGAGCCAAATCGAAGAGGCGCAATCCCTTATCGGCGCGGCGGAACTCAGCGTGCAAGCATCGGCCCGAGCGGCTTGCCCGCGAAGATATGAACGTGGAGATGCGGCACTTCCTGCCCGCCGTCGCGCCCGGTGTTCACCAGCAGCCGATAGCCCGGCGCGACCATTCCCGCCTCGCGTGCGATCTGCCCGACGGTGCGGATGAACGCCGTGATCTCGGCGTCCGACGCGTTCGCCGTGAAATCGTCCCACGAGACATAGGCTCCCTTGGGAATCACCAATATGTGGTGCGGCGCGAGCGGATTGATGTCGTGGAACGCCAGCGTGTGCTCGTCCTCATACACTTTCTTCGATGGCAGCTCGCCGCGCAGGATCCGCGCGAAGACGTTGTTCGAATCATAGGGCTGGGTCGCGTCGATCGGCATACGCTCTCCTGAAAGCTAGGAAGTTCTGTTCGCCTTTTCGGCGATCCCCGACACGCCTTCGCGCCGCGCAAGCTCCGCGCGGACGTCGTCGAGGCTCAGCCCCATGTCGGCGAGCAGCACGAGCAAGTGGAAGACAAGGTCCGCCGCTTCGCCGGTCACGCCGTCGCGATCGTTCGCCATCGCCGCGATCACGGTCTCGACCGCTTCCTCGCCCAGCTTCTGCGCGATCTTGGCGCGACCCTTGGCGGTGAGGCGCGCGACATAGCTCGATTCTGGATCGGCGGTCCGGCGCGCGCGGATCACGGCTTCCAGGGCGTCGAGCGTGTCTTGGGCCATGTACTGCGCCTGCGCGGGAAGCGGGTTTCAGTCAATCCTGAGCTTTGCGCACTCGCTCGCGCAGCAATGCCTTCGCACAGGTCAGGCGCGAACCGGAATCCCCGCCGCCGCCAGGGCCGCATGCGCATCGGCAATCGTCGACTGGCCGAAGTGGAAGATCGACGCCGCCAGCACGGCCGAGGCATGGCCCTTCACCACGCCATCCACGAGGTGCGCCAGATTGCCGACGCCGCCGCTTGCAACCACCGGCACGGTGACCCGGTCGGAAATCGTCCGGATCAGCTCGAGATCATAGCCGTCTTTGGTACCGTCGCGATCCATCGACGTGACGAGTAGCTCGCCCGCCCCGAGCCGCGCGAGGTTCAGCGCATGCTCCACGGCGTCGATCCCGGTCGGCCGGCGTCCGCCATGCGTGAACACTTCCCAGCGCCCCTCGCCGGTGCGGCGCGCGTCGACCGAGGCGACGACGCACTGGCTGCCCATGCGATCGGCGATTTCGGCGACGACTTCGGGGCGCGACACTGCCGCCGAATTGACCGCCACCTTGTCGGCGCCCGCCAGCAGCAGTGCGCGCGCGTCCTCGACGCTGCGCACGCCGCCCCCGACGGTCAGCGGCATGAAGCAGACCTCGGCCGTGCGCCGCACGACATCGACGATCGTCCCGCGCGCCTCGTGACTCGCGGTGATGTCGAGGAAGCACAGCTCGTCGGCGCCCGCGGCGTCATAGGTCCGCGCCTGCTCGACCGGATCGCCCGCATCGCGCAGATCGACGAAGTTCACGCCTTTCACTACGCGGCCGTTCGCCACGTCCAGGCACGGGATCACGCGAACCCGGACCGTCATCGCCGCGCCACCGTCAGTGCTTCGTGCAGATCCAGTCGCCCGTCGTAAAGCGCCCGCCCGGTGATCACGCCCTCGACCCCGTCGCCGACATGGCCGGCGAGCGCTTCTATATCGGCGATCCCCGCGACTCCGCCGCTGGCGATCACGGGAATCGACACCGCGCGCGCCAGCGCCACGGTCGCGTCGACATTGCATCCCTTGAGCAGCCCGTCGCGCCCGACATCGGTGAACAGCAGTGCAGCGACGCCGGCGTGCTCGAACCGCTTGGCGAGCTCGACCACCGAGACGCTCGACACATCCGCCCAGCCCCGCGTCGCGACCATCCCGTCGCGTGCATCGACCGCGACGACGATGCTACCGGGATTGTCGATCGCCACTGCGCGCACGAATTCCGGATTTTCGAGCGCCGCGGTGCCAATCACCACGCGCGCCACGCCGAGGTCGAGCCAACGCTCGACATTTTCCTGGTTGCGAATCCCGCCGCCGAGCTGGACCTTGCCGTCGAATCGCTCGAGGATTCCGGCCACCGCCGCGCCATTGACCGACTTGCCTGCGAATGCTCCGTCGAGATCCACGACATGCAGCCATTCGGCGCCCGCCGCGGCAAACGCGCTCGCCTGCTTTGCGGGATTGTCGCCGTAGATCGTGGCGCGATTCATGTCGCCCTCGGCCAGGCGCACGACCTGGCCCGCCTTGAGGTCGATAGCGGGGAAGACGATCAAGGTCATATATTCCTCCAGATCCTCCCCGAGCTTGTCTCGGGGAGGGGGACCATTGGCGTAGCCAATGGTGGAGGGGCCGACGCGCCAGCGGCGGTTCCGCCGCTGCCCCTCCACCCCGCCCTTCGGGCGCGGTTCCCCTCCCCGAGCAAGCTCGGGGAGGATTTGAGAGTCACGGCCGCCATGCCAAAAACCTTTCCAGCAGCGCGATCCCGTAGCGCTGGCTCTTCTCCGGGTGGAACTGCACGCCCACCATATTGTCTCGCCCGATCGCCGCGGTCACCGGACCGCCATGATCGGTCCGCGCCAGCACCGCTTCGCCTTCGAACGCGAAACTGTGCAGGAAATACGCCTCGCCCGGCTCGATCAGCGGATGCGCGACTTCGGGAACCACATCGTTCCACCCCATATGCGGCACGCGGACCTCGGCCGAAGGTAGCAGCGCCCGTACCGACCCGCGCAGCCAGCCGAGTCCACGATGCACGCCCATTTCCTCGCCCGTCTCGGCCATCAGCTGCATGCCGACGCACACGCCGAGAAACGGCACGCCGTCCCTTCGCACGCGCGTACCGAGCGCCTCGACCATGCCCGGAATCGCGCTGAGGCCATCCATGCACGCCCGAAACGCGCCGACACCCGGCAGCACCACGCGGCCCGCGCGCAGCACCATTTCCGGATCGTCGGTCACTGCCACATCCGCGGCGCCCGCCGCCTTCAGCGCATTGTGAACCGAATGGAGATTGCCCGCGCCGTAATCGATCAGCGCGATCGCACTCACAACACCCCCTTGGTCGAGGGAATCACCCCGGCCTTGCGCGGGTCGATTTCGACCGCTTCGCGCAGTGCCCGGGCGAGGCCCTTGAACGCGCTTTCGGCGATATGGTGGTTGTTGCTGCCGTAGAGCGTTTCGACGTGCAGCGTCAGCCCTGCGGTCTGCGCGAACGAATGGAACCAATGTTCGAACATCTCGGTATCCATTTCGCCCAGCCGTTTCTGGCTGAACGCGGTCTTCCACACCAGGAACGGCCGCCCCGAAATGTCGACCGCGACGCGCGTCAGCGTCTCGTCCATCGGCGAGAGCGCGTCGGCATAGCGGCGGATGCCCTTCTTGTCGCCGAGCGCCTTGGCCACGGCTTCGCCGATCGCCAGCCCGGTATCTTCGACCGTGTGGTGCTGGTCGATATGCAGGTCGCCGACGGTTTTTACGTCCAGATCGATCAGCGAATGGCGCGAGAGCTGCTCGAGCATGTGATCGAAGAAGCCGATGCCGGTCGAGACGGCATAGGCGCCGGTTCCGTCGAGGTTGACGGTCACGTCGATCGAGGTTTCACTCGTCTTGCGAGTGATCGTGGCGGTGCGCATCGCGCTCCCATAGCGCGCCATTGCATCCATGCAATCTTGACCGGCCATCAAAGCGCGTTACCCAAGGAGGCATGAGTGGCACCGACAACGGCCTGATTCCCTATAACGAGATCGTGCAGGAAGCGCTGCGCGCCGTGGTTGGCCGCGTGCTCGGGCTCGTCGCCGAGTCGGGGGCGCTCCCCGGCGCGCATCATTTCTACATCACGTTCAAGACGCAGGCGCCCGGCGTGACGATTCCCAAGCGCCTCAAGGAACGCTTTCCCGACGAAATGACGATCGTCATCCAGCATCGCTTCTGGGACCTGCGTGTCGACGAGGAGAAATTCTCGGTTGGGCTCAGCTTCAATCAGATCGGCGAGACTCTGACGATTCCGTTCGCGGCGATCACGGCGTTCCACGATCCCGCCGCGCCGTTCGAACTCAGCTTCCAGGCGCAGGAAATCGCGCCCGAGCTCGAACTGCACGAGGAAGCCGAGAACGACGGCCCGCCCGCGGCGGCCAAGGCCGACGACGGCTCGAACGTCGTCTCGGTCGACTTCAAGCGCAAGAAATAAGGCTCCGCCCTTGACTCGTCACCTCGGACTTGGTCCGGGGACGCCGGATCGCGTCCGGCGCGACGAGATATCGAGGATGGAATGACCGACACCCGTACCGAAACCGATTCGATCGGCGCGATCGAAGTGCCCGCGGACGCCTATTGGGGCGCGCAGACGCAGCGTTCGATCGAGAATTTCCCGTTCGGCCCCAGCGAGCGCATGCCGATCGGCATCGTCCACGCCCAGGCGATCGTGAAACAGGCGGCGGCGCGCGTGAACGTCAAGCACGGACTCGAGCCCAAGGTCGCCGATGTGATCGACCAGGTCGCGCAGGAGATCGTCGACGGAAAGCTCGACGACCAGTTCCCGCTGGTGATCTGGCAGACCGGCAGCGGCACCCAGACCAACATGAACGTCAACGAAGTCATTGCCGGCCGTGCCAATGAGATTCTCGCCGGCACGCGCGGGGGCAAGTCGCCGATCCATCCCAACGATCACGTCAACATGGCGCAATCGTCGAACGACAGCTTCCCGACGGCGCTCCACATCGCCGCGGCGCGCGCCGTGACGATGAAGCTCTATCCCGCGCTCGATCGGCTCCACGCTTCGCTCGACCGCAAGGCGAAGCAATGGGACCATATCGTCAAGATCGGCCGCACCCATTTGCAGGATGCGACGCCGCTCACGCTCGGCCAGGAATTCTCGGGGTATGCCGCGATGCTCGAATCGGCGAAGGCGCGCTTCCAGAGCGTGCTCGAGATCGACATCTTCAAGCTCGCGCTCGGCGGCACTGCGGTCGGCACCGGGCTCAACGCGCCGCCGCATTATGCCGAGGATGTTGCGGCCGAGATCGCGAAGATCACGGGCCTCCCGTTCGTCACCGCACCGAACAAGTTCGAAGCGCTGGCGACCAAGGACCAGCTCGTGAATCTCTCCGGTGTCTGCAACACGCTTGCGGTCTCGCTCACCAAGATCGCCAACGACATCCGCCTGCTCGGCTCGGGCCCGCGCTCGGGGCTGGGCGAACTCGACTTGCCGGCGAACGAGCCCGGCAGTTCGATCATGCCCGGCAAGGTCAATCCGACGCAGAGCGAGTCGCTGACGATGGTCGCCGCGCAGGTGATCGGCAACCATGTCGCCGTGACCGTCGGCGGCATGCAGGGCCATTTCGAGCTCAACGTGTTCAAGCCGCTGATCGGCTCGAACCTGCTCCGCTCGATCGAGCTGATGGCGACCGGCATGGTGAGCTTCGCCGAGCGCGCCGTCGACGGCGCCACGGCGAACGAGGACCGCATCAAGGAACTCGTCGACCGCTCCTTGATGCTGGTGACTGCGCTCGCGCCGGTGATCGGCTACGATGCTGCCGCCAAGATCGCCAAGAACGCGCACGAAAAGGGTCTCACGCTCAAGCAATCGGGTCTCGCGCTCGGCCTCGTCGACGAAGCGACGTTCGACCGCGTGGTGCGGCCGGAGACGATGGTCGGGCGCTGATTTCGCGAGAAGGCGCGAACACCAAAGGGCGAGTCGCGGGAGCGACGCAGCAAGAAGGCGTCGGGGACGGGACTCGCTGACAGAGCGGGTCGACATCTTTGCGCCTTCGCGCCTTCGCGTGAGAAATCGAGAATTCCCGCAGAGCCGTGAAGGGGGTTGTGCCCGACACCGGCGGCGACCGATCGGTGGCCGGAATCTTACATACGCCATCAATTTTTCATATACGGAATAAATCTGCGCCCCTAATGTTGCGCGCGCCGCGACCAATGGCGCCAGCCGGCTCCATCCAGGTCGGCATCCACCTGCCTCAGGACGATCCCGCTCATGCTATTCCTCGCCGCTGCTGCCGCTTCGGTTCTCACGCTCGCCTCGCCCGACAAGAGCATCGAATTCAAGCTGTCGGACGACGGCGCGACCTATTCGGTCTCGCGCAAGGGCGAGCAGATCGTTGCCCCGTCGCCGCTCGGACTGGTGCTGGCGCAGGCCGCGCCCTACGCGCCGCTGTCGCGCGTTTCGGTGCGCCGCGAGCGGTATCGGCAGACGCTGCCGCTGATTGCGACCAAGGCCGCGCGGGCGTCCGATTTCTATGACGCAATCGTCGTGCGCTATCGCGAGAGCTCGGGTTCCGGCCGAACGATTTCGATCGAGGCGCGCGCCTATGATGATGGCGTCGCCTTCCGCTACGTCCTGCCGCGCGGCGCGAGCTATGCCGTTGCGCGCGAGGCGACCAGCTTTCTGTTCCCGAACGACGCCACTTGCGAGATCAGCGACTATAATGGCGCGCACGAAGTCACCTGGAGCGCACTGAAACTTTCCGAACTCAAGCCCGGCAAGCTGTACGACGTGCCGGCGGTATGCGCGTCAACCAGCGGGCGCACCAATTTTGCGATCGCGCAGTCGAATTTGCGCGGCTACGCCGGCAGCGCGCTCGAACCGGTGGCGCAAGGGCTTCACGTCCGTCTGACTCCCTTGCCGGGTGATACCGGCGTGTCGGTGCGCTCGGCCGATGGTTTGTCGAGCGCCTGGCGCGTGGTGATCATGGGCGACCGTGCGGGCGACCTGATCGCGTCGACCCTGATCGGCAATGTCGCGCCGCAGCCGCAGGGCGATTTCTCCTGGGTGAAACCGGGCAAGGTCGCGTGGGACTGGTGGTCCGGCCCCACCGCGGGTGAGAAGCCGAGCATGGAACGCTTCAAGCGGTTCATCGATTTCGCCGCGGCTTCGGGCTTTCCCTATTTCTTGATCGACGCGGGCTGGGCGCTCGGTTCGACGCCATGCTGCAACGCCGATCCCAAGACCGACATCACTCGGGCGGATCCCGCCATCGATGTGCCGGCGCTCGTGCGTTACGCCGCGGATCGCCACGTCGGCCTGCTGCTGTGGGCGCATTGGCGCCATGTCCAGCCGCGCATGGTCGAGGTTCTCGATACCTATCAGCGTTGGGGCATCAAGGGCATCAAGGTCGACTTCATGGAGCGCGACGACCAGGAGATGGTGCGCTTCTATCATGACCTCGCGGCGGAGACCGCCCGCCGGCACATGCTGCTCGACATGCACGGCGCCTATCCCCCCGCAGCTCTTCAGCGCACCTACCCGAATTTCATCACGCAGGAGGGCGTGCTCGGCGCCGAATGGAACAAATTCTCGAGCCGCGTGACGCCGGCGCACAATGTGCGGCTGGCGTATACGCGGATGCTGCTGGGTCCCATGGACTATACGCCCGGCGGTTTCCGCAACAGCACGCCAGCGACCTATGCCGTTCACGAGATCATGCCGCTCACCCAGAGCACGCGCGGCCAGGCGCTCGCGATGTACGTGGTGTACGAAAGCCCGCTGCAAATGGTGTCCGACGACCCCAGCGCCTATGCCGGCGCGGCCGGCTTCGACTTCCTCAAGATCGTGCCGACGGCGTGGGACGAGACTCGCTTCATCGACGGCACCCCGGAAACCTATGTGGCGCTGGCGCGGCGCAAGGGCGACACCTGGTACGTCGGCGCGATGACCAACGAAGAGCCGCGCGCGATCGAAATCCCGCTCTCGTTCCTGGGCACCGGCAAATATTCCGCGCGGCTGTGGACCGACGGCGCCGACGCGAACAGCGTCGATGAAAATGTGAAGACCGTCACGGCTGCCGATCGCGTCCCCCTGACGATGAAGGCCGCGGGCGGCGGCGTGATCGTGCTGACGCCGGCTCGATAAGGAGAGCAATTTCCACTGCCTGTGCGCCGGGCATTCGGCGCGCGTTGGGCGTGTCGATTGCAATATATTACGAATCGTAATATCGTCGTGATCGACGAGACGAACCTGCACGATGACGCCGCTCCATCACGCGCTGCTCGGGCTGATCCGGGGGCATCCGCGCTCGGGCTATGCCCTGCTCAAGGTGTTCGAGACGACGCCGATGGGAAGCTATTCGAGCAGCCCGGGCAGCATCTATCCCGCGCTCAAGTCGCTCGAAAAAGCCGGGCTGGTCGAGGCCCGCGATCCGCACGACGCGCGGGGTAAGGGCCTCTATCACCTCACGACGGCGGGGCATGCGGCGCTCGAGCAATGGATGCGCGCGCCGATCGCCGACCTCGACGAGGCGCTGCTGCGCTTCGCCTTCCTGCGCGAAGACGATGGAGCGGCGATCGGTGCCTTTCTCGACGCATTCGAAGCGGCTGCCGAGGCGCAGGCGGGCGCGCTGGCGGCGTTCCTCGCGAGCGATGCCGCCACGGCGATGACCGCCAAGAGCCGGATCGCAGTCGAGCACGGGCGGTGCCGATTGGCGGCATCCGCCGACTGGGCCCGCGCGGCCCGGCGGCATTTCAGCGACGAATGAAGGGAGCGATCGATGCAGCGTCTGGCATGGGATTTCGGCAAGCTCGTCATGGTGTGGATCGTGTTGCTGCTGGGGCAAATGGTGGGAGGAATGCTGTTCTTCCGCGGCATGCCCGCGTTCGCCAGTGACGGGCCGGTCGACACCGGCCAGGCGCTGCTGATCGCAAGCTTCGTCGATGCGCTGATCCTGACGCTGCTCGCCAACGCCATGCGCCTGCGCGGATGGCGGCTCGGACTGATGCTGGCGGGAGTGCTGTTCTGCGTTCAGACCGCGCAATCGGTGGTCGAGACGATCATCTTCGGCCGCTACGTGCACATGTCGATGGCGATGAATCTCGCGATCGTGCTGGCGGCGCTGCTGCGCGACGCGCTGGTGGCGGGCGCCATCGCGCTGGCCTGGCGCGGGAATGCGCGATCAACCCCCCAGCCGGCAATCGCGGGCCTGGGCTGGAAGGCCCCAGTCGTCGCCGTCTTCTACATCCTGTGCTACTTCGCCGCTGGTCACTTTATCGCGTGGCAGAGCCAGGCCGTGCGCGACTATTACGATAATGTCCGGCAGATCGATTCCGCGCTGCTGATCGTGTTCCAGTTCGGCCGCGGACTCTTCTGGTGCGGGCTCGCCTGGCTGCTGGTCCACCATCTCGCGGTGGGCCCCTGGCGCACCGCCTTGCTCGTCGGCCTCGCCTTCAGCGGCTTCATGATCCCCGACCTGCTGTTTCCCAACCCCGTCATGCCCTGGCCGGTGCGGGCGATGCATATGGTCGAAGTCGGCATCTCCAACCTGCTGTTCGGCATCGGCGCGGCGTGGCTGCTTCTGAATCGCCGAGCAAAGAAGATTTTCGCGCGAAGCCGCGAAGACGCGAAGAGCGACCCCGGCGCAAAAGCGACATAGCTTGAGCCCTTGCCGTGCCGGGACTCGCGCTCGGCACCGACCGACATCTTCGCGCCTTCGCGCCTTCGCGTGAGAAAATTCATATTCGCGCAGAGAGGCGGAGACGCGGAGACGCAGAGAGGGTGCAATCTGCTTCGCGCGGTTCCGCCACATGGCGCTGGTATCGGTTCAGGCCGGTTCCTTCCCCACCGCTGCCGCGGCGGGTGCGCGCTCTGTGTCTCTGCGCGAACAACCATTCAAAGCGTCAGCACGATCTTTCCGACATGCTCGCCCGCTTCCATCCGCCGGTGCGCCTCGGCGGCCTGCTCGAGCGGGAAGGTCGCGTCGATTACCGGCTTGAGCTCGCCTGCGGACACATGCGGCCACACCACGCGCGCGATCTCGTCGGCCAGCAGCGACTTGAACTCGACGCTGCGCGGACGCAGGGTCGACCCGGTCAAAGTCAGCCGGCGGCGCATCACTTGCCAGATCGGGATGGTCGCGTCCCCGCCGCGCTGGATCGCGATCGAGACATGGCGGCCGTCGTCGGCAAGGCATTGGAGGTTTCGAGCGACATAATCGCCTCCGACCATGTCGAGCACCACGTTAACGCCGCGGCCGTCGGTGAACTCCTTCACGCGATCGACGAAGTCCATCGTCTTGTAGTTGATCGCGAAATCGGCGCCGAGCTCGAGTGCTTCGGCGCATTTCTCGTCGCTGCCGCAGGTGACGATGATTGTCAGCCCGAACACGCGCGCAAGGCCGATCGCCATCGTGCCGATCCCGCTGGTCCCGCCATGCACCAGCACCGTTTCGCCCTCGCTGGCATAGCCGCGCTCGAACAGATTGCCCCACACGGTGAACAAAGTCTCCGGCAGCGCCGCCGCCTCGACCATCGTCAGCGCCTCGGGCACCGGCAGGCACTGGCCCCAGGGCGCCGCGACATATTCGGCATAGCCGCCGCCGGCGACCAGTGCGCACACCTTCTGGTGTAGTGCTTCCCGCGGCACGCCTTCGCCGAGTCCGACCACTTCGCCGGAAACTTCGAGCCCCAGGATCGTCGGCGCGCCGGGCGGCGGCGGGTAGAGCCCCTGGCGCTGCATCAGCTCGGGCCGATTGATCCCTGCTGCGGCAACCCGGATCAGCACTTCGCCCGCGCCGGGCTCGGGCGCCGGACGCTCGACGACACGCAACACTTCGGGCCCGCCAGGAGTCTCTGGATCGATCGCGCGCATCGTCGTGTGCCCCTCCCGCGCCGGACGACAGCGGGCATTCGCCTTATCCGCATCGACCGGCGCGCGGTCAACGTCTGTCCGTCGGTAAGCAGCTCAATTTGCGGCTGGGAAGTTCTTTCCAGCGGGCAGCACGCCTCACCGTTAAACTAGGTTTAGTCCCGGACCGGTGCCAGCCTTATTGACATCAAAGCCGCGTCGCGAGACGCTGCACTGCGATGGAACTCGACGAGAATCTCCCCCGCCGCAAGGACGACCTGCTCAGCCAGCTGGCGAAGCAGGATCTCGATCCTTTGTCGGTCGAGGAGCTGCACGAGCGCATTGCCGCGCTCGAAGCCGAGATACTGCGAACCCGTACACGTGCTGAACGGGCCGTTAACCATCGTGCAAGTGCCGACAGCTTATTCAAGCGATGAGCGTTGCACCGGAGAAGGGACGTAACGTCGCAAAACTCCGGTGTGGGGCCGAGACGCTTGATGCGAGGCCTACCCCTCCCGACATAATGGGAGATGGGCCGTGCGTCTTTTCGGTCCGACTGGAGTTATAGCCGAATGCCTAGTTTCGCCTCCGCTCTCGAATCCACTCTGCATAAGGCGCTGGAGGCTGCGTCCTCCCGTCGCCATGAATATGCGACGCTCGAGCATCTGCTGCTTGCGCTCGTCGACGACGAGCATGCGAGCAAGGTGATGAGCGCGTGCGGGGTGGATCTCGGCGACCTCAAGAACACTGTCGCGCATTATCTCGACACCGAGCTCGAAGCGTTGAAGGTCGAAAATGCGACCGATCCGTCGCCGACCAGCGGCTTCCAGCGCGTCGTCCAGCGCGCGATCCTCCACGTCCAGTCCTCGGGCCGCGACGAAGTGACCGGCGCCAACGTGCTTGTGGCCTTGTTCAGCGAACGCGAGAGCTACGCCGTCTATTTCCTGCAGCAGCAGGACATGAGCCGCCTCGATGCGGTCAGCTACATCAGCCACGGCGTCGGCAAGGGCGGCACGCCTACGGAGACTCGCGAAGTGAAGGGCGCCGAAGAAGAGAAATCGTCGAAGACCGAAAAGGCCAGCGGCAAGAACGAGTCTGCGCTCAAGCAGTTCTGCGTCGACCTCAACGAGAAGGCGAAGAACGGCAAGGTCGATCCGCTGATCGGCCGTTCGGCCGAAGTCGACCGCACGGTGCAGATCCTGTGCCGCCGCTCGAAGAACAACCCGCTCTATGTCGGTGATCCCGGCGTCGGCAAGACCGCGATCGCGGAGGGGCTGGCCCGGAAAATCATCGAAGGCGACGTGCCCGAAGTGCTGCTGCCGGCAGTGATCTATTCGCTCGACATGGGCGCGCTGCTCGCCGGCACGCGCTATCGCGGCGATTTCGAGGAGCGCTTGAAGCAGGTCGTCAACGAGCTCGAAAAGCTGCCGCACGCAGTGCTGTTCATCGATGAGATCCACACCGTGATCGGCGCGGGCGCGACCAGCGGCGGCGCGATGGACGCGTCGAACCTGCTCAAGCCGGCGCTGTCGGGCGGCACGATCCGCTGCATCGGATCGACCACCTACAAGGAATTCCGCAACCATTTCGAGAAGGACCGGGCGCTGCTTCGGCGCTTCCAGAAGATCGACGTCAACGAGCCGACGGTCGAGGACACGATCAAGATCCTCGCCGGGCTTCGTTCGGCGTTCGAGGAGCATCACCAGGTCAAGTATACGACCGATGCGATCAAGGCCGCCGTCGAGCTGTCGTCGCGCTACATCAACGACCGCAAGCTGCCCGACAAGGCGATCGACGTGATCGACGAAGTCGGCGCGATGCAGATGCTGGTGCCGCCCAGCCGCCGGAAAAAGACGATCACCGTCAAGGAGATCGAAGCGGTGATCGCAACCATGGCGCGCATCCCGCCGAAGAGCGTCTCGACCGACGACACCAAGGTGCTCGCCAATCTCGAGACCGATCTCAAGCGCGTCGTGTTCGGCCAGGACAAGGCGATCCAGGTGCTGTCGTCGGCGATCAAGCTCAGCCGTGCCGGCCTGCGCGATCCCGACAAGCCGATCGGCAATTATCTGTTCAGCGGGCCCACTGGCGTCGGCAAGACCGAAGTCGCGCGGCAAGTCGCGGAGATCATGGGAATTCCGCTCCAGCGCTTCGACATGTCCGAATATATGGAGCGCCACTCGGTCTCGCGGCTGATCGGCGCGCCCCCGGGCTATGTCGGCTATGATCAGGGTGGGTTGCTCACCGATGCGGTCGACCAGCAGCCGCACTGCGTGCTGCTGCTCGACGAGATCGAAAAGGCGCATCCCGACTTGTTCAATATCCTGTTGCAGGTGATGGACAACGGCAAGCTCACCGATCACCACGGCAAGACGGTCGATTTCAGGAACACCATCCTGATCATGACCACCAACGCCGGGGCGTCGGATATGGCGCGCGAATCGATCGGCTTCGGTGCCGCCAATCGCGAGGACATGCAGGAAGAGGCCGTGAAGAAGCTCTTCACGCCCGAATTCCGCAACCGCCTCGATGCGATCGTGCCGTTCGACTATCTGCCGACCGAAGTCGTTGCGCGCGTGGTCGAGAAGTTCATCCTCCAGCTCGAGCTGCAGCTGGCCGACCGCAACGTCCACATCAGCCTCGACGACGAGGCCAAGGCCTGGCTCACCGAGCGCGGGTACGACAAGCTCTATGGCGCGCGCCCGATGGGCCGCCTCATCCAGGAGAAGGTCAAGCAGCCGCTCGCAGAGGAGTTGCTATTCGGCAAGCTGGTGCACGGCGGCGAAGTCAATGTGAAGCTCAAGGACAATGCCCTGAGCTTCGCGATCACGCCCGCCGCGCCCAAGAAGCCGAAAAAGGGCAAGAAGGCCGAAGCCGAACAGGCCTGACGCCTTCGAGTGCAAATGCGATAGCCCCGGCCGAGCGATTGGCCGGGGTTTTTCGTTTCGCTTGCCCAGGTGCCGCGCCGAGGTTCCCGAGGACGGTGTCGGTATCGGCGAGTTCGGGCCAACGCGCGTCGCTCGCCTGGACCTCGCTCGCCGCCAGTACCGACAAGCCGGGAAACAGGCTCCGCACGTGAGTATCCAAGGGACGCAAAGTATCCAAGGGACGCAATACCGAATTCCCGCACACCCCGGTCATTGACACTGTGTTAGTGAAACAATACAGCTACGGGGAAATCCGGTCGCCTGGCGCATTGTCTCACACCACTGGCCAGCCGGCGACAATTAGGGGGAGAATGCCGTGATGGTGTACCGCGTGCTTGCCGCAGCCGCTTTGCTTGCGAGTCTCGGCGGAACGGCCTGCGCGCAGCCTGCCGCCCCCGTTGTTACCATCGACGGTGGCAAACTCGCGGGAACTGCCAAGCAGGGGATGGTCTCGTTCCTCGGAATTCCCTATGCGGCACCCCCCGTCGGCGATCTGCGCTGGCGGGCGCCGCAGCCGGTCAAACCCTGGCCGGGAACGCGCCCCGCCACCGAATTCGGTTTCGTCTGCCGCCAGACCGCCGATTGGGTAAAGCTGCCGCAGAGCGAGGATTGCCTGACGCTCAACGTTTGGGCGCCCGCCGTGAAGCACGCCAAACCCTATCCCGTGCTGGTGTACATCCATGGCGGCGCGCTCACCAGCGGTCATGGCAGCGAATGGGGTCCGGAAGCCGGCCGGAGCGTCGTGCAAAAGGGCGTGATCCTCGTCACGATCAACTATCGAATCGGCATCTTCGGCTTCTTCGCGCACCCCCAACTCGCCGCCGAGTCGCCCGACCAAGGTTCCGGCAACCAGGGCTTTCGCGACCAGATCGCCGCGCTGCGATGGGTCAAGCGCAACATCGCCGCGTTCGGCGGCGATCCGGGCCGCGTGACCATTGCCGGGGAGTCGGCCGGTGGATCCTCGGTAGCTGCGCTGACGATTTCGCCGATGGCCCAGGGTCTGTTCCAGCGCGCGATTGCCGAGAGCGGCGTGATCGGCGGGCTGGCCCCCAAGGCAGTCGCGGAAAAGTCGGCCGCGGAGCTCGGCGAGACGCTCAAGGCACCGCACATCGCCGATTTGCGCAAGCTGAGTGCCGACGAGTTGCTCAAGCAAAAATGGGAGGCGATACCCCCTCTGGACGGCGCGGTCTTCACCGAAACGCCGGCGCAAGCCTTTGCGGCGGGGCATCAGAACAAGGTGCCGCTGCTGCTCGGTTGGAATGCCGACGAAGGTCTGGATCTCGCCCCCGACATCTTCGGGACGCGCGATTTCACGGTCGCCAGTTACGAAAGCAGCCTGCACAAGATGTTCGGCCCGCAAGTTCCGCCCGAGGTGCTCGCGCTCTATCCGGCGAAGACCGACGCACAGGCGCTGACATCGGCGCAGCATCTGGTCAGCGACATGATCGGGCTCGAGCATTTCGGCTGGGCGGCACGGCAGCAGGCGACGCACACGCAACCGGTCTATCTCTATTTCTTCGTCCACTCGCCCGTCGAGCCGCCGGCCGGCCAGCCCTGCGGCTATGGTTGCAAGGCCGGCCACACCGCCGAGGTCCGCTTTGCCTATGGCCATTTGTGGCGCGAGCCCCGCGCGTGGAGCGCCGACGACCTCGCGCTGCAGGAACGGATGCTCGGCTATTGGACCAATTTCGCCAAGACCGGCAATCCCAATGGCGGGGGCGCCGCGGCGCGCGGATGGCCAGTATTCGACGGCACGCCCGACACGGTGCAAAGACTGGGCACTCCGACGGAAATCGCGCAGCGCGGAAAATTCCCCGATTTTAGGCCCTTTATTAGGATGTTGCCGCAATAGCCGGCGCTGCGCTGTGCCGCTTTCAGCACAGGGCGCTTAGCCGCCCGCGCGCGGTCTGAAGCATCGCCCGACTGATCGGGCGAAAGTTCTTGCCGCTGGAGGACGTGCTTCCCCTTTCTCAGCGGCCGCGCCGATACGCGCCCGCTCAAACTCGGTGCGATCGCACCGCCAGCGCCCGCGGCGCCAGCCGCCTGTTCCAGTCGCAGACACTCGCATCCACGCCGTCGCAGGGCGGGACGGTAAACGCGCGGATCCGGGCAAATCCCAACTTATATTTGGTCGCGGTTTGCTCCAAATCGGATGTTCCAGCCGATCGAAGAATCGGCGTGAGAAACACGGGTCGGGAGACGAGCGGAAATGCGCATTGAACTGCTGCTGTTGGGAGGCGTCCTCATCGCCGTCGCGAGCTTCGCCATATTGCTCGTTCGACGGTACGAAATGGCAGCACAGCTCCACGATCATCCGCTCCAGCCCCTCCACCGAATGGATCGCGATCGCTGAACGATCCCGCCGGCGGACGTACCGACCGACGGCTTGGATTGCGCTCCGGCCGCCCCACGAAAACGGGTACCGACGCGCGCGTCCTGGACATGCGAGCGACCGGCTCCGGCATCGTGGGCAGCAATTTCGACCATCATGCCGGACGTGGGTCCCATCGGCGCTAAGATAAGCCATTCTTCCGCCTTCTGAGCCTTATCCCGCTTGCGGAAGAAGGTCGGACGAGGGTCCATCTTCTTCGTCTTCGGAGAACCGAGAAGATGAAAGGAGAAGGACCGCCCCGCGATGGGTGAAAAACGCTTCGCGCTGTCCAGATCATGCCGGGACTACGGCGCCACTCCAACAAGTTCTTGGCCGGCTGCGCAGTATCAGAATCCTGGCTACCGGCCACGATCGATCTCGCTGGCCTAGCCCCAGGCCAGATTCGCGCACATGATTGCCGGAATAGCCTCGCCGACAACAGGGACACGCCCATGCTTATACGCATTCTGCCGCCCCTCGCACTGCTCGCGGTCGCCGCGCCCGTAAGCGCGCAAGTCATGAAGACCAATCCACCTGCCGTCGCCAAACCCCTCGGCGCCTATAGCCACGTAGCCGAGGTGCCATCGCGCGCGCGGCTGCTGTTCCTTGCGGGCCAGGTCGGCAATCGCCCGGATGGCAGCCTGCCGGCTTCGTTCGAGGACCAGGCGGTCCAGGCGTTCGAGAATATCCGGCTGATCCTCGCCGATCGCGGCGCCAGGCCCGAACATCTCGTCAAGCTGACGATCTATGTCGTCGGCAAGCCCGCCGACTGGAGCAAGGTGCGCGCGAAACGCGCCGAGATGTTCGCGGGTACCGAGCCGCCGCCGAGCACGCTCATCTATGTCTCGGCGCTTTCGACGCCGGAGCATCTGATCGAGGTTGATGCGGTGGCATTGGTGCCTGCGAACGCGAAATAGCGGCCACCAAAGCTGCCGACCGACATCGACCCATTGCAGACATTGCGTTATCCGCGGGCAACCGCATCTTGGGCGGAGAGGTGTTTGCGATGAGGGTCACCCGGATCGTTGCCAATCTCACCGCGCCGGACCCGATCGGCCTGGCGAAATTCTACGCCGAGGTTTTCGCGCTCGATCTACCCTTCGACATGGGCTGGATTGCGTTCTTGAGCGGAAAAACGACTCAAAAGATCGAGCTTCACACCGCCTCTCAGGGAGGCTCGGGGACAGAATTGCCCGTCATCTCGATCGGCGTGGACGACCTTGATGCTGCACAGGCTGCGGTTCGGGCTGCAGGAGCAGAAGTGGTTTACGGGCCGGTTTCGGAAGCATGGGGACTGCGCCGCTTCTTCTTTCGAGATCCCGCGGGCAATCTCGTGAACGTCGTCGACAGCTGATGAGCGGTTTCGATCGCAGCAGCCCACACGTCCGACGATTTGCCGCGCGGCGCTGATCGAGGCGGCGCGAAGGCCATTGGACTGAGCGTTTGCGTCCCCGACTTTCAGGCGTAGCGGGAAGCGGCCATGGTCACGGCGGTGATCGCGAGCAGAAGCGCTGCGCCGCGTTGGGCGAGGGCGACACGGCGTTGAACGCTCGGGCCATTGCTGCCAGCGGCGCGAAACTTCTGCAGCGCGCCGTCGCGCTCCAGGCACCAGCTTCCCCGCGGACCTGATGATCCTGGAGCGCACCGCCAATCCTGGGTGGAGCGAAAGGCCTAGATACGATTGCGAGAATGATTGCCAAACCAAGGCCCCGCCGCAGCTGCGACGGGGCCAGGTGGTCAATCCATGCAGCGGAGGCCGCCCCGCGCGGGGCGGAGCCTCCGTCAGTGAGTCTTCTTCTTTTTCTTCGCAGTGTCGCCGGCGGTGGCGTCGTCGTGCGCCGCCGGTGCAGTCGCGCCCGCGTCCGCCGCCGGGACATTGGCCGTGGCGTTCGCACTGGCGGGAGCGGCGCTCGCGTCGGTCGCAGCCGGCGGAGCGCTGGTGTCGGAAGCCGCTGCGGCCGGCGCAGGAGCGGCGGCGGGCGCCGGAGCCGTCTGCGCAAACGCGGCGGTCGAAGAGAGAGCGGTTAGGGCAAGATACGCTACAAGCTTCACGGTTTTTCCCTTCGGTCGTTGAAACCGCGGGCAGATTGTTG
>Ga0068861_100000353_pt1 | contig 26194 bp, 21 predicted proteins | sample KBSSwiS42_FD_66593 | JGI IMG/M metagenome (GOLD analysis project Ga0068861, IMG submission 66593) | Switchgrass rhizosphere microbial communities from Kellogg Biological Station, Michigan, USA - KBS Switchgrass S4-2 | ecosystem: Host-associated > Plants > Roots > Rhizosphere > Soil ...
GCCTCGAGCGAGTGGGCCATGCTCATGCGGTCGACCTTGGTGAGGATGTCGCCCGGGAGGTAGGTCGAGAGGTCGAAGCTCTGGAGCCGCGAGAGCGGGTCGAGGCCGCGCGCGCCCCGGCCCGCGTGCCAGGGAGCGGCACCGCGCAGGGTCTCCGCGTCGAGCAGCTCGGAGAGGGCTGGCCTCGAGAAGAGCGTCATGGAGTCGACGTAACGCTCCATCCTCGGGAGGGAGACGTTGTAGAGGTAGTTCTTGCCGGGTGTGCCTTCGGGCAGGATGCGGCTCAGCCCCCTCAGCGGCGCGCCCAGGCCGAGGTCGCCCACGAGCCCGACGTGCCGGCGGCGGTCGTCGACGACGTAGCGGTCGTAGCCCGCGAAGACCTCGTCCCCGCCGTCGCCGGAGAGCGCGACCTTGACGTGCTGCCGGGCGAGCTGGGACACGAAATACGTCGGGATCGCCGAGGCGTCGGCGAACGGCTCGTCGACGGCGGCCAGGATGGCGTCCATCGTGGCGGGATCGGCGGGCTCGATCAGGAGCTCGTGGTGCTCGGTCCCGAACCACTGCGCGACGCGGCGCGCCTCCGGCATCTCGTTGTACTCCCGCTCCGCGAAACCGACGGAGAAGGTCTTGAGGGGCGCGCCCGCCTCCCGCGCGATGGCGGCGACGACGGCCGTGGAATCCACGCCGCCGCTCAAGAAGGCGCCCACGGGGACGTCGCTGACGAGGTGCGAGCGCACGGCTTCGCACAGGGCGGACCAGAGGGCCTCGCCCGCCTCGCTCTCCCCCACCGGGCTGCGCCGCCGGAACCCGTCCGCGGGGTCCCAGTACTGCTTCGGGACTCCGGCCCGCCCGTGCCGCACGGTGAGGGTGTGCGCGGGCGGCAGCTTGCGGACGGACTCGAGGATGCTGGCGGGATCGGGGACGTATCCCCTCTGCAGGTAGGACACCACCGCCGCCCGATCCACGTCCCGCGAGACCCAGGGGACCTCGATCAGGGTCTTGAGCTCCGAGCCGAAGGCGAACCCGGACGGGCCTTCCGCGTAGTACAGCGGCTTGATGCCCAGCCGGTCGCGGGCCAGGAGCAGCGTCTGCCGCGGCGCGTCCCAGATGGCGAAGGCGAACATGCCCCGCAGCTTCTCCACGCAGGCCTCGCCGAAGTCCTCGTAGAGGTGGACGAGGACCTCGGTGTCCGTCGTCGTCCGGAAGCGGTGGTTGCGGCCGAGCAGCTCGCGCCGCAGCTCGCGATAGTTGTAGATCTCGCCGTTGAAGACCGTCCAGATCGTCTGGTCCTCGTTGGCCAGCGGCTGGTCGCCCGTGGAGAGGTCGATGATGCTCAGGCGGCGCATGGCCATCCCGAAGGAGCCGTCCGTGTAGAGGCCGCCGCCGTCCGGGCCGCGGTGGGACAGGGTGTCGTTGAGGCGACCGAGGACGGCCCGGTCCAGCGGGCGCGTCGCGTCGCTCCACATCATTCCAGCGATTCCACACATGTCAGGGAGCCACCTTGGTGACGGTGTGATAGATGAAGACGGGGAACCCCAGGAACTCGCGGGTGGCCGTCGCCTTCCACAGACGGAGTCCGTGCCGGCGGTAGTAGCGGGCGAGGCGGCGCTCGGACTGGTAGAGCGTGTCCCCGAGGAATCCGGGGAGGCGCCGCCCGGTCGCGGCGTAGAACCAGGTGCTGAGGAGCGTGCGCAGGCCGTAAGCGCGGTACTTCCAGGTGCGCGCGGCCAGCAGGTAGCGCACGTAGTAGCCGGCGCCGTGATAGCAGAGGCGGCCCACACCTCCGGCCTTGAGGACGCGGGCGATCTCCGCCATGGCCCGGGCCTCGTCCGTGTAGGCGAGGACCACCTTGCAGACGGCGCCGTCGAGGGATGCCGTCCGCACCGGCAGCGCGTGGGCGCTGGCCTTGACCACGCGCAAGCCGCGGCTCCGGCACTCCTCGAGCGACCTCTCGTCCAGGTCGATGCCGAAGGCGGAATGGCCCATCTCGCGGAGGTTCACGAGCTCGTTGCCGGCGCCGCAGCCGACGTCGGCAACGACGCCGATGGGAAGGGCGGACCAGCTGAACTCGACGGGCTGATAGCCCGTCCAATCCACGGCGGGCAGGGGCGGCGCCGGCGCCGCAAGGGGGCCGGAAGGCGTCGCGGTCAGGGCCGTCACTCGGCGGCCTTCAACAGCGTTCCCGGACGAATGAACCATCCGGCCGCCTGGCGGATCTCGGCGCGAATCGGGCCCCCGAGCGTGGTGAGGACGGCGATGTAGGCCAGCGCGGCGGGGATGCCCATCATGATCAGGCGCGCGAGCGCGGGCTCGCCGGGCCAGACAGGCAGCAGCCACCGTGCGCCCACGAAGGCGCCGGCGAGCGTGAGGGTGGCCAGCGTCGGGGGCCACAGCTCCGCGGCCAGCGCGCCCCAGGTGGCGTCGATGGCGCGCAGCGCCTCCCGCGCCATGAGGAGCACGACCGCGGGATAGGCGACGGCCCAGGCGATGGCGACCCCCGGTCCCCCACCCAGGAGCGCGCCCGTCAGGAACGCAAGGGGCATGAGGACGAGCAGCACCAGCTGGTAGTGGAAGAGGGCGCGGGCGCGATAGCGGGCGAGGAGGACCGACGTCACCAGCATGTCGAGGGAGCGGACCATGGAGAAGAGGCAAAGGGGATAGAGACTGGGAGCAAGCGACCGCCACTTCGAGGTGAGCAGGACCTCCACGAAGTCGCGCCCGAGCAGCATGAGGCCGACGCACATTGGAAACGTGATCCAGGCCACGACGCGGACGGCGCGGAGGAACCCCTCGCGCAGCCCCGCCGCGTCCTTCTGCAGCTCGGCCATGACGGGAGAGGCGATCTGGTTCACCACGACGCCCACCTTCTCCACGGGCACGGTCGCGAGCTGCTTGGCCATGGAGTAGAAGCCGACGGCGGCCGTGCCGGAGACGCGCCCCAGGACGAGGATGTCGGCCACGTCCTGGTAGAGGGTCAGGCAGAGCCGCGAGCCCAGGGTGGCCGAGCCGTACCGCAGCATCGCGCCGAAGTGCGGCCCTCCGACGCGCACGCCCGGCCACCAGCGTGCGAACCAGAAGGCGGTCACGGCCTGGACGATCAACGTGGCGATGACGCCGGAGACCAGGGCCCAGACGCCGGCTCCCGCCCAGGCCAGGCCGAAGACGACGGGAACGGTGATCGCCGCCACCGCGATGTTGCCCTGCGCGAGCCGGTCGAGGGCGAGCCGCCGCCGCAGGAGGCCCTCCGGAACGAGCCGGATCGTGGTCAGGGGAAGGGTCGCGCTCAGCACCCGCAGAACCGTGGAGAGGGCAGGGGTGCCAAAGGAGGCGGCGATGCCCGGCGCGGCCACCCACACGACGAGGGCGGCGATCCCGGACGCGCCCATCGTGAGCCAGAAGGTCGCGTTGAGCTCCTCGTCCCCGGCCTCCGCGAACTGGATGATCGCGGTTCCCAGACCGAGGTCGGCCACGAGGGACAACGCATAGATCCAGAGATTGCCCAGCGCCAGCAGCCCGTAGTCGGAGGGGGCCAGGAGCCGCGCGATGAGGGCCGCGGAGACGAGCGTCATCACCTGGACGACCCCGCGGGACCAGATGAGCCACACGACCGACCGCGCCACGCGGTGCTTGACCCCGTCGCCGCGGGGCTTCACAGGGAGAGGGATGGCGGAGGGATGGCCGGCTCGACGGCGGCGGTCGGGCCGGCTTTCTGCCAGGTCACGGCCTGGCCACCCATGAGGAAACGGCCGAGGGCGACGATGGTGGCGACGGCGAGCAGGGAGGTCACGTAGGGAACGGTCAGGAGCGGCGTCTTCCGCCGGCCGTCCCGGAGCGCATGTCCGGCCAGGGCCGCCGCATAGAACGCGGCCTGGCCCGCGAGCATGATCTGCGAGAGCCATGCCGGCTCGAGGGCCAGGCTGCCCAGGAAGACCACCGTCATCATGAAGGGCGTGAGGAGCCGAAGCGCCTTGTGGGAAGCGGTCTGGAACCAGATCCGGTTACGGCGCGGGTCCAGGAGCCAGCGCTCGCGCGCGAAGAGCTGGAAGTTTCCGGCGATGGTGCGCACCTTGCGCTGGAATTCGTCGGCCGGCCGCGCGGAGATCCGGTCGTGGGCACGCGCGCGCGGCTCGAACAACGCCCGGTACCCCTGGCGGACGATCCTCATGGGCACGAGCACGTCGTCGAGGATCGTGTCCGGGGGGATCGGCTCGAAGAGCCGGCGGCGGATGGCATAGATGGCGCCCGTGGTCCCCACCGTGGAATCCGCCCGCGCCTCGTTGCCGCGGATCCATTTCTCGTAGCGCCAGTAGAGGCCGACACCCTGTCCCAGCCGGCGGTCGTTCCCGGACAGGAGCATGAGCTCGCCGCTGACCGCCCCCACGCGCCCGTCCTGGAAAGGAGCGACGAGGGCTCGCAGCGCTTCGGCCTCGAACTGCTGGCGTGCGTCGGCCAGGGTGACGATCTCGGCCCGGGCCTGCGGCAGCAGCTCGTTGAGCACGCCCGCCTTGCCGCGGCGGCCCGGGAAGGCGAAGACGCGCACGCCCTCCGCCTCGTAGGCGCGCGCACGTTCCACGGTGCCGTCGGTGGAGCCGTCCGACGCGATCATGATGTCCAGGAGCTCACGCGGATAGTCGAGGGCGAGAAGGTTCTGGATGCGAGCGTCGATGCGGCGCGCCTCGTCGTGGGCCACGACCAGGATGCTCACCGGCGGGAGCGCCTCGTCGCGATACACCGCGGCCCGGCGTCGCCGCGCCCAGGCCGCGATCAACAAGGGATAGCCGAAGTGGGTGTAGGCCAGGAGCAGGAGGGCGCCCCAGAAGACCGCGTTTCCAATGTCCATCGTCTGCTCTCTCGGGCGGGGATCGTGGTTGACGGGGGACGGCCTAGGGACGGGGGATCGCGGGCGGCGGGGGGACGCTCGGGCGACGGAGCTCTTCGAAATCCACGCCCCCGCCCTTGAGGGTGCCCGTCCGCGACGGTGCGCTGGGGGAGAGAATCCGTGACGCAAGCGTCGCGACGGACGAGATCTCCTCGGCGGTCTCCGCGTCGGCGGGAGCCTCGGACTCGGCCTCCGCTCGCGGGACCCGCCCTCGGGTGAGGTCCAGCACGAAATGCTCCGGTCCTACCCCGGCCAGGACGGCGGCCGCCTGCGCGCCCGTGTTGCCGAGCACCAGGACCTCGGCGTGAGCGAGCAGCTCGTCCGCGTCCTCGCACAGGAGCGATGCGATGTGCGGGATCTGCTCCTCGATGAACTTCCGGTTCGCCCCCACGAGGCGCGCCAGCGAGACGTTGTGATCGAGGATCCTTATCTGCAATCCCTTGCCGATCAGATTCTCGACCAGCGTGACGAGCGGGCTCTCCCGCAGGTCGTCGGTGCCATCCTTGAACGAGAGCCCCACGACCCCGACCCGTCGCTTGCCCGTCGCCAGCACCGCGTCCACCGCGCGCCGGACCTGCGCCTCGTTGGAGGGCAGGATCGCGCCCAGCACCGAGGGCAGCACGTCGGCGCCGCGGGCTCCGTAGAGCAGGGCGCGCACGTCCTTGGGCAGGCAGGAGCCGCCGAAGGCGAACCCCGGCCGCAGGTAGGCGTCGGACACGCTGAGCTTGCGGTCCATCATGAAGATCTGCATCACCTGCTGGGGATCGGCTCCCAGCCCCTCGCACACGTCCGCCACTTCGTTGGCGAAGCAGACCTTGAGCGCGTGGAAGGCGTTGGCCACGTATTTGACCATCTCCGCCGTGCGCACGCGGGTGGAGACGAAGGGCGCGTCGACCCCCTCGTAGAGACCGCGCATGACCGAGATGGTCTGCTGGTCCTCGCATCCGACCAGGGTGAGAGGCGGCCGCGCGAAATCGTCCAGGGAAGAGCCCTCGCGCATGAACTCGGGGTTCAGGGCCACCCTCAGGTTCCGGCCCCGGGCGCGGCCCAGCCCCTTCTCGAGCGCTGGAATCAGCACCCGCTCGGTGGTCCCCGGCAGGACCGTGCTGCGCAGCACCACGGTGAACGGACGCCGGCGGCCGCGGAGCGCCTGGCCGATCTCGCGACCCACCCCCGCCACCGCGTCCACGTTGAGGCCGCCGTTGGGCCGGCCCGGCGTGCCCACGCAGATGAGGGCGAGGTCGGAGTGCGCCACCGCCGCTGCCGTCGAGGTGGTGGCGTCGAGCCGCCCCGCGGCCACCATTCCCGCGAGGAGCTCGCCGAGCCCGCGCTCGACGACGGGGGAAGTGCCGGCGCGGACCATGTCGACCTTCAGCGGGTTGACGTCGACGCCCATGACGTCGTGGCCCGACCGCGCGAGGCAAGCCGCGGTCACCGAACCGACGTACCCCAGCCCGAAGACGCTCACTCTCATTGGCATCGGATCGTTTCCTCGCATCGGGCCTCGAAGTCGCGCGCCACTCGTGGCCAGGAGTAGCGCTCTTCCATCAGCCGGCGGCCCGCCAGGCCGAGGGATCGTCGTCGTCCGTCGTCGCGAATCAGTGAGACCACCGCGCGTGCGAAGTCCGCGGGATCGTCCGAGCGGAGGAAGTGCCGGCCCGTAGCCAGGGGCAGCCCCTCCGCGCCGATGGTGGTGGAGACCACCGCCTTCCCCATGGCCAGCGCTTCGAAGATCTTGAGACGGGTGCCGCCGCCGACACGCATCGGCACCACGTAGACGCCCGCTTTCGAGACGTAGGGCCGCACGTCGTCGACTCCCCCGGTGATCCGCACAGGCAGCCCGCTCGTCGCCCTCCGGAGCCGGGCACTCGGCTTGCGGCCGACCACGGTGAGCGACGCCGTCGGCACCTCGCGCAGGACGTGGGGAAGAATGGCGTCGACGAAATGGAGGATCGCGTCCTCGTTCGGGTACCAGTCCATGGAGCCGGTGAAGACGAGCCCGGCCGCGGAGTCCGGAGGCCCGTTCGGCACGAAGTAGGAGGTGTCGACCCCGGTGGGCACGTCCCGGATGGGCACGCCCGGGGCCTCCGCCGCCAGCAGGTCCCGGTCCACCTCCGACACCGCCACCGTGAGGTTCACACGCTTGCAGGCCCTGGCCTCGAAGCGGCGCATCTTGCGCCACTCGATCTCCAGGGGCAGCCGGCGCCAGCCGCGGCCCTCCACGTCGAGGAGACGCTTCCAGATCAAGTGCTCGACGTTGTGCTCGAAGAGGACGACCGGCACCTGTCCCCCGAGCGGCACGTTGGGTACGGCGGCCAGGAAGTCGGCCACGCAGAGGTCGACCTCACCTGTCTCCATCAGGCGCGCCGCTTCGGCCCTCAGCGCCGGCACCCGCCACTTCCACAGGTCGAGGGGCAGCTCGGAGAGGAGCGAACCCGCATACGTCCCGGCCAGGCGCAGGCTGCCCCGCTTGGGCGGGCGGTGCGCGAAGGACACGACCCGCTCGCAATGCGACAGGCGGTCGGCCAGCTCCCGGGGATTCTCCTCCGGAGCGTGCGTCGTGAGCAGCGTGACCTCGTGGCGGCGCGACAGCTCGGAGAGCGTATGGAAGCTGCGCAGCCGGCCCCCCGTGTCGAGAGGCCACAGCCCGCCCACCTTCACCCAGAGGATCCGCATGCTCAGGCGGCGCGCATGACGGCGGCCGCGTCCTCCCCGTCGACGAACAGCCGGTGCCAGATCTCGAGGTTGAGGAGCAGCCACAGCCGGTCCCCGTGTGACGCCTGGCCGCTGCGGTGCTCGTTCGCGAGTCGCCGCAGGGTGGAGGGGTCGAACAGTCCCCGCGCCGCCGCGCGGGGGCCCAGCACGAACTCCTGGACCATGGGCCAGAAGGAGCCAGAGAGCCAGCGGCCCACGGGCACTGGGAAGCCCATCTTCTTCCGCGTGAGGATCTCGGCCGGCACCACCCCCTGCAGCGCCGCCCGCAGCACCGCCTTGGTCTCGAGCCCACGCAGCTTGAACCGGCCGGGCATGGAGACGATGTGCTCGACCAGCTCGTGATCCAGGAAGGGAACGCGGCTCTCGATCGAGGCGGCCATGCTCATGGTGTCCTGCTTCATGAGGAGGCGGACGAGGTAGGTCTGGATGTCGGCGCGGCTCATCCGGTCGAGCGGGCCGCCCTTCGCTTCCTCGTAGCAGCGCAGCGCTTCGAAGTACGGATCGCGGCCGAGGAGCAGGGCCGCATCCGCCAGCAGGGCCTGGCGCCGGACCTCCGGGAACACGGCGAAGTTCTCGTAGAAGATGCCGCGGGGACCGGGATCGAGGGCGAGGAAGCTGCGCTCGGTGTAGCGTCGCATCGAACGCGGCATCTGCTGCGTGACGTCGCGCAGCCGTGCGCGGAACCAGGGCCCGGTCATCCGGCGGTAGGTCTCCCCCAGGCGCTGGTTCCAGGCGGTGACCCGATAGCGGTTGTAGCCGAGGAAGAGCTCGTCCGCCCCCTCGCCCGTCAGGACCACCTTGACGTGCTGGGCGGCCAGCACGGAGACGAAATGCAGCGGAACGCTCGAAGGGAAGGCAATGGGCTCGTCCTCGTGCCATACGAGGCGTGGCAGCGCGTCGAAGAACTCTTCGGGTGAGACGACGACCTCGCGATGCTCCGCGCCCGCGGCGCGGGCGGCCACCCGGGCGTAGGCCAGCTCGTTGGCCTCGCGGTCCGTGAATCCCACCGAGAAGGTGCGGACGGGCTCCTTCACCATCGGGGCCATGAGCGCGAGCAGCCCGCTGGAATCGATCCCGCCGGACAGGAAGAGGCCCAGCGGAACGTCGCTCATCAGGTGGCTCCGGACCGCGGACTGGAGCCGCCGGCCCACCTCGCGCGCCCGCTCCGCGAGCATGGGCTCTCCGTCCTCCTCGGGTGCGGGAAGCGCCCAGTACTGGCGCTCCTGCCCGCCCTGGCCCAGGGTCCAGGAGAGCGTGCGGCCGGGCGGGAGCCGGCGCACGCCCTGGAAGAGCGTTTCCGGGCCGGACACGTAGCCGGCGGCCAGCAGCTCCGGCAGGGCGGCCCGGTTGAGGTCCGCCCGCACTCCGGCCGCGAGCAGGGCCTTGATCTCGGAGCCGAACAGCAGCTCGCTCGGGGTCACGGCGTAGTAGAGGGGCTTGATGCCCAGGCGATCGCGAGCGAGCAGGAGCTTCTGGCGCGGTCGGTCCCATATTGCGAAGGCGAACATGCCCTGGAGGCGCTCGACGCACCTCTCCCCTTCCTCTTCGTAGAGGTGCAGGATCGTCTCCGTGTCGCTGCGCGTGCGGTAGACGTGGCCGCGGGCTTCCAGCCCGGGACGGAGCGCGGCGTGGTTGTAGATCTCGCCGTTGAAGGTGATCCAGATCGTGCCGTCTTCGTTCGACATCGGCTGGTGGCCGCCGGCGACGTCCACGATGGCCAATCGCCGATGGGCGAGGCCCGCCGGACCGTCGAGGAGCAGGCCTTCGCCATCCGGGCCGCGGTGCCGCAGCACGTCGCGCATCCGCTCGAGGCGAAGCTTGTCCACGCGCTCGTGCGCGTCCGTCTTCAGGATGCCCGCGATGCCGCACATGTCAGAGCCTGGCCCTCACTTGCTTTCCGGCGTCTCTCGATTCGGCCCCGTCGCGATGCGACTGGCCTCCACCGCATGGCGATGGACCATCGTCCCGTGAGGCCGGTCGAGCTCCACGCGCTCGCCGTCCGCGAAGCCCAGGCCCACCAGCTCCCCTTTGGCATCCAGGAGCGGCACCACGACCGGCGGGGCGGTCCCCGCCACCTCGCAGGGCAGCACGAGCGTGAAGATGCGGAGCGGAAGGGGGGCGTCCGTCGCGTAGATCACCATGGGCGCCGGCACGCGCTGCCCATAGTCGGCAGAGACCCATCCCTCGACGGGGCTCTCGCTGCCGCGGACGACCCGGACATCGAGGGGAACCGTCGCGAAGGGGCGCAGGGCCAGGCCGCGACCGCCGCTGCTCGCCTGCGTCCACTGGTCGACACCCACCGTCACGTCCACGGGCGCGAACTGGAACCGCAGCTCGGCGCGGTGGCTCTCTTCCCCTTCCAGCTCGTCCATCACCACCCAGTACCGCGGCTTGACGAAGAGCACCTGCCGCCGGTGCCGCACGGGGTCGGAGAGGCGCAGATAGGCGTCGTGATCGGCGTCCGCGAGCTCGAAGCGGTCGGAAGAGATCCAGAGACGGAGGCGGGCGCGAGGCCGCTGCTGCCAGGCGAAGGGCCCGGCCGGAACCGCCTGGCTGAGGCCATCCACGGCGATCGTGCTGTGCGCGGCCGTGCTGCGGAAGGCATCGCGCCAGGTCGGCTGCCCGTAGCCACCGGTTCCGGCATCGATCAGGAAAGGCTGTCCGAACGCAGCGCACTGGATGCTCAACAGGTCGGCGTGGCCATGGCCCGCGCTGAGCGGGCAGCCGAGCGGGCCGACGTCGAAGATCAGCTGGTTGGCGAGCCGTCCCCACGAGTCCCGCATGACGATGTATCCACCGTCTCCGAACAACCGGGAGGGAGCGCCGGAGGGAGGTGCGGGGCGGAGCTCCTCCAGCGCCGACAGGCCGGCCGGGCCCAGCATCCAGAGGACCTCGGGCGCCGCGTCGCCCGCGGCCCACGCGTAATCGGATCGGCCGAAGAGCGCCGCCGCGACGCCAAAGACGCCCCTCGGATCGTCCGCGGCTCGGCGGGTCAAGGGCAACAGCCAGCCGCCGTCGGCGTCGCCGATGGACGGGACCTCGCCGCCGGGAAGACGAACGGCCAGGAGGAAGTCCAACATGGCCTGCGCACGCTCGGACACGGCCGAGGGAACCCGCAGGCCCAGGCGCGCGCAGAGGATCAGGAAGTGCAGGACGATCTCCACGGTGTAGCGCTGGTAGCAGGTCGACTGCTCGAAGTAGACGCCGTCGGCGAAGACCTGCCGGGTGCTCTCCGCGATCAGGATCCGCGCCCCCTGTTCACGCCAGAGCCCCGCCGCGTCCAGCTCGGGGAAGAGGCTGCCGGCGTAGAAGAGGCCGAGCGCTTCCCCGGTGAGATGCGTGTTCGGCGAGAAATAGTGGGACAGGTATTTCGCGACGTGGGTGGCCTGGTCCTCGATGGACCCACGCATCCGCATGAACAGATCGGGGTCCAGGGCGGGCGCTCCCCGGAAGAGGACGAGGGCCCAGCACCACGCGATCAGGCGATAGGACAGCTCGAGGCTGCTGGCCCAGTTGATTCCCTGTCCCACGGGGTTCGAGGCCAGCCAGTCGACCGCGTGCGCGCGGAAAGCTTCCGCATAGCGGTCGTCACCGGTCATCCGGTAGGCCTGGGCGAGCTGCACGAGCCACTGATGACGGTTCAGCTCCCACACGACCTTGCTGTCGCCGACGGCCTCGTGATCGAGCGGGTTCAGCCGGGTCCAGTGCACGAGCGGGGCGCGGCGCCCCGAAACCGGGTCCACGTGCCAGTCCACGGCATTGCCGAACGAAAGCCCCGAATATCCCAGGAGGTCGAAGCGGCCTTCGAGCAGGCGTTCGGCGCCGGCGATCAGGTCGCGCGCGGCCTCGGGAGCGCGATCCATCAGCAGGGATGGCGTGCCCTCGTCGAAGGCCCCGGCAAAGAAGCGGCGGGCCGCACCTTCGCCGAAAGCGGCGAGCTGGGCTCGGCCATCGGCCATGCTCCGGCTCGGCGCCGGGCGGGAGCCCTTGGCGGAAACGCGCTCCCACCATTTCGACGCTTCCTGCCGGCTGCGGCCGGTGATCTCGGCGAAGTTCATCCGGCGCAGTCGCTGGAGGTTCACGAGCGGAGGTCCCGGCGCAGCCGTTCGCTCATGCCATCCGGCCGTGAAGGATGGGCACGGCTGGAGCGTCGAGGGTGCCCGGCGCCCCGTCGCCCTCCGCAGCCGCAATCCGGCGGTGGATCTCTCCGGCCGCCACCGCGAGGCCGGCCACGTAATAGAAGTAGAAGTGGTACGCGGTGGGGCCGAAGAACCCGCCCACCGCGTAGGCCACGAGCGCGATCTCGATGCCTTCCGCCAGGGGCGCCATCCCGGCGCCGGCACTTCCGGCCGGGGCCGAGCGGCGGATGCGCCTCATGTGTTTCAGGCAGGCCAGCAGGAGCATGACGAAGAGCACGAGCCCGGGTGCGCCGAGGTCCACGGCGAACTGCAGGTACACGTTGTGCACGTGCACCCAGCTGTTTCCCCTCATCTCGTTCAGGGCCAGGGCATCCATGCCCACTCCCGCCCCCGTCAGCGGGTTTGCCTGCACGAAGTCGACGGCGGCCTGGTTGTCCCCCCACCGCACCTGGGCCGAGCCCGTGGGGTCGGAGTCGATATCGGTGATCGTGGCCAGCCGTTCCACATAGCCGTTCGGAAGGAACGGCAGCAAGGCGAGGCTGGCGACGAGCGCCGCGCCCACGCGGAGGGCCTTTCCGCGCCAGGCCAGGCGCAGCGCGTAGATGGCGAGAGTGGTGACCAGTCCGAGGAACCCCCCCCGGGAGAAGGTCACGATGACGCCGGCCGCCTGCAGCGCGATGATCGAGAGCAGGATGGCACGCACGTGGCCACGGCTGCCCGCCAGGAGGCCCGCGGCAATGGGCAGCAGGATGTTCAGCATCAAGGCCAGATCGTTCGGGTTCGCGGTCAGGGCCGCCTCGTACCCCGAGATCCGACCCTGCCCGATCGATTCACCGGAGAGGAAGTTCTTCACCGCGGTCAGGACCAACACCACCGACATGCCCGTGAGGCTCCAGACGAGCGTGCGCAGCCGGCCAAGGCTGTCGACGCAATTCGCCAGCAGCCAGAAGATGGCGACCGCCTTGAAGTACATCTCCGTGAGCAGGGAGACGCTGCCCCCCGGCCAGTAGGAGAAGGGCACGGTCACGACGGCCCAGGCGACCAGCGCGGCCAGCAGCGCCATCTCGCGCCCCCACACCGAGAGCGGACGGCCGAGCCGGTAGCGGTGGACGAGGTGCACGGCGATCCCCGTCACGGCGGCGATCAGCGCGATCCGCAAGGGCCGGAGCGGGGGCACCCATTGCTGCGGCGCGAGGATGTTGATGAACGTGAACGTCAGCAGGGCGCGAAAGGCGGGAGTACTGGGGCCGCCCGCGGCCTCGGGCGCGCGCGGAGGCGGTACCCCCTTCGCGAGGTGGTCCTCGGACACGCGCTCCGGGCGCCACCACTCCGCCGGAGCAGGAGTCAGGGCGCTCACGGCCTCGCTTCACCCCTGGGCCGAGGCTGGGCGGCCAGATGGAGAACCGCCAGCGCGAGCTTGTCCGGGTCGTGCCGGATCTTCGGGCCTTCCCACAGCATGTCGCCGGCCCAGGCCCGGCACCCCAGGGCGCGCAGGGCCTCCGTCTCCGCCTCGATCGGGTGCGCCTGCTCCGCGGCGTAGCGCTGGCGGAGGGCCTCGGGAACGGACGAGCCGTTGAGGATGACGTCGTGGACGGGAAGCGTCGGCACGTGGGCACGCACGGCGAGCAGGTGATCGGCGGCGGTCAATCCGTCCGTCTCCCCGGGCTCCGTCATCAGGTTCATCACCAGAACGACCCGCGCGCCCGAGGCGGCAATCGCGCCCGCCACACCCTCCACCAGCAGGACCGGGATGATGCTCGTGTAGAGGCTGCCCGGCCCGATCACGATGCAGTCCGCGGCGGCGATGGCCTGTAGGGCCTGCGGGAGCGCGGGCGCGCCCGCGGGGTCGAGGCGCACCCTGCGGATGCGGGATTGCGCGGCGGCGATTTGCGATTCACCCTGGATGAGGCGGCCGTCCTCGAGCTCGGCCACGAGGCCGACCAGCTGGGTGGTGGCGGGCAGCACCCGCCCGCAAACCGCGAGGAGGTCGCCGGCCCTCTCCACCGCCTGCTCGAAGCGAGTCTCCATCTCGGTGAGGGCGGCCAGGATCAGGTTGCCGAGGTTGTGGCCGGAGATCTCTCCTCCGCCATTGAAGCGATAGCCGAACAGACCGGCCAGTGTCCCCTCCCCGTCCGCGAGGGCGAGGAGGCAGTTCCGCACGTCTCCGGGCGGCGCGATGCCGTAGTCGCGCCGCAGCCGGCCGGAGCTGCCGCCGTCGTCGGCCACGGTGACGATGGCGGTGAGGCGGTCCCGGTCCAATCCGGGCGGCAGCGGGCCGGCGTCCACCATCAGGCACGCCTTGAGGCCACGCAGCAGCACGGGCAAGCCGGTGCCCCCGCCCAGGGCGACGAGGCGCGGTCCCACCGTCGACGACGGTCCCCGGAGCACTATGGAACCAGCACGATGTCGCCGGGGTGCAGGCGGAAGTTGGGCTGCCGGGTGTCACCGCCGCGGACCTTCTCGTAGTCGAACGGTATCCGCGTCGTCTGGCCACCCTCGGAGCGGATCACCACGATGCGCGATCGGGCCGCGAACTCGGTGAAGCCGCCCGCCATGGCCAGCACGTCCATGACCGTGGCCGCGCTCTTGAGCTGGTAGCGGTCGGGCTTGGGGACCTGCCCGATCACCGCGACCTTGAAGCTGCGAACCTCGGTCACGATGACGGCCACCTCGGGGTGTGACATGTAGTCGGTGAGCCGCCGCGTCAGCTCGTCGCGAAGCTCCATGGGCGTCAGCCCGGCCGCCTGCACGTCGTTGAGCAAGGGCAGCGAGATCTTGCCGTCGGGCCGCACGGCGGCGGCGCGGCTCATGGCCTCGTTGTTCCATACGGAGACCTGAAGGAGGTCTTCGGCCCCGATGCGGTAAAGGGACTCGTCCCGCGCGAGATCGGGTCGCGTGCTGGCCGTCGGTCGCGTGGTGGCCGCGGGCCGCGCGGTGGCCGCGGGCGATGGCGCTCCGGCCGCGGCCAGCTGGAAGAGAGCGAGCGCCGCCAGTGGGCTCATATCTTGTCTCCATGCATGGGAGCGGGCCTTCCCTTCGCGCGGCCCGAAGGCTCGGGGCGGCGCGCTCGGACGGCAGGAGGGTCGAAGTCCAGCGCCGTCTCGAAGGTCACGGTGCTGGCGGCGACGGCGGGAACGGCCGCGATGGCCGCGGCGCGCGATTCGTCGGCGAGGTGCAGGATCGGCGCCGGAACACGGGGCGCCATTTCCACGGGCGGGTTGGCCATGGCCGGCTTCGTCGTGGCCTGCGGCCCGCGCACCACCACGCCCAGGGTCTCGAGGAGGATGCGAGCGTCGAGCCACGCGGACCGGTGCTTGATGTAGTACAGGTCGTACTTCATCTTCTCGATCTCCTCCTCGAGGTCGTTCGCGTAGTGGTAGCGCACCTGGGCCCAGCCGGTCAGGCCGGGGCGCACCAGGGATCGCAGCGCGTAATAGGGAATCTGCTCGCCGCACTCAGGGACGTTGCGTGTGACCATCGCGAACAGCAGCACGTTGGAGACGGGGTGCGGCCGCGGGCCGACCAGGCACATGTCGCCCCTGAGGATGTTGTAGAGCTGCGGCAGCTCGTCCAGCCGGCAGCGGCGCAGGTGGCGGCCCACGCGCGTGAGGCGCTTGTGGTTGTCGCGCTCCCATTCCGAGACGTGCGTGTCGCTGGGGAGCATGGTCCGGAACTTGACCAGCCGGAATCGCTTGCCTTGGCGCCCCACACGCTCCTGCACGAAGAACAGTGGCCCCCGCGAGTCGAGCTTGATGGCCACCGCGATGAGAACGAACACCGGCACGAGCAGGAGCAGCGCCACTGCGGCCAGGGGAACGCTCAATGCGTGTGCCAGGCACAGGTCGAGCTGGAAGCCCCGGAACTCGGTCCCGAACAGGACGCTCGTGGGTGTGAGGGCCTCGATGGGGACCTTGCCCGTCAGCCTCTCGTAGGCGTCGACGCCGTCCTGGACGATCACTCCACGCAGCCGAAGGGCGAGGAGCGACTTGAAGGGCAGGCAGCCCCGCCGGGAAGCCAGGGCCACGATGACGCGGTGGGGGCGCACTTCGGCCAGGACGCGGTCCAGCTCGCGGATCGTGCCCAGGCATGGGCACGATGCCGGCCCCGGGCCCGGCCCGTCGTCGACAAGACCCACGACGCGCTGGCGCAGTCGCGGCCTTGCCTCGAGCGCCGCGATCACCTCCCGGGCCAACGGTCCGCCGCCGACCATCAGCACGCGCTGGACGGACCCCCGGCCCGTGAGCCAGCGACACGCCGACCCGAGCAGGATCGCGCCCGCGATGAAGGCGGCCAGCATCAGCATCGGTTCCGCCTTGCCGCGGATCGTCGCTTCAACGGTTCCTCCACGGGATCCATCCGCGCCGGCCCGTGCGGGCGGCGGGCTCCCGGTAATAACCGCCGCCGTAGCGGTTGTAGTAGCCCGTTCGTGCATCGTCGTCACCGTTGACGACGATGCCGAGCACCTTGGCGGGATCCATGGCGGTGAGGGTCTCTCCCAGCAGCTTGCGCGGAGTGCGGTGGGCCCCCACGACGATCAGGAACCCGTCGACACAGCCCGAGATCAGCGCGCAGTCCGGGACCAGCAGCACCGGGGGAGTGTCGAGGACGACGTAGTCGTACGAGCGGCGCGCCTGGTCCAGCAGCTGGCCGAGCCGAGGCGATTCCAGCGTCAGATAGGCGTTGGCGGGCGGTGGACCGGCGGGCAGGACGCCGAAGCCGAAGGGCAGCTTGCGCACCGCCGACGCGAGGTCGGTCTCGGCATGGGCAAGGACACCGGCCAGCCCGGGGCCGAGCGCGCGCAGGCCCAGATTGGCGGCCACCCTCGGGCGCCGCATGTCGGCGTCGATGAGCAGCACGCGCACCCCGGGCGATTGGGCGAGGGTTGCGGCCAGATTGATCGCCGTCGTCGTCTTGCCGTCGCCCGCGACGGGGCTGGTGACGCCCAGCACGTTCACCCCACTGCTCCCGCGCGCCTGCCTCAGGAAGTGGCGCAGCGCGCGGTAACGGTCCGCCTCGAACGAATGCGGAGAATGGAGCGCGACGAGGTGCTCTTCGATGTCCGCGGCGGCGCTCGGTACGCGCGCGGCCTCGCGAAGGGGGCCCGCCCCGAGACGCTCGTGCCCCTTCGGGTTCCCGCGCGCAGGAATGCCCGGTGTCACCGGCATACGTGCCTCAAGGCCGGCTCTTGCTCAGCATCAGGGCGAGGCCATCCTTCGTCTGCGAGACGCGATGGACGGTGTGCACGACGGCGGCCGTTCCCACGAGCAGCGACACGGCGGCGAGACCCAGACGGCGGCGCCGGGCGCTGCGGTCGCGGGGGGTCACGATCCGGGGGATGGTGGCGACGACGGGCACCCGGGTGAAGGAACGGACGTCATCCGTGCTGTGGAACGAAGTGTCGAGGAGCTCCGCTCCCGCGCCCGCGGCCGCGGCCAGGGCCAGCGCCCCCGCCAGCGCCATGAACAGGAGCATCACGCGGTTCGGAGCCGCGGGCCCGGTGGGGGCGGTGGCCGATTCGAGGATGCGGAAGGGCGAGGAATCCGGCCCATGGTCCGCCTCCTCCAGCATCGCCTGCTCGTACCGCTTCCGAAGGGACTCGTACAACTCGCTCGTGACCTGGTAGTCCCGCGCGATCTGGAGATAGTCGCGCTGCCACCGGGGCGCGTTCTCCAGGTGCCCGATGTGTTCGGCGATGTCGCCCTTGATTCGCGTCTCCTCGCCCTTGAGGCGGATGATGTCGGACTCCGCGTCGCGCACGGCTCCGCGAAGCCAGGCCATGGAGCGTCCCGTGTCGCCCCCCGCCGGCGTCGCCGCCGGTGCGGAAGCGGCGGCCCCCGCCTCGAGCTCGGCGACCTCTTCCTTCAACCGGATGACGTCCGGGTACTTGTCGCTGTAGCGTCGGCTGAGCTCGGCCAGCTCGACTTTCTTCCGGGCCAGCCGGGCCGCGTCCGAAGTGGGGCCGGCGCCGACCGGTCCCCCCGCGTCCGTCGCGCTCGCCAGCTCCTTCATCAGCTCGTTGCGCCGGTCGACCGCGCGGATCCGCTCGTCGGCGGCCGTGCGCAGATCGGCCTGGAGCCGGTTCAGGGTCGCCCGCGTGGCCTCCGCCTGCTGGGGCAGCTCTCCGGAGTGCTGCTCCTGGAAGGCCGCCGCCGCCTGCTCGTGTTCCACCATGTTCTGCTTGACGCCGTCGAGCTGGGCCTTCAGGAGCAATGTCGCTCCGCTCGTCCGCCGTCCGCGGAGCTTGAGGTCCTCCTCCAGGTAGGCCGAGGCGACGGCGTTGGCCACCTTGGCCGCGACGTCCGGGTTCACGCCGCGGAACGTGATGGCGAAGGAGATGGTGGAGCCGATGCCACTGGGCTGCGGCTGGAGCTTGGAGTCGATGCGAACGTCTTTCCGCATGCGGTCGATGGCCGCTTCCATCGAGTAGCGTTCTCGAATCGTCGGATAGAGGTCGAGGGTGCGAATGAGACCCTCTACCCGCGATCGGCTCAGGATCTCCTGCCGGATGAGCTGCAGCCGCGTTTCCATCTCCGTCGATGCCGCGGGCTGCTCGACGATCACGGTGGCGGTGGCGGCATACAGGTCGGGAAGGCTCAGGGCCACCGTCACTCCCATCGGCGCCATCAGCACGAAGACGCCCATGACGAGCCATTTGCGGCGGCTCCACACCGCCAGGACGTCGAAACCGTGGGCTCCTGCCGCGCCCTGCATTCCGCTCTCCCTCAGCGAGTCGCCGGCCGGGCCACCAGCCCGACCAGGAGCGTGTTGTGTGTGATGTCGGTACCGACCTCTGCCGGGATCAGGCTCCCGCGCTGGAGGCTGAGCTGCTGCGATACGGAGAGTGCGAGATCACGCGTGAAGTGCCAGGCCAGGTCTACGCCCACGCGCGGCAAGGTGGTCACGAGCCCCTGCGAACGCACGTGGAAGAAGGACGGAGCCGCGGTCACCGAGATCCGCCCCAGGTCCCGCCGCAGCGTCGCCGTCACGCCATCCGCGGTGACGGGCGCCGGGTACCCGACGACCGTCGTCTGGGTGTGCAGGTAACCGACTTGAGTCCATCCCTTGCGGAAGCGCCGACTCAGGGCAACGCTCGCCTCCGGGGTGATCGCCGGGCCCGTCCGGCGAGGGCCCACGTCGATGTCCAGCTGGGCGAACCGCGTGAAGGCCGCGCTCAGGCCCAGGGTCGCCACCTGCGACAGGGTGGTGGCGACGCCGACGTATTGCGACACCCTGTAGCGTACGCGCGCACGGCCCTGCCCCTTCCGCCGTCGCTCGAGACCCAGGCCCAGGGACTGGGTCGTGACGTCCGGAATCCCCTCGAACTGCTCAAGGGTGAACGCGTGCTCCAGCTTCGCCTCGGTGCGTCCTCCGAATCGGCGTACGAGCGATTCCGTCGACGACAACCGGCGCGCGTCGACGCGCCCGATCTGCAGGCCGGTGATCGTGTTGAGGGTGCCCGCCGTGGGCGCACGGACATAGGAGGCGGTGGCCGCGGCGGCCAGGCTTCGCGCCGGTCGCCACTGGATGTCCAGCGCGGCCTCCTGGCTGGCCGCCACCGAGTTCAGCTCGGGATGCCGCCGGTAGATCTCGGCATCCAGGCCGTACTCCGCGTGCACCGTGAGCTCGCGGGAGCGGCGTCCCATGCTGAAACGCGGACTGAGACGCCAGATGTGATCGGCCTGCGGGTCCGAGCGCGCCGCGAAGAGGTTGTCGTCGTACACGGTGGAGATGGAGAAGGACGGGTTCACCAGGAACTTCGACTGGGCAGACGCGGCCCCCGGAATGAGCGGCAGGGTGAGGCCGAGAGCAAGGGCGATGGGACGCATGGCGAAAGGCAGGAAAGGGCGAGGGATGGGACCCGTGGCGAAGACGACCCGTCAGGCCGGGATCACCTGCGTGCAGTCCACTTCGACGGCCACACTTCGCTGAAGCAGGTGGACCGAAATCACCAGGATCCCCTTGGCCGGATCGACGCGCTTGAGGATCCCCTCCACGCCGGCCAGCGGTCCGGACACGATGCGCGCCCTGCGGCCGGCGCGGAGGTAGGGGTGCGCGAACGTTGCCACTCGCGAGGCGGCCAGGCACCGGATCGACTCGATCTCGAGCGGGGGGATCACGGCCGGGCGGTCCCAGCCTTCGCCCAGCAGCCGGACGAGCCCGCGCGCCTTTCGCACTTCGACGTGAGCGGTCTTGTCGAGCCGGTCATTGAGGAAGAGATAGCCCGGGAACATGGGCACGGCCACGAGGCGACGCCGGCCGGCGCGGACGGACCAGACTTCGACCTTGGGCAGGAACGGGTGGAGGCTCCGGGCCTGCAGCTGATCGAACACCAGGTCCTCGCAATGGCTGCTCGTCCAGAGCACGTGCCACGGCGCGGCGAGCGCAGGCGAGGCCGCCTCATCCACCGCGGGCGTGAGCCCGGCGCGATCGTCGAGAACGGGATGGGCCAGCAAGGCTTCGCCCCCTTCGGTTCACATCCCGCGTTTTCGCGGGTGCGAGGCCGATCCCCGCGAGCGCTCCGGGGCAGCCCGTGCCTGGGCGCCGTCCCGTACCTGCCTGCGGTCCGATGGATCAAGTTGGAGGAGTCCGCAACTTACGCGCGGTCACGCGCGCGCACAATCGGGGTTCCACGGAAACTTCGCTCAGGGAATCCCGGAGAGCGGGAAACGCCCTCAGGTAGTCAGACTTCGATGAGGCCGTGCCGAATGGCGTAGCGGACGAGGCCTGCGGTCTCGGAGATCTCCAGCTTCTTCATGATGTTGTTCCGATGCGACTCCGCGGTCTTCACGCTGACGCCCAGGACAGCGGCGATCTCCCGCGTGCGCTTTCCCTCGGCGATGAGCTGGAGCACCTGGCGCTCGCGCGGGCTCAACGGATCGACGGGCACCGGTGCCCCTCCGCGGTAGGCGTCGGCGAGCGATCGCGACATGCCGGGGCTCAGATAGACGCCGCCGCCGGCGACGTCGCGAATGGCCTTCACGAGCTCGTTGGCGCGGTAGCTCTTGAGGACGCAGCCGCGCACGCCGACGCGCAGCGCTTCGAGACACGTCGCCTCGTCCTTCCGGCTGGTGAGGAGGATGGTCTTGACGCTGGGGGCGACGCTCTTGATCTCGCGCGCGGCGTCGATCCCGTTGAGGAGGGGCATGACCATATCGAGGACCACGATGTCGGGCTCGAGCTCACGCGCAAGCCGGACCGCCTCGTGGCCGTCGGAGGCTTCTCCGACTACCTCGAACCCGGCACCCGTGAGCAGGATGTTCAGGGCCTGCCGGACGATCTCGTGATCGTCGGCCAGGACCATTCGCACCGGCATTTCCCACCACCCCGCCCGTCCCGCCGGTCGCCGGATCGCAAGGGGAGGGTCCGTCCGGGCTCGATCGGGCCGTTGGACAGCCCGACAAACCTGCAGTTCCGCTGCAATCCGCGCTTCACGGCCAGCGTGCACGGAGACACGCGTATGAATTGTGAACGCGCGAAGCATACTCGTGCGGCAAGGCCAGGACAAGCGATTCGAGGGCCGCCGACGACTCCAAACCGGGGTCCCGCCGGCGTCACTGGAAAGTCACTTCGGGCCGGGAGAGTCGTCGCCTCGAATGGTCCTGCCAAGGGGGATCGGATTGCACTTGACCAATTCGTTTGCTCAGGCTAGTCTCCCCCCCACTCCGGATCTCCCTCCCGCAAGCGCGCCGGCGTGGATTGGCCAACGAGGATGCCGCACGCCCATTACGGACCGGCGACATTCCAACCGCATGCCGGTGCACATGTACGCGAAATTCAGCGATCGCGGCCTCTTCCCGCCCAGGGGGCCGGTGGTGCGATTTGAAACGCCTTTGGCTCGAAGAAGAGTGCGAGCAGGACGATTGAACGATCGGTAGGCTTGGCCTGGGGACGGGCAGGGCCTGAGCGTGAGGGATCAATGTCGAGCAGCCGGGGGGCTGAGAGGGGCGTCGCCCAGAATGTCGGGCAGCGCAGCGTCGTGGCCATCGGCTCGACGGCGGACATCGTCACGGCGCGCGAACGCGGTCGCGCCCTTGCGCTCGCGCTCGGTTTCACCGGGGCGCACGTGATCGAAATAGTCACCGCCATCTCCGAGCTGGCCCACAACACCGTCGAGCACGCGACGAGCGGCCAGCTCGTGCTCGACCGGGTGGAGAAGGACGGGCGCTACGGGATGGTCATCGTCGCCCGTGACGACGGGCCCGGCATACCCGACGTGGGCAAGGCCTTGAGCGCCCTGACGGCCGTCGGGCAGGGCGTGTGCCCCGGCCTGCCCGGCGTGCGCAGCCTGATGGACGACTTCGAGATCTGCAGCAAGCTCCGTCAAGGCACGACCGTCACCGTCCGGAAGTGGCTGCCGTGACCACCGTCGCGCCGGCCGGACGCGTGCTGCCCGGCATCCGCACGGCCAAGGTCGCTCTCCGTCGACGCGCCGCGTCCGCCCCCATCGCCGGGCGCAACTGGCGAGGAACGTCGAAAGAGACGGTTCCCGTCCCGACCGCGGCCGTCGATTTGAAGGCAAGCTACTGGGCTGCGCTCATCTGGTACTGCAAGAACGGGGGTGAAGCCGGCCTCCTCGCGGCCTATGAGCTCGGCCGCCAGGCCGTCGCCAGCCGTGTGGGCATGCTCGAGCTGGCGGCCTGGCACGAGGAGCTGGCCACCACCGTCGTCGAGAAGGCGCCGGCGGAGAGCCGCCCCACCGTCGCGAGGCGGGCTTCGGAGTTCTTCGCGGAGTGCCTGGCCCCCTTCGAGCTGACCCGGTCGGGATTCCAGCAGCTCAACGCCACGCTCCACGAGCTCAATGGCACTCTCCAAGACCGCTTGGACGCGGCCTTGCGCGACTTCGAGCACGCCCGCGGCGAGCTCGTGCAGCAGCTGCGTGTCGCCGACGAGAAGGACGAGGTCATCTCCATCGTCAGCCACGAGGTGCGCACGCCCCTCACCTCGATCCACGGGGCGCTCACGCTCCTCATGGCCGGCGTCGGGGGCCAGCTGAACGAACGGGGCCAGAAGCTGCTCGACGTGGCTTGCCGGAACAGCCAGCGGCTGGTCCGGTTCGTCAGCGACGGCCTGGACCTCAAGCGGATGGAGTCCGGGACGTCCGCCTTCGACCTGCGGGCGGTCGAGGTCGCGCCCTTCCTGCGGCAGGCCATCGAGGCCAGCCGCGCCTACGCCCTGCAATGGGGCGTCACCGTGACCCTGGGGCGCGTCCCCCGCCGCCTGCACGTGCGGACGGACGCGGACCGGTTGATGCAGGTCATGACCAACCTGCTGTCCAACGCCATCAAGTTCTCGCCTCCGGGACAGCCGGTGGTCGTGGAATCGAGCTGCCGGGACCGGCTCGTGCGCATCTCCGTCCGTGATCACGGACGGGGCGTGCCGGAGAACTTCCGCCGGCACGTGTTCGAGAAATTCGCCCAGGCCCAGCCCTCGTCCGCACGAGGTGGGTCGGGTCTCGGCCTCAGCATCAGCAAGGCGATCGTGGAGCGGTTGGGCGGTCGCATCGGGTTCCGGACCGCGGCCGGCCACGGCACCACGTTCTTCTTCGATCTGCCGGAATGGCGCCCCGCCCGGTCTCGACGCAAGTGAGAGGTGGCAGGCGTCGGCGCACGATGAAGCGGATCCTCCTGGTCGAGGACGACCCCGATATCCAGATGGTCACGTCCCTGGCCCTGGGCAGCTTCGGCCGGTTCGCGGTCAAGGTCTGCGGGTCGGCCCGGGAGGCCCTGGAGAGCGCGGCCGCGTTCAAGCCGGACGTCATCCTGCTCGACGTGGTCATGGCGGGGATGGACGGAATACGAGCGTTGCGCGCCTTCCGGCGGCGGCCCGCCTTCGCCGACGTGCCCGTCATCTTCATGACGGCCCGCGTCCAGCCGCACGAATTGGAGCAGTACCACGACCTGGGGTCGGCCGCGGTCATCGCCAAACCCTTCGACCCGGCCACGCTGGCGGAGACCGTGCGCGCGATCTGGAAGCGCCATCATGCCTGAGCTGACCAGGGCCCAGCGCGTCGAGCTCGCCGCGCTCCGCGCGGACTACGAATCCGGCCTGGACGCGGCGGTGGCGAAGGTGATCGCCGCCGCCGTCGCCCTCGGCGCCCAGGGGTGCGACCACGCCCGGCTCCGCGTCCTGCGGGAGCTCGCCCACCGCCTCGTGGGGTCGTCCGCCATCTGGGGGTTTTCCAGGGTGAGTGAAGCGGCGGCGCGCCTCGAGGACCTCGCGCTGCGAGCCAGCACCGGTTCACCATTGCCGGCGGGCGAATTCGCCCGGCAGTCGAAGCGGCTCACGCGCCGGCTCCGCCAGGCGGTGCCCGTGCACCTGCGCCCGATGAAACGGGCGTTCGAGACCGCCGGAGCCACGGCCCGGCCTCGGGCCCGCCGGGGAACGGCCTGAGACGTCGGCCGGCCCCTCCGCTACCTCAGCCGAGCTGCGCGGGCTGCCAGCGTATCCCCAGGTTGACGATGCGCTGGATGAGCTCCCCGTAGTCGAGGCCCGCCTTGCGCGCGGATTGCGCGAAGTCCTCGTCGCGGCTGAGCTGGGGATTGGGGTTGGCCTCGATCACGTAGACGCGGCCGCTTTCGCTCAAGCGCAGGTCGATGCGCGCGAACCCCGAGAGCTTCAGCGTGCGGTAGACGCGCTTGGCGATCTCGCGGATCCTCTCCCCCGCGCCCTCCGGCAGGTCCTTGGCCTCCTCGCTCACGATCCCCCGCTTCTTCTGGTAGGTCAGCGAGAACTTGAGGCGCTCCGTCGCGATCTTGCGCGACTCCTCGGGCATGTTGTTGAAGAGCAGCTCCCAGACGGGAAGGGTCAGGAGCTGCTGGTTGCCCATCACCCCGATGTAGAGCTCGCGCCCTTCGATGTAGCGCTCGACGAGGGCGTCCGTGCCCACGCTCTCGTGGATGAAGCGCACGCGCTCCACGAGGTGCTCTTCGTCCTCCACCACCGAGGCCTGCGAGATGCCGATGGAGGCGTCCATGGTCAGGGACTTCACGATGAGGGGGAAGGCCAGCCGCTTCGGATGCCGCACCTTGCGCCCGCGCGGGAAGATCGCGAAATCGGGGCCGGGCACGCGGTGGTAGCTGAGGAGCTGCTTGGCCAGCGACTTGTCGCGCGAGAGGAGGAGGCCGCGCGAGTTGCACCCGGTGTACGGCATCTTGAGCAGCTCGAGGTAGGCCACGACGTTGTGGTCGAAGGTGACGATGTCGTCGAATCCCTCGAGCAGGTTGAAGGTGATGTGGGGCTTGAAGTCGAAGAGGGCGTTCCGGATGCCGCCCAGCTCGTCGCCCACCCCGAGGATCTGCACCTCGTGACCCAGCGCCTCCAGGGTGCGCACCACGTCGTATTCCGTCTTCCACGGCTTGCCCGGCAGCTCCTCGGGATCGGCGGTGGCGGGCGGCACGAGGTCGGGATGGACGAGGGCCAGGACGCGCAGCTTCTTGGCCGGCTCCTTCTTCTTCTTCCGGCTCACAGCGGCACCCGGTGGCGTCCGGTGGCCAGCAGCTCCATCGTGTAGAAGGTGAGCTTGAGCGCGAAGTCCAGGCGCGTCTCCTCTTCCGAGCGCGAGAGGCGGAGGCCGAGCTGGCGGCAGCGGATGATGATGCTCTTGAGCAGGCGGTCGATCGTGTACTGGTACTCCCCCGTCGCCCGCGCCACCCGGCGGCGCAGCTCCGGGCGGTTGCGCGACAGGAAGGCGGCGGCGGTGGGCCGGTCGCGGTCGCCGGGAGGTGCGGTGAACAGCCGGAGCAGGTCCTCGTCGTAGGCCTTGCGCCGGTCGAGGCCGTAGAGGCGCCGCTTCTCGCGATAGTGCGCGCGCAGCGTCTTGCGGATGCGCCACAGGGGATCCACGGTCCGCCGCGTCTGCACGGGCGGAGGCACGCCCGCCAGCTCGCGCATGGTGGCGTCGACGTATTCCAGCTTCCGCAGCGCGGGCCAGCCCGCGTAACGCTCGGTCCACGGATAGCCCGGGGTGAGCCAGACCGCGAAGGTCTCCGCGAAGTCCTCGTCGGGATGGCTCTGGGCGTAGTACCCGTCGAGGTGGACCACGAAGCTGCGACTGTAGGGGCGGGGCAGGTAGAACTTCGGGTACGGCTCGGAGCTGCGCCCGAAGAGGGCCTGGCGCCGACGCCGCTGGCGCAGGTGGTACGCGTTCTCGATGGCGTGGCCGGCCTCGTGGCGCAGGATGCGCAGGCACCACTCGGGCGTGCCTCCCTCCACTTCCAGCGTCTGCTTCTCCTCGAGCCGGGCCAGCCGCGGATGCGCGAGGTAGAACGGGATCGCGAATCCCGGCACGCCGTCCGGGCAGAACCATTCCCCGGACAGCCAGGAGTGCGGGCGGAAATCCAGGCCCCGCGCCGCCAGCTCGGCCCGGAGCTGCTCCAGGGGCGGCTCGAGCAGGCTGTCCTCGAGGGTCACCCCGAGGTCGCACATGCGGACGTCGAGCAGCCGCTCGTCGTCGTAGGAGGCC
>Ga0068861_100000357_pt1 | contig 26082 bp, 26 predicted proteins | sample KBSSwiS42_FD_66593 | JGI IMG/M metagenome (GOLD analysis project Ga0068861, IMG submission 66593) | Switchgrass rhizosphere microbial communities from Kellogg Biological Station, Michigan, USA - KBS Switchgrass S4-2 | ecosystem: Host-associated > Plants > Roots > Rhizosphere > Soil ...
CGGTTCCCGAGACCGTGCTCCTCAATCCCGTCGTCGAGCCGATCGGCGACGCGATCGAGGAGGGCTGGGAAGGCTGTCTCTCAGTGCCCGGGCTGCGCGGCGTGGTGCCGCGCTTCGCGCGCGTCCGCTATCGCGGCGTCGACATCGAGGGGCGGCCGCTCGAGCGCGAGGCCGAGGGCTTCCACGCGCGCGTCGTCCAGCACGAATGCGATCACCTCGTCGGCACGCTCTATCCGATGCGCATCCGCGACTTCTCCCGCTTCGGCTTCACCAGCGTGCTCTTTCCCGAGCTCGATGCCGGCGCGGACGACTGAGGAATCGTGATCGTCGGCACGGCGGATGCCGGGACGGTGTAAAGGAACGTGTCGGCCGAAGTCCCGGGTCGGCGATCGACACCCCCCGGGCGTTGGAGTAGGCGTCGCAGCGAGGGCTCGCGCCTGAAGCGCGCAGATGGAGATCGACATGCAGACGTGTTCGAACCGTGCCCGTGCGTTGCCGGCGCCCGGCGTTGCCCTGTCGTGGCGCCTCTGGGGCGTCGTCCTCGGGGCATTGCTGGCCCTCGGCGCGGCGCAGTCGGCGCGGGCGCAATCCGCCGGCGATCCGCCGAGCCGGGCAGCGCGCCTGAGCGACGCCGAAGGCCAGGTCTGGCTCTACAGCAGCGACTCCGACGAGTGGGTGACGGTTGCGCGCAACCGCCCGCTGACGACCGGCGATCGCATCGCCACCGACAACGGCGCGCGCGCCGAGATCACGCTCGGCACGACGACGCTGCGCCTCGATGCGGCCACCGAGCTCGAGATCGCCCGCCTCGACGACACGCGCTACAGCGTCCGGCTGCGCGGCGGCAGCGTCGCGGCGCGATTGCGCAACCCGCAGTCGCTGGGCGAGTTCGAGATGCTCACCGACGAAGGTCGCTTTCGCATCCAGGCCGTCGGCCGCTATCGCTTCGACCGCTTCGATCTGACCAGCGACGTCACCGTCTACGGCGGCCAGGCGATCTACGAGGCTCGCAACACGGCGCTGCCGGTGACCGCCGGCCAGCACGCGCAGTTCTGGCTGGACAGCGCCGGCGTGCCCCAGTACGCCATCGTGCCGCCGGCGCGCGACGCGTTCGCGGGCTGGAACGACGATCGCGACCGCGCCGAGGATCGCATCGTGACGGCAACGACCCGCTATGTCTCGCCCGAGATGACCGGCGCCGAGGACCTCGATCGCTACGGCCAGTGGGAGCAGACGCCCGAATACGGCGCGCTCTGGGTGCCGCGCTCGGTGGCCGCCGACTGGGCGCCGTACACCACCGGCCACTGGGCCTGGGTGCGCCCCTGGGGCTGGACCTGGGTCGACGATGCGCCGTGGGGCTTCGCTCCGTTCCACTACGGCCGCTGGGTCTACCACCGCAACGTCTGGTGCTGGGCCCCCGGCAGCTACGTCGCCCGGCCGGTCTACGCGCCGGCGCTGGTGGCGTGGATCGGCGGCCCGCGCGTGGGCGTCTCGATCTCGGTCGGCGCCGGCGCGCCGGTCGGCTGGTTCCCGCTCGCGCCGCGCGAGGTCTACGTGCCTGCCTACCGGGCCAGCCCGCGCTACGTGCAGCAGGTCAACGTCACCCACGTCACCAACGTCACCAACATCACGACGATCGTCAACAACCGCAACGGCGAAGCCGATCGGCGCGATTTCGCGAACCGCAAGTACGCCCATGCGGTCACCTTCGTCCCGGCCGAGGTGATGACGCGGCGCCAGCCGGTCGCCCCGGCAGCGGCACGCTTCCGCAACGATCCGCAAGTGCGCGCGCTGGTCGCCGACAACGCCCAGCCGGCGCCGGTGCTGACCGCGCCGCCTGTCACCGCGCCGCAGGTGGCGCCGCGGCCGCCGCAGGGCCGGCCGGCGCCGCGGCCGCCGTTCGAGGGCCGCGCGCCGGGCGGGTTCGCCGGGCGGCCCGACGGCACGCGTCCCGACGCGGCTCGCAGCGATGCCGCACGTCCTGACGCGGCGCGGCCCGACGTCGCTCGGCCCGATGCGGGCCGCGCGGATGCCGGCCGTGCGGATGCAGGCCGTCCCGATACCGGTCGTCCCGGCGGCAGTCGATCCGACGGCGGGCGAGGCGAGGGTCGACCCGACTTCGTTCGTCCCGGCGAGCGTCCGCCGGCGCCGGGCGGGATGGCGCCCCGAGTGGCCGCGCCGCAGGGCGGCATGCCACCGGTCGCGACGCCGTCGGTCGTGAACCCGGCGGCCACGCCGCCGCCGGTTGCGGCGCAAGCCGTCGCGCCGCAAACGGCTCCGCCGCCGCGCGTCGTCGCGCCGCCGGTGACGGGCGCGCCGCCCGCGAATCCGCCCGCGACCGCCGGAGCACCGGTCGGCGCGCGCGGCGTGGTCACCGAAAACTCGACCGGCCGGCCGGCGGGTCGCGGCGGCCCGCGCAATGAGCAAATCGATGCCGGAGCAGCGCCCCACGTTGCACCGCCCAGCCCGGTGCAACGCAACGCCCAGCCCGGCGAGGCGACCGGTCCGCGCGGCCTGCCGGGTCGGGAGATGCGAGCGCCGGTCGACGGCGGCGCCGGCGAGGCAAGAGGCGCCCGACCGTCGTACTCGGGGCCGCCGTACGGGGCCGGCAGCCGCGAAGCGGCTCCCGGCCAGATCCCCCAGGGAGCGATCCCGCAGGGAACGCTGCCGCAGCGCACGTTTACGCCGCGGCCGGTCGACGCACCGCGCGCGGCCGAAGCGCAGCGGCCCGCGCCCGCGAATCGCGCCCCCGAGGCGGCTGTTGGCGTGCCGCGCCCGGCCGCGGCCGCTCCTCCCACCGCCGCGCCGGCCGTCGTCCAGCGCGCACCCGAGGCGCGTCCCCCCGAAGCGCAGCGACCGCCGGGCGAGGCCAAGATGAACCGTCCGGAAGCGCCGCGCGGCCGCGGCGAAGAGCGCCGCGAAGAGAAGGCCGAGAAGCAGAAGTAGGGCACGGGTCGCGCGCCCGCGCGACCCGCTACTTCAGCAGCGGGGCGAGCACCGGCCAGACGTTGGCGAGGATGACGGGGTGCGCGCTCGCCAGGGGGTGGATGCGGTCGGCCTGGAACATCGACTCGGCCTGCGGAATGTCAGCGACGCCCTTCAGCATGAACGGGACCAGCGCAGCGCCTTCGCTGCGCGCGACGTCGGAGAAGATGGCCGCGAAGCGATCGCCGTAGGCGCGGCCGTAGTTCGGCGGCAGCTGCATGCCGACGATGAGCACCTTGGCGCCCGCGTCCTTCGCGAGGCGCGTCATCGCCAGCAGATTCGCGCGCGTCGTCTCGATCGGCAGGCCGCGCAAGGCGTCGTTGGCGCCGAGCTCGATCACGACCAGCCCGGGCTTCCTCTCGCGCAGCAGCGACGGCAAGCGCGCCAGCCCGCCGGCGGTGGTGTCGCCGCTGATGCTCGCGTTGACGACCGTCGCGTCGATGTGCTCGCGGGCCAGGCGCTGCTCGAGCAGCGCGACCCAGCCGCTGCCGCGAACGAGGCCGTATTCCGCCGAGAGGCTGTCGCCGACGACGAGGATCGGCCGCTGGCCGAGCGCGGCTGCTGTGGGCATCGCCAGCGCCGCGGCAGCGCACGCGATCGCCACGCTACAGTGCGCGACCCAGCGGCGGCGCGTCGACGTCGCCCCCGAAAACACGCCCACGTTCATGTCCGAACCCATCATTGCCGTCGAGCGTCTGACCAAGCGCGTGCAGGACTCCACCGGCACGCTGACGATTCTCCACGAGATCGATTTCACTCTGCCGCGACAACGCTCGGTCGCCATCGTCGGCGCATCCGGATCGGGCAAGAGCACGCTGCTCTCGCTCATCGCCGGGCTCGACACGCCGACGACCGGAACCGTCCGCCTCGACGGCATCGACCTGTTCGCGATCGGCGAGGACGAGCGCGCCGCGGTTCGCGCCGCCAAGGTCGGCTTTGTCTTCCAGAGCTTCCAGCTGCTCGCCAACCTGAACGCCCTCGAGAACGTCATGCTGCCGCTCGAGCTGCAGGGGCGGGCCGACGCGCGGCCGCTGGCGACCGAGATGCTGCGCCGCGTCGGCCTGGGCGAGCGGCTGCGCCACTATCCGCGCGTGCTCTCGGGCGGCGAGCAGCAGCGCGTCGCGCTGGCGCGCGCGTTCGTGGTCCGGCCGATGCTGCTGCTCGCGGACGAGCCGACCGGCAGCCTCGACTTCGCTACCGGCGAGACGGTGATGGCGCTGATGCTCGAGCTCAATCGCGAGGCGGGGACGACGCTGGTCCTCGTCACCCACGATCCGGCGCTCGCCGGCCGCTGCGATCAGCAGCTGCGCATCGAGGCCGGGCGGGTCAGCGTCGCCGAGCCCGCCGCGACCGCACAGTAGTTGCTGCCTGTGGCCCGCCACCGGCGGGGCGCCGGGCCGCCCCAAGCCCGGCCGCGCCCCCTCGGGGGGCAGCGACCGCAGGGAGCGTCGGGGCTCAGTTCGTAAACTTGTAGTCGGTCTTCGCCTTGGCGCGCAGCTCGTCGCGGAACGCGGCGGCCTTCTGCTGGGCGAGGCGCTGCTGGATCTGCGGCTTGACGTCGGCGAGCGGCGGGAACTGCGCGGCGCGCGTGTCCTCGAGCTTGATGATGTGATAGCCGAACTGGGTCTTCACCGGCGTCTCGGTGTACTCGCCCTTCTTGAGCGCGGTCATCGCCTGCGAGAACTCGGGCACGTACGAGCCGGGCGCGGCGAAATCGAGGTCGCCGCCGTTCGGCGCCGAGCCGGGATCCTTCGAGCTCTTCTTGGCGAGGTCCTCGAACTTCGCGCCGGCCTTCAGCTGGGCGACGATCGCCTTGGCCTCGTCTTCCTTCTCGACCAGGATGTGGCGGGCCTTGTACTCGGTGCCGGTCGCCTGCGCCTTGAACTTGTCGTATTCCTTCTGCACGTCGGCGTCGCTGACCTTCGTCGTCTTGTCGAGATCCTGCGAGAGCAGGCCGATCAGGATGCTCTGGCGCGCCAGCTCCATCTGCGCCTTGAACTCGGCCGACGCGCCGAGGCCGCGCCGCTCCGCCTCCTGGCTCAGGATCTCGTCGGTGACGACCTTGTCGCGGACCATCTTCTCGAGATCCGGCGGCACCTGCTGGTTGCGCGCCGCGGCCTGCTTCTGAACCTGGCTGACGATCGTGTCGACGCGGGCCTTCGGCACGGGCTTGCCGTTGACGACGGCGATGTTCTGCGCCTGGGCGGCCAGCGGCGCCAGCGTAGCGGCGAGCAAGAGGCTCGCGGCGATAAAGCTCTTCTTCATGGTGGAACGTGCCTTTCCGGCGGGACGATGTTGAGGAACGAAAACGGGTGGGAGCCCGGGGATGCCGGCGGCCCGGCGCGCTCAGCGCGGTTGCGGAGCGCGGGCGTCGATCGCCAGGGCGTGGATGCCGCGCGGCATCAGGGAGTGCAGGGAATCATATACGAGGCGGTGGCGCTCGACGCGGCTGAGGCCTTCGAACCGGGCGCTGGTGATGGTCACGCTGAAATGACGCCCCTCGCGCGCACCGGCGTGGCCGGCATGAAGGTGGCTGTCGTCGACGACGGCGAGCATCTCCGGAGCGAGCGCGGCTCGCAGCGCCGTCTCGATGTCGGCTGCCGAGACGCTCACCGCGAGTCCGGACCGACGCCCGCGGCCGGCAAGGCGCCGGGCTTTTCCTGCGGCGCCTCCTCGTCGTGCAGGAAGCGCGAGATGTAGAAGCCCTGGGCGACCATGAACGCCAGCATCAGGCCGGTGAGGCCGAAGACCTTGAACGTCGCCCAGACCGACGTCGAGAAGTTGTAGGCGACGTACAGGTTGGCCACGCCCATGAGGACGAAGAAGGCGATCCAGGCCCAGTTGAGCCGCTGCCAGACCGGCTTGGGCAGGACGAGCTGCCCGCCGATCAGCACCTGCAGCAGGTTCTTGCCGAAAACCGCCTGGCTCAGCCAGAGCGCGAGCGCCATCGCCCAGTCGAGCGCGCTCGGCTTCCACTTGATGAAGGTCGGGTCGTGGAACCAGATCGTCGCGCCGCCGAGGACCGCGATGAGACCGAAGGTCACCCAGAGCATGGTGTCGACCTTGCGCCGCATCAACATCAGGATGCCGATTTGCGCCATCGTAGCGACCATGACGACCACGGTGGCGAGCAGCACCGGCGCCTCGTCGACGCCGACGGCGCCGCCGGAGACGACGAAGCCGAGGTGCTCGGTCGCATAGTGCGCCGCGGCTTCGGCGTTCATGTCGGCGAACTTGAAGACGCCGAAGAAAAGGATGATCGGGAGAAAGTCGAGGAACAGCTTCATTGAGGCCCTGTGGCGCGTCGCACTGTCGGCGCGTGCGCCCCGGCGGTGCGGAGTCTATCGTCGCCGCTGCGCCGGAGGTCGCCTCAGGGCTTTCGGGGAAGTCCCTGTAACCCCAGGACGGTGACATCCGTTAACTTCCGCACGGACTACTTTGGCCAGGAGAACCTAATGAACACCCCCTTCAAGCCGGTCGGCAACAGCGTCCTCGCCGCCTGCATCGGCGTCGCCCTTGCTGCTTCGGCCGGCTCGGCTGCGGCGCAGGCCAAGGCCGGCGCCAAGCCGCTCGACGGCCAGGTCGTGAAGATGGCCTGGATCGATCCGCTCTCGGGCCTGATGGCGCCGGTCGGCAACAACCAGCTGAAGAGCTGGCAGTTCATGATCGAGAAGTTCAACCAGAACAATCCCGCCGGCGTGAAGTTCGAGGTCGTCGGCATCGACAACAAGCTCTCGCCGACCGAGAGCCTGAATGCGCTCAAGTCGGCGACCGACCAGGGCATCCGATACATCATCCAGGGCAACGGCTCCTCGGTCGCACTCGCGCTCATCGACGCGATCAACAAGTACAACGAGCGCAATCCCGGCAAGGAGATCATCTACCTCAACGAGGCTGCGGTCGACCCCGACCTCACCAACAGCAAGTGCAGCTTCTGGCACTTCCGCTTCGACGCCGACACGACGATGAAGATGGAAGCACTGACCACCTTCATGAAGGACCAGAAGGACATCAAGAAGGTCTATCTGTTCAACCAGAACTATTCGCACGGCCAGCAGGTCGCCAAGTTCGCCAAGGAGTATCTGAAGAGGAAGCGCCCCGATATCGAGATCGTCGGCGAAGAGCTGCATCCCTTGGCCCAGGTGCGCGACTTCGCTCCTTACATCGCCAAGATCAAGGCAGCCGGCGCGGATTCGGTGATCACGGGCAACTGGGGCTCCGACCTGTCGCTGCTGGTGAAGGCCGCCGTCGAGGGTGGCTACAACGGCAAGTTCTTCACCTACTACACCGGCGTCACGGGGACGCCGACGGCGCTCGGCGCGAACGGCGCCGGCAAGGTCTTCGATGTCGCCTACGGCCACTACAACATGGGCGGCCAGTACGGTGCGTGGGGCGCCGAGTTCAAGCAGAAGTACAACGACGACTTCTACACCGGTTCGATCGTTCGCATCCTGGAGTCGTTGTCGAACGCCATGGCGCAGTCGAAGTCGACCGACCCGGTCAAGGTGGCCTTTGCCATGGAAGGCCTGAAGTTCAAGAGCTCGATGAGCGGCGACGTCGAGATGCGCAAGTCCGATCACCAGCTGCAGCAGCCGCTCTACGTCTCGATGTGGCAGAAGACCGACGCCAAGCATCCGTACAGCCCCGAGAACACCGGCATGACCCTGGCGCCGGTGGCCGAGTACCCGAACTACGTCTCGAGCACGCCGACGAGCTGTCAGATGAAGCGGCCGGGCGCCTGACCTCGCGCCGCTGACCACGGGGGCCCGGCGCGCGCGTCGGGCCTTTTTTTCTATCTCTAGCCCCCGCATACTCGCGCATGGAGTTCTTCACCATCTCGATGCTGAACGGCCTGAGCTACGGCTTGCTGCTGTTCATGCTGAGCTCGGGGCTGACGCTCATCTTCAGCATGATGGGCGTCCTCAACTTCGCCCACGCCAGCTTCTACATGATCGGCGCGTACATCGCGTACTCGATTTCGAAGGTCACCGGATTCTGGCCGGCGCTGGTGATCGCGCCGATCGTCGTCGGCGTCATCGGCGCCGTGTTCGAGCGGCTCTGCCTGCGCCGCGTCCACAAGTTCGGCCACGTTCCCGAGCTGCTGATCACCTTCGGCCTGTCGTTCGTGATCATCGAGCTGGTGCTGCTGATCTGGGGCCGCACCGCGGTCGAGTTTCCACCGCCCGAGTTCCTGCGCGGGCCGGCGTTCACCCTCATCAACTCGTCGGTGACCGGCCTGCATCTCGTCGCCGGCGCCGCGCCGGCGGCGATGTGCGCCAGCGCCGACGCTGCTGTCCGCGTGGTCTGCTCGCCGTTCCCGGCGACGCGCGGCTTCATGATGCTGGTGGCGCTGGCGATGCTGGTATCGCTCTGGTTACTGCTCACGAGGACCCGGATCGGCCTCGTCATCCAGAGCGCATTGACCCACCCGGAGATGGTCGAGTCGCTCGGCCACAACGTCCCGCGCGTCTTCATGCTCGTCTTCGGCGCCGGCGCCGCGCTCGCCGGCCTGGCCGGCGTGATCGGCGGCTCGACCTTCGTCACCGAGCCGGCGATGGCGCTGACGGTCGGCTCGGTGATCTTCGTGGTGGTCGTCGTCGGTGGCATGGGGTCGCTCGCGGGCGCGTTCGTCGCCTCGCTCCTGATCGGCATCCTGCAGACCTTCGCGGTCGCGCTCGACTACTCGGTGCTGAGCCTTCTCAAGCCGCTCGGCATCGGCGTCGGCGGGTCGGACAACTCGTTGCTCAAGCTGACGATCTCGCAGGTCGCGCCGATCCTGCCGTACCTGCTGCTCGTCCTGATCCTGATCTTCCGGCCGAAGGGTCTGCTCGGGACGCGGGAAGGCTAGGCCGCAGACCAAATGGACGCGCTCGCCGCAAGAACCTCCGCCGCCGCGCCTCGCGCGGTGAGGTTGCCGCCGGCGCGGCTAGGGGTCTGGGGGGGCTTCGCCCTCGTCCTGATCGCGGCGCCGCTCGTGTTTCCGAGTGGCCTCGGTCTTTCGATGCTTTCGCAGGTCGGCATCGCGATCGTCGCCTGCCTCTCGTACAACATGCTGCTCGGGCAAGGCGGCATGCTGAGCTTCGGCCACGCCGTCTATTCCGGCCTCGGCACGTTCGTCGCCGTGCACGCGATGCTCGCGATCGGCGACGGCTCGCTGCCCATCCCGGTCAGCCTGATCCCGCTGGTCGGCGGCGTCGCCGGGATGTTCTTCGCGGTCCTGCTCGGCTACGTCACGACCAAGAAGGCGGGAACGCCGTTCGCGATGATCACGCTCGGCCTGGGCGAGCTGGTGACGGCGATGGCGCTGATGATCCCCGAGTTCTTCGGCGGCGAGGGCGGCATCTCGGCGAATCGCGCGGTCGGCAAGCCCGTTTTCGGCATCACCTACGGGCCGCAGATCCAGGTCTACTACCTGCTCGCGGTCTACACCTTCATCTGCACCGCGGCGATGTATGCTTTCACGCGAACGCCGCTCGGCCGGATGCTCAACGCGGTGCGCGACAACCCCGAGCGGGTCGAGTTCATCGGCTACAGCACGCAGCGCGTGCGCTATCGGTCGTTCATCATCGCCGGCTTTTTCGCTGGCGTCGCCGGCGGCATGGCGGCGGTCAATTTCGAGATCGCGACCGCCGAGGTCGTCGGCGCGCTGCGCTCGGGCGCATACCTGTTTTTCACCTTCCTCGGCGGAGCGACCTTCTTCTTCGGCCCGATCATCGGCGGGATCCTGATGATCCTCGGCTTCGCGCTGTTTTCCGAGCTGACCAAGGCATGGCAGCTCTACCTCGGCCTGATCTTCATGTTCATGGTGATGTACGCGCCCGGCGGCATCGCCAGCCTGATCATGATGAACGTGCGTATCGCCAGGTACAAGAAGCTGCACCAGCTCTGGGGCTGGTATGCGGCCCTGACGGCGACTGCGCTCGTCATGCTGGCAGGACTCGCGGCGCTGATCGAACTGGTCTACCGCATGCAGCTCAACGACACGACGGGAACGACGCTGCGCTACCTCGGCTTCACGCTCGACACGCAAAGCCCGGCGAGCTGGCTCGGCGCGCTCGCGGTGGCGGCGATCGGCTTTGCCACCTTCGAGTTCGTGCGCCGACGCTTCGCGCTCCAGTGGGGTCGCATCCAGGGCGAGATCGAGGAGGCGATGACGTTCAAGGAACCCGACTCGCCTATCCCCGAGGGTGGCAAGGCCGCGGCGCGAGAAGCGACCCTGGGAACGCCATGAGCGACGCGACGCCCGCCGTCGAGCTGAAGGACCTGCGCAAGTCCTTCGGCAAGACCGAGATCATCCGTGGCACCGACCTGGTCGTCGCGCCGGGCGAGCGCGTCGCGATCATCGGCCCGAACGGTGCCGGCAAGTCGACGCTCTTCAATCTCATCAGCGGCCGTTTCGGCCCGACGAGCGGCGAGATCCTGCTCAACGGCAAGCGCATCGACGGCCTGAAGCCGTACGAGATCAACCGCCTCGGCCTGGCGCGAAGCTTCCAGATCACCAACATCTTCGGCCACCTGTCGGTGTTCGAGAACCTGCGCTGCGGCCTGCTCTGGTCGATGGGATACCGCTACGCATTCTGGAAGTTCCTGGCCGACCTGAAGGACGCGAACGAGCGCGCCGAGCAGCTGGTATCGATGATCCGCCTCGAGAGGAAGCACGACACCCTGGCGATGAACCTGACCTACGCCGAGCAGCGCGCGCTCGAGATCGGCATCACGATCGCCGGTGGCGCCAACGTCATCCTGCTCGACGAGCCGACCGCCGGAATGAGCAAGAGCGAGACCGCGCGCTTCGTCGAGCTGATCCGCGAGGTCACGGTCGGCAAGACGCTGCTCACGGTCGAGCACGACATGGGCGTCGTCTTCGGCCTCGCCGACAAGATCGCCGTCCTCGTCTACGGCGAGGTCATCGCCTTCGACGTCCCCGAGGCGGTGCGCGGCAACGCGCGCGTGCAGGAAGCGTATCTCGGCTCGGTGCTCGCCGAGCACGCCTGAGCGAGGAAGCCAGACCATGCTCGAGCTTGCCGGACTGCACGCCTACTATGGCAAGAGCCACATCCTGCACGGCGTCGACATGCGGGTGGGCGAGGGCGAGATCGTCAGTCTGCTCGGCCGCAACGGCTCGGGCCGCTCGACGACGGTCAAGACGATCATGGGCCTGGTTCACGGCGAGGGCTCGATCCGGCTGCGCAACGACCAGATCCTCGGCCAGAAGACGTTCGACATAGCCCACCGCGGCATCGGTTACGTTCCCGAGAACCGCGACATTTTCCCCAAGCTCACCGTGCATCAGAACTTGCAGCTCGGTGAGAAGCGCGAGAAGCGCGGCAAGGACAAGCCGCGCTGGAGCTTCGACGACATGTACCGGATGTTCCCGCGTCTGAAGGAACGCGAGCACACCGAGGCAGGCGTCCTCTCGGGTGGCGAGCAGCAGATGCTGACGCTGTGCCGTACGCTGATGGGCGACCCGGACCTGATCATGATCGACGAGCCGACCGAGGGCCTCGCCCCCAAGATCGTCGAGCTCGTCGCCGAGTACCTCAACACGCTGAAGAGCCGCGGCGTGTCGGTGCTCCTGGTCGAGCAGAAGCTGACCATCGCGATGCAGATCTCGCAGCGCTGCTACGTGATGGGTCACGGCGCGATCGTCTTCGAGGGAACGCCGGCGGCGCTCCTCGCCGCGGCCGAGATCCGCAAGGAGTGGCTCGAGGTCTGAGCCGCCATTCCCGTGAAATTGGCAAGCGCGATGCGGAACGATCAGAAAGCCCCACCGATGCGTGCCAAAGCGAACGGCATCGAGCTCTGCTACGACACCTTCGGCGACTCCAACGCGCCGCCACTCCTGCTCATCATGGGCCTGGCGTCGCAGATGATCGCCTGGCACGACGAGTTCTGTGCATTGCTCGCGGCGCGCGGCTACCTCGTGATCCGCTTCGACAACCGCGACATCGGCCTGTCGACGAGCTTCGACTCGGCCGGAGTACCGAACATCGGTGCCGCGATGGCTGCGGTGTTGAAGGGCCAGCCGGTCGACGCCCCCTACCGCCTGAGCGACATGGGCGCCGACGCGTTCGGCCTGCTCGACGCGCTCGGCATCGAGAGCGCCCATGTCGTCGGCGCGTCGATGGGCGGCGCCATCGCGCAGACCATGGCGATCGAGCGTCCCGAGCGATTGCGCACGCTGACGTCGATCATGGCGACGACCGGTGCGCCGGGCTTGCCGCCACCGACGCCGGAGGCGATGGCCGTCCTGCTCCAGCCGCCGGCGACGACGCTCGAGGACTACATCAAGAGCTATGCGCAGACATGGAAGGTGCTGCGTGCGGGAAGCTTCCCGGAAGACGAGGCGCTCGACCGCGAGCGCGCCGAGCGGCTCCACGCGCGCGGCCTCAACCCGCCGGGCGTCGCACGCCAGCTCGCGGCGATCCTTGCGTCGGGCAGCCGCAAGGCGGCGCTCGGCGCCGTGCGGGTGCCGACGCTGGTCATCCACGGTGATGCCGATCCGCTGGTTCCGCTCGCCTGCGGCGTCGACACGGCCGAGAGCATTCCCGGAGCCCGCCTCGTCGTCGTCGAGGGGATGGGCCACGCTCTGCCGGTCTCCTTCTGGAGGCGCATCATCGACGCCATCGCCGCGCATGCCGTTTGAGTGCCATCACCGGAGACGTCCTTGAGAGGAGCCACCGACCCCAATGCTCCGCCATCGCGCGAGCTGCTGTTTCTCGAGTTGCGCGCGATCTGGGAGTTGAGCGCGTTCTTCGCGACCTATCCGCTGCTGCGCATGGCGCCGCGCGGCGACGGCCACCCCGTGCTTGTGCTCCCCGGCCTGGCGGCGAGCGATACGTCGACGCGGCCGCTGCGCCGTTTCCTCACCGACCAGGGGTGGGACGCGCACGGCTGGGAGCTCGGCCCCAACCATGGTCCGCGGCCCGGCGCCGAGGAGAAGATGCAGAACCGGCTCGCGAGCCTGTTCCGCGAGACGGGGCGCAAGGTCAGCCTCATCGGCTGGAGCCTGGGCGGAGTCTTCGCGCGCGAGATGGCGCGCCGCGAGCCCAACCACGTGCGCAGCGTGATCACGCTCGGCAGCCCGTTCGCCGGCGCGCCGCGCGCGAGCAACGCGTGGAAGCTGTACGAACGCGCCAGCGAGCGCAAGGCCGAGGACTGGCCCGGGCGCGAGCAGATGAAGACGCCGCCCCCGGTGCCGACGACGGCGATCTTCAGCCGCTCCGATGGCATCGTCGCGTGGCAGGGTTGCCTCGAGCGCGAAGGTCCGCACGCGGAGAACATCGAGGTCGAGGGCAGCCACTGCGGGCTCGGGCACAACCCGACCGTGCTGTACGCGATCGCCGATCGGCTGGCGCAGCCCGCGGGTCACTGGAAACCGTTCGACCGCAGCGGGCTCAGGAGCTTGATCTATCCCGATCCGCGCCGCGGCGAGGCGGCGCCGGGACTGGCCGGCTGGGCCACTGGCGGATGATCGCCCCGCAATGAAATCAACCGGCAAGGCGAAACGACCATGAAGACACTCGGCGGAATTGACGCGAGCTTTCTCTACATGGAAACGCCGCAGACGCCGATGCACGTTGCAGGCTTTTCGATCGTCGAGGTGCCGCACGGATTCAAGGGCAACTTCTACGAGGTCTACAAGCGTCACATCGCCGGGCGACTGCATCTGTTCCCGGTGCTCAAGAAGAAGATCGTCCCGGTGCCCTGGGACATCGATCATCCGATCTGGGTCGACGACGACGAGCTCGATATCGATTACCACATCCGCCATCTCGGCCTGCCCAAGCCCGGGACGACCGAGCAGCTCGAGGAGTTGGTCGGTCGCCTGCATTCGAACTTCCTCGACCGCAGCCGGCCGCTGTGGGAGTTCTATGTCATCGACGGCCTCGCCGACGGCCACCACGCGATCTACACCAAGATCCACCATGCCGCGGTCGATGGCGGCGCCGGCATGGCGCTCACCAACATGATGTATGACACGAGCCCTGCCGGCCGGCAGGTCGAGCCTGCGCCGAAGCGCGGTGAACATCCCGAGGGCCAGCCCGATACGCTCGCGTTGCTCGGCTCGGCGTACAAGAACCTGCTCGGCCAGCAGGTGAGCGCGCTGCAAAAGATCCCGGACGTGCTGAAAGCGATCGCCAGCGTCGTCGCGCCGGTGGTCGGCAACATCGTGCGCCTGCCCGCCAAAGGGCTGCCGAACCTGGTCGCTCCCAGGACGATGCTCAACGCGACGATCACGAGCCAACGCGCGTTCATGGCGCGCTCGCTCTCGCTCGCCGACGCGAAGGCGGTCGCGAAGGAGACCGGCACCAAGCTCAACGACATCGTCCTGGCGATCTGCGCCGGCGCGTTGCGCCGCTATCTCCTCGAGAAGCACGGCCTGCCCAAGGAGCCGCTGGTGGCGTTCGTGCCGGTGTCGCTGCGTCCGGCTGGAAATACCGATTCGAACAACCAAGTGTCGGGAATGATGTGCAGCCTGGCGACCGACATCAAGGACCCCGTCGAGCGGCTGAAGGCGATCCAGGCGTCGTCGAGCGAAGCCAAGGAACTGAGCGGCAAGGTCAAGGACGCAACGCCGCGCGACTTCTCGATCTTCGGCGCCCCGTTCGTGCTGCATGAGGCGATGGAGCTTTACGGCCGGTCGCACCTGGCCGACCGCTTGCCGCCACCCGCCAACGTCGTCGTCTCGAACGTTCCGGGTCCGCAGGCGCCGCTGTACGTTGCCGGTGCGCGCGTGCTCACGCTCTATCCGGTGTCGATCCCCACCCACGGAATGGCGCTCAACCTCACCGTTCAGAGCTATTGCGGCTCGCTCGACTTCGGTCTGACCGCGTGCCGCAAGACCGTCCCGGAGCTGCGCAAGCTCGCCGACTATCTCGACGAGTCTCTGGCCGAGCTGCACGAGGCGGTGTTCGGCAGCGCGGCCGACAAGGCTGCTGCCTCCCGCAAGCGCCCGGCGCCCCGCAGTCGCAGCGCATCGGCGCCCAAGAGTGACGCTCGTCAAGCCCCCCCTGTGCGTGTGCCGAAGGCGACCAAGCCTGCGGCGCGCAAACCGGCACGGTCCGCGCCGGCGCCGAGCAAGCGGCCGCCATCGGCCAAGGCCGGCAAGGCGGCACGAGCGTAGTGCGCCGCGCCTCGGCGCGGATTCAGTTTCAACCACAACGGAGGAAGAACATGGCGACGACGGTTCGGAAAACGGCGAGAAAGACCGCCACCAAGGCGACCCGCAAATCGGCGGCCAAGACGACCAAGACGGCCGCCGGCGGCGCAAGCGCGAAACGTACCTTGGGCCTGCCCTCGCTCGACGACCTCGGCAAGCTGGTCAGCCGGCTGAAGCTGCCCGGCGTCGATGTGGCGGCGATCGTCGAGTCGCAACGCAAGGACATGGAAGCGCTCGCCGAAGCGAACCGGCAGGCCTACGAAGGGATCAAGGCGCTGGCACAGCGGCGCAACGAAATCCTCAAGGCGGCTCTGGTCGAGTGGCAGGAAGCGATGAAGGACGTGGCCGGCAAGGACGCTTTGAGCAAGAACGCCGAACGCGCGAAGCAGGGTGTCAAGAAGGCCATCGACAGCGTCCGCGAGCTGGCCGAGATGGAGGCCGAGACCCGGCGCAAGGCCTGGAAGGTCGTTCAGGACCGCTTCCAGGAGAACCTGGCGAACCTGCAGAGCCTTCTCAAGTCGAAATGAGGGGTGCGCCGCCCTGGCGGGCGGTGTCATGTCGAGGAGACGACCATGGCGAACAAGGTTCCGCGTTCCAAGGAGAACGACTACACCCGCGAGATGGCCGAGGCGCGGCGCAGCTTCGTTCAGGAGCGCACCGGCACCGCGCTCAATCACGTCGGCAGCTTCTCGTTCGATCCCGGTGTGCTGCCGGGAAACGTCGAGAACTTCATGGGCGTTGCACAGGTGCCGATCGGCCTCGCCGGTCCGGTGCGCATCGACGGCGAACACGCCAAGGGTGACTTCTTCGTTCCGCTGGCGACGAGCGAGGGAACGCTTGTCGCCAGCTACAACCGCGGCATGCGCCTGCTGAGCGAGAGCGGCGGCGTCAAGACCACGGTAGTCGAGCAGTTCATGCAGCGCTCGCCGGTCTTCATCCTCGACGACGCCAAGAAGGCGCGCGACTTCGGCGACTGGATCAGGGAGAACTTCGACCAGATCAAGGAGGTCGCCGAGACGACGACCCGGTCCGGCAAGCTGATCAACATCGGGCAGTACTCGATCGGCCCGCTCAGGAACCTGCGCTTCAACTACACAACCGGGGACGCCGCCGGCCAGAACATGACCGGCAAGGCCACGCTCGCGGCGTGCGAGTGGATCAAGAAAACGTACCCCGGGGGCGCCAACTACATCCTGTCGGGAAACATGGACACCGACAAGAAGCACTCGCGCGCGAACATGCTGCTGACTCGCGGCAAGCGCGTCGTCGCCGAGTGCACGATCAAGGGCGACCTGCTGAAGAGCATGATGGGAATCAGCGCCAAGGAGCTGTTCTGGTCCCGTCAGGTCTCCAATGCCGGCGCCTTCCTCGCCGGCTCGGCGAACAACGGCGCGCACGCGGCGAACGGCCTGACGGCGATGTTCATCGCCACCGGCCAGGACGTGGCCAACGTCTCCGAGTCGCACGCCGGTGTCACCTACGCGCAGCTGCTCGACAACGGCGACTACTACTGGTCGATCACGCTCACCTCGCTGATCGTCGCGACATACGGCGGGGGCACCGGGCTGCCGACGCAGCGCGAGTGCCTGGAGATGCTCGGCTGCTACGGCAAGGGCAAGGCCGACAAGTTCGCCGAGATCTGCGCAGCGGTCGTGCTCGCCGGCGACACCTCGCTGTCGAGCGCGATCCTTGCCGGCGACTGGGTGTCGAGCCATGACCAGTTCGGCCGCAACCGGCCCTGATGCAGCAGCGATCAGGGCCGTCCGACCCACGCGGGAACTCGAGGAGGAACGAGATGACGCAAGTGCACGCCTGGATCAAGTCCTACCCTGAAGGTGTGCGTTGGGACACCGAGATCCAGCCCGGGCCGGTACAGAAGATCCTCGACGACACCGCCGCGAAGTGGCCGGAACGCCCCGCGCTGAACTTCATGGGCAAGCAGCTCAGCTATCGCGAGTTGCGCGACCATGCCAGTCGCGCCGCCAAGGGACTGCAGGCGCTCGGCGTCGGGCCGGGCGTCCACGTCGGCCTCTACCTGCCAAACTCGCCGCACTACTACATCGCCTTCTTCGCCGTGCTGAAGGCAGGCGGGACGGTCGTCAACTATTCGCCGCTCGATGCCGCGAAGGTGCTGGAGCACAAGATCGGCGACAGCCGCACCGATGTGCTGATCACCCTCGACCTCGCTGCGCTCTACCCGCAGATGGCGGCGATGCTCGGCACGACGCGCCTGAAGAAGCTCGTCGTCGGCAACATGGCCGAGATGTCGGCACAGCCCGACGCGGTCGCGGCGCAGATGAAGGCGGGCAAGCTCACGGTCGAGACCGGCAGCGACGCACAGCACGTCCGCTTCGCTGCGCTGCTCGAGAACGACGGACGCTACCAGGAGCACGCGGTCGCCGACCCGCACGAGCAGATCGCCGTCCTCCAGTACACCGGCGGGACGACCGGCCAGCCGAAGGGCGCGATGCTCACGCACGCCAATCTCTCGGCGGCGTGCCAGCAGTACTGGGCGACGGTCGACAGCATTCCGCCCGTGCTCGTCGAGGGTCAGGAGCGCGTGCTGGCCGTGCTGCCGCCGTTCCACATCTATGCCCTCTCGGTCAACATGCTGCTCGGCATCCGCGCCGCGGCCGAACTGATCCTGCATCCGCGCTTCGACGCCGAGGCGGTGCTGAAGGAGATCTCGGCCAAGAAGGTGACGAGCTTTCCCGGCGTGCCGACGATGTTCACGGCGCTCCTCAGCCATCCCGACGTCGCCAAGTACGACCTGCGCTCGCTCAAGTACTGTGGCTCGGGCGGCGCACCGCTGCCGCTCGAGGTCGCGCAGCGCTTCAAGCAGGTGACCGGCTGCCCCCTGAGCGAAGGCTGGGGCATGACCGAAACGTCGCCCACCGGCACGTTCACGCCGGTCTATGGCATGCGCAAGGCGAACTCTTGCGGCATTCCGCTGCCGCAGATCGAGATCCGCATGCTCGACGTCGACGATCCGACTCGCTATCTGGCGATCGGCGAACGCGGTGAGCTCTGCATCCGCGGCCCGAACGTGATGAAGGGCTACTGGAACAATCCCGAAGCGACCGCCGAGGCGACCACCTTCGACGGCATGCTGCGCACCGGAGACGTCGCCATCATGGACGAGGACGGCTTCGTCTTCATCGTCGACCGCACCAAGGACATGATGCTGTGCAGCGGCTTCAACGTCTATCCGCGCAACCTCGAGGATGCGATCTACCAGCACCCGGCGGTCGCGGAGGTGACCGTGATCGGCATCGCCGACGAGTACCGCGGCCAGTCGCCGAAGGCGTTCGTCAAGCTGAAGCCGGGCGCGGCGCCTTTTTCGCTGGCCGAGCTGCAGGCGTTCCTCAAGGACAAGCTCGGCAAGCACGAGATGGTGCAGGCGCTCGACATTCGCGCCGAGCTGCCGAAGACACCGATCGGCAAGCTTTCGAAGAAGGAGCTCTACCAGGAAGAGGCGAAGAAGGGCGCTGAAGCGGCGAAGTCCTGAGAGCACGGCCATGACGTCTCCGCTGATTCCCGACCCGCTGCAGATGTGGCGCGAGGCGCTGACCAAGCTCGAAAGCAACGTGAACTCGCTCGTCACCGGCAGCATGGACTCGCAGGAGGTCATGCGCTCGGTGCACCAGCTCTCGACCGTCTCGCTCGGCCTCCAGCACGCTTTCGAGAAGGCGATCGCCAGCTATCTCGCGAAGGTCAACCTGCCGAGCAGGAAGGACGTCGGCGAGCTCGCCGCGACGCTGCAGCGCATCGAGGACAAGCTCGATCGGCTGCTGCCGGCGGGCGCGGCCGCGCCCGCGGCGCCGCGGCCGGCGCGCACCCGGCGGCCACCGCCCGAGGAGGCATCGGCGCCGGCCAAGGCGCCGCCTGCGGCCCGCGCAGTGGCTGCGCCGGCCAAACGAACGGCCGCGCGTGCTGGCCGCAGGAGTTGATCGATGGCCGCCCGGACGACCGAAAGGCCCGCCGACCCGGGGCTGGCCGAGCGCCTGCGCCTCGAAGTCGAGCGCGCCGTCCAGCGCAGCCTCAAGGGCATCGAGCTGCTCGGCGCGCCGCCGCCGACCGTCGGCAGGACGCCGAAGACCGTGCTGCACCGGCGCGGCACGCTCTCGCTCTACCACTACCACGCGACCACCGACGAGGTCTATCGGGTGCCGATCCTGTTCGTCATGGCACCGACGAACAAGGGCTACATCCTCGACCTCGCGCCCGGTCAGAGCCTGATCGAGTTCCTCCTCGGCCGCGGCTACGACGTCTACCTGATGGACTGGAACGCACCGAGCGACGACGAGCGCGACCTCAAGATCGACGACTACGTACTCGACTTCATCCCCGACGCCTTGCACCGCGTTCAGCAAGACTCGGGCGAGGACGAGGTGACGCTGGCCGGTTACTGCGCCGGCGGCATGCTCTCGGCGATCCACGTCGCGCTCGCGCCGCAAGGGCCGATCAAGAACCTCGTCTGCTTCACGACGCCGCTCGACTTCAGCAAGATGAAGCTGTTCCGGTCGATGGCCGATCCGCACGTCTTCGACGTCGACCGGATCGTCGACGCGGTCGGCATCATTCCCGCCGACCTCGTTGTCGCCGGCTTCGACGCGCTGCGTCCGGCGAGCCGGATCGCCGGCGAGCTGCGCCTGTGGGACAACCTCTGGAACGACGAGTTCGTCAAGGGCTACCGGATGATGCAGCGCTGGGGCAACGAGACGCTGCCGCTGCCCGGCGGGTACTTCCGCCAGACGGTGAAGGAGCTGCTGCGCGGGAATGCCCTGTACCAGGGCACTTTGCGCATCGGCGGCCGCAAGGTCGATCTTTCGAGGATCACCATGCCCTTCCTGCACTTCATTGCCCAGTACGACCACATCGTTCCGCCGGCGTGCGCGCATCCGCTGGTCGAACACGTCGGCTCGCGCGACAAGGAAGAGGTCGTCCTGCCGGGCGGCCATGTCAGCATCGCTGCGGGGCCGAACGCGGTCAAGCGCATGTGGCCGAAGCTCGATGCCTGGCTGCAGGGGCGTTCGACATGAGCGAGGCCGTCCGTACCTACCCTCGCACCATCGTCTGCGGCGATGCCGAGGTGGAGATCGCGCGCATGACTGCCGGCGACCGCGCCGCGCTGGTCGACTTCGTCGCCAAGCTGCCGACGCAGGACCTGCTGTTCGTTCCGCGCGACCTGGGCCATCCGAAGGTCGTCGACGCCTGGATGCGCTCGCTCGAGGCCGGCGAGCTGACGAGCCTGGTCGCCCGGCACCGTGCATCGATGGTTGGTTGCACGGCGATCTTCGTCGACGAGCTGAGCTGGTCGAAGCACGTCGGCGAGCTGCGCGTGCTCGTCGCGCCCGATTGGCGCGGCCGGGGCCTCGGCCGCGTGCTGATCCAGGAGTGCTTCGCGCAGGCGCTCGAGCTCGGCCTGACGAAGCTCGTCGCCCAGATGACCGTCGACCAGCGTGCCGCGATCGCCGTGTTCGAGGAGCTCGGCTTTCGCGCCGAGGCGCTGCTCGGCAAGCACGTCGCCGATCGCGAGGGACAGCTTCACGACCTCGTCCTTCTCGGTCACGACGTCGACGCGGTGCACGGCCGGATGCAGGTCTACGGGCTGCCCGGCGCCCTCGGGACATGAGCGAGCGGATCGAGCGCGAGCGGGCGCCGCGACGTTTCCGATTTGTTTGAATTGATCGAGGAGCGACCATGGCGACAAGAACGAAGATAAAGCTCGACCCGCTGCGGATCGACGGCCACGAGGTCGGACGGGTTCTCATCACGGGTGCCTCGGCCGGTATCGGCGCCGAGCTCGCGCGCGAGTTCGCGCGCAACGGACACCAGCTGACGCTGGTCGCGCGTCGGCGCGCGAAGCTCGCCGGGATTGCTGCCGAGCTCGAGCGCGAGCACTACGTCGACGTCAAGACGATCGTCCAGGACCTTGCCAAGCCGACCGGTCCGGCGGCGCTCGTCAAGGCCGCGCTGGCGGACGGGCCGATCGGCATCCTCGTCAACAACGCCGGCGTGATCGATGTCGGTCCGTTCGCGGCGAGCCACACGGATACGCTCGTCAACCTCGTCAACCTGAACGTCCGCGCCCTGACCGAGCTGACCAGCCTCCTCCTTCCCGGCATGGTCGAACGCGGCTTCGGCCGGATCCTGAACGTCGCGTCGCTCGCTGCGTTCCAGCCCGTGCCCTCGATGGCCGCCTACGCTGCGAGCAAGGCCTATGTCCTGGCGCTCACCGAGGCGCTGTCGGAGGAGTTGAAAGGCAGCGGCGTGACGGTGACGGCGCTCTGCCCCGGCATCACCGATACGGACATGGCCAGCGAGATCCAGGCCGGATCGGCCACTGCCGCGAAGCTGCCCAAGCAGCTCGTCTCCGACCCGGCGGACGTCGCCGCCGAAGGCTACAAGGCGCTGATGGCCGGGCGCGTCGTTCTGGTGCCCGGCCTGCCCAACCAGCTCACCGCCGCGTGGTCTCAGGTGACGCCTCGCTGGCTGACGCGTTATGTCACCGGCCTGGCGATGCGCCGGACCGACCTGTTGCAAAAGCCCTGAGCGTCACCCGCGCTTCAGCGCTGCTAGTGCGTGAGGACCTTGTCCAGAAACTGGCGCGCCCGCTCGGTCGACGGTGCCGCGAAGAACTGTTCCTTCGCCACGTCCTCGAGGATCTCGCCGCCGTCCATGAACAGGACGCGCTCGGCGACGCGCTGCGCGAAGCCCATCTCGTGCGTCACGACCATCATCGTCATGCCGTCGAGGGCGAGCGCCTGCATGACCTCGAGCACCTCGTTGATCATCTCGGGATCGAGCGCCGACGTCGGCTCGTCGAACAGCATCGCCTGGGGATCCATCGCCAGCGCCCGCGCGATCGAGACGCGCTGCTGCTGGCCGCCGGAGAGCTCGTCGGGCCGGCTCGCCAGCTTGCTTGACAGGCCGACGCGCGCGAGCAGTTGCGCGGAGCGCGCATCGGCATCGGCGCGCGATCGCTTCAGGACGTGGATCTGCGCCAGGCTGACGTTCTCGAGCGCCGTCATCTGCGGATAGAGCTCGAAGTTCTGGAAAACCATGCCGATCCGGGTGCGCAGGGCGGGCAGGTCGGTGCCCGGGTCGGTGACCGAGACGCCGTCGACGGTGATCGTTCCGCGATCGATCGGCACGAGGCCGTTGATGCACTTGATCAGCGTGCTCTTGCCCGACCCCGACGGGCCGCACACGACGACGACCTCGCCGAGGCGAACGCTCGTGCTGCAATCGCGCAGGACGAGGGTGCGGCCGTACGACTTGCTGACCTTGTCGAGGACGATCACGCCGCGCGCGCCCGCGTGTAGTGCTCGACGGCCTTGGCGAGCGAGAAGCAGATCGCCAGGTAGACCACCGCGACGAGCGTGTACATCTCGGTCGGCCGGCCGTCGCGCGAGGCGACGACGCTCGCCGTCGTCATGAAGTCGCGCAGAGCGACGACGTAAACGAGCGACGTGTCCTGGAAGACGATGATGACCTGGTTGAGCAAGAGCGGCGTCATCGCCTTCAGCCCCTGCGGCAGGACGACGTAGCGCATCACCTGCCAGCGCTTCATGCCGGTCGCGAGCGCGGCCTCGGTCTGGCCGGCGCGAACGCTGCCGATCGCCGAGCGGATGATCTCGCAGTAGAACGCCGCCTCGAAGAGGACGAAGGCGATCAGTGCCGAGGCGAGCGAGCCGACCGGGCGGCCGATGACGAGCGGCACCAGGAAGTAGAACCAGAACAGCACCAGGATCAGCGGCACGGTCCGCATCACCGTCACGTACGCGGTCGCCGGCGCGGCGACGAGCGCGTGGCGCGAGCGGCGCATCAGCGCCAGGCCGAAGCCGAGCACGAGCCCGCCCGCGGTCGCGACGGCGACGAGGAGGGCGCTGAGCGCCATCCCCTCGGCGAGGAACGGCCACGAGCGGGCGATGACGCCCCAGTCGAAATCGCTCACGTCGCCGCCTCCCGCCGATAGCGCGTGGCGCCGAAGCGGCGATCGAGCGCCCGCATCAGCGCCGTCACGGCGAGCCCGACCAGGAGGTAGACGACGGTCGCCACCGCGAACGACTCGAGGCCGTGGAAGGTGTAGTTCTCGATGTGCCGGCTCTGCGCGGTCAGCTCGAGCATGCCGATCGTCAGGCTGATCGACGACATCTTCACCGTGATCAGCAGCTCGGAGGTGAGCGGACCGAAGATCGCGCGCAGGCCGAGCGGCAGCATGATCAGGCGGTATGCCTGCAGCGGCCTCAGGCCGGTCGCCAGCGCCGCCGGCATCAGGTGCAGGCCGACCGCGGCGACGCCGGCGCGCACCTGCTCGGCGACGCGCGCGCCGGCGAACAGGCCGATGCCGACGATCGCCGTCACGAACTCGGGCTGCGGCAACTCGCGCTTGATCCAGAGCCCGACCGACTCGGGCGCGATCTCGGGGAAGACGAAATACCAGAGGAAGAGCTGGACCAGCGGCGGAACGTTGCGGAACACCTGGATGTAGACGCTCGCGATCGCCGGCAGGAAACGGGCCGGCATGCTGCGCGCGACGCCGGCGGCGATGCCGACGACGAGCGCGAGCGTCCAGCTGCCGAGGCTGATCAGGAGCGTCCAGCCGAGGCCGGACCAGAGCCAGCCCCAGTAGGGCTCCTTGAGAAGGATCCCCCAGTCCCAGGTGTAGTTCACGGCCCGGGCGTCACTCGGGGTACGACGCGGTCTCCCAGGCGGCGTGCAGCTTCGGCGAGACCTTCGCGCCGAACGGGCCGAACCACTTGTCGAAGATCTTCTCGGCCTCGCCCGACTTGAACATCTTGCCCATCGCGTGGTGGACGATCCAGAGGAAGGTGGGGTTGTTCTTGGGGACCATGAAGCCCTGCGGCGAGTAGCCGTACTCGGGCCCGACGACGGCGAGGTTGGCGCCGTTCTTCGACTGCTTGATCAGGCTGAAGAACGCCGCGTTGTCGTTGAAGTAGGCGTCGGCGCGCCGGCTCTCGACCGCGATCAGCCCGGCGGCGTGGTCGTCGACGTTGATGACGCGAACGTTCAGCTTGTTCGTCTCGATGATGTGCTTCAGTTCGGGCTCGCTGCTGCCGCCGGTGGCGACCGCGACGACCTTGCCGTTGAGGTCCTCGAACTTGGCGATGCGCGAGCTCTTCAGCACCAGCAGCTGGCTCGCCGCGACGTAGCTGACCGGCGAGAAGTCGACCTGCTTGTTGCGCGCGAAGGTGTTGACCGTTCCGCCGCATTCGAGCTGGACCGTGCCGTTGGCGACCAGCGCCTGCCGGTTCTGGATGTTCACCGGCACGTACTCGACCTTGATCTGCGGCAGCTTCAGCTCGGCCTTCACCTCGTCGAGGATGCGCATGCACATCTCGATCGCGTAGCCGGTCGGCTTCTTTTGGTCGTCCAGGTACGACGTCGGCAGCAGCGTCTCGCGGTAGCCGAGGGTGATCGTGTTGGTCGCCTGCAGCTTCTTGACGACGCTGTCGATCTCCTGCGCCGCGGCCGTGGAGAGCCCCGCGATCGCGCACGCGGCGGTCAGGATCCTGATCAGTGTTCTTTGCATCGCTTCTTCCTTGGTGAGTTGAAATGTCTCCGTGGCCTGCCGGCGGCAAGCGCTCATGAATCGGTCGGCTCGAAGCCGGTGCGCGCGAGGCGCTGTAGATCGGTCGCCGAGAGCGAGTCGAAGCCGAGCGCCGGCAGCAGGTCGTTGCCCTGCGCGAAATCGACGCCATAGGCGGCCGAGAACAGCAAGAGGCCCGCTTCGTGCAGCCGCGCCGGCCGGTCGGCGAGGCGGCCGAGCGCGATCGTCGGCAGCAGGCCGAACGGCACGTCCTCGAGGACGTAGCGGCTCTCGGCCGTCTTCGGGCCGAAGCCGCCGTGGCCCCGGCGGTGCATTTCCTGGTTCATCGCCGAGACGCTCGCGAGCGGCACGTGGAACGACAGCGAGAAGTGCTCCTGCACCGTCTTCACGCGCAGGCCGAAAGCCTCGGCGATGGCGATCCGCTCGAGGTCGAGGGCCTCGATCAGGCGGCCCACGGCCGGCGTGACGTTCTCGCCCTGGCCCCAGGTCTCGCCGCGCTCCATCCGGGTCAGGTTGAGCAGGGCGATGGCGAGGTGGTTCTGCGGGTTGAGGTTGCTGAGCGCGATCGCCAGCAGGCCGTCGCGCTGGACGAAGTGGTCGCCGAACAGCGCGTTGCAGAGCGCGTAGCCCGCGTCGGCGCCGCGGTCGGGGAGGGTCGCCATGTCGACCCGTTGGCGCACCGTCGCGACGTTCACTTCGGTCGGGCTCTCCTGGCGACCGGTCGTCAGCGTCGTGCTCCAGGCGACGATCGGCGCCCGAACCCCGCGGGCTGCGAGCAGCCGCGACAGATAGAGCGCGCCGAACGAGGCGTGCGAGCTGAAGATGACCGGCTGTCCCGCGCGGACGTGCGGAGCCGCCGCATCGAGCGCCAGCTTGTGGCCGTTGGCGGGCAGCGCGAGCATGACGACGTCGGCAGCGTCGACGGCGTCGGCGCACGACGACGCCACGCGGACGGTGAACGTGCCCTCGATCGCGTTCTTCGCGACCAGCGGCTTGCCCTCGGCGAGCTCGGCCGTCCGCGTGCCCGAAGGCGACCAGATCAGGGGGTCGTGCCCGGCGCGGGCGAGGTAGGCGGCGGCACCGTAGGCAACGGCACCCGCACCGAGAATACTGACGCGCAATCGATTCCTCGAATCCGTGGCGGGAGCCGGCCATCCGGCGGGGCGCGCGAGCTCCTCGAAGTCGGCAAGCTTAGCAGCCGGTCGCACGCCTAGAATCGAACGAACGTTCTTTTTGTCCCGCCCGGCCCGCGGCGGACACCTTCACGAGGACCTTTCCATGAGCGCAAACTACGAGCTGCGCGGCGACGTCGCCGTCATCACGATGGACAACCCGCCGGTGAACGGCCTCGGCTACG
>Ga0068861_100000358_pt1 | contig 26076 bp, 22 predicted proteins | sample KBSSwiS42_FD_66593 | JGI IMG/M metagenome (GOLD analysis project Ga0068861, IMG submission 66593) | Switchgrass rhizosphere microbial communities from Kellogg Biological Station, Michigan, USA - KBS Switchgrass S4-2 | ecosystem: Host-associated > Plants > Roots > Rhizosphere > Soil ...
TTGTCGAAACGATTGAACTGCGCACGGCAGCGCGCGAGCAGCGGACATTCCCTAGCGCGCAGGTGACACGCGGCTGTCACACACACGGCCATCACCGCGCCTTGACACGGCCATCACCGCGCCTTGCAAGCGTGCCGTGTTCCGATCGCCCTGGGGGCGACGTGCCCTTTGCGGTCGGCTAGAAGCCGAACGTCACGCCCACCATCGCTTCGAACTGCGACATCAGCGTGCTCTGCACCTGCACCACGCAGCCGCCGGAGCAGAAGAACGAGCCGCTGCTGTTGATCGCGGTGAGGTAAGCGCGCAGCTCGCTGCGCAGCGCCACCGACGGCGACAGCGGCCATTGGTAACCGAGGCCGACGTTCATCGAGGGCCGCACCCTTGACGAAGTGCCGGACAGCGTCGGGTTCAGGAACGTGGCGCCGAGGCCGCCCACCACGTAGGGCCCGCGCCCGGGGCCGCCCTCGAAGTAGTTGAGCCCGCCGATGTGCAGGTAGCCCACCTGCAGCGGCATCTCGGTGGGTGCACCGGGTGTGCTCGGCTGGCCGAGCTCGAGCTTCGTGCGCTGGTACGAGAACAGCAGCTGGAACGGCCGTGCGCCGCCGCCCCATTCGACGGCGACCGAGCCCGCGGCGGTGGTCTGCAGATCCACCGCGTTGTTGGGCGGATTGACCTGCTCGAAACCGCTGCCGGTGCGGACGCCCCCGTACAGCGTGATGGCGCTCTGGGCCCGCGCGGGCAGGGCGGGTGCGAGCAGGGCCGCGGCGAGGGTGGCGAGAAGCGGGCGTGGCATGCGCCGATGGTAGCCGCGCGTGCGTCGGCGCGGGCGTGGCATGCTGGCAGCGGAGCCCCTCGCATGCCCACCCTCGACGCAGCCGATCCGCGCGCGCCCCAGCGACTGCGCCGCGCGCTCGCACAGCGCGTGGCCGACGCGCACCTGGCTTTGGCGCCCGGCGCGCTCTGCGCGATGGTGTTCGGGTCGACCGCCGAGGACGGCCTGGCCGACAGCCGCTCCGATGTCGACATGAGCCTCGTGTTCGAGCAGCTGCCCGACGAGCCAGCACTCGCGCAGGCGTGCTGCGACGCCGGAAGTGGCGAGTGGGCCTGGCGCAGCGGCACGCTGCACGAAGAGGGGCTCGCGGTGAGCTTCCGGCTCGACGACGTCGAGGTGCAGGTGGTCTACACCGATCCGCGCATCCTGCAGGCGCAGCTCGACGAGCTGCTGGTGCAGCACAAGCCCGACACGCTGAACCACAAGATCGCCGAAGGGCTGCTGAAGGCGCAGCCGCTGATCGGCCCCGAGGCGCTGGAGCGCTGGCGCGCGCAGGTGGCCGCGTTTCCGCCCGCGCTCGGCGACGCGATGATGCGTCATCACCTGACCGAGCCCACGCCATGGCGGTGGTTCGGCCTGCTGCTGCAGCGCGACGCCGCGCTGTGGAGCCGAGAGCTGCTGGTGCAGGCGTGCTATCGGCTGCTCGGCGTGCTCGCCGGGCTCAACCGGCGCTACTACACGACGTTCCAGTTCAAGCGCATGCGCCGCTTCGCCGAGCGGCTCACGCTCGCACCGCCCGATCTGATCGCGCGCATCGAGGCGTTGCTGGTGACGCCGCTGCCCGAGGCGTTCAACGCGCTGTTCACGCTCGACGGTGAGGTGCTCGCGCTGCTGGCAACGCACGCACCGCAGATCGACTTGAGCGCCGCGCACGAGCGCCGCACCCGTTTCGCGTTGGACGCCGCCACGCGCTGATGCGCGCCGGTACGCGCACCGTGCGGCGCGCCTTCGCTCAGCGCGGCGCGTAGTGATCCTGCAAGCGCTGGCGCAGCTCGCGCTTGAGCAGCTTGCCGCTCGGGTTCTTCGGCAGCGCGTCGACGAACACCACGGCTTTCGGGCACTTGAAAGGCGCCAGGTGCTGCGCCGCGTGCGCCAGCACGCGCGCCGAGTCGAGCGCATGGCCTGCCTTGACCACCAGCACCGCGGTCACCGCCTCGATCCAGCGCGGATGCGGCAAGCCGATCACCGCGACCTCGCTGACGCCCTCCAATCGATACAGCGCCTCCTCGACCTCGCGACTGGCCACGTTCTCGCCGCCGGTCTTGATCATGTCCTTCTTGCGGTCGACCACTGTGATGTAGCCCTCGGCGTCGATGGTCGCGAGGTCGCCCGAGTGGAACCAGCCGCCCTCGAACGCCGCCGCGGTGCGCTGCGCGTCGTTGAAGTAGCCCTGCAGCAGCTGCGGCGAGCGGTGCACGATCTCGCCGATCTCGCCGACTTGCACGTCGCGCATCGCGTCGTCGACCACGCGCGTCTCGACGTTGAGCGCCGGCCGTCCGGCCGAGCCCGGCTTGCGCAGCTGGTCCTCGGGCTTGAGCACCGTGGCCAGCGGCGCGATCTCGGTCTGGCCATAGAAGTTCCACAGCCGCATTTGCGGCAGCCGCTCGGTCAACTCGCGCATCACCGCCACCGGCATGATCGACGCACCGTAGTAGCCCTTGCGCAGGTTGGACAGATCGCAGCGGTCGAACAGCGGCGAGCGCAGCAGGCCGATCCACACGGTGGGCGGCGCGAAGAACGCGCTGATGCGATGTTGCTGCAGCAACGGCAGCAGGTTGTCGGGCGTCGGCGTCGCGGTGATGAAGCTGCTCGCGCCGAGGTACACGCACGGGCCGAGGAAGACGTCGAGCTGCGCGCAGTGGTACAGCGGCAGCGCGTGCAGCACCACGTCGGTCGCGGCCATCTCGCCGTCGACGATGCAGCTCACGTACTGGTCGATCACCGCGCCGTGCGTCAGCATCGCGCCCTTGGGTGCCGACTCGGTGCCGCTGGTGTAGACGATCTGCAGCAGATCGTCGCGCCCGATCGCGGCTTGCGGCGGCTCGGCCGAGGTGTCGACCAGCGCGTCGAACCGCAGCGCGATGCCCGGCGGTGGTTGCGAGGGCTGCTCCGAGGGCAGCCACAGCAAGCGCTGCACGCGCGTGTCGCGCGCCGCGGCGTCGCGGCCGAGCGCCGCCAGGCCGCTGTCCACCGCGAGCAGCTCGGCGCCGGCGTGGCGCAGGATGTAGGCCGCCTCGTCGGCGTTGAGCATGAAGTTGACCGGCACCAGCACCGCACCGAGGCGCGCCAGCGCGAAGCGCAGCGCCGCGAAGCCGTGCGAGTTGCGCGCCAGCACCGCGACGCGGTCGCCGCGCGCGACGCCTTCACGGTGCAGGCCGGCCGCCAGGCGCGACACGATCGTGTCGAACTCGCGCCAGCTCCAGGCGATGTCGCCGCAGCGCAGCGCGAGTTTGTCGGGCGCCCGCGCCGCAGTGCGGCGCAGCAGATCGGCCAGGGTCTGGCGGCGCAGGATGTCGGACATGGCGGGTTCTCGCGGCGGTGGTGCAGCCACTGTAGCGCCGCTGCGCGCGGCGACGTCGGGGACAGTCCTGCGCGTGGGCGGGCGCGCGCTCAGCGTGCGCCGTCGCGGGACAACCAGCGCAGCGCGGCCTCGAGGGTCGGGTCGCCCTGTGGGCCCGCCTCGGCCGGCTCGACGTGCAGGCGCGGCACGAACGCTTCGCGCGGCGCGCCGTCGACGTGGAACAGCTGCTCCTCGCCGAGCTCGACCTGCGCGCCCGACTCGGCGAGCGTCTCGTGGAACAGGGCGCCCAGCAGGCGGCCCATCGGCGCGCCCGCGGTCTGCACGCCGATCGCATCGAAGCCGATCACCATGCCTTCGCCCATGCTGCCGGTCCAGCGGCCCGCGAGCACGACCGCGCGAGCGCGATAGCGCGGCTGCAGCGGCAGCACGTATTCGACGAACTTGCGCGGCACGCCGTGGCGCCGCGCCTCGCCCGGCACGGTGTGCACCTGGTACGGCCGCTCGCGCGCGACGAAATGGCCGAGTACGCCGCGCGCCACTGTGCTGTTGCCGCCGCTGGGCGTGTTGCGCAGATCGATCAGCAGCGCGCGGGTGTCGATGAGCGATCGCACCGCTTCGGCAAACATCGCGATCGTGTCGTTGCGCCCGAGCGAGTTGTGCAAACGGATCAGCCCGACGTCGCCGCGCCGCTCGTGACTCAGTGCGGGCGCGGCGGCCAGCGCGCGCGCCTGCTCGCCGGCGCTGCGCAACTGCACGGTGCGCCGGCCGCTGCGGCCCTCGAGCACCAGCTCGCGCGGCCGCTCGCGCACGCCGGCCAGCGCGATGTCGAAGCCATGCGCCAGTTGCACGCGCGACAGCTCCCCCGGCGGCTGCCCGAGCCAGCGCTGCACCGCCGCAGCCGGCGCGACGCCGTCGATGGCGAGCACGACATCGCCGACCAGGACGCCCTGGCGCACGGCGTCGCTGTCGGCGCGCACGTCGCCGATCACGCAGCGGCCGTCGCGCGCCTGCGCGTGCAGGTCGGAGGCGGTGGGCACCAGGCTCGGGCCGTCGGGTGCACCCGGCCCCACCTGCAGGTGCGGGTCGGCGAAGTTGCGCGCCATCTGCTGCAGCAGCGCGATGAACTCGGCGCGCGTGGCCAGCGCGGCAGCGCGTGGCGCGAACGCCGCGACGATCGCCGGCCCGTCGACGCCCGGGCGCTCGAAGTACGCATAGTCCAGCCGCAGCAGATCGACCCATTCGGCCCAGGCGCGCGCCGCGTCGAACGGGCGCGCGGCGTCGGGCGCGGCGCCGTCTGCGGCGCGCGCGCGCCTGGGCGCACCGACGCAGGCCGCAGCGAGCGTCGCGGCAACGATCGAGCGGCGGCGGACGCGCTGCATGGCGGGTTGCGGGGCCGCCGATCGTAACGGACCCTGCCGCGCACACGGTCCTGTCGGCGCTGTCCGACATGCAGATGCGCGCCAGCCTGCTGGCGCACGCGCCGTCAGGCGGACCAGCATCGCGGCAGCGACAATGTGGTGACCGATGAATGCCATGGTTTGCGCAGTGATGCGGGTGGTGCGCGGCGGGCTGCCGGGGCTGGCCGTGCTGCTCATGCTCGCGCAGCCCATGCTCGCGCGCGCCAACGACGCGGCCACGCTCCGTGCCAAGCACGACGCGCTGCGTGCGTCGCTGGCGAGCAGCCCGTTCCAGCGCCCGCTGCTGCTGCAAGCGGCCGACGGCGACGATGGCTTGAAGGGCGAGGTCTACGCGGTGGTCGACCAGCCGTTCGGCGTGGCCGGCCCTGCGCTGCAGGACAGGGCCCGTTGGTGCGACGTGCTGATCCTGCACCTCAACGTCAAGCACTGCCGCGTGCGCGGCGGCGACCTGGTGACGCTGGTAGTGGGTCGCAAGTACGAACAACCCGAGGGTGCCGGCAAGTCGGTGGACTTTGCGTTCCGCGTGGCCAGCGCCGCGCCCGACTACGTGCGGGTGCAGATGGTGTCGGCCGAGGCGCCCGCCGACACCGGCGACCAGGTGGTGCTCGAAGCGGTGCCGCTGGACGACAAGCGCAGCTTCCTGCGCGTGTCGTATGCCTACACGTTCAGCGCGATGGAACGCTTCGGCATGCAGGCCTACCTGTCGACGCTCGGGCGCGACAAGGTCGGCTTCACGAAGACCGCCGGCACGGACGGCAAGCCGTCGTACGTCAACGGCGTGCGTGGCATGGTCGAGCGCAACGTGATGCGCTACTACCTGGCGGTGGTGGCCTACGTCGGGTCGCTGGCGACGCCGCCGGCCGAGCGCCTGGACAAGCGCCTGCGCGACTGGTTCGCGGCCACTGAGCAGCACGCGTTGCAGCTGCACGAGATGGAGCGCGACGAATACCTGACGATGAAGCGCAAGGAGACGCGCGGCATGCCCTAGCGCCTGGAGCGCATGGGTGCTTGACGCGCGCCGGAGCGCGTCACGCGCGACGCGATCAGCGCTCGAGGATGCGCTCGGTCCAGTCGCGCACCGCATCGAGCGCGGTGTCGAGCACCTGCGCATCGGTGCGCCCCGACTTGGCCGGCACGTGCAGCGAGTGGTTGCCCTCGGGCACCCAGTGCAGCGTGGCATGCGCGCGCAGCGCTTCGACCATCGGCTCGATCAGGCCGGCGTCGGCCATCTCGTCGCGCGTGCCCTGCACGAACAGCATCGGGACCTTGATGTCGGCCAGGTGCTGTGCGCGGTCGATCGACGGCTTGCCTGTCGGATGCAGCGGAAAGCCGAAGAACAGCAGTCCCAGCACGCCAGGCAGCGCCGCGCTCGCCTGGGCCTGCGAGGTCATGCGTCCGCCGAACGACTTGCCGCCCGCGATCAGCGGCAGCTTCGGGCACTGGCGTGCCGCCTCGGCCACCGCGGCGCGCACCGTGGCGTGCGCCACCTTCGGCACGTCGGGGCGCCGCGTGCCGCGCTCCATGTACGGGAACTGGTAGCGCAAGGTCGCAATGCCGCGCTTGGCGAGTCCGAGCGCCACGCCGCTCATGAATGGATGCTCCATGCCGGCACCCGCGCCGTGCCCGAACACATAACAGGCGTGCGGCGCCTCCGGCGTGTCGAGCAGCGCGGAGACGGCGTCGCTGCCGGACAGCGCGATGCGCAGGCGCGTGGTCATGAGGCTCCTGCGCGGGACGCCACTGTCGCGACCCGCGGGATCGAGCGCCCGCGCGGCGCACCTGCGGCGCGCTTCACGAGCGCTGCAGCCGGCGGTAGGCGCTGAAGTGGCGCAACGCCAGCTGCCCCTTGCCAAGCTGCTCGTACAGGCGCGCCGCGTTGAAGTGCGCATCGGCGAAGTCGTCGGCCAGCCGCAAGCAAGCTTCGTAGGCGGCCAGCGCCTCTTCGTGACGGTGCAGGTCTTCGAGCGCCAACGCGCGGTTGTAGTGCAGCCGCGGCTCGTTCGGCGCGCGCACGAGACCCTGGTCGTAGATGCGCAGCGCATCGTCGAGCCCACCTGTCTCGTACAGCAGCGCGCCGAGGTTGAGATAGGCGTCGAGCGCCTCCGGCGTGCGCGCCAGCACCTCGCGGTAGGCGCGCTCGGCGGCCGCCGCGTCGCTCAGCTCGAGCTCGCGCGCGTGCGACAGGTGCAGATCGGCGTCCGACGTGGCGGCCAGGCGCGCCGGTGGCGCGGACTCGTCGGCATCGAGCTCGCGCGCGATCAGCGTCACGGTGCCGCCAGCGGGCGCGACCTCGAAGTCGAGCAGCAGCTGGCGCGACTCGGCGTCCCACTGCAGAGGGCCTTCGCGCACCGCGACGCCGTTGCCCACGGCACTGATGCGCAGTCCGCTCAACGGCAATTGCTCGGGCAGTTGCTCGCGCAGGCTGGCCAGCGCCTTGACGATGCGACGCGGCGGGATCTTGGCCGCCTGCAGCCGGTGCGCGGTGCGCAGCAGCACCACGTCCTGGAACGAGAACTCGTATTCGTTGCGCGGTCCGCGGCCCGGCGTGACGAAACCAGCCGCCACCAGCCGCGACACGGTGGCGGCCGACAGGCCGAGCAGCTCGCGCACGCCCTTCAGTGAATGCGTCGCGGCCACGTGCTCACCGCCACGGTGTAGCCCGATGCGCGGCGGCAGCGAAACGGGCAGTCACCCGATGAACGGGTTTGCGGCTGCGCACGCGGTGTCACTCGGTGGGTCACTACTTGCGGGCGCGCACGCGCGCCGGCGTCGTGGCGGGCTCGGCGGCAGCGCGCCGCACGCCCTTGCGCTCCTTCAATGCCTCGGCCGGCTCGGCCTTGGCCGCCTTGGCGGGCTTGGCGCCGCCGTTGGCGCCGGCCGCTGCGCCGCGCTTGCCCAGGCTGGCGCGCAGCGCCTCCATCAGGTCGATCACCTGGCCGGTGGCCGGCGACTCGACCTCCTCGTGCGCGACGATCTGCTGGCCGGCGATCTTGCGGTCTATGGCTTCCAGCACGCGTTGCTTTTCTTCGTCCTTGTAGGCGGCGGGGTCGTAGCCGTCTTCGGCGATCTGATCGATCAGCTGCATCGCGAGGTCGAGCTCGCCTTGCGTGACGTCGACCTGCTCGATGTTCAGATCCTTCAGCGAGCGCACCTCGTCGGCGAAGAACAGCTGCTGCAGCATCAGCCCGTCTTCGGCGGGGCGCACCTGCACCACGTAGCGCTTGGTCTTCCACGACCAGCGCGCCAGCGCGCAGCGGTGGCTCTTGCGCATCGCTTCGGCCAACAACGCGTACGGCTTGCCGCCGCGCTTGTCGGGCGCCAGCATGTACGCCTTGTCGTAGTAGATCGGGTCGATCGACTTCTCGGGCACGAAGGCGACGATCTCGATCACGTGGCTGGAGCCTTCCTCGAGCGCCTTCAGCTCGGTGGGCTCGAACAGCACGAACTTGTCCTTCTCGAACTCGTAGCCCTTGATCATGTCGGCGCGCTCGACGACCCTGCCGTCCTTCTCCGACACGTATTGCTGCCGGACGCGCGAACCGTCCTTGGCCAGCATGTTGAAGCGGATGCTGGCTGAGCTCTCTGTCGCCGAATAGACCTTGACCGGAATCGACACCAGGCCGAATCCGAGGGTCAGCGACGCGATCGATCGTGCTGCCATGTGTGTTCTCCAGGCTCGCGTCGCGCGGGTTGCCACCACGGGCGCGGACGGCAAGCATAAGGCCGGCGCTTCGTTTGCATGCGTCCAAAGGCCCCGAAACGCCTCATGCGGGCTCGGTGCTGTTGTATCCGAGCCGCTTCATGGCCCGCGCCAGCGGCTGGCGCGCGCTCCAGTAGTCGGCCCAGGGGTCGCGGGTCTGGAACGACAGGTGCTCGCGCGCATTGGCGATGCTCCACTGCGAGCCCGATTTCAGCGCGCCGAGCTGATCCCACGCCACCGGCATCGACACGCCGAGGCCGGGACGCGCGCGCGCCGAATACGCAGCCGCGGTGGTGGCGCCGTGCGCGTTGCGGATGTAGTCGACGAACACCTTGCCGACCCGGTTCTGGGCGCCGCTCTTGGCCGAGAAGCGGTTGGGCACCACCTGCGCCAGGTGTTCGACCACCGCCTGCGAGAAGCCCTTGACGGTGTCCCAGTCGAAGCGCGGTGCGAGCGGCACCACCACGTGCAGCCCCTTGCCGCCGCTGGTCTTGAGCCAGGTCTGCAGGCCAAGCTCCTCGAGGAAAGAGCGCACCAGCGTGGCCGCCTCCTGCACGCGCGGCCAGGCGACGCCCTCGCCGGGGTCGAGGTCGAACACGATGCGGTCGGGCTTGTCGATCGTGCGCACGCTGGCGTTCCAGGTGTGGAACTCGATCACGTTCATCTGCGCCGCGCTGGCGATGCCCTGCGCGCTGGCCACTTCGAGCAGCGGCTCGTGCTCGGGCCACAGCTTGGGGTCGAGCGTCTTGACGCCGGGCAGCTTGACCTTGCCGAGGTGCTTCTGGAAGAACAGCTCGCCGGTCACGCCCTCCGGGCCCCGCACCAGCGAACACGGCCGGCCTTTCAGGTGCGGCAGCAGCCAGTCGGCCACGCTCTCGTAGTAGCGCACCAGGTCGAGCTTGGTGGCCTTGCTGGCCGGATCGATCACGCGCTCGGGGTGCGTCACCTTGGTTGGCTTGGGCCCGGCGCTGCGCGGCAGCGGCAGCGCACCGGCCGGCGTCTGCACCGCCTCGCGTTTCACCTGCCTGGCCGGCTTGTCGGTGCGCAGGCCGATGAACTTGGCATGTCGGATGCTGCCATCGGGCGTCCAGTCGCCGAACACCACCTCGGCCACCAGCTGCGGCTTGACCCAGCGCTCGGGCACGCCAGTGCGGCGCACCCAGCGTTTGCTGGCGGTGGGTGGCTTGGTGTAGGGCGTGTCGTCGATCTCGAGCTTGAGCAAGCGCGCCTTCAGCTTGGCCGCCGTCTCGGCGGACCAGCCGGTGCCGACGTTGCCCACCGAAACGAACTCGCCGTTGTCGCCGAACACACCCAGCAGCAAGCTGCCGATCTCCTTGGCGTCGGCGTCACCGCCGCGATCCGTGAAGCCGGCGATGACGAATTCCTGGCGCTGTTGGGCCTTGAGCTTGAGCCAGGTGTCGGTGCGCCGCGAGACGTACGGTGCGTCGGCGCGTTTGGCGATGATGCCCTCGAGCTTCAATTGGGCCACCGACTGCATCAGGTGCGCTGGCTCGGCATCGAAGCCGGCGCTGAAGCGCACGTGCTCGCTGCCGCGCTCGGCCAGCAGAGCTTCGACCAGCGCGCGACGCTCGGCCAGCGGCGCGGCGCGCAGGTCGTGGCCAGCGAAGTAGGGCACGTCGAACACGAAGTAGCGGATCTCACGCGTCGCTTTCCCGTCGAAGGCGTTTTGCAGCGCGTTGAAGTCGGGCAGCCCGCCGGGCCCGAGCACCACCACTTCACCATCGAGCCAGGTCTCCTTCAGCTTCAGCGCCGCCAGCTCCTGGATCAGCAGCGGCATCTTCGACGACCAGTCGTGACCGTTGCGCGTGAACAGGCGTGGCCGGTCCGACGCGCCGCCGAAGCGCGCCAGCATGCGGTAGCCGTCGAGCTTGATCTCGAAGATCCATGCCCCGTTGGCGGGCAATCCGCTTGCCTGCGTGGCCAGTTGCGGCGACAGCGACGTGGGGATCTCGACCGGCTCCGCCGCTTCCGGCAGCGCAACGCCGGCCACCTTGCGCGCGGGCTTGTCCGTGCTCTGGCCCTTGCGTGGCGCCGGCGGCTGGGGCGTGTTCGCGGCCCCGGGCTCGGGCCCGACGCTGTCGGGCAGCGCGCGCACCACGTCGTACTCGGTGCGTGCGCGCGCGAAGGCGTCGCGCTTCTTGAACAGGATCCACGGTTCTCCGCGCTCGCCTTCCTTGGGCTTGATGCGCACCAGCTCCCACTGGCCGTGCAGCTTCTGGCCGTGCACGGTGAACAGCAGCTTGCCCTCGGCCAGGCCTTGCTCGGGGTCGCCCGCCGGCTCCCAGCGGCCGCGGTCCCAGATCAGCACGGTGCCGGCGCCGTAGTGGCCCTTGGGGATCGTGCCTTCGAAGCGGTTGTAGGCGATCGGGTGGTCTTCCGTGCGCATCGCGATGCGCTTGTCGGCGGGGTCGTAGCTGGGCCCTTTGGGCACGGCCCAAGACCACATCACCCCGTTGTGCTCCAGGCGCAGGTCGTAGTGCAACCGTGTCGCGGCATGCTTCTGGATCACGTAGGCCAAAGGCCCGGAGCGCGCCGTCGCCGCGTCGCCCGCCGGCTCGGGCGTGGCGGCGAAGTTGCGCTTGGACTGGTACAGCGCCAGCGGCGGCGGGGGCAGGCGGCGCGAGGGCATGCGTCGGATTGTCGGCGAGGCGCCTGCAGGTATTCGTCTGTCGGCATACTGCACGCCCGCCCCCGAGGATCCCCATCATGCAATACCGCCGCCTGGGCAAGAGCCCGCTGAAGGTGTCGACCCTGTGCCTGGGCACGATGATGTTCGCCGAGCAGACCGACGCCAAGGTGGCGCGTGAGATCGTGGCCCACGCGCTGGACCACGGCGTGAACTTCATCGATACCGCCGACGTGTACAGCAAGGGCGAGTCGGAGAAGATGGTCGGCGCGCTGATGAAGGACCATCGGCACGATTGGATCGTCGCCACCAAGCTCGGCAACGCGATGTCGGAGCGGCCCAACGAGTCGCACTACTCGCGCACCTGGGTGCTGCGCGAGTGCGACGCCAGCCTGCGGCGGTTGGCCACCGACCACATCGACATCTACTACCTGCACCGCGACTTCAACGGCATGGACCTCGAAGAGCCGCTGCGCGCGATCGATGCGTTGCTGCAGGCCGGCAAGATCCGCTACTGGGGGGTCTCGAACTTTCGCGGCTGGCGCATCGCCGAGGCGGTGCACATGGCCAAGTCGCTGAACATGCCGGCCCCGGTGGTGTGCCAGCCTTACTACAACCTGCTCAACCGGATGCCCGAGGTCGAGGTGATGCCGGCGTGCGCGCACCACGGCATCGGCGTGGTGCCTTACAGCCCGATTGCGCGCGGCGTACTGTCGGGCAAGTACGCGCCGGGCGCCAAGCCGGCCGAGGGCACGCGCGCAGGGCGCGGCGACAAGCGCATGCTGGAGACCGAGTTCCGCGAGGAGTCGCTGCAGATCGCGCACAAGCTCAAAGCGCACTGCGACGCCAAAGGCATCGCGCTGTCGCACTTCGCGACCGCGTGGGTGCTGAAGCACCGCGCGGTGAGCGCGATCATCGCCGGGCCGCGCACCTTGCCACAGTGGCAGGACTACTTCGGCGCCGTCGACCTCACGTTGAGCACCGAGGACGAGGCCCTGGTCGACTCGCTGGTGACACCGGGGCACCCCTCGACGCCGGGCTACAACGACCCGGCGTATCCGCTGGACAAGCGCGTCGCGTGACGCGAGACGAGACGCCTCGCGTCGACGGTTCCGTGGTCGTCGTCAGAAAGCGGCGTTGCGCCTGTCGGCGCGCGTCCGACGCCCTCTTGTCCGGCTCGACTGCGAATCGGGAGTACCGAGGCAGCTCGACCCCGAGTGCTAGGGCCAAACCCTAACGTTGCAATGAAGTCAATCAATCGCACACCGACCGGCCCGAGTGCTTGGCCGCGCCTGTCACTGAGCGACGGCGCCTGCTTCGTCGCGCGCTGAGGGCGTTCGATCGCCGCCCCGTGCTTTCGCGAATTGCTCTAGCGATCCAGCGAGGCAACAATCCGGGCAAAGGGTATTGGGGAGGATCGTTCGGTGAGCGATGTGCGTCGCGGCCGAGTGAAGGGAGCGTGGCTGTTCGCCGCCGTCGCGCTGCTGGCCGGGTGCGGCGGTGGCGGCGGGGATGCGCCGGCGCCTGCACCATCCGCAGTCGACTCGAGCGGGCCGTTGGCGCTGAACGCCGCCAATGCGGCCGATGTCGCGACCTTGTCACCGAGCGCCGGTGAGCTGGTGTTGCAGTTTGCTCAGGTCGCGGTCGATGGGGCAAGCCGCCGGTTGTCCTCACCGACCAGCCAGACGCAGGCCTGTGCCAACGGTGGACTGGTCACGACGACGCTGATCGACAACGACGGCAACGGCGTGGTGTCGGCGAACGATCGAGTCACCATCGAACTTCGCGACTGCGGGATGCTGCTGATGGGCACGGTGCTCTCGGGCACCGTGGTGATCGACCTGGCGGCGGCCGGCGCCGGGCCGCCGGCGACGTTGCGCGGCGAGGTCTCGCTGGGCAATGGCATCGCGATGACGCCGCCCAGCGGTCCCGTGCCGGGTGTGACGCTGGCCATGGAGGGTTCGTGGTCCTTCCAGTGGAGCGAAGACGCTTTTCGCACCGAGCTGACCGTGACGTCCAGCTCGGCCGACGACCTGCGCCTCACGGGGACGGGGAGCAGCGGCAGCGTGACCGAACGATTCCGCGCACTCTCGGTGTCGAAGGCACTGCATCGTGACGAGGCCCGCTCGATCGTCCAGATGTTGCTTCGTCACGAGAGCGAACTGCTCGGTGGCAGCATCGTCCTGTCGACGCCGCAGGCGTTGACCTCGTACCTCAACACCTACCCTGAATCAGGCCAGCTCGAAGCGCGCGGTGCGGATGCCGCTGTCGTCCGCATACGACCGAACTTCGTGCTGTCGAGCGATCAGTTCATCGTCGAGCTTGATAGCAATGGCGACGGTCGTCCGGAAGCCAGCGCGTCGATGGCCTGGACCAACGCCATCCTCGGCTATCTGTGGTGGGATGGCAGAGCAGGCCTGACATGGGCAGCGATGCCGTATCAGACGCAACCGTTCTCCACGACGGCTTTCTCATACGCGGTCACGAGCTCGGATCCCAACGGCGTCAACAGCGAGTACCGGGTTCAGTTCACCCGACCGCCGGCCGCGAACACCACGTTGCAGTTCAGATTCCGCGACATGGGCAGCACGACTGGCTACGACCCCGAGATCATCGACGTCGCGGCCGATGTCGACCATCGGGGCGCGCTGTACGTGGTCAGGTCACGGCAGTCGCTGCGGCATGGCCGCACCTACTCGCTTGACGCTTCGGCTGACGGCGTCAACTGGTTCAACACGCAAGTCGGTGACACGTTGGGCAATCTGGTCTCGATCGGCTTCGTCACGACGATCGCGACGCCCGACACGATGCGCGCGAAAATCGTCGCGTCGGGCGGCACGCTGTCGAGCGCCGCTGCGGTGATCGAACTCGATGCAGGGTCTTCCTTCAGCGCGCGACCGATTGCCGGCTACCAGTGGCGGCAGCTCAGTGGGACGCCGCTGGTGCTGAGCGCACCGCAATCCGCACAGACACAGTTGCATTGGGGATCCGTCGTGCCCACGACGCTCGACAACTGCGTCTTCGAGCTGACCATCACTGACACAGCGGGTGACCGCGAGACCACACGGATATCGATTGCCGTGTATCAACCCGCCAGCGTGACGCGCCTGCTTCATTTCCGCAGCGCGGCCGGCGACTACATCGGAGCCGGGCAGACCGTGACGGTGTCCGACACCACCGGCACATTCGGCGCGCTGCCGGCCAACACAGGTGGCGTGATCACCTTTGGCTACTCCGAGACGAATTTCATCTCGTGGTGGAATCTATCGCTCGCTGGCGCCAACGGCGTGCCGCTGACCGTCGGTGTTTATGCAGATGCCAGGCGGGCGGCGTTCGCCGGCGCCAACAATGGCCTCGATTTCTACGGTTCCGGGCGTGGCTGCAACCAGGTATTCGGTCGCTTCAAGGTGCTGGAACTGCAAACGGATCCAGGCGGCGCGATCAACAAGATCGCCGTCGACTTCGAACAGCACTGCGAGAGCGCCGACGCGCCGCCGCTGTTCGGCAGTCTGCGCATCAACAGCCTGCTGCCGATCACCCAGTGAAGCCGCGGGCGCCGGCGCGCCCGAACGGGTACGGCGCAGCGTTCAGCCGACGCGCACCCGTCGGTAGCGCAGCGAGTCGATCAGCGGCTCGCCACCGGGCGTGCTGTGCTCCTGCACGATCTCGACCAGGCCGCGCTGTGCCATCTGCTTGAGCTCGCGCGCCACCGCGTCGTAGACGAACGGGTTCTCCAGCGCGCTGCCCGCGTGGGGCAACTCCTGCTCGACGCGCAGCTCGGAGTCGAGGAACATCGATTGCGCAAGGCTCAGCATCGTGACGATCTCCGTCGAAGGACTGCTCTGCATCGGGGTGGCCGTCGAAAGAACTCCGGGGCCGCAGCCCCACTGTGCCACGGCCCGCCGCGCGATCGAGAAGCACCCGAAGCGCAGTCGGGCATCCGCCACATGCCGCCTGCGCGACATCGCGCGGCGGGCCAATGCGCATGGCGCTTGAGCGCTTAGCGCCTGCTCACTTGATGCGGCTGCAGACGCCACCTCTTGACGCGCGGCGCGGCGCGCACTAGGCGTCATCGGCGCGGGCCGAGCCGACGCACCGCCAGCCACGCGATCGCCGCGGTGATGGCCGCGATCAGGCCCAGCACCAGCCAGAAACCGAGCGGGTGCTGGTTGAACGGCACGCCGCCGACGTTCATGCCGAGCAGCCCCGACACCAGGTTGATCGGCAGCGCGAGCACGGTGACCATCGTCAGGATGAACAGACTGCGGTTGTTCTCCTCGGCCACCCGCGCGCCCGATTCGTCCTGCAGCAGCTTGATGCGCTCCTGCAGCGCGCCGATGTCGCGCAGCACGACGGAAAACTCCTCGCTGGCCTGTTGCAGGCGCTGGCGATCGTCGGTACCGACCCACGGCGGCGGATGCGACAGCATGCGAAGGAACGCGCCCGGCTCGGGAGCCAGCAGCCGTTGCAGCCGCACGCTCATGCGGCGCAGCTGCGCCAGCTCCGTGGTCAGCTTCTCGGTGCGGCCGGCCAGCAGCGCGTCCTCGATCGCGTCGACGCGGTCGGTGGCCTTGCGCGCGATGCGCTGCAGCTCGTCGGCCTGGTCGCGCAGCAGGTGGTCGAGCAGTGCCGTGGCACTGGCCACCGGCTCACCGCGCTTGACCGCGGCGCGCAGCCGGTCCACCGAGCGCAGCGGGCTGCGCCGCGCGGTGATCACGACGTGCGAGCGCGCGCTGATCCACAGCGTGGCGACGTCGCTGGCCTCGAACGCGAAGTCGAACGTCACGTCGTTGACCACAGCGAACAGCGTGTCGAGCACGCGCTCGATGCGCGTCGAGCGCGAGCCTTCGTGCAACGCCTCGTAGAACGAGTCGTCGAGCCCCGAGTGCGCGCGCAGCCACGGCTCGGCAGCGCTGTGCGCCAGGTTGAAGTGCAGCCACACGAAGCTGCCGTCGCCGTGGGCATCGAGCGCTTCGGGGCCCGAGTCGATCGGCTCGGCGTGGTGCCCGGCGCGGAAGCGAAAGCCGCAGATCAAGCCGTTGGCGTCGGCGCCATAGGTGGCGGACAGTGAGTTCGGATCGAAGGTCGCCAAGGCGGGGCTCCTTTCGCGGCGCAGGCGGTCGGTCGCCGCCGATTGTCGCCACCGGCGCATGACAGTTGCCGGCGTGAGCCGTGCGCGCACGAGGCCGGGCGCGCCGGCAGCGCCGTGTCAGCGATCGGCCGCACCGATGCCGGGCTGGCGCAGGCCCGCCACGCCCATGCGCGAGGTGGCCTCGCGCGCCGCGCTAGGGCAGACCGCCCGCGCTGGCGACGCGCTTCAGGTACGCCCGCACCCGCTTGGCGTTGGCGCCGAAGTCGCTGCCACCCACGCGCGACAGCGAACGCACGTCGACGACGCTGCCGCCGTCCTGCGGCGTGATGCGCACGACGATGTCGTCCTTGAAGCCGAACATCAGCGTGGTGTCGGTGGCCTCGATGCGCATCTTGTCGGGCGCGGCGGCAACCACCTCCCACTGCATCGCGCGGGCCGCGCGCTCGGCGACCTCGAAGGCCGCAGGCGGCGCCAGCGGCAGCCTGAGCGGCACGATGTCGGGGTAGCCCTGGTGCTGCTCGGTGGCAGTCGCGGGCACGTAGTCGACCGGGTTCTTCGCGCCGCGGCGCAACGGCAGCACGGCATCGAACGCCGGTGGGTTCGTGGTGTCGGTGCTGATGTCGTGAATGCGCGGCTGACTGTGCAGCTGATAGAACATGTACAGCGGCCAGGCCGCGACCCCCAAGTTGATCGCCAATCCCAGCAGTGCGCGCCGCCGCCAGCGCCGCAGCGCCGAACGGCCCATCAGCAGCAGCACGCCGAGCAGACCGACCGCGGCACCGCCGAGGGCGACGGTGGCGGCCCAGCGCACGCTCTGGATCGCGACGTTCAGCGGCAGCAGTTGCGCCCGGTAGGCCGGGCCCGCCAGCAACGCGGCCACGGCGCACAACACGCCGACGACGAGCGCGAGCCAGCCCAGCAGGCGGCCCACGCGGGCAGGTTGACTGGTGCGTTGCGATCGTGAGTGAAAAACAGCGGCAGCCATGGCGCCCTCCTGTGCCAGCACGGCGGGGTGAGCCTCGTCGCATGCTGCCAGAAGGGGCGTCAGAGCAGGGTGTCCTGCGCAGTGACCCTGCTGTAAACGCGCAACGAATCTGTATCTCCGCGCTGGCTTGTCGTGATTGCCGCAGGCGATAGCCTGACCCCGGTTGCCATGAATCCGAAGTTGCCGTCGATGGACACCAAACCTCCGCTGCCGCCGTTCACGCCCGACACCGCGCGCCAGAAGGTGCGCATGGCCGAGGATGCCTGGAACACGCGCGACCCGGCCACGGTGGTGCTGGTCTACACCGAGGACACGCGCTGGCGCAATCGCAGCGAATTTCCGGTCGGGCGCGAGCAGGTGCGTCAGTTCCTGCAGCGCAAGTGGGCCAAGGAGCTCGACTATCGCTTGATCAAGGACCTGTGGGCGTGCGCCGACAACCGCATCGCGGTGCGCTTCGCCTACGAATGGCACGACGATTCGGGCAACTGGTTCCGCAGCTACGGCAACGAGAACTGGGAATTCAATGCGCAGGGCTTCATGCAGCGCCGCTTCGCCAGCATCAACGACCTGCCGATCAGCGAGGCGCAGCGCAAGTTCCGCTGGCCGCTGGGACGGCGGCCCGACGATCATCCGGGGTTGAGCGAACTCGGTTTGTAGCGCGCCGACGGGCCGGCGCGTTCAGCGGCTGGCTGCCGACGACGCGCTCGGCGGCGGATGGATGCAACCCCACGCCACCGCGCCCATCAAGCGCTGCACATCGGGCAGCTGCGGCGGCGCATAAACCGCCTCGGCCACCTGGTTGATCAGCGCGGTGGGGTACAGCTCGCGTGACTTCAGCCGCGCCTGCACCCTCGAGACCGCTTGCTGGCGCACCACCTTGTTGCTGCGCTCGAGGTGCAGGAAGAACGGCACGTCGGTGCGCGTGAAGCACAGCGACACGCGCTGGCGCGGCGCGCCCACCGTCACTTTCTGCTCGGCCGCGCACTGGAACAGCGCGTCGGCCGCGGCGTCGCCCGGCGTGCGGATCGCACCGTCGTCGATGCGCTGCATCAGCGCCTCGGCCTGCGCTTCGGCCGCCGCATCGCCGCCCAGGTGCGGGATCACCGCCTGGCGGTTGCGATCGGTCATCAGGTAATTGCGCGCGATGTTCAACGCCAGGAAGGCGCGCGCGTCGCAGATGCGAAACGCCTCGCGCGACGCGCTGTCGCCTGCCGGCTGCGCGTGCGCCGCAGCGCCGAGTGCGAGTGCTGCGGCCAGTCCCGCGCCGCGCATGGCGCGCCCCATGAACCGAACAACGGTGAGCTTCATCGGGCGGCACGATAACGTCAATTCATGCCGTGCCTGGCGGCCGCGCGCCGCACCGCGTGCGGGCCGCGCTGGCGCCGTGATGCGCGTCACGCACCTGTGGCGCGTCGGTGCGCGGGCCTGGACACGTCGCGGAAGGCCAGCATCTCCCACACGCGCGCCGAGGCGCCGTCGTAGAACCCTTGCCTGGGCAGCGGCGTGCCAACGGCCGGGCCGTTGCGGAAGGTGCCGAACACCATGTCCCACAGCGGCAGGTCGGCGTAGTTGAAGGCATGCACGTTGCGCGCGTGGTGGATCGCGTGGCTCTCTGGACGCTGGATCAGGTAGCCCAGCCAGCGTGGCGTGCGCACCTGGGCATGCTGAAACACGCCGCAGAAGCCGATGAACGCAGCGGCCCAGGCGCCGGCCTCGGGCGACAGACCGAGCACCGGGAACAGCACCACGCTGGGCAGGCTGGCGAAGATCGCGGCATCGATCGGATGCAGGTAGTACGCGCCCCAGGCGTCGAGGGTCTCGGCGCTGTGATGCATTTGATGCCCCAGGCGCCACAGCCATTCGAAGCGATGTGCGCAGCGGTGATACCAGTAGTGGCAGCACTCGTAGACCAGCACGCCGACTCCGGCACCAAGCGGTGTGCCGAGCAGCGCGCCGTCCACCAGATGCCGATCGCCGAACCACCGGCCGTACAGCTGGCCGAGCCACAGCGCGAGACCGAAGCTCAGCGCGGTGATGGCCAATGCGCGTGTGCGCCACCAGCGGCTGCGCGCACGCGGCGGCGCCTGAGCGAAGTCGAGCAACAGAAAGACAGGCAGCACGGCGAGCGTGCCGATCTCGAGCCAGGACATGGTGCAGGTTCCTCCGGGTCGCGCTGAGGGCGCGGTCCCGTGACAAACGACGCCCGGCGCCGAACCGACGCATCGTTGTTTCAGTTGAAACGCCGCAGCGCCGCGAGCGGCGGCCGCTTCGGCAGCGCCGGGCCGTGCGCGGGCGGCAGGCGCGTGCGGCTATGGGGGGCTGCGCGCTCAGGCCGGCCGCGTCAGCGTGCGATAGACCTTGGCCAGTTCGCTGGGCAACGCCGCGAGGTCGCCGATCACCAGATAGCGATGCGGCGGGCACATGCGCCGCAGGTAGTCGTGGCCAGCCGGATCGATCGACAGGCAGAACGTCTGCACGCCAAGCGCTTGCGCCTCCAGCAGCGCGTGCGCGGTGTCTTCGAGCCCGTATTGCAGGTCACGCGGGTGCGGCCCGTAGTCGATGTCTTCGGGATATCCATCGGTCACGACAATCAGCGCACGGCGCCGCTGCGACTGGCGCAGCAGTTGCGCGCTGGCATGCCGGATCGCTGCGCCGGTGCGCGTGGCGCCGTGCGGCCGCAGCGCCGCCAGTGCGGCCGCGGTGCGCGAGGACACCGCCTCGTCGAAGCGCTTGACGATGCGAAAGTCGACGTGGTCGCGGCCGTGACCCGAGAAGGTGTACACCGCGAAGCAGTCGCCCAGCGTGTGCAGCGCGTGGCACATCAGCGCGAGCGCCTCCTTCGCGACGTCGATCACGCGGCGCTTTGGCGGGCCGGGCGGGGGCGCGCCGACCGCGAGGTCGTACAGGTACACGACGTCGGCCTGCGGCGACGGTGCGGGCCGCGGCGGGCCTGCCGGACCCTCGGGCAGCACGAAGTCGGTCGATGCGCTGGTGTCCAGCAGCAGCGCGGTGGCGACGTCGCGCTGCGCACGGTCACGCCGCACGTAGCACGCGCTGTCGTCAATGCGCCCGGCGCGCCGGTCGACCAGCGCTTCGATCAGACGGTCGAGCTCCAGCTCGTCGCCGTCGCTCGCGCCGTGCACGCGCTGCAGCCCTTCGGGGCGCCACGCCGCGAACTGCTGGTGCACGCGGCGCGCCAGTGCGCCGTGGCGACGCCGCACCTGGTGGATGAACGCGATGTCACTGCCGTGCTGGCGCCGCTCGATCAGCGTGCACCAGGCCGGCAGCAGGCGTTGCTGGCGATGGTCCCACTCGTCGATCGGCACCACCAGGCCCGGCTCCCCGGTGTGCTGCGGCGCGCTCGCCGCAGTGGCGGCAGTCGCTGTTCGATGGGGCGGCTCGTCCCGTGCCGCTTGGGTTGGCTTGCTCGGCGATGGCCGTGCTGCGGTCGTGTCGCGGCCGTCGTGCAACGCGAGCGTGCCGCCAGCGACGGCGCCTGCCTGCACGTCGGCCGGTGCGAGCGCGGCACCGACCGTGTCGGTGCCGGGGTCGACACGCGCGCCGCCCTCGCGCGTTTCGGCCGCCGCGCCGGGTGCGGCGGGCTTCGGCGCGGCACTGTCTCCGATGGGTGTCGCATCGGCCTGCGCGAGCCGCCGTGCAGACGCGGCGAGCCAGCGGCAGATCGCGCTCGCGACGGCCGCGCTGTCGAGCGCGCTGGCGCCGTCGCGGCGCAGCGGCTCGGCCTGCAGCAGGAGCGCGCGCCACAGCATGCGCTCGTCGTCGCGCCGTGCATCGTCGCCCAGGGCGTGCCGCCACAGCAGCTCGAGCGTGCGCATGGCAGGCCAGCGACGCGCGGGCCGCGCGCGCCGGTGTGCCAGCTCGTGCGCGCGCAGGCGCGCGAGGTCGGAGCGTGCGCCGGGATAGCGCCGTGCGATCGCCGCGTCGATGCGCAGGCGTTCGAGCGCGGCGAACAGGTGGTGCCACAGCCGTGACGCGGGCGCCGGCAGCGCGACGTCGCGCGTGCCGGCGAGCGCCTGGCGCATCACGGCGATGCGGTACGCCGCGCAGTTGTCGCGTGCGCTGTCGAACGTGTCGATGTGCGCCGGCAAGGTGATCGCGAGTGGCTGCGCGCGCGCGTCGCAGGGCGCTGGCGGGTGCGGCGGGCCAGCGTGCAGCGCCACCGGTTGGCCGGCCAGTGCCTGCGCAAACAGCGCGAGCACCGACTGCAGATCGGCCAACGTGGCCTGCGCGCGCGCGCCGTCGCTCACGGCAGGATCACGTCGGCGAGCTCGGCGATCGCTTGGCGCAGCTCGGGCTCGCCGCTCACCGCGTCGATGATCGCGGCCCGCACCGCGCGCCGCGGCGCGATGCCCTGCGCCACCAGCTGTGCGGCGTACACCAGCAGCCGCGTGCCGACCTGGCCCGCGCTGCCGTGGCCATCGAGCGCGCGCACCTTCGACCCCAGCAGCGCGAACTGCTGCGCCAGCGCGCCGTCGATGCCGCCTTCGTGCCCGATCACGGTCGCTTCGACGGGCAGCGGTGGGTAGTCGAACGGCAGCGTCACGAAACGCTGCCGCGTCGACGGTTTGAGGTCTTTCAGCGCGCTTTGATAGCCCGGGTTGTACGAGATCACGAGCAGGAAGTCGGGGTGCGCGACCAGCTGCTCGCCAGTTTTCTCGATCGGCAGCACGCGACGGTGGTCGGTGAGCGAGTGGATCACCACCGTGGTGTCCTTGCGCGCCTCGACCACTTCGTCGAGGTAGCAGATGCCGCCGTGGCGCACTGCGCGCGTCAGCGGCCCGTCGCTCCAGACGGTCTGCTCGTCCAGCAGCAGGTAGCGGCCCACCAGGTCGGTGGCCGTGAGATCTTCGTGACAGGCCACCGTGACGAGCGGGGAGGGCACGGGCGTCGTGCCGTCGCGCGCGAACAGGCGCCACGCCATGTGCTCGACGAAGCGCGTCTTGCCGCACCCGGTGGGTCCCTCGAGCAGCACCGGCAGGCGCGCGCGCCACGCCGCTTCGAACACCGTCACTTCGTCGGCCAGCGGCAGGTACCACGGTTCGGTCATGGCGCGCATCGTGTCATGCCGTGGGCCTCAGGCGCGGCGCCGCGCTCACCGCGCCGGCAGGCTCCCAGCGACTGAGCCACACCGCCAGCGCGTTGAACGCACCGTAGGCCACCATCGCCGCCGACACCAGCGCGAAATAGCTCCACGCCGGTGCCTGCAGCGCGCTCAGCCACCAGCCGCCGAGCGCGACCACCGCCAGCCTGACGCTGGCGCCCAGCACCACGCCGAGCACACGGCCCGCGCCCTGCGACGCGAAGTACAGCGCCAGCGCGAGGCCGTAGAACGCGAAGCCCGGGCCGGCGTAGCGCATGAACTGCTGCGCGTAAGCGGCCACGCCGGGCTCGCGCGTGAACAGCGACGGCCACAGCGCGGGCCATGCGCACACGACGATGCCGATGGTGCCCACCAGTGCAGCCGCGAGCACTGCGCCGGTCCAGGCGACGCGGCGCGCGCGCTCGACCAGGCCACCGCCGATCGCCATGCCGACCATCGGCACCGTGGCCACGCCGACGCCGAAGGCGATCGGGATCAGCAGGAACTCGAGTCGGGCGCCGATGCCGTAGCCAGCCAGCGCATCGACGCCCAGGCGCGAGATCAGCCCGGTGATCACCAGGATCGTCAGGATGTTCTGCAGTGGCGACAGCGCGGCCAGCAGCCCGACGCGCAGGATCGGCGCGAACACCGCGCGCCGCAGCGCGACGCCGCGCCACAGCAGGCGCACGCGCGGCGCGTCAGAGCGCAGGTACGCCGCCAGCCCAAGGGCCGCCACTGCATAGGCCAGCACCTGGCCGAGCGCGACACCGACCATGCCCCAGCGCGGGAACGGCCCGAGGCCGAGGCCGAGCGAGGCGCCGAGCGCCACCTGCAGCAGCGTGGTGGCGAGGATCGTCAGCGACGGCGTGCGCATGTCGCCGCTGCCGCGCACCACCGACACCCAGGCATTGCCCAGCCAGATCGCCGGCGCACCGACGAACAGCGTGGCCGAGTAGCGCACCGCCTCGTCGAGCACCGCATCGTGTGCGCCCAGCAGCCGGTACAGCAGCGGGCCCGCGCAAACGAACAGCAGGGCGAACCCGAACCCGGCTGTCAGGCAGACCACGGTGGCGTGCCAGGCGAGCGCATGCGCGCCGTCGACATCGCCGGCGCCGAGCGCGCGGCTGATCGCCGACGCGATCGCGCCGCCCATCGCGCCGCCGGACAGCGTCTGCATCAGCATCGCGAACGGGAACACCACCGCCATCGCAGCCAGTGCCTCGCGGCCGAGCGCGCCGACGTAGGCGGTCTCGGCGATGCTCACCGCGGCGGCGGCCGACATGGCCAGCATGTTCGGCAACGCCAGCGTCACCAGCACCGGCAGCACCGGGCCGTGAATCAGGCGTTGCTCGCGCGGCGTGGCGCTCATGGGTTTTGCACGCGGTCGTGGCGCGACCGTGCCGCAGTGTAGGCAGGCCTGCACCCGCGACGTGTCAACGCCGCGACAACACCGGCACGCGCCGCGTCACGGCCGTGCGTAGGCCAGGTGGTGCGCGAGCTGCTCGAGCTCGCGATCGCCGAGGCCGCGCAGCGTGGCGGCCATGATCGTGTCGCGCCCCGGGCCCGGATGGTCGCGAAACTGCTTCATCGCTTGGCTCAGATAGGCCTCGTCCTGTCCGGCGAGGCGAGGCACCTGCTGCTGGCCCGCATAGGTCGGCAGGTGGCAGGTGCCGCAGCCCAGGCGCTGCGCCAGCTCGCCACCGGCGCGCGCGAGCTCGGGCTTGGGCGGCGGCGCCAGCGCCTTGGGCGGCTGCGCGGCGTAGTGGACGGCGAGCGCGACGATCTCGTCGTCGGTCAGCCCGGCGACGAACGGCTTCATCGCCGGCACGTCGCGCAGGCCCTCGCGCATGATGACGAGCTGATTCTCGATGAACACCTTCGGCTGCCCGGCCAGGGACGGCGTCCCGGCGATGGCCGAGATGCCATCGGCGCCGTGGCAGCCGCCGCACACGGCCAGGCGCTCGGCGCGCGGCTGGGCTGCTGCCATTGCGCCGGCCAGCAGCAACGCCGTCGCGAGGCCCGCGCGCAACAACGGGTTCAACGCGAATAGCTGATGCGGTAGATCGCGCCCAGCTGTTCGTCGGAGATCAACAGCGAGCCGTCGGGCAGCTGCAGAAAGTAGGTGGGCCGGCCGCTGAATGCGTTGGTGCTCGAATCGAGGAAGCCGGTCATGAACGGCGTGATGCGCGCGTTCGTGCCATCGGCATCGGCCTGCACCGTGACGACGTCGTAGCCGAACTTCTGGGTGCGGTTCCACGAGCCCTTGCGGGCGATGAACATCGTGTTCTGGTATTCGGCCGGGAACATGCTGCCGGTGTAGAAATGCACCCCCATCACGGCCGCGTGCGGGCCCATCGTGCGCACCGGCAAGGTCACGCCGTCGCAGGCGTTGGCGCGTCTGATGTCCTTGTCGGGGATCGCGGCGGCGTGGCAGTAGGGAAAGCCGAAGAACAGGCCGCTGCGCGGCATGCGGTTGAGCTCGTCCTCGGGCGAGTCGTCGCCCATCCAGTCGCGACCATGATCGGTGAACCACATCTCGCCGGTCACCGGGTGCCATGCGAAGCCCTGCGTGTTGCGCACGCCGCGCGCGATCACCTCCATGCCCGAGCCGTCCGCGTTGTAGCGGCGGATCTGTGCATATTCGGGCGGCGGCTCGCAGATGTTGCACGGGGCGCCAAACGGGACGTAGAGCTTGCCGTCGGGCCCGAACGCGACGTACTTCCAGTTGTGATGCTGCTCCGGCGGCAGCTTGAACGCCGCCGTCATGTCCACCGGCTGCGCGCCCGGGGTGGCCTCGATGCCGTCGAAGCGCAGCACCTTGTCGATCGCGAACACGTAGAGCGACCCGTTGCGCAGCGCCACGCCGGAGGGCTGCGTCAGCTTGTCGACCACCACGCGGCTCGAGCGCGCGGCGCCGTTGTCGGTGATCTCGTAGACGCGGCCGATGGCGCGTGTGCCCATGTAGATCTTGCCCGAGTCGCCGCGCACCATCGAGCGCCCGCCGACCACGCCGGTGGCCCAGACCTCGGCCTTGAAGCCGGGCGGCAGCTTGAAGTTCGCGAGCGGGATGTCGGTCGCCGCGGTGGCGGTCATCTTGCCGGGCACCGGGGCCAGCGTGGAGCTGGCCTGCTCGGCGCTGCGTCCCTGCTGCCACGCGGGGGGCGGCGCTGCGGCCGGCGCGGCCGGTGCGGCGGGCGCACTGGGCGCGTTCGTCATCGATTGGCACGCGGCCAGCGTCAACGCGCTGGCGGCCAGGGCGAATCGGGCAAGCATCGTCGTCTCCTCGTGTCGTTGTGATGCGCGCCGCTGGCAACGGCGCGACGCGGCGCATTATCACCAGCGCGGCGCCGCGCGCCACCTAGCGCTTGACCACCGCCACCAGGTAGCGGCACGGTGCGCGGCTGCGGTTGGCGAACACGCAGTCCGCCGCCGGCCCGAGCTCGAGGCAGTCGCCCGGTCGCAGCCGATGCAGGTGCGTGCCTTCGGCGAACTCAAGCGTGCCGGCGATCACCCAGATCGCCTGACGGATGAACGCGAATGCGGCAGCCGGATACGCCACCTCGGCGCCGGGCGGAAACTCCACCTCGATCAGCTGCACCGGCATGTCGGACAACGGCGACACCTGGCGCCGCAGGTAGCCGGTGGCGGGGTCGCGCCAGGTCGGCTGGTCGGCTCGGCGCGCCAGGCGCGCACCCGGCGCAGGGTCGGCCGCGAGCAGCGTGCTCAGTGTCATGCCGAGCGCGCCGCTGATGCGGCCGAGCAGCGCGGCGGTGGGGCTCG
>Ga0068861_100000369_pt1 | contig 25884 bp, 24 predicted proteins | sample KBSSwiS42_FD_66593 | JGI IMG/M metagenome (GOLD analysis project Ga0068861, IMG submission 66593) | Switchgrass rhizosphere microbial communities from Kellogg Biological Station, Michigan, USA - KBS Switchgrass S4-2 | ecosystem: Host-associated > Plants > Roots > Rhizosphere > Soil ...
GTCGCCCGAGTTGATCTTGGCCTCGTATTCCTGCGCGCGGCGCGACCACATCGTGCGCTTGACCTTGGGCTTGCCGGTCAGCGTGTCGAGCGCTTCCTTGAGCGTCTTGTCGCTCGAAAGCTTGCGCATGCCGACGCTCTCGGCCTTGTTGGTAGGCACGCGGAGCGTCATCTTCTCTTTTTCGAAACGCAACACGTACAGCTCAAGATGCATTCCCGCGATCTCTTGCTTTTGAAGTTCGATTACACGGCCAACGCCGTGCTTGGGGTAAACGACATAATCGCCGACATCGAAGGACAGCGCCTTGGCAGCCATGGGGTACCTTTCGTGAACCAACGACCCCGTCAAGATTGCGTCTCCAACCCGCTTTCGGCTTTACGGCTCTGCAGGAGGACGCGGGACGGGGCGGTCTCTCTTCTTTGCGTCTCCGGAATCAAAGGCGGCCTGGCGCCTCCGACTCTGCTTATTTAACACGGATGCAATAAAATTACCAGAGCCGCTTATGTGCAATGCGCGCACAATCGTGTGAATCGCGACGAATCATCGCATCGACGATGCGCGGCACCATGAAACTGGTTGCAGTCGAAACGAAATTCGGCTAGCCGGCCGCCGCTCGCCGAACCATTGCGGCGACGAAATTGGAGAAATGCATTGCCGAACCTTTTTGCCCGTCGGGGCAAATCGGCTGGCAGCTTCCCTCTGGCGTAACGCGTCCCACGACGCGGCGACCGAGTGAAGCGGCCGCCGAAAACCCGCAAGACATCGCAGCGAACGAACCGTGCCGAACGTGCGTCCACCGCAGCGGCGCGAGATGGTGGGACTATGCACGAAGTTACGATTGTCCGGAGCATGCTGCTCCGGATCGGGCGCGGCGTACCCGCGTCGTCGCCCCTGGCGAAGGCGGTACTCGACTGGGCGCGCCCGCAGGCCGCGTGGCTGCTGCCAGGCCGGCCTGCGCGCGGTCCGCGGCTGAGCTGGACACGGTTGCGGGCGGAAGTCGCCGCCGCGGCACCGCCTTCGGCGCGTCCGTCGCAGCCGATCGAGATCGCAGGTGCGCTCGCCGCCATGCTCGGTCTGGGGCCGATCGATGCGGCGTTGCTGGCGCTGATGGTCGCTTGCGATCGGTTGCCGCGCGTGCGCGCGCTCGCGCGCATTCTCAGCCGGCACGGCTGCGACTTGCCGGCGCTGCTCGGCGAACTGGCCGGCGCGGATGAGCATGAAGCCGAGCGCGTGGTGCGGCGCAGTCCGGTGCTGCGGTTGGGACTGGTGCGATTCCACGCCAACCGCCACAGCGAAGTCGAAGTCGAGATTCTCTGGGCGCTGACGCGCACGCTCGACCGCGCATTGGGCGGAGAGGCCGATTTGGTCGACACTCTGGTCGGTCCGCGTCAGCCAGCGACTCTCGACCTCGCCGCCTTCCGCCACGTCGCCGAGGCGGACCTGCTCGTCCGGCTGGTGCGTGGCGCGGTGACTCAGCGCGCCACCGGCGTGAACATCCTGATTCACGGCCCGCCTGGGACCGGCAAGACCGAGATCGCGCGCACGCTCGCCGCCGCGGCCGGCGCAATGTTGCGCGGAGTCGGCGAAGCCGATGAAGACGGCGACGAGCCCCGGCGCTGGGACCGCGTCCAGGCGCTCCAGCTTGCGCAGCGTGTGCTCGCCACGCGCGGCGACACCGTGTTGCTGTTCGACGAAATGGAGGATTTGATCGGCGATGCCGCGCCGAGCGGCAGCGACTGGTTCGCGAAGCGCGAGGGCAGCAAGGTGTTCGTCAACCGACTGATCGAGACCAATGCGATTCCGGTCATCTGGACCACCAATGCGATCGGCAACATCGATCGTGCGATTCTTCGCCGGATGAGCTTCGTGCTCAAGCTCGGCCTCCCGAGCCGCGGCGCTGCGCTGGCGATGCTCGACCGCATCGCCGCCGAGGAGCGCATGCAACCCGGAGCGCGCTTCGCCGCGCTGATCGAGGCGGCGCCCGAAACTGCGACCGTTCTGCGCACCGCTGCGCGCACCGGCCGTCTCGCCGGCGAGGCGGATGGCGGCGCGCATGCGGCCGAAGCGCTGGTACGCGCGTTGCGCGGCGCCGAACTGCCCGATGCGGGGCCCGGCGAAGTCGATCTTTCGCTGGTCGAGGCCGACCGCGACCTCGAGACGCTATTCGCGGCGCTACGGGCAAACGGTGCACTCGATGTGTCGCTGCTGCTCAAGGGGCCGCCGGGCACGGGCAAGACCGCGCTCGCGCACCATCTCGCGCGCGCGCTCGATCGCCCGCTGATCGTCAAGCGCGCATCGGATCTGCTGTCCAAATGGGTCGGCGAAACCGAAGCGCAGATCGCCGAGGCCTTCGCCGAGGCACGACAGCGCGGCGGCGTGCTGTTGTTCGACGAAGCCGATTCGCTGCTGTTCGATCGCTCCACGGCGCGCAACAGCTGGGAAGTGGGCCAGGTCAATGAGATGCTCACTTGGCTCGATCGCCATCCGCTGCCGGTGATCGCCGCGACCAACCATGCCGACAAGCTCGACCCGGCGACGCTGCGTCGCTTCGTGTTCAAGCTCGAGCTCCGCCCGCTCGGCCGCGACCGCGCGCGTGCGGCGTTCGTGCGTTTCTTCGGCGTAGCAGCACCGACGACGCTTGACACGGTGACCGGGCTGACGCTCGGCGACTATGCCGTGGTCGCGCGTCAGCTGCGCCACGCGCCGCCTCAGAATGCGAACGACATCGTCGAACGGTTGGCGCGCGAAGTCGCGGTACGGCCCGGCACTGGCGGGCGGATCGGCTTTTGATCGGCTGTCAAACCGGGCAGCAAATCTCGACTGCGCCTTTCGTAACTGGCGAACGGCTTCGCTCAGAACTATCCGCCGGTCGGACCAGCTGCCATGTCACTTCGCGTCAGCCAACGGGGGGCTCGACCAGCGAAAAGCTCGTGCTGCGTCCGCCTGCCGAGTCGCGGAGCAATACTCCCCGCCGCATGAGGTCCGCGATATCGCGCGACGCGGTATCCTGCGAGGTCTTTGCGAGCTTCGCGTATTTCATGCTGGTCAGCTTGCCTTCAAAATAACCCAACAGGCGGTTGAGCACGAGGCGTTGGCGGTCATTCAGGCCCGCGGTCGCGGGCCACTGCCAGAAGCGCGCCTTGCGCAGAACAGTCGCGAGTGTCGCTTCGGCTCTGTCGAATGCGTGATCAAGAGTTTCCAGAAACCAGCCCAGCCAGGCGGTTATGTCGAGATCGTCGCGCTTCTGGGTCATTTCCAGCATCCGATAATAGTCTTCGCGGCCGGCGCAGATTTGCGCCGACATGCTGTAGAAGCGCTGGGCGCTACCCTCCGAGCGCGCCAGCGCGAGATCGGCAATTGCGCGTGCGATGCGCCCGTTGCCATCGTCGAACGGGTGAATCGTGACGAACCACAAATGCGCCACGCCCGCGCGCAGGACGGGATCGATGTCATCTTGATTCTCGAACCATCGGAGGAACTGTGTCATCTCGTGATCGAGCGTTTCGGCACCTGGGGCATCGAAATGCACTCCTTGCCGCCCGAAGGGCCCTGACACTATCTGCATCGGGCCGTGGCGCCACCGGCCTACCGCTATGCGCGTCAACCCACTTCGCCCATCGGGAAATAGCGACGCATGCCAGCCAAACAGTCGCTCAGCGTCCAACGGAGCGGCGTGATTCTGCGTGGCGTCGAGCATCATCTCGACGACTCCATCGATGTCACGGTCGGCTGGAACGAGTCCAGCAATGTCCATGCCCAGGTGGCGGGCGACGGACGACCGCACGGCGTCCTCGTTCAGTATTTTGCCTTCGATCTCACTGGTCGTCACGACGTCCTGCGTGAGCGTCTGCAGCGTTGCCTCGCTGCGCAGCTCGAACCCCAGCGCTTCCATGCGTCCAAAAAGACGGCCCTGCCGGTGACGCACTCCGGCGAGATGGCTGGTCAACTGATCGATCTGCCACCGGAAATTCGGCCATTCCGGCTGATCATAGATATAAGCGATATCGGCCATATTCTCCGCATCCGGTGCGCAGAATGACTCCTATCGCTACTCAGTGCAATATTATCTCCGCACATTATGCGGAGAAAGGGCAGGCTAATCTCCGCAAACGCACGTTGAGCGGCGTTCTCGCGGCCGATCAGTCGCCCTTACCCGGCTCCGGCGAGAAATATTTGTCGTATTTGCCCGCTTCGCCCTTGTGCGAGTCCGCGTCCTCGGGAGTCTGGCTCGCCTTGCGCGTGACGTTCGGCCACTGCGACGAGAAGGTCGCATTGAGCTCGAGCCATTGCTCGAGACCATTTTCGGTGTCGGGCAGGATCGCTTCGGCGGGACATTCGGGTTCGCACACGCCGCAATCGATGCACTCGCTGGGATTGATCACCAGCATGTTGTCGCCTTCGTAGAAACAGTCGACCGGGCAGACTTCGACGCAGTCCATATATTTGCAGCGGATGCAGGCGTCGGTGACGACGTAGGTCATTCTTTTGGGCCCCTTGAAAGCGCTGGCTCCTGCTATGCCTGCGAGTCCGGCGCGTCAACGGGATTGGCGCCTTGGGTTTCTAGACTCGTGTAAAGCAGGGCTGCTTCCGCCGGAGGTCCGCGGCGCTTCGGCAGCGCCTCGACGCGCAGCACGCGTACCTTGCCGTGCAGCGGAAACGCGAGGATGCACCCCACGCGCACGGGAGCCGCCGAACGTTCGATGCGCCGCCCGTCGAGCCGGAGCATACCCGCCTCGGCGATCGCCTGCGCGGCGCTGCGAGACTTGGCGATCCTGGCGAACCACAGGAAGCGGTCGAGGCGCATCGTTTCTTCAGGCATTTCGCAATGCTTCGAGCGCCGCGAACGCATTGTCGCGCGGAGGTGCCTTGGGCTTGGCGATCGGCGGCAGGCCCTGCCAGGTCCAGCGCTGAGGCTGGCCGGAGCCACTGTCCTTGGGCTGCCTGGCGGCGCGGAAGCCGAGCTGTGCCATCAGACGCGCCAGCGTATCGGGCTGCACGCCGATCGACGTCGCGAGCGCCGGGTCGGGCGCGAACGGCTTGCGGCCCTCGCGCGCTTCGTGCGCGGCACGTGCGATCCGCTCGACCAGGTCGACGCGCACTGCTTGGCTCCCGAGCGGACGGAAGCCGTGCACGAGATCGGCGCCGGGCGCATCACGCGACAGCACCGTCGCGCCTTGAGGCGGCCCCTCGGGCAAGGCCATCAGCAGCCGTCGCCACAGCGCCGCCTGCGGCTTGAGCAGGCCGGGGGCGAAGATGTCGAGCGTGCCGATCGTCACGCCGATGCTGCGCAGGACCTTGCGCGCGGGCGAATCGAGCGCCTCGACGAGCTGCCCGGCAGCGCGGCGCGGCAGCAGCCCGCCCGCTTCGAGCAGCGCTGACGCCAGCGCGCGCAGCGGCGAACCGGCGGCGGGATCGCGCATCGCGGCGTCGAGCTTGGCAAGCGCCGGCAAATGCCGGGCGATCTGCGCGGCGAGCCAGGTGTCGAGGCGTTTGGCAACTGCCCCCCGCAGCTGCGGATCGAGCACGTCGAGCGCGCGGTCGAGCGCGATGCGCGGGCGCGCCGGGCTCGCGCCGCGCGCCAGGCTCGCGACGCGGAGATCCTTCCATAACAGCCCGACCGCGGCGCCGTCGAATGCGAGACGAAGCGCACCGTCCTCTGCCGCGGCCAGTGCCACGGCACGCGCGCGCAATTCGCCGGCAAGATGCTTCTCGGCCGCAGCCATCAGCAACCTCTTGTCCGCCGCGCGGGCGTCGGCCGCGACTTCGAAGCGAAAGCCGTCGAGCCGGCCGAGCCGGTGCTCCTCGACCATCACTTCGCCTTCGGGGCCCACGGTCACCGGCAGGTCGCCGGCACTGGCGCCGATCTGGCGCAACAGCACGGTGGTGCGCTTGTCGACGAAGCGCTGCGTCAGGCTCGTGTGCAGCGCGTCCGAGAGCCGCTCCTCGACCGCGCGCGTTCGCTCGGCCCAATGCGCCGGGTCGGCGAGCCAGTTGGAGCGGTGCGCGATATAGGCCCAGCTTCGCGTCGCGGCGATCCGTCCGGCGAGCGTCTCGACGTCGCCCTCGACACGGTCGAGACGCGCGACTTCGTCGGCAAACCATGTGTGCGGCACATGGCCATCGCCCTCGGAGAGGTGCGCGAACACGCGTCCGACGAACCGGGCGTGCGGGTCGCTGCCGAGCTTGCGGAAATCGGGCAGCGAGCAGGCTGCCCACAGACGCGCGACGCCCGCCGTGGTGCGCGTCCGCGCGCGCACCCAATCCTCCTCGGCGAGGCGTTTCAGCACCGCGAGATCGGTGGCTTCGGCTGCCGGGCGCAACACGCCCGCCTCGGGCCGCGCCTCCAGACTGGCGATCAGCGCATCGAGGCTGGCGAGGTCGGGATCGCCGTCGCGCCAATAGAGATATTGAAGCCGCGGCACCTGGTGCGCCTCGATCGCGAGCACTTCCTCGGGGGTGAAGGCGTTCGGCCCCTCTTCGTGCAGGGCACCGAAGCTGCCGTCCTTCTGGTGTCGGCCGGCGCGGCCGGCGATCTGCGCCATCTCGGCGATCGTAAGCCGCCGCTGCCGGCGTCCGTCGAACTTACTCAGCGACGCGAACGCGACATGCGCCACGTCCATGTTGAGCCCCATGCCGATCGCATCGGTCGCGACGAGATAGTCGACCTCACCAGCCTGGAACATTGCGACCTGCGCGTTACGCGTACGCGGCGAAAGCGCGCCCATCACCACCGCGGCGCCCCCACGCAGCCGCCGCAGCGCTTCGGCGACGGCATAGACTTCCTCGGCCGAGAAGGCGACGATGGCAGAGCGCGGGGGAAGCCGCGAAAGCTTCCTGGCGCCGGCATAGCTCAGCGTCGAGAAGCGCGGCCGGCCGATCACTTCAGCGTCGGGCACCAATGCCTTGAGCATCGGCTTCAGCGCACTCGAGCCCAGGATCATCGTCTCCTCGCGACCCCGCGCGCGCAGCAGCCGATCGGTGAAGACATGTCCGCGTTCGAGATCGGCGCCCAGCTGTGCCTCGTCGAGCCCGACGAACGCGAACTCGCGATCGAGCGGCATGCTTTCGGTGGTGCACAGGAACCAGCGCGCATGCGGCGGGAGGATCTTCTCCTCGCCCGTGATCAGCGCAACCGAGTCCGCGCCCTTGAGCCGCACCACGCGATCATAGATTTCGCGCGCGAGCAGCCGCAGCGGGAATCCCATCATCCCGCTCGAATGGCCGCACATGCGTTCGACGGCCAAATGGGTCTTGCCGGTATTGGTCGGGCCGAGCAGGGCCGTGACCGAGGGACGCGAGTACCGATTCATGACGCGCCCAAGATCGGGCGGCGCGCTTCGGAACGCAACCATAAGTGCTCGGTTGGAAATGCGCGGCGGAGCGGAGCGGCGGCGCAATGCGCTCGGAGGGCGCATTTCCGAAGCTCTCTACCCGAATCTTACTTACGCGTTAACCACACTGGTTTGATTGCGAGCTGTCCCGTTAGCCTGGCTTTAGCTTCACTTAGGCACGATTCGGCGCAACCGCTGGGCTTTTCGAGGCTGCTTAATTTGACTTTAAGTGCTGTTTTCCACAGTGGTTACAGCCGAGCCGGGGGTTTCGGCGCATTTGATGCTGGATGGGGGAGTGCGCACTTGTTCCTGCGCAACGACCAAGAATACGGATTCAGCGGCGGTGCGGCGACAGTCGCATTTGGCCGCTCGACGGCGCTTGCGCCGCGCAAGCCCGGTTTCGCCGATGTGCTGCGCGAACGCTGGCCCGATTTCGAACTCGCGCCGGATCTCGGCTCGCAGCTGTTCACGCGCACCTGGTTCCGCGGCCTCGCCACCTGTTCGGCACTGTGCGCGCTGACCTGGGCGCTCGGCCCGCAGCTGTACCAGCCGATCCATGGCTATGCGCCGCTGCCGATGCAGGGAGCGGAACTCGACGAAACTCGTGCGCAGGGTATTGCGCCGCTCACGCTCGGCGCCGGAAGCGGCCGCCACATGGCAGCGACCGATTTGGTGTCTCCGCTCAAGGACACGCCCGAACGGCCACGGCTCGATCTCAATTTCGCCGTCGCGGCCGGCAATGGCTTCGTCGGCGCGCTGCAGCGTTCGGGCGTCGGCAAGGATGAGGCGCAGCACGTCGCGGCGATGGTCGGCGACACGATACCGCTCGGCGAATTGAAACCCGGTGCCGAGGCCGATCTCACGCTCGGCCGTCGGCCGGCCAAGTCGGCGCCGCGTCCGCTCGACAAGCTCAGCTTCCGCGCGCGGTTCGATGCGTTCATCGACGTTACGCGCGTCGCGGGCGCGCTCGTGGTCAGGAAGATCCCGATCGCGATCGACAACACGCCGCTGCGCATCCAGGGCGAAATCGGCGGCAGCTTCTATCGCTCGGCCCGCGCCCTCGGCGCGCCAGCCAAGATAGCCGAGGAATTCCTGCGCACGATCGCGACGCGCATACCCATCTCGCGCTTGGGCGCCGGCACGAAATTCGATCTCGTCGCCGATCAGCGTCGCGCCGCAACCGGCGAAGTCGAAATCGGCAGACTGCGGCTCGCCGGAATCGAGCAGGGCCATAGCGCGCTCCAGCTGATGCGCTGGGACAAGGCCGGCAAGACTCAGTGGCTCGATTCGAACGGCGTCGGCGAGCGCAAGGGCGCGCTCAACGCACCGGTGTCGGGCGCGCGGCTCACCTCGGGCTTCGGCATGCGCATCCATCCGATCCTCGGCACCGCGCGGATGCACAAGGGCTATGACCTTGCGGCGCCGATGGGCTCGCCGATCCATGCGTCGATGGACGGGATCGTCGCGATGGCAGGTCGCGCGGGCGGCTACGGCAATTTCGTCAAGCTCAACCACGCCGGAAATGTCGCCACCGGCTATGGCCATATGAGCAGGATTCTGGTCCGCCCGGGCCAGCATGTCCGCCGCGGCGACCTGATCGGACTGGTCGGCTCAACCGGCCTCTCGACCGGTCCGCATCTCCATTATGAGGTGTGGAAGGACGGCGTGTCGATGAACCCGGGCAAGATGACCTTCTCGACCGTCGAACGCCTCGCCGGCGCGGATCTCCAGGATTTCAAGGCGCAATTCGCGCGGCTGATGGCAACGCCGACCAAGGGCGGCCGCGGCGGGAAGTAGTTCTCGCGCTTGCCCTAAGGCAGGGCTATCGTATTTAATTCCGTACTGCCGCTATGGCCGTCACCCCGGACTTGTTCCGGGGTGACAATATGTTCAAATCGGATTGCAGCGCCCTGAAAGGGAGGGAGCATGCGCGGTTTGGGCGAACCTACCGCCCCTGCGAGCGCCAGCGCTTGATCGTGCGCTCGAGCATCAGTTCCTCGCCACCGGCACTGCACCACAGTTCGGAGAACAGCGGATCGTCCGACGCCGGACGCTTGGCTTCCTCGAGGTCGTCGAACAGGACGCGGATCGGCGTCGACACGCCTTCGCCGACGATGATGCATTCGCGGTTGCGCAGCGCCGGGATCGAATCGAGGAAGCCGCGTGCGCCTTCGGGCATCGCCGCACGGACGAACGCCTGGTCGCGATCGTTGTTGAGCCGCATCGAGATGATCGTGCCGCACTGCGACAGCACGCCCTCCGCGAGATCCGATGGACGCTGTGTCACGAGCCCGAGCGCCACGCCATATTTCCGGCCTTCCTTGGCGATGCGCCCTAGGATGCGGCCGACCGACGAACCGTCGGCGTTGCGCTCGTTCGGCACGTAGCGATGCGCTTCCTCGCAGACGAGCAGGATCGGGCGTTTCGTTTCATTGCGCGACCAGATCGCGAAATCGAACACCATTCTTGCCAGCACGGCGACGACCACCGACGTGATTTCGGACGGCACGCCCGAAACGTCGATGATCGAGATCGGCTTGCCCTGGCCGGGCATGCGGAACACGCGCTGGATGAACTGCGCCATGGTGTCGGCGACGAGCATGCCCGAGAACATGAAGGCATAACGCGGGTCGCCCTTGATCTCGTCGATCTTGGACTTGATGCGCAGATAGGGCGCCGTGTCGGTGGCCTTGTCCATCTTGCCCATTTCGTTCTGGACGATCGCAGTCAGGTCCGAGAGCAGATAGGGAATCGGCGCGTCGACCGTGAGCTTGCCGACTTCGGCGGCGAGCCGGTTCTTGGCTTTGGCCTGGAGAATGCATTTGCCGAGAATGTCGGCATCGACTTGCCGCGCGGAGCCCTGCGTTGTCAGGAAGACTTCGCAATGTTCTTCGAAGTTCATCAGCCAATAGGGCATCTGTAGGTTCGAGACGTCGTATAGCGCGCCGGTGGTCTTGAATGCCGCGGAATATTCGCCGTGCGGATCGATCATCACGATGTGGCCATGCGGTGCCATCGCACAGATGCGATGGAGCAGCAGCGCGGTGGTGGTCGATTTGCCGGTACCGGTCGATCCGAGCAGAGCGAAATGCTTGCCGAGCATGGCGTCGACGAACAGCGCGGCGCGGATGTCCTTGGTCGGATAGACGTTGCCGACTTCGATGTGCGGCCGATCGTCGGTGCCATAGATCTGCTTCAGGTCGAAGGTCGAGATCGGGAACACCGCGCAGCCCGGCGTCGGGTAGCGCGTGACGCCACGGCGGAATTTGTAGAGCTTGCCGGTGAGCCTTTCCTCGTCGCCTTCGCCCAAGAAGTCGACCTGCGCGATCACGCGGTCGGTGCCGCCGTCCGCCAGTCGCAGCGCCCGGACATTGGCGATCAGCCAGCTGGCGCCGACGCGCATCTTGATCTGACTGCCGACCTGGCCCGAATGGGCGATCGCATTATCGGAGCTCCCGGCGAGCGCGTCGAGCGACGCCAAGTCGAACATCACTTGGCTCGACGAGCCGGCAATCTCGATCACCACACCGATCGGTCGCGCGGCTACGGGTTGCGGCATCTGACTCGCGCCGCTTTCCGCCGCCGGATCAAACGTTCGAGCGCCTGCATAGTCGTCCATAGCTATCCCTCGCTGTCGCGGCGAAGGATGCAGGGTCGGAAGTAAAGATTAGGTGTTGGCGGGGTCTTTTAAATGCGTCCGAAGGCGCATGGCGGGCGGGACCGCCACCAAACGGCTCTCAGGCGAGCATCAAACCTGCGAGCGCCGCGCTCATCAGGTTCGACAGGCTGCCGGCGACGAGCGCGCGCAGGCCCAGCTTGGCGATCATCGGCCGCTGATTGGGCGCGAGGCTGCCGGCGGATGCCATCTGGATCGCGATCGAACTGAAATTGGCGAAGCCGCACAGCGCGAAGGTGACGATGGCCTTGGTGCGCGGGTCGATCGTAGCGAGCTTGCCAAGATCGATGAACGCGACAAACTCGTTGAGCACCACCTTGGTGCCGAACAGCCCGCCGGCCATGTTCGCATCGTGCCACGGCACGCCGATCAGATACATCACCGGCGCGAACAGCCCGCCGACGATCCGCTGAAAGCTCAAGTCGCCGAACCAGACCTGTGCCCAGGCCTGCGCGCCCGGGCCAAACAGCTGCGCCGCCCATACCACACCGTGCCCGGCGCTCGCGAGCAGCCCGTTCGCGAGCGCGACGAGCGACACGAACGCGAGGACCATCGCGCCGACAGCGACGGCGATCTTCACGCCGGTCAGCGCGCCGTTCGAGGCGGCCATGATAATGTTCGCGGCGCGCTCCTCTTCGGCATCGTGCTCGGCGGCACGGATCACTTGCTCTTCGTTATTGTCACCGAGCGGAAGCTCGCCCGCGCCGAGAGGTGTATCGGGCATCAGCATCTTCGACATCAGCAACCCGCCGGGGGCCGACATGAACGACGCCGCGAGCAGATAGGGAAGGTAGCTCGGTCCGAGCAGGCTGGCATAAGCGGCGAGGATCGTGCCGGCGACGCCCGCCATGCCGACGCTCATCACCGCAAACATTTGCGGCGGGGTCAGCCGCGCGAGATAGGGTCGGATCACCAGCGGCGCCTCGCTCTGGCCGACGAAGATGTTCGCGGCGGCGCACAGGCTTTCGACTTTCGACACGCCGGTCACCCATTCGATCGCGCCGCCGACCCAGCGGATCACCAATTGCATGATGCCCAGGTGATAGAGCACGGCAACCAGCGCGGCGAAGAAGATCACGACCGGAAGCGCAGAGATCGCAAAGGCGCTGCCGAACTTGGGGTCGGTGGCGATAGGGCCGAAGATCAGGCTGGTGCCGGCCGCGGCATAGCCGAGCAGCGCACTCACGCCTTCGGACATGCCCCGGATCGCCGTCTGTCCCCAAGGGATGCGCAACACCAGCAGCGCCATACCCGCCTGTAGCGCGAAGGCGGCGGCGACGACGCGGATACGGATTGCGCGACGGTTGCTCGAAAACAGATAGGCAATGGCGAGGATCGCAGCGATGCCGACGATGCCGATCAGATGGTCCATCCTAAACGCTTTCCCCGTGACGCCCTTTGCCCGAATCCCGACCATACACGGGGCGCCACGCCGGACTAGGGGCTTTCGCCCGGTCGGCGGTGCGGAACCTTCCGACGGCAACGTCTCGGAGGGGAGAGCATGTTTCCGCGGCGTTTGACGTTCGCGCGAATCTCGTTAGCGTCGCCCCATATGGAAGCGCCCCTCTCCGCGATGCCGCGATCATTGTTCGTCTATTCGGTGCTCTACGGCGGCATGGTCTGCATCTCCGGCGTACTCGGCGTGAAGCAGGTCGCGATCGGCCCGCTGGCCGTCGAAGCGGGCATCTTCGGTTTTCTGCTGCTGGTCGTGCTCAGCAGTGCAGTTGCCGAACTCCATGGCCAACGCGTCGCGACCGGGTTGGTACGCGTCGGGTTCGTGCCCTTGCTGATCTCCGCAGCGCTGATCCAGCTGGTGATCGCGCTGCCGCACGATTCCGGCATGTACCCGCCGGCGATCGCTGCCTTCCCGATCGTCGTCGGCCAGGGCGCGCGCATGATGATCGCCGGGCTGATCTCTTACGGCACTTCGCAGACGCTCAATGTGTTGATCTTTTCGAAGCTCGCTGCCGGTACCGGCCGGCTGGTGTGGTTTCGCGGAATGATCGCCAGCGTGGTCAGCCAGGTGGTCGACACGCTGCTGTTCATTTCGATCTCCTTCTACGGCGAACGGCCGATCCTCGCCCTGATGGGCGGCCAGATGCTCGCCAAGGTCGTGCTGTCGATCCTGCTCGTGCCGCTACTCATCACCATGGCAGTCGAAATCGGCCGGGCGCTCGACGGCACGCGCGCAAAGGGCTGATGGGCGTTCCTGATCTCGGCGTGCGGTTCGCGGAAGCGGGTGGGCCTAGCGCAGCGCTTGCCACGGATTGATGATGCTTATCCCGGCAGCCGAAAAGGGCGCGGCGTCGCGGGTTGCCACCGTGAGCTGATGCACAGAGGCCGTCGCGGCGATGTACCCGTCCGCCATCCCGATGGCCCTGTCTGCTTCCCTGGCCTTCGCCATGAGATCGGCATAGGCACGCGAGGCTCTGAGGTCGAACGCCAGAATGCGACCCTCGAATAGCGGCAGAACTTCATGCGCAAGGCGCTGGTCCAAGATATCGCGACGCCTTCCCACCGGCATCAGCGCGATGCCGTAGCGCAGTTCGGCGACCGTCACGGCGGAAAGATAGAGCGTCTCCAGTGCCTGGGAGTCGATCCAGTCCAACACGCGCGGGTCAGGCGCGGACTTCCACGCCTCGGAGATGACGTTCGTGTCGAGCAGTATCACTCGAAGCGAATCGGCGAAGCGGGCGTCTTGTCACGCAAGCTGGTGAAATGATCCGCTTCCGAGTCCGTCAATCCGCCTGCGTCGCGCGCGATGTCGGCGAGCAGCGAACCCAGCTTGACGCGATCGGCCGGGCGAGCCGCCGCTTCCAGGATGTCGCGAATCTCGGCTTCGGTGCTGCGTCCGTGCCGCGCAGCCCGCACTTTCAGGGCGCGGTGCGTTTCGTCGGAAAGGTTACGGATGGTGACGGCAGGCATGTCGATGCATCTCCACGAACGATATCAATATGCGCTTAGTGCTATCACTTCGCAATGCCTCCCACGCTGGCGGGCTTGTTTTGTTGGCATTTCTGCGTCATGCGAACTGGCCAGAACATATAGTGAACAAAATGGGGCCGATATGTGCTTGCGAGGATGAGCGCCCGTGTACGGCACCGCCGCCACGATCGCGCGCGCCGGCGGCGATATGCAACGGGGAGCGGGAGGTGACGAATGGCAACCGTAAACTTGGTCAATTTCGTTGGATTCACGGAGGGGTGCGAGCCTCGCGACGAACAGGCGGGGTGTCCGGGGGAGCGGCATGCTTTCGCGCGCTACATGTTATCGCTAAAGGCGCGCGCATGAATGATAACGCACCCGATCCGGCGATGCTCGCCAAGGCCGAGACGCTCACCGAGGCATTGCCCTATTTGCAGCGCTATGCCGGGGCGACGTTCGTCGTCAAATATGGCGGCCACGCCATGGGCAGCCCCGAGGCGCAGCGCGACTTCGCCGAGGACGTGGTGCTCCTCAAGGCGTGCGGCATCAACCCGGTCGTGGTGCACGGCGGCGGGCCGCAGATCGGAGCGATGCTCAAGCGGCTGGGTGTCGAATCGCAGTTCGTCGGCGGGCTGCGCGTCACCGATGCCGAGACCGCGCAGATCGCCGAAATGGTGCTGGCGGGCTCGATCAACAAGGAAATCGTGTCGTGGATCGCCGCCGCCGGCGGCAAGGCGGTGGGCATTTCCGGTAAGGACGCCGGGCTGGTCGTCGCCGAGAAGGTCCAGCGCTCCGAGCCCGATCGGCTGCAGGGGATCGAACGCCACGTCGATCTCGGGTTCGTCGGCGAACCCACGCACGTCAATCCGGCGATCCTCACGACTCTGTCCGAACAGGGCTTCATCCCGGTCGTCGCGCCGATCGCGCTCGGTGCCGACGGCCACACCTATAACATCAACGCCGACACCATGGCCGGGGCCATTGCCGCGGCATGCCAGGCGCGCCGTTTCTTCCTGCTCACCGACGTGCCGGGCGTGATGAACAAGGCGGGTCAGCTGCTCACCGATCTCGATCCCAAGGCAATCCGGGCGCTGATGGAGGACGGCACGATCTCCGGCGGGATGATCCCCAAGGTCGAGACCTGCGTCAACGCAGTGAATCATGGCGTGCGCGCGGCGGTGATCCTCGACGGCCGCATCCCGCACGGCATGCTGCTCGAGATCTTCACACGCAAGGGCGCGGGGACTTTGGTGCGCTGCTGATCGCGCTGCCCTTGGCGTGATCTCGTGCAGCGCCTATCAATAGCGTCCAACCACGAAAGGATTGCTGCTTGCCCGGCTTCGTCATCATGTTGCTCCAGATCGTCGAGGTAGTACTCGACGTCATTTGGTGGATTATCTTGGTCCAGGCGATCCTGTCGTGGCTGATCGCATTCAACGTGATCAACACCCACAATGAATTCGTGCGCTCGTTGTACGAGGGGCTGCGGCGGTTGACCGAGCCGATGTATCGACCGATCCGGCGCATCATGCCCGATCTCGGTGCACTTGACCTGTCGCCGCTGGTGGTGCTGCTGATCCTTTATATCCTGCGCGCGATTGTGATCCCGTACATTGTGACCTCTCTCTATCCGCCGGCGCTGACCTGACCGATAAGGCTTGGCACGCGGTTCCCGGCGGCCTGCAGATCGCCATCCGCGTCACGCCGCGCGCGCCTCGGTCCGATCTGCGCGCCGGCACTGCCGAGCACTTCGCCGCTCGCCTTGCCGCGCCGCCCGTCGAAGGTGCCGCCAACGCTGCGCTGATCGAACTGGTTGCCAAGGCATTCGGCGTCGCGAAACGCGACGTGTCCTTGATCGCGGGTGAGAAATCGCGGCTGAAACGCGTGACGATCGCAGGCGATTCCTTGGCACTGGCGCAACGTGCGGCGACGATCTATTGCCCCGCGCATGACGGCTGAAATCATCGACGGAAAGGCCTTTGCGGCCGATTTGCGCGAGCGCATCGGCGCTCTGGCAGGCGAATTCGAAGCCAAGGCGGGGCGCAAGGCGGGTCTGGCGGTGGTGCTGGTGGGCGAGGATCCGGCGTCGTCGGTCTATGTCCGCTCGAAGGGCAAGGCGACTCTCGCCGCGGGCATGAACAGCTTCGAGCACAAGCTCTCCGCCGACGTCGACGAAGAGACGCTGCTCGCGCTGGTCGATCAGCTCAACGCCGATCCCGCGGTCGACGGTATCCTGGTGCAGCTGCCGCTGCCCAAACATTTGAACGAGCAAAAGGTGCTGACTCGTATCAGCCCCGACAAAGATGTCGACGGTTTCCATCCGGTCAACGCCGGCCGGCTCGCGACCGGGCTGCACGGCTTCGTGCCGTGTACGCCGCTCGGCTGCCTGATGCTGCTCAAGGATCGGTTCGGCGATCTCTCGGGACTCGACGCGGTCGTAATCGGGCGTTCGAACATCGTCGGCAAGCCGATGGCGGCGCTGCTCACCGCGGCGAGCGCGACCGTGACGGTGGCGCATTCGAAGACGCGCAACCTGCCGCACTATCTCGCCAACGCCGACATCGTCGTCGCGGCGGTCGGCCGCGCCAGGTTCGTCAAGGGCGACTGGCTCAAGCCGGGCGCGACCGTGATCGACGTCGGCATCAACCGGACCGAAGACGGGCTGGTCGGCGACGTCGACTTCGACAGCGCAGCCTCCGTCGCCGGGGCGATCACGCCGGTGCCGGGCGGCGTCGGCCCGATGACGATCGCGGTGCTGCTGCGCAATGCGCTCGTCGCCGCCCATCGCAACGCCGGCGTGCCGCTGGCGAAGGACGCCATCTGATGCTCGCGGCGCTGCTGCTCGTGCAGGCAGCGGCGCAGACGGCGGTCGACGCCGAGCGCGCCTTCAATCGCGCGGCGCAGACTCAGGGGCAATGGAAGGCGTTCCGCGCCTTTTCGACGCCGGACGCCACGATCTTCACGCCGCAACCGGCCAAGGCGCACGAAGTCCTGCCAACCAAGGAACCGGCGATCGCAGTGCAATGGTGGCCGGCCGAGAGCTATGTTTCGTGCGACGGCAAGCTGGCGGTGAATACCGGGCCGTGGGTGCGACCCAAAGGCTTCGGCTATTTCACCACCGTGTGGGTCAGGCAGTCCGATGGTGCATGGAAATGGATCATGGACGGCGGCGATGCGCTGACGAAGCCGCGCGCGCTGCCCGAAGAGCCGAAAGTTCGCCATGCGTCCTGCGCGGCCGGAGCCACCAATGAGCCACGTGACAAGGCGCGGATAGAATCCAACGCCAAATTCGATCTGGGTAATTCACCCGACGGATCGCTGCGGTGGTTCTGGACTGTCGATGGAGATGGCGCGCGGATCTTCTCGGCAGAGCTCTGGAATGGCCGGAGGTTCGAGACCGTGATCGAAAACAAGATAGTCGCCAACAAGCCATGATCGAGCTGTTCGTCTCCGCGTTCGTCACGCTGATGGTAGTGATCGACCCGCCCGGCTGCGCGCCGATTTTCGCTAGTCTGACCGCGGGAACCTCGACCGCCCACCGCCGCGCAATGGCGGTGCGCGCGGTGATCGTCGCCGCGGTGATCCTGTTCGTGTTCGCCCTGGTCGGCGAGCAGCTGCTGCGCGCGCTCGGGATCACGCTCGAGGGGTTCCGCATCGCCGGCGGAATCATGCTGTTCCTGATTGCGATCGACATGGTGTTCGAGAAGCGCACGGAGCGCCGCGAGGAGCGCGCGCAGAAACTCGAGCACACGCCGGCCGAGGACATCTCGGTCTTCCCGATGGGCATGCCGATGATCGCCGGCCCGGGATCGATCGCCAGCGTGATGCTGCTCGTCTCGAAGAGCGAAGGGCTCCAGCAGTCGCTGGTGGTGCTCGGCGCGCTCGCGCTGACGCTGCTGCTCACCTTGCTCGCGCTGTTGGCCGCGGGGCCGATCATGCGTATCCTGGGGGCAAGGATCGAAGCCGTGATCACGCGGCTGCTCGGCGTATTGCTCGCGGCACTCGCGGTGCAATTCGTGATCGACGGCATCAGGCTGAGCTTTGCGGGCCAGATCCCGCACGGCTGACGCGGGAGAGTCTATGCGCACGAACGACTGGCTCAAGGCAGTGGGCGTCGCGCTGCTGATCACAGTGCTCGATCTGGCGATCGCGACGCTTGTGATCACTTTCTATGTGTCGGCAATCGATCCTGGGCATCCGCAGGACTATTATCTGAAGCTCGCGCCCCGCATCGCGACACCGTCGACGGCGATCGCCGGGCCGGTGCTGATGTTCGTCGCGTGCTGGTGGCTCGGGCGGCGCAAGCCCGAGCGGAGTGCCTTCGGGTTCGCCGTCGCGGTGTTCGCGGCCTATTATCTGATCGACTGGGGAATGGTGCTGTTCCAGGGCATGCTCGACCCCGTCGTGCTCGGCATCGCGCTGCTCAAGCTGGCGGGCGCGCTGCTGGGGGCGTGGACGGCGCAGCGCTGGCCGCGGGATAATGGATCCGCCACAGCCTGAGCGGCGATCCTTTGGGCAGCGCGATCGGTTCGAGCCAGGGGAAAATCACGCCGCGCGCGAGCTGGGCATAGAAGCCGTTCGGATTGCGCGCGCGATAGACTGTCGATTCGGAGATGTTCGGGCAGGTCAGCAGATAGGCGGCGTGATGCTTTGCCGCGATCGGCAGGAAGCCGGCGCTGGCGTTGGTGAAGGCATGGTGGACGTCGAGGATCGCGTCACCGTTGCGATGATAGGGGCCGGCGACACCATAATGGTGCGTGATCGTGATCAGTCGCGGTCCAAGGTCGACATGAGTGAAGATCACCGCCGGCGGCAATTTGTCGAGCGGTCGCAGCGAGGCGATGGTGCCGCAGCGTCCGCTGGCGTTGGCGACCTTCTTCTCGAGCTTCCCCTTGGGCGTCGGATCCGGGATATATTGGATGACCAGTCCGGCGAACAATCCGCTGACCCCCAGCGCCGCGGCTACGGTGCCGAACACGCGCACGAGCATCAGACGGTGGTGGATGCACCATGGCAGCAGCGTCCAGGCGAGCGCGGTCGCGCCCGGCACCGCGAGCAGTTGCGCCGCCGGACCGGCACGCATCTGCCACAGCAGCATCAACGCCGCGAAGCTGCCGAACAGAGTGACCGCGATCCAGCCGACCAGATTGCTCTGCCGCCGCGCGCGCCAGGTCGCGTACAGCCCGCCGCCGATCCCGATCAGCGGCAGCACCGCGACCGGCAGGCCGGTCTTCCACGCGTGCCGATAGATCGGCTTGGCCTCACGGACATTGTCGAGCCAGGTCTGCGCGAGTTCGTCCGAAACCTGCTCGGGGCGCCCGAGGCATTGCGGGAAGAGATGGACGAACGCGCCCGCAATCACGGCCCCGGCGACTGCGGCGGCGCCGAGCCGCAGCCAGCGCTGCTGCGGGTTCCACCAGGCCAGCGCGAACAATGCGCCGCCCGCTTCGATCATCACCGATAGCCACACCGGGGTGAGCGCGTCGCAGCGGACGACGGCATTGGCATAGGACGTGAAGCCGGCATAGCCGAGTGCGGTACCGCCCGCGAGCGCGGCGCCGAGCGCCATCAGCCGCGGGGCCTCGTCGCGGTCCCAGATCCAGCGCAGCGCGGTGATCGCCGCCGCCATCACGCAATAGGGCAGCATCTCGAGCCCGATGCTGAGCGAGACTGCGCTCGACACGCCGACGATCGCGCCGCCGCGCGCGCGCCGCGGGTCGGCGATCCCGGCGACCGTAACTGCCAGGCAGGCGAGCTGCCAGCCGTGGTGATCGATGCGCTCCGGCATGTACATCAGCATCGTCGTCGCGCAGCACAGCAGGATGATCACGCCGAACGGCCAGGCGAGCCGCGTGATCAGCTGGCGCGTGGTGAAAGCGACTGCGACCATCGACAGCGCAAGCGGCAGGATCGGCGCGATGCCGCAGGCTAGCCGCTCGGCCTCGGGCGTGCCGACGAAGGGGCGCAGCGCGACGATCATGCCCGCGATCGGCAAGTCGACCAGCCGCGTCCAATGGATGTTGTACCCCCCCGGCGGATTGAGCCGATATTGGGTGAGGTCGTACCAGCCCTGGCCGGCGAGCAGGCCGCGGACCTGCATCAGCCGCATATTGTCGTCGGTATCGCCGAGCGCGAGTCCCTGGACGTAGAGCCAGCGCTGCCACAACAGCCACATCAGCACGACCATCCAGGCCAGCAGCGTCCAGCGCAGCCAATGACGATCGAGCTGACCCTCGAGCGAGCGATCTTGATCGGTGCCCAGCACCGAATTGAACCAGCCTGGCACTTTCAAAGTCGCTTCCCTTACCCCGGTCGTGGCATTAGGGCGCACCGTGGCTTCGGGGCAAGGCGTGTGAGCGTGATTCTTCAGCGCATGGATACGATGATGCCGAGCGGCGTGCTCGGCCAATTGATCCGGTTCGGAATTTCGGGCGGGATTTCAACGGTCGTCTATTCCGCCGTGTATCTGCCGCTTGCCGATTACGTGCTCCCCGCCGGCTGGGCAGTGGTCGCGGTCCCGCCGGCGTTCCTGGTCGCCGTGACAGTCGGCTTTTTCCTGCACAGCGCATGGAGCTTCAAGGGTCACGGCACGCGCGACAACAGCGGCAAGCAGCATGCGAAGTTCTTCCTCGTCCAGCTGTTCGGCCTCGTGCTGAACGCGATCTTCACCTGGATCCTCACCGGACTGCTGCACCTTCCGAACTGGCTGCCGCTGATACCGATCGTCACGGTCACGCCGCTGGCGACCTTCGCGATCAACCGCAAATGGGTCTTCGGATAAGTGGATCGTATCGTCTACGACCGCATGGCCGAGCACGACTCGCGCCATTGGTGGTACGTCGCGCGGCGCGACATCCTCGCCGACTATGTCGCGCGCTACGCCGATTTGCCGAAGGGTGCGAAGATCCTCGAGATCGGCTGCGGCACCGGCCATAATTTGCCGATGCTCGGCCAGTTCGGCGACGTCGACGCCATCGAAATCGATGCCGCGGCGCGCGAGATCGCCGCGCGGCGGCTCGGGAAGCCGGTCGGTGCCGCGCCGCTGCCCGAGTTGAGCGGCGTCGAGCGCGGTAGCTATGACATGATCGCCGTGCTCGATGTCGTCGAGCATATCGAGGACGACGTCGGCGGGTTGCGGGCAATGGCCGCGTGTCTCAAGCCCGGCGGCAAGATCCTGATCACCGTGCCCGCGCACCAATGGATGTGGAGCGCGCACGACGTCGTGAACCACCACAAGCGGCGCTATTCGAAGCGTACGCTCACCGACGCGCTGCGTGCGGCGGGGCTCCGGTGGCGCAAGCTCGGCTATTTCAACTCGCTGCTGTTCCCGGTCGCCGTGGCGGCACGCATCGCCGGCAAGCTCACCGGCAAGGACGACAGCGACGATTCGCCGCCCGCCGCGCCGCTCAACAGCATGCTCGGCAGCATTTTTCGGCTCGAACGGCATTTGCTTGGACGGATGCCGCTCCCGCCGGGACTGTCGCTGATCCTGATTGCCGAACCGCAGCGCTAGCGTTCAATTCGCTTCGGCGATCGCGATCAGCGCGGCATCCATCGCCGGCGTCGCGCGTGCACCCGACGGGATGTCGTTGGCGAAGAAGGCAAAGGCCAGCGTGCGACCGCTGCGGGCGACGAGATAGCCGGCAAGCGCGTTGGTCGCGTTGAGCGTGCCTGTCTTGGCGAAGACCTTGCCTTCGAGCGAACTGCCCTTGAAGCGCCGCGCGATCGTGCCGTCGACACCGCCGGTCGCCAGCGTGCCGCGCCAGGCTCCACCCCAGGGCTGTCGGGCGATCCAGCGCAACAGCGCTACCATCGCGCGCGGCGTGACGCGATTATAGGTCGACATCCCCGAGCCGTCGGCGAGATCCCAGTCGGTGCGCGCGATGCCGGCGCGCGCGGCAAGCGCTTCGACTTGGGCAAGCCCGGCGGCGACCGAACCGGTGCCCGCGACCAGCCCCAGGCGGCGCAGCAGCAGCTCGGCGTGCAGGTTCTGGCTGTCGCGTACGAGATGGACCACGTCGTCCCGCAGCGGCGGGGGCACCAGCGCGGCGAGCGCCGGAGGGGGCACGGAAACCGCCGGCGCGATCGAGTCGACCCCCGGCCGATCGCGATGGCGCGCCACCGGCGCGCCCCTGACCGCGACACCGCGCGCTTCGAGCAGCGTCGCGAAGCGCCATGCGGCATAGGCGGCGGGGTCGTCGATGCCGAGCCGGACGACGCGGGGCGGTGCGTCGGCGGCGATCGTACCGGTAAGCCGGATGCGGCGTTCGAACGGCAGCCGATCGACGTCGACGTTGGTGCGGCTGCCGGGTGCACTGGTCACGATGTGATTGTCGATCGTGTAATAGGGCAGCCCGTTGACGCGCGGCGGCTGCCCCGGCGCGCCGGGCGTCACCGTAAGCGGGAGTTCATTGTCGTCGAGCGTCAGCGCGGAGATGGCTGTGCCCGAATCGCTCGGGATGTTGTTCCAGCTCATCCCCGCGCTCCATCGCTCGTCGGGGAAGCGCGTGTCGTCGCCAATCACGTCGCGTACCTGCCGCGTCGCTGTGGCGACGGCGTCGGCGAGCGCCGCGAGGCAGTCGCGCACGCAATCGGCAGCGCTCGACAGCTGCGCATCGCCGCGCCCTTCGAGAATCACGTCGCCGTGATCGAGCCGCACGCGCGCGCCCCCGTCGGCGTCGGGTTGGTCGAGCCCGGTAAGCGCGGCGAACGCCGCAGCGCTGGTGAAGATCTTGGTATTCGATGCCGGGAGGAATCGCTGCGCCGGATTGATCGCAACGAGCTCGGAACCGCTGTCGTCGGTGACGAGGAGTCCGAAGCGTACCCCCGGGCCCACTTCGGCAAGCTTAGCCTCGACTTGTTGCTGCAGCGGCACCGGCTGCGCCGCCGCAGGCAGCGGGGCGGCCAGCAGGAGCCATGCTGCGACCTTCATCCGGCGACGCTCTTGGTCCTCTTGGGGGACGCCGCCGGCGCCGGTGAGTCACCGGGTGCATCGTCGATGCGATTGGTCGTATCTTCATAGCGGTAGCCGAGCGAGGCGTGTCCACGCACCGGCCCGGCGACGTCGGCGACGATGTAGAGCGGACGCCGCTTGGATTCGACGTATAGTCTGCCGAGATATTCGCCGATCAAGCCGAGCACGAACATCTGCACCGCGCCGATGAACACCACCGCAAGCATCGTCGACGTCCAGCCTTGTACTGCGCGTCCGAGCAGCCAGCCGACGAGAATATACAGCATTAACAGCAGCGACGCCGCGGTCAGTAGCAGGCCCATGTGGCTCGCGAACCGCAGCGGCGCAGTCGAGAAGCCGGTTATGGCATCGAGCGCGAAGCGGATCATCTTGCCAAGCGGATATTTGGTGTTGCCAGCATGGCGCTCGGCACGGTCATAGACGAAGGGCACTTGGCGGAAGCCGACCCAGGCGACCATTCCGCGGATGAACCGCGCCTGCTCGGGCAGCGCGAGGAACGCATCGAGCGCGCGGCGCGTCATCAGCCGGAAGTCGCCGGTGTCGAGCGGAATTGGCGTGTCGGTGATGCGATCGAGCATGCGATAGAAGAGAGCCGCAGTCGCCTTTTTGAAGATGCTCTCGCCTTGGCGTTTGCGGCGAACGGCATAGACGACGTCGGCGCCCTGGCTCGCCATCGTCGCGCGCATCTCGGTGAGCAGCTCGGGCGGGTCCTGCAGATCGGCGTCGATGATCAGGATCTCGTCGCCCGCGCAGAGGTCGAGCCCGGCGGTGAGCGCGAGCTGGTGGCCGTGGTTGCGCGACAGGTTGATCGCAACCAGCTGCGAATCCTGTTGCGAAAGCTGCTGCATGATCGGCCAGCTGCCGTCGCGCGAGCCGTCGTTGATCAGCACGATCTCGAAATTGTCGCCCACCGCGGCGCGCGCGGCCGCGGAAACGCGTGCGTGGAGCAGCGGCAGGCACGCCTCTTCATTGTAGCAGGGTATGACGACGGAAAGACGGGGACGAGTCATGGCGCAGGGTTTAGCCGCACGTCATGAGAACGTCATGCGGAGAAATCCGCCGCCGTGCGGTTCAGGCCACCAGGCGATCGACGAAGCGCTCGGTCTGGCCGTGCAGCTCGCGCGCGGTTTCCGAAAGCATGGCAGCGGCGCGCGAAACATCGGCGGACAGCGCTTCGGTACCGCGCACGGCATTGGCGATTTCGCCGATGCGACTGGCAATTCCATTCGCGTCCTGCGCGGTCTGGCGCGCGCTCGTGCGGACGAACGCAAGCGTCTCGCGCTGATGCGAGACCGCCTCGCGAATGCTCACTGCGGCATCGGCGAGGGCGCGGACGCGATCGCCGATCGCTGCGAGCGACTGGCGCGCTTCGGTTGCGCCCGATTGTACCGAATCGGCCAGGGTGCGGATTGCGCCGGTGGCGTCGCGCGACTGGCCGGCGAGCGATTTCACTTCGGTCGCGACGATCGCGAACCCGCGCCCCACTTCGCCGGCGCGCGCCGCTTCGATCCCCGCGTTGAGCGCGAGCAGATTGGTGCGCGTGGCGATCTGATCGATCGACTCGGCGAACTCCGCGATCGAAGTGGTGCGTTGGGCGAGCGCGAGCACCGCCATATGACCCAGACCCGATGCCTGCCGCGCGTCGCCGCTCAACCCTTCCTGGTCTTCGACGCTCGTCGTGATCGCCTCGATCGAATCGGCCAGTTCGATGACGTGGCTCAATAGCGTGTCCGCTTGCTCGGACGATTGCCCGGCGGTTTCGGCGGTCTGGGTGGTGTCCGCGGCGGCGCGGCGGGCGAGTGCGTTCATCGTCTCGGCCGAGTGCGCCAGCTGCACCGCGGCAGCCTCGACCCCCGCGACCATGTCGAAAACCAGCGAGCGAAAGGCTTCGGCAAGCCGCTGCAGTTCGGCGCGGCGCGCGTGTTGGGCTTGATCGGTCGCGTCGCGCTCGGCGCGCTCGCGGCGTTCGCGCTCGTCCGCCTCGCGTGCCTCGGCGCGATTCGCTGCGGCCATCGCCGCTTCGATTTCCCGTGTCCTTGCCGCCGCGGTTTCGGCCAGTCGCGCAGCGTCGCGCTGCGCCGCGAATCGTTCGGCGAGCAGCTGTGCCATCCGCGTCGTAAGATAGGAGAGGACCGCGCATTGCATCACCACTGCGGCGGCGTGGAAGATCACGCGGCCGATGCTTGCCGATCCGGCGAACGCCCAGCTCGGCATCAGCCAGTCGAGCGCGAGGTGGTGGAGCGCGATCAAAACGCTCGCCAGCGCGATTGGTCGCCAGTCGTACATCAGTGCGAGCGCGCTGAGCGAGGCGAAGAAATACATATGGCCATCCATCTGCCACGCATTGTCGTGGAGCAGGTAGACGAACAACCCGGGCTGGATCGCGGCGAGCGTAGCGATGATCAGCCGTGCGACTTGGTCGTGGCGGCGGCGCCACGCGAGGTAGCTCGGCGCCAAATTCGTGAGCACGCTGAGCAGCACGGCGGCCTCACGGCCGGGCACGTCGCGCTGCATCGCCAGCAGCGCGAGCGCGAGCGTCCACACCCAGGCCCCGACGGTCAAGATCCGCGCGCCGCTCGCGCGCAGCCGGTCGAGATCGTCGATGCCGGTCATCCGCTGCATCCCGCTGCCGGACCGCCGACAATCAGCAGTGCCGCGCCGCCGAGCGCGTTTTGGATTCGGCGTCGATCGCCGTCGACGACAACGCCGCTGAACAGGCTCTGCGCGTCGACCAGCCGGGCGCCGCCGGCAAGCGCGCGGGGCACCATCAGCGCCCGCGCGCGCGGCGATAGAGGGATGAGCAGCAGATGCCCACGCGCCGGCGGGACCAGCGCCGCTACTGCGACCGCTAGTGCCGCCAGGCCGAGTTGAGCGGTGAGCCAATGGAGCGAGGTCGTACGTCGGGGCACCAATCCGGGCTACCCCACGATGGTAAACCGATTGCAAACATCGGCTCCGCGTCGTTACGGATCAGACTC
>Ga0068861_100000370_pt1 | contig 25831 bp, 40 predicted proteins | sample KBSSwiS42_FD_66593 | JGI IMG/M metagenome (GOLD analysis project Ga0068861, IMG submission 66593) | Switchgrass rhizosphere microbial communities from Kellogg Biological Station, Michigan, USA - KBS Switchgrass S4-2 | ecosystem: Host-associated > Plants > Roots > Rhizosphere > Soil ...
TTCAGGGTTTTGAGGCGTTCATCGGCAGCTTTGAGCGTTCTTGCAAGAGTGACACGGTCTACACCTTCTACTTCCTTGGAAGCATAGTTAATAGGATTCTTACCAAAAGCATCTTTTGCAGGTGCACCTACAGAGACTTGACGAACCCTAGGAGCTAAGGCTCTGAGACCATCTCCTAACTTACCACCTAAGACACCAGCAAAAGCAGACAAGCCAGTTTCAAGTGCAGCTTGTTCACCTGATACTTCTTTATCAGAACCTTCATCTTGAGCAGCATGCATTCCTGCAGAAAAACCACCTTGAAGAGCTCCTTGAGTTCCATATTGGAGTGCCTTAGCTCCTTTGAAGCCCAATTGACCAATCTTGTTTGCTCGAGTAAGAGCAGTAGCTGCTTCTCCACCCATAGCTCCTACAATGGCATCTGGAAGAAGCTCTCCTGCTAATTGTCCACCAGTACGAGTTTGCTCGTAATCTTCAACTATTTCTTTTTTATTCTTAGCAGAGCCTTTAGGAGCTAGGTCAGCTAGTTCTGATACTTTCCCCATGCCTGGGAATTTGTAAGCAAAAGCTCCCATGCCAGAGCCCATTTGCTCTCTAAGTGGAAGAGCCTTAATAGCTTCTTTACGAGCATTAAGAACAGCTTCTTCTTGATTAGCCGGATTATTAAAGAGACGATTAGCTAGGTCATTAGGGTCTTTATTCTTGTAACGAGAGTTACCCAAAATCATGCTATTAAGTTCTTGTTCTGCTGCTGGGTCTATTTCATCACCAGTAAAGAGAGAAGAAAACTTCTGACTATCTGCAGCATGAGAAGGCATGGCAATTTTTTCACCAGTATCACTATAAGCAGCTTGAGCATCATTTCCAGTACCATTCTCCAAGTTCTTTACTGCTTTAGGCCCACCATAGTACCAAGCTCTAAACTTGACTGGGTCTCCTCCAGTAGCTTGTACACCTTTCTGAGCAATCTTAGTAAACATCTGGTCTTGAAGTTCAGGAGTAGCTAAATATTTATCCTTAGAAGCTTGGTCACTAGATTTAAGGCCAAGTTCAGGAAATTGGTCAAACCAGAACTCAGGCACAACTCCATATGCTCCCAGGGCTTGCTTCCCGGACTTCGTTTTAGGATGAAGAATATCATATCTTCCGCCTGATTCCATCTTCTTAATAACTGGACGCAATTGCTCAATAAGAGTAGAGTCATCTACTGGTTGCTCGTTACGGAGCTTAAGCTTTGCTTTTGCCCTAAGTTTAAGTAAATCTAAATTAGCATCCGGCATATATCTAGCCTCTTGTTCTTTATGCAAGCTATTTGCATAACTAGTAGCATTTTCTGGAGAGTCGAATATTCCTAAATGTCGACCTGTTTTCTTATATAGTTCAATTGCTTCATTATTAGATAGAATCCTTCCATCATCACTTACTGTAGGCATCAAAACTTCTTTGCCATCTATATTAGCGGATATAGACCTAACTGTACTGATAGACCCGTCTTTATTTTTTACAATAGGTCTAGTACCCAAATCTATATTGCCAGAAGCAAGTAAGCCTTTAGCTCCAGCCATTATTGTTCTCCTAAGAAGGCTTTAAGTTCTTCTTCAGTCATATTATCAATGTCTGTCTCTACTACTTTAGGCTTAGCCTTAACTGGTACAAGCGCTTGCTGAGTCTGGGTTCCCAAAAGAGGGTCTGCCTTATAATCAGAAGTAGCATATTGAGACTTAGCTCTAGAAATCTTATCGATAGCATCGGCTCTAAGCAAAGTCAACTTCGTAATAAGCGCCTTATTATCATCACCAAAAACGCCTTCTTTAGGAAGCCATTCTTGATAACGAGCATCCTGTCTAGCTGCAGAAGCTGCACCAGTCACATCATAAATCTTCATATCTCTAATCTTAGCAAGCAAAGCTTTTGCTTCTAAGCTTTTAGGATTAACTGCTTGATAAGCTCTGCTACCAAACTTTCCAGCTAAAGCAGAAAGAGGCGTATTGGGTTCAATGCCTGGAGTATTAAGGAGAGATAACACCTTGTCTATATCCTTAAGGTTTTCGATATTGCCATCAATACCTTGCTTAACAGAAGTGGGAATAGGAATCTTAGGGCGACCTATAGGCGCACCAGTTGCTGGAGCTACTGGTCTAACTGCAGTAGGTTGCGCTCCACTTCTCGGAGCAGTAATAACTACTGGGCCATTTTCTCCTTGTCCTTGGAACATTTGAGGCTGTCCAGTCACTCCGCTATACCGTTCCCCATTAGGACCAGTCTTCATAGTAGGAGTAGGAGTTTTAGGCATATAGACTAATTCACCATTTTCATTAGGTTTCAGTACATAGTCTACGCTGCCTTTTCCTGCAGCTTTATTAGCAGCAATTCGTTCAGCAGGAGATTGTGACATAGCTTCTAACACTGGAGGTGCATCGACAGCTTCTGGCACATTGATTCGTCCAGTTTGGCCTTCAGTAAGAAGCGGAACTACTTTGGCTTGATAGTAATCTTCCTGCTGCTCAGCAGGAAGAGCTTCCATAATTTGAGCATGTTCTCCAAGAAGAGAATTAATCCTATCCTTCTCTTCTTTAGCTCGCTTAGTAACTAGGTCTTTTTTACTTTCATCAAAAGTAGTTTGAGCTCGAGTCTCTGCATTGTTTTGACGCTTTTCTTCCGCATTTCGGAAGTCCTGGGCTATTTTAGCTTGCTGAGCACGATAGTCAAACTCTGCTTTACGGATGCGCTCTCTTTCAGCAGCAGCCTTCCTAGCTGCTCGTTGTGCAATTAGCCCATCAGCAAGGTCAGATAAGTCAACTGTGCGAATTGCACCATAATTAACTGGCATTAACCACCTCCTGCTGCTGCAGCTTTACTGCCCATATCAGAAAGGAACTTAAAAGCAGAGCCCATATTCTGTTGACCCTGGACTCGTGCATTCTGACTAGCAATACGACCATTAGCTCTAGCTTGTCCTGCTGCTACAGCATTACCTGCAATACCACCAGTATAATCAGAACCGGCTCGAGTATTATTATTCGTGGCATTCGTATAGAAACCAGCTAAGGCATTAAGTCTATCAAATCGGTCATTGTTAGATTGTCTACGAGTGCCTGCTTCAGTATTAAATTGCGCTCGATTAGAATCTAAAGAATTTTGAAAAGCGCCACGATTGGTATTGAATTGACCTATCTTTGCTTGATTAGCATTAAAGCCAAAATTCCTATTCGTGTTATATCTATCAAAAGCATTTCCTACTTCTTCAGAAGCCACTTCACCTGAGCGCTTAGCCAAAGCCGAAAGGGTATCTCCAGAGAAAGAGTTGCCTCTTGCTGCAGCTCCTGCATTTACTGCATCTTGAGCCTCTTTCATACGGAATTGATAACCAGGGTCTGCTTTAAAATCAAATCCCGGGTCTACATACTCTCCTGGTTGCTGTTCTCCAAAGGTAGTATTCCCTTTAAAAGATTCTGCAGGAGTAGCAAATCTGTCATTGCCATTGAGGTCCTGCATCTGTCCTAAAGCATAAGCTCCAGCATTCAGACCAGTCTGATTTTGTTCAATAGTCCTATCATAACCTTGCTTAAGAAGAGCATTAGAATCAGCTAGCCCAGCTAACTCATGAGCAGTAGCATCTTTAGCCGCTTCTTTGCCAGATGCTCCAGTAAATGGGTCAGTAAGAAATGTACCAACATCCCCGATAGAGTCTTCTAAGTTACTATACTGCCGTTCCCAAAATCCTCTACCCATTAGAATGCCTCCACTATTTCATAGAAGATTGTACTAGTCTCAGTAGCAGAAGAACTATTAATAGTGAAGCCTACTCCTGGATTCAACACTACTGAAAGATGCCCCAATGTTCCACCTGCAGTTTGTCGAGCAAGACGAATATAAGAAGTAGTAGTAACCAAAGTATTTGCAACTACAATAGTCCCAGTGGCCAGGGTTGTTATCCCCGACCGCAGTTCATTATACCGATTAAGCAGTCGTGTAACATACAGGCTAAGGCCATTGAACCATTTATCCCAGTCAATAGTGATTCCCTGAGTCTTATTGACCATTGGACTAGTTCTAGGATATGGAGACAGTGAAGGAGTCATTAGTGCTTCCAAACCTCTATTCCGAGTTCTGCCGAGATAATTCGAAGAGGTATTGCTGCATCGCAATAGACTTCGAATACTCTATACTTAGCTGAACCAAGACGATTAAATTGTACTGTGTCTTTGTATTCACCGAGTTTACCGAGCTTAACAGTATGATAGTTACCCCAAGTGTACCCGTTATCATCTGACCAGCGTACCGACATTACGGGGTCAAAATCAGTTCCATAAAGAAGAGGTCCTGGGTTTGTGGAAGAGATAATAGTATTCTTTACTGCTCCACGTCTATCTGAAGTAGTTCTTTGTGCATCAACCATGATAAACCCAATTTCTGGAAAATCAAATCCTGCAGAATTGGCTATCAAGACATTATCTACAGTACAAGTAAACCCTGTTGCGCTTATTGCAAAGTCTACTTCGAAATCTCGTTCACCAGCTAGAGCTCCTCCGAGATTATATAAGTCATCAAATGGAACTCCTCCTTTTTCACCATATATTTCCAGGAAGTAATCATCAGAAGTACCTCCTAAATAACTCAGAATAGCGATAACATAGTCTTGGGTAAACGTATTATCTACGCTGAAGTAAACAGAGTTCAATGCTGTATTGGCACCAGGAGTGAAACAACGAGTATTAAACAAGTTATTTATATTTACTAGATAGTCTCCAGTAACAATGGGATAGGCCATAGTATCTACACCAGGAGTAAACTCTGCAAAAGCAGCACTGCCATCTATAGTCGGAAAGAGTTGCCCCTGAAAGAAACTATAGTCTCCGGTGTAATCCCAGTTGATATTCGCTGAAGTCCAATGTTCATCGTAATTAGCGAATACCCCAGGTAGTGCTTGACCTGAACCAACACCTACTTGCATATTGAATTCAAGCTTATGATAAGAAATTCTACGCTGACCTGCATTTACTACTGGAGCTCTACGATACCGAATTATTGGGTCACCACTATCCGAGTATTGCCCAAACTTATATTCTAGGATTTTATAGTTCCTAAAATCAGAAATCAGGGTTTTGTTGAATGCAAAAGCCGAGCAAGTTCCGAGGTGTTGATAGTCAATATTCGCATCTAAATCTCTAAAAGAAAGTTCATGCCAAATTCCAGTTTGTAAATCAAAAGCATAGGTAGCTTTTCCACTAGGAAAACTAAGTACATAACAGCTATGCCCAGGTCCTTGATATACCCAAGAGACTGCATCCGTTATATCAGTAATGCCTTGAATCAGGCGTTCAATTGGTGTAGTGCTAATACGCTTAGCTTGAAGACCTTGAGATTGCCAAACAATACCATAACCTTCTTTGGAAGAACCCAACCAATAGACACTTCCTTGAAAGGACTGTAGTGACCAAGGAGCAGCACAACCGATAGGATATGCCGCATCCCTAATACGTTCAAAAGAGCTAATCGTTATTCCTGGATTGTACCATACCTCATAACTTGAAGCCCCAAATACCCAGAGCTCTCTTCCATTGACAATAAGTCCATTAATAGGGTCAGAGTTGGTTTCTGCGGAGAAAACCTTTGCTGCATCCCATGCTACCGGAGTTCCAGCTGGTACAATATACCCAGCATAAGGATTAGGAGATATTTGGAATTGGTTAGTCAATAACCCTGTGCTAGCATCCATGACAATGGTAATCAAGTAATTGTCGAGAGATACCAAGAAACTAGCTCCCAAAAATCCTGCAGGAAGCATTCCTACTGCTCCATAGGGTGCAATAAAAGAGACTATTGCCGCATCATAAGGAATAAAGTAAAGCATTGGAGTATAGACTCCAACTACTCGCGTTGGTTCAGGAATTAAGAATATTCCTGCTAAAGTCTCTGAAAACCTAAATCGAGTTAAGGCTGTAGTGTAATCATTAATGATTAACAAAGCTTCATAGGTTCCATCTTCGAACAATTCAAATACTACATTCCCTGCTGAACAAAATACTCTTCCTTTACCAGAAACAAATATCTGGTTAATACCCGGAAGAATATCCGCTCCAATAGGTAAGTTACAAAATTCCAGTGTTCCTGGGGTCTCACGAAGATAGAAATTATTGCCAGTTGGGTCACCTTCAATGCCTTCTACCATCATATTGACACACCTTTGGCAAGCAGCATTTAAGCTTGCTAATGTATAGGTAGGTCCTACGATTTGAGGGAAAGGTGTATACTGCATTAGGTATCCGTATATATATCGTAAGTTCCAGACCTACGAGGTAAGAAGGCTGGGTCAATCGACATCGTCGTTTTCTTAGTGTTTTTGCGTTTGACGTTCATCTTGGCCATACGAGAACGTTCAGAAATGATTGCGAGCATTTCTTCACGACCATATTGGATACAGAGGCGTTCTGCAAGCCCATATAAGAAACATTCATTATAACCAATCGGAAGGGGTACATCATCACTAAGGTCTGCGACTCTAGTGAACAAGTTGTTGGTTAACAACCGAAGTTCATATCCTGCTTGAGGAGGCGGCCATACATAAAGGGTTCCATCCGGATTGGTCGGCTGGTATGCAATTGTATTTGGGATAGTGTTAGGAGTAGTCTTTTGAACTATTTGTTGATAATTCTCCATTGAGACTACTGCTACACCTACATCTAAGTCTTGAGAGTCACGATAGTTAGCCGAAAGAATCTCGATTGGACGAACTGTCACCAAGTCGGTTCCAGTAGGACCGATGGAGTATTGGATTTGGCCAGCCACCAGGGGTAAGGTAGTAACCTTGTCATAGTACAGCATAAGGTCTTCTAGTGACCATTGGTCAAGCATGTCATTGACATCGTCTAATGCTTCTAAGGAATCATTAGCATTGGCCGTCTCTCCAGTTGAGAGAGCGCCAACTAATCTTAGAGCTCTGGAGATAAGGTCATTGCAAATCATTAGGCACCCTTAGTATAGTAAAGAGGAGTGGTTGCACCAGAGGCAATATAAGACATAGATACTGCTTGCCCGGGTACTTTGACAAGAAGTACTCCAAATGCAGGAGGTACTATCATATCTTGTGCAGATACTGCAGTTTCAGTACCGTCACCAAAATTGATATGCACAGTCTGAGTAGCATGGCCATTGACTAAGCGAAGAACTGAATTTGGCTGTACAGGAAGACGCAAATTAGCTGCACCAGCAGTCAAAACATTGCTCTCCAATTGAATCTTGTTAATCATATTCGGGTTAAAAACTTCAGTCAACATGTTTACTTCCTCCAGGTTGTTTCATAAGAAATTCGTGTAAGTTTCCTTTGTACTCTTGATAAGACCCATCAGGAAGTTTCTTGTGGTGATTAAGAGACAAGTCAGGTACAAGCACTATCTCTCCACTAATATCAGTCCACCTACGAGAGAAAGCCATATCTTCTCCATACCATATACCGTCATGTGCTCCATGATTGAATAAGTCAAAAGAAGGCTTTTCCAAGTCACCATAGCAAAGTTCTGGGTAAGCTTTCATCATTCGACGAATCCCATTACGAGTAACCTTTAAAAATCCTGCAGGTACTCTAAACCCTTGAATATTTTTATGGTCATTAGTAAGACGAGGAGTGTCATCGGCATTGCACTTCCATGCACCCATGTACACCTCCTCGTCTTTCTTGTATCGGTAAGTTCCTGCGACTACGTCTCCTTCTGTTTGAATCAACTTCAAAAGGTCATTAGGTTCCCATGACAAATCATAATCAATATAGACAATAACATCTGCACCTGCATCCAGGGCTTTTCTAGTCATTGTCGCTCTTGCATGAGATATATAGGGACATCCGACCTCTTGTACATATTCTTCATCCCAACCAGCTTCCTTAATAAGCGGGATGGATTTCTCCAGTGCCTCTAAGTAGGGTTTGGTAGGACCAGAGATAGACGGAGTGCAGAAAACTACCTTCATGATTAGGCAGAGCCTTTCCACAGCCCGAGAGCCGTAAGAGTATTCATGACCTCAATCAAAGCTGCTTTCAAGTTGGTATCAACATCCGTGGAGGAAGCAGTACCAACAAGAGAAGTAGCTTGGGCTGCTAAGGCACGCTGAGTAATCGGAGTCTTGCCATAGACTCCGAAAGTGCCTCCAGATTCAACTCCAAGAGACTTAAAGACCACCTGGTCAGTAAGAACTCCGAGAGCGTTACCGTTGGCGCTACCCATTAGGCACTTCCTTTCCAAGCACCAATTGCAGTCAGTGTATTCATAATCTCGATGATAGCCGCCTTCAAGTCAGTGTTTACATCTGCAGAGGATGCAGTGCCGACAAGAGAAGTAGCCTGAGCAGCGAGAGAACGCTGAGCAATAGGCGTTACACCATACATACCGATTTTATCAGTAACAGCTCGTCCGAGGTAGGTACCATCGTTGTTGCTATTGCCGATGTATTGAGCAATATTCGGAGTAGAACTAGGACCAGACATAATTATTCCCTTTCAGTAATTGTTAAAGTTTAAGCCGCACCTGCAACGCCGACCATCCATTCAGGACGCATTACGGCCCAACCGAACAACGTATCAAGACGGAAGATTTCCTGGTCAGACTGAGGGTCATACATACGAATGATACGAATTGATAGATTCTTGCCTCGTTTGATGCTGACCTCAGGCGCAGACACCTTAGGCAAATCAGCACTAACCAGTGCAATCGCCTTATTGTGCATAGCCCAGTTACGGGAATACGTAGCGCTAGCAGTCGAACCACTAACTACCGTAGCGGCCTTACCAGAAACTGCACCAGCCGTGCTCATATTCTGATAGTTACCAGAAGTAATGATTTCCGGAGCCACAGTCAAGTCACCAGCACCGGCACCACTGAGCGTTACAGCAGTAGTTACCAAGAACTGCTGCAGATTGCCCGTAGGAGTGCGAGTGACGAGGTTATACTGATAGCAATCAGCCACATCAAAAATCATACCTACAGCAACAACTCCATTAGCCGTTCCACCAGTTACCGAAATAGTCGTACCAGAAGTCTTCGTAGCACTCAGGGTTCCCAAGGCAACACCCGTTCCATTGGTGAACTTGGGAATGTTCTGAGTCATACGGAAGTCGAAACCGAGAGCGCGACCCATTTCAGCGGAATCGTACTGAGCAGCGAGCTTCCCTTGAGCATTGAACAAACCCTTAAGTGCATCAACCGTGCTTATTTCTGCATTTTCATTCAGGAGAGCGATAAGCCCACCATCCTTAGGTACAGAATAGCTATTCAACTTGGCCTTAGCCTGCATCCAGGTAAGAGCCGAGTTGGGGTCGGTACCAGGAGTTCCAACGTGGTTATATACTGCATTCAAAGCAGCTGCATGGCCGAGCAAATCAACCTGAGAGGCCAACTCAGCTGTAGCCGGAGCTATATACCGCGAAGAGTATTCATCCAGGGTCAGAGCCATATCGGAGCTATTGAACGGCCAGGAGACTTGCTTCTGGGTAGCAACAGTAATCGACTTGTTCTTTTCCTGAATGTTATTCACTTGAAGTGCACGACTGGTAGCAGCTGCCATACGAACAGGTTCACGAACGCGGAGAGTGTCCCCAATCTTCGCGCCGGTCTTCTGAAAGTAATCTTCATACTGACGGTCTGCAACTTTTCCCATTTCAAGAGCGTTCTCGAACTTATCGAGAGCCTCACTGGTAAGCATGTCAATGTTAAGTAGAGTCTGAGACATTTTTCCTTCTTCTACCGTCCTCCACCTTTAGCACGCCAGGCTCTAAACTCATCGAAGGTCATCTTCGAAGGGTCTTTCTTACTAGGTGCGGCACCTTCAGCTTTCACTGAGCTACCTGCAGGTGGATTAGGTTCATTTTGCTTGGTCTTAGTTGCCGGAACTACTTTTCGTCCGGATTGAACTTTAGATTCAAGCCTACCGATTTCCAGAATTTGTTCCTCAGGAGAAAGTTCATAGAGGTCCATAGCCTCGTCCTGGTTAGTTGCCAAGTAATAGGCAATATTCGCACCAAGAGGGCTACGTAGAATAGCTTTCTGAGTCATAGGATGCATAGGCACTTTAGCAGCACTAACCACTTCCGTGTAGTCAGGGTGTTCTACTTTCACTGCATCTATTTTGGCATCCCAAGTCTCAATAAGAGCGTTGCTTAATTCCGAATCGGCCCTGGCATGTTCCCTTTGCGATTGCTCAAGCATCGTTTTGGGACCACGAATCTTTTCACGGTAATCATTTACCGCGTCTTGGTATTCTTCGGTTGTTGCGAACTCCGAACGAATTGGGGGGGCTTCTCCAGTAATCTCGCGAAGAGTCTCAGACCAGGAATTGACTTGAGCTTCCGCAGTACGAACCTTCGTAGTAAGGTCTTTAAACCTCCTATCGAGACGGCTTTGCTTTTTCTCTTGTTTTTCATGCTCTGCTTTCTCTTGCTCTTTTTCAGCTTCGGTTTTTTCGACCTTTTCTTGTTCTTCTCCTTCGATAGTTTCGACCTTGACCTCTGGTACTTGACCTTCAGCCGCAGGAATTTCGGTTTTGCTTGTTTCAACTACTTCATTAGCCATTAGATTGCTCCAACGTTATTTTCAGCCTCAGCGGGAGGTAGACCGTTACCCTGGGTCGTCGCGTTCTCTGGTTGGGTAGGGACCTGAGGTGCGTTTCCATTGCCGCCTTGGAGCTTTTCCAATATATCGGCTATAATGTCTAATTGCTTGTGAATCTGTACCATCTCTTCATCATCTTGTTGCATTTTATTGATGATGTACTGAATTTGAGTAGGATGGTCTATTTCATCTTCAGACTTTTCTTCTTTCTTAGTCTCTTTCTTTTCGTGAGCAGGACCCTCTTCCTTGCCTTCATTCTCTCCATCAACTTTATCTTGCTCAATTTTAGCGAAAACTTCAACTTCCTTAAGCTTTAGTTCATCCTTTTTAAGGTCAACTTCTTGCTGCTTAATATTCAGTTCACCATCTTTAATTTTCAACTTAAGCTCAGCATCTTGCAGTGCAGCTTTGATTTCTTCCAATTGTGCTTTAAGCTGGCTGATAATCTCTTCTGCATGGGCTTGAAGAGCATCCAGTTCTGGGTTGTCCTTTTCATTCTCTTCTTCTGCAGCAATAACCTTAGGAGGCAACATAGCCTTAAAGCGCTTAGCTATCTTATCTGCATCCTTAATGTCCAAGTTGCCAACAAAGACATCCATAATCAAAGAAGCCGCTTCTGGATTAGTCTGCAGTACGAAACTCAATTGCTCAATTGCAGTCTCACGACGAGTCTTATCTCCAGAAGATACGCTAATCTCAACGTCAAATTTACCCAGGGTTAAGTCGATTGGCTTAACTTTACCATCTTTAGCTTCGAAAGCGTCCATCTTGATAACACGTTGTTTGTTATCATCACCAATGATACGGATTACTTGGTCTTTGCGAAGGATGCGTGGATACATGTCAATACAGATTCGTGCTCCATGCTCAATTGCGTCAGAACAGTTGTCGAAGAAGTCGTAGGTAGCAGTGCTGGACTGTGCGGAACGAGCTTTAATACCTGCGCCGGAGGTTTCATTACTCCTATTCCCCATGAACGCATCAGACATAGCAGATTCATCCTGTATGTCTTTAGATGCAATCATCATGTATCGCTCTATCGTCGGGTCACCGGAAGAGGCGTCATTCTTTTGGGGAGGAGGAGCAAGGTTACCTCCGATAGTAATAGGGTTGTACTCTAACTTCGCATAGTTTTTGGTGTTGGCATTTTGCCATTGGTCTTCATACCCTTCAAACTGCCCTGCCGCACCAATATACGGAGCTCTCGGAGCAAGTCCAACCCTCTCAATGAGAAGAGAAGACATAACATTATACATGCGATTACTATCCATCGAATTTCGTGTAATACCACGGAAATCAATTTTTTCATTGATGTAACCCTCTCGACCAATCATTCTAACAAGAGGTATGTACTTGCTATTGGTATCCAGGGTTTGCAAGACTTTACCATCACAGAGCTCAGAGTACTTAATGGTGTTCTTATTAACGGAGCGACTTTTAACAATCATCCCCGGAGTGTTTTTGATGAAGTCGAGAGCTTCTTTGGTAATATCACTCTTACGAACTACTGAATTGTCTTTAAGCAAGAAGAGTTCATCTGGCTCTTGTTCTTGCCACCAAATTTCACCATGTTTTACTTCAGATTCATCACTGCCCCAAATCTCTTTATTGGGAATAATGATTTCTTTGCTTTCTTTGTACTCTTTGAGCAAGTCTTCGGCGGCTTTGGCACTTATACCTTCAGAGACAATACCATAAGTAGCATCGCTACCATTAGGTTGGTCGGCATCGGGGTCAAAAGACACACAAAGAGGATTCTTAATACGCTTTATTCGAACAGTTTGCTCAAAGGAGTCATCACTCTCATACTCGTTGACAACTTTGAAATAACCAACACCAGCTCGTACTGCACATTCATAAGCCCACATATAGGCCCGAACTGCATTTGATACGTATTCAGTGTTCCTTACCAATCCTGCAAGAATAATGGCTGCATCGGGGTCAGCTACATCATCAACAGGCTTTACTTTTGCTTCCAGCTTCTGTTGTTTTGCTTCGTTAACGATTCTATGAACAAGTGGGTCAATTTTATTAACAGTGAGACAAGGTCTTTCTTGACCAGGTTGAGTCCTGAGATTCTTAGAAATTTCATCCCATTGCTCCCCTAACGAGAAGTCATTGTCTTCCTTCCAGTTCTTTTTGACATTAGAAAATTTGTCCTCGCTCCGAGTATACTGAGCTTCGAACATTTCTACGATGTCCTTGTCGTCTCTTACCTTTGCCATTATACTCGTCCCATCCAACCGTTTCCGGTATGCTTACCGGCCATTTGTGCTGGGTACTCTTCCTTTTCTTTGCGACGACGAGAAATTGGGACATCTGAAACTTCATTCTCAGTCATGATACCATAACGCATAGCATCCATAAGATGGTCTTTGTCTTTAACTACTTTTCCTTTTTCATCTCTACGATAAATCCGGAACTCGTCCCACCATCCAATGCAGCTTTTGAAGATTTTCAGTTGTCCATTGGCCATCAACTGCCAGCATTTATAGATACCCGATTCAACAGCATTGTCTGCACAGACTAACTTGAGTCCTTCTTCTTGATAACTTTGAAGCAGCTGGTTACCATCTGCTTGTGACCTCCCTCGAGAAGCGGGGTCAATTGCTCCTTTGACCCATGCTCCCCTTGCTTTAATAGCAGAGGCATGAACAACAGGCTTTTCTTTACCCATTTTGTAAACTGAAGTGATGTATCGTTCATCAGTGTCAGGATTACGAGCAAACCAAACGACAGCAGTAGCATTCCAACCCACATCCATTCCATACCAGCGCTCCCAATGTTCAGGTATCTCAAAATCAGCTACTTCAATGTCTGCACTAGGAATAGGGTAAATAGCTCCTGACCCAAGCTGAGGAATACCTTTAGAGCGGGCATCTCTCTGATATTCCGGGATAGAAGCCATAAGCTCCTTCTTAACTTCCTCACTAAGGTGAGGAGCGTCATCCCAATCAAGTTGAATCAGGAACCGTGACATTTACTTGCTTTCCTCATGTTTCTTTTCGACAATCTCTACATCATCGATATGAAGACAAGACTTAAGATTTACATAGGCATCATTAGGAGTAATTATAGCGAGACGACCATTACAATAGTCATTACCTGCTACAGCGCTATGAAGCATTCCAACTTGAGGAAGTTGTCCTTCTGCAAACTGAATAATTTTATCTCCATTCTTTGCTTCACGACCATTCTTATAATGCATTACTTCAATTCCTTTCCAGGTTCCATGTAAGTGTAAATCAGTTCAGTCATTCCCATCAAGGGAGTAAAGGTCATAATTATCATACCATTGTTTGTCATGGTACGCAGCAAGCACTCAGTATATACATCCTGAGGGGGTTCTTCATCAAGGAGGATAATATCAGGCTTACCTCCTTGAAACGACTTTCGGCCCTGGTCGTAAGATTTCATCACACCCGTTGAATAGCTATCGAACCGTCCTTCTGTTTCATGCCTAACCGCAAAAGTATCCAGGGCTTCTCTAACCCCCGATTTATTCGTAGTCTTAAAGATTTTAGCCCCTGGGATAAACCCAGAACCGATGTCATTATACTCTCCAAACAGCTTCTTCTGCAAAATGTCACGGACAGTCGTACTCGTATCACCCGAGAGCCATACGTCAACCGGATGATTGAATTTACGACCTTCCCACCACTTAGGATAGTTACCCGTCAAATGACAAGTGACTTCGTAGCAAGCTCCGTCAGTCTTACCAACACGATTAGCTGCCATCATGCAGCGTTCTCTATGCTCTATCCCAGCCTTAAAGAACTGCATATGCTTCGGATACGCGTGCCTCGACAACTTTCCTTCTTCGGGGTAGTACTTCTCAATCATGTTGTACTTCCGCCTCTGAATCTCCATCTCCACTGTCTCCAGTGACGGAGCATTTTTTAAGAAGGTTGAAGAGTTGGACAAGTTCATCATCGGTTAGCGCCTTAAGCCGTTCGTCTGAGATGTGATAATTCCGGTTAACCGTTTCCAGGGTTTCAGAAGTCTTCTTCGCCGTGTAGGGAAGTAAAGCCTTTGCCGCATCTGCACGTACTGCATCAGGTAAACCTTCATTATTTACGATATCCTGCAGAAACTGTATTGGAGCTTTTTTGCTGGATTTCTTGATTGCATCGGCCATATTTTCCCTATATATAATATAACACGTAACGAGAACAAAGTACACCCATGATATTACTTTGGTTTAAAGTTGCTGATTCGTGTAGTTTGGACTTCGGAACAGTGGAATCTGTACTTTGACATTTATCCTTGGTTGAAGGTTGAGCACGATGAGAGCTGCGTCAGTTGCCCTTTGTACGGGCCATCCCCGCATATGACACCCCCTCCACCCTACATGCGCACCAAACCACTCATACCCCCCACTTTGTCATTATCTCTCGAATGGCAAACATATGACAAATGACATTCGTTGCAACGACCTTTGTTAGAACAACAGTATATACTAGAACCATTCATACTAAGACTGTTCTAAAGCATACCTCTGTTAGAACAGAGATTGTTATAACAATGGTTCTAGCATGAACTGTTCTAGTGCATACGGTTTAGGCTCGAGGTTAAATAATAGTACACTATATAGTATAGCTTAACTCTTCATACTAGTGCACAAATGAGCGGAACTTTTTGTTCCAAAAATATATTATTTTCTTTAACCTTTGGATTAGACTTTGAGTTATATTATATAAGAGAGAATAATTCAGTTCTCACTTATAAAGAGAGTTAATCAAATGGCCAAAGCAATTATCCAATATGAAGTCATATCTCTTCCTACCAACAAAGACAGACTGTCACCTCAACTGCTGGCATTGGTGAATACCATTGACTTCTTGAAGTCTGATGTAGATGGCAAATCAGTGATTGACAGAGATGAAGTTTATAAGTCTTGGTTGGCGGACATTGACATGGAATCCAATGACAAAGTCTTTGCCAGCTATATTCATCAGCTGATTCAGTTTGCTTTCCTTGACAGATTGAATGTCAAAGAGAAAAAAGAACCAACAATTGATGAACTGAAGAAAATGATTGCTAAGCAAATGGCACTGCTTGCTAAAGCTGAAAAGCTTGCTGAAGTGATGGATGATGAAACTGCCAAAGGCAATGCAAAGATTATCAACAAGCTTGACATTGCTGAAGCTGAAGAACAGTTGGCTGACTAATAACAACTGACATCTGTGACATAGCTGCTGGCTGAAAGGCCAGTGGCTTTTTCTATTGTGTAGAATTAACTTTACAGTCTATCTCGAGGCTATTGAGCTGATGATAAATGATATCTAGTAGGTGTCTTTTGTCCTTTGCTTATGGTAATCGGAGGATAGAATTTGTGGGCTTTGTCCAGGGTTTTTACTCAAGAAAATAATATTGGTCGGATATTGGGGATAGGTAAATCTGAATGACGAATTTGGAGAAAAAACTTAGGTTATTGCACATATTGCACTTTTCAAAGTAAGTAATAACAACAACCTTTTTTGTTCTTCTTAAAATAAGGCACTATTGGATAAACAACCGACGTTAAAAATTATCTCCAATCTAACAGAAAACTGTTACCACCAGATATTGCTCCTCAAATCTTCGTAAGTTGTTATATTGCAAGCACTTGTACAAATAATATTGGTTATTGCTTAAATATAAAATAACTTTTACAAATTTTGTTTTTCTTTTAAATATATATTCTAGGCACAATAACCTGTCTCCAACAGACAAATCTACACCACCAGCTATACACTGTCTCAAAATGAAGCGGAACGTTTTGTTCCAAAAATCTCAATATAATACTGTGTTATATAAATACAAAACACAGTATATTATAACATAAGCACAGAACATAGTACAAAGGACAAAGTATGAAAATCAGTGAATTGAAGGCATTGATAAACGATATGGAGGATGAAGCATTAATCTATGTCCTCCTTATGAACAAGGAAGGAGAATATTTTTCATCTGAAATAACTCAAGCAGACATAGTAGAGAATGGGAGCAATGAAACTCCACCAATATACCACGATGCTCTCTTGCTCTATCACAATGAGGATGATAACTAATGAACACTTCCAAAGGTTACATGACAAGAGAAATCTTAGAAACCCTGGTAGTACAAAACTTCAAGGATGCGTGGGAGGAGTGCCTGACTGAACTTATCCGTGAATGTATGGAGACTGGAGACTTTGGTTCTGAATGCACCGAGGAATGGTTTCGAGCTCAGGATTGGACGGATGCTAAAGCAGAATTTCTTCAGAACTATATAATGGACCTTGGGACTTTGATAACACAACAATCAGGGTTATTCAATGCCTAAACCAATACCTAAACTCCCAACGACTCTCGAGTCCTGGATAGAACTCCAGAACTCTCTCACGAAGCTCTTAGAAACCCTGGACCTTGATGAACATGAAAGCGATAAAATAGCCAGATTCTTCAAAGCACTGCTCAAAGAGAAACTTAAACAAAAAGCAAAGGACAAACGATAATGAAACTCGTAGAACTAGTGTCTAAACTAGTAGCTTTGCAAGTAAAGCATGGAAATATTGAAGTTCTTATTCAAGGTGATACTATTGGTTGGACTGAAAAAGTAGAATTGACAATAGATATCGACTGTGACCAAACAGTTTTATTGCTCGAAGACAGCGAAACTACCTAAAACTGAATATTCCAGACTTCCATTATCTGGGCAATATCCATGACTTTACCAATACCAAAACTCGAGGAGGTTGTATGCGATAGTTACTTTTAGAAACTATAAGCGGAACTTTAAGTTCCAGTTTTGTAGTAAAATTCATGTTTTTTCTTTATTTTTTAACTGAAATTTGTGTTATATTATATACATCAAGGAAAACAGAAAACTCCTTGAGTAAAACCAAGAAAAAAGGATAAATATCATGGCCAAGGCTAAATCGAATCCCAGTGAAGTTGTTGAATCCACTCCCGTTGCTGAAGCTGTTAACACCGCTGAAGGTGTGACTGGTGCTGCTACGGAAAAGAAGCCCAAGGCTTCCTCTGCCTATGAGGTTGTCTCGCTTCCTACGAATCGTGACCGTCTGTCTCCTCAGCTGCGTGCCCTTGTGGATGCGGTTGATGAAACCAAGCAGGAAATTGGTGGCAAACAGATTGTAGCACGTGCTACTTTGCTGGCTGCCTGGTCTGCGAAGATTGGTTCCGAATCTGGAGACAAGGTGTTCGCTTCGTATATGCATCAGTTGCTGAGCTTCGCTTTCCTTGACCGGATTGGAAGCAATGCTGCTCCTAAGAAAGTCATCTCGCCGATGGAACGTAAGCAGAAGCTCATGGATATGCTTGCCAAGTTGCCTGAAGCAGACCGCAAGGAATTGCTGGCTTCGATGGGACAGTAAAAACCGCTCATCCCTCGTGGATGCCAGGTTCCCTACTCTGAAGTTTATCCCTTTAGAGTAGGGTTTTCTATTTTAAGTCGAAAACCAAAAATGGTTAGCATAGAGATAGTCTACTATGCCTGATGAGACAGACAACAAAGGATAGATAATGACTCCTAATGAAGCCTTAGACAAAGCAAAAAGAAACGAAGAAATCATCCAATGGCAAAGCTTCCTTAAGAAACATTCAGCTTGTATTGAAGGGTATAAAGAAGCTCATAAAAAGACTCCTCAAGAATGGTATGATACTACTGAGAAGTCTGATTGGATGATTTGGGTTCTTAGAAAATGTCCTCAATATGAAAACAATAAAAACTTATGGGTACGAATCGCTATTAATTGTGCTAAAGAAGTCATTCATCTTTCAAAAGACCCTCAAAATCGGCCACAGAAAGCAATAGAAGCGGCTGAAGCTTATCTTCTCAATCCATGTAAAGAGACTCAAACCCTGGCTAGACATGCTGCTGCTGATGCTGCTGCTACTTATGCTGCTGCTGCTTATGCTACTTATGCTGCTTATGCTGCTGCTGATGCTGCTGCTACTTATGCTGCTGCTGCTTATGCTACTTATGCTGCTTATGCTGCTGCTGCTGCTGATGCTGCTGCTGCTGATGCTGCTCGTAAGCAAATGAATGCTAAACTTTGCGAAGTTATTCGTAAAGAGATTCCTACGATTAATATTTTCTAAAAATAGAAAACATAGCAACATTTCCCTTTTCAAAAGTCATATGTTTACTTTCTTTGAACTTTATGTTATATTATATAAGTACGTTCCAGAAAGGATAATATGGAAAACAGTACACCTCAATTTCATTCTGCAGACTATCGAGACTTTAATCGAAAATTAGGTATTGCAGAAATCCTGACTATGAAAAAGGCTCTTAAAATTCGTGCCATGTGTGCTGCAAAGTACTGGGCAGAACTCGGGAGAATCTAATGTATTGGTTTGATTGTTACAACTGGTTCCATAACTGTGAGGATATGTGCTAATGAACAACTCTAATTCTACTCGTGAAATTGAAGGCTTGCTTTACGAAGCAGAGAACATTGTAAAGAAAATCAAAGAACCACAAGACGATTATGCTAAGCTTATGGCAGATGCTAATCGTCATCGCGAGCACGGTCTATACAACCTCGAGAAGATAGTTGGAAAGATTACTATTGGTCCCTTGTGCACTCCAGAAACCCTGACCAGTTTGAACAAAGCCAATCTCACTCCTCACACCATCCTTCAAATGGAGACTTGGTAATGCAACTTTCTAAAGAACAGAAAGAGCTCGTTCTTAAAAGAGACGAGCTAATTGCCAAACGATATAGCAAGACTGTGACTTTAGGTGAAATTAAAATCCTAAATCATGAACTTTTATTCATTAACAAACAATTGGGAATATGAAAGAGTACAAACGAATCCTATCCAATGTTCTGATTAATGGTGAAGAGAAGATAGGTCGCAATGGAAAGACCTACTCTATCACAGGAGAACAGTTCCGTCATGATATGAGGAAAGGCTTTCCTATCCTTACTATCCGTCAGATGAGCCTCAAGCACTCTATTACGGAGCTTCGGTTCTTTCTCCAGGGTTTGCAAGATGTGCGCTGGCTGCAAGAACGAGGTTGTAAGTTTTGGGATAAATGGAGAAGTAAGTTTCCTGACTATAATTTAGAAGATGACAAAGGAGTTTATGACCTTGGACCAATCTATGGTTCACAATGGCGGAACTTCAATGGTCGAATGATTGAAGGAGAGTGGTCAAGGAAGGGTCCAGACCAGCTCAAGGAAGTCATAGAAACCCTGAAGACTAATCCCTTGTCTCGTCGTATGTTGGTCTCTGCCTGGAATCCGATTGACATTGAAGACATGGCCCTTCCTCCTTGTCATGATTCTTTCCAGTTCATAAGTAATGGGAAAGACCTTGACTTGATTTGGAGACAGAGAAGCTGTGATACTGTCATTGGATTACCTTATGACATCCTTCTGTATGCTCTTCTGCTTCAATGGGTAGCTATTGAAGTGAATATGAATCCTAGGTTCCTTGTAGGACAACTGGGAGATGTTCATATTTATGAAGAGCACATGAGCGGAATTGAAGAATTGCTTTCACGAGAACCAAAGATTCTTCCTGAGCTAATTTGGGAAAAGCATAGTCTTGATAATATACTTGAATGGGTTAAATCAGATGAACTTACCCAGAAATACAGATTGTCAAACTATCTTCACCATCCAAAAATGAAATTTGAAGTAAAAGCATGAGCAACCAACCTTTTGATATAGAAATAGATTCACAAGTCTATAAGAATCTGTTGCAATTTGTCTATCAAAAGTGCCCATTCTATCCTCATGCTGTCTTTAAGTTCTTAGTGACCTATAAAAAAGAAATCATTAAGCTCCTAACAGATGGGAACTTAGACACAGTATATCAAAAAAGAGACCTCAAATGAAACTGTCAGTCTTCATTATGGCTGTGCTGGAAGTGAATGGAAAACAGTCTGTGTCTATTAGCATAGGCTATGTGAAAGATGAAAATTACAAATATCTTGGGTCTATTAACTGTGACTTTGCTGAAGTAGGGTTTATAGACTCTATCCTTAAAAAAGTACCAAAGGAATTCCTTGATTATCGCCGTGAAAAATGGCAGAATTACTTGAACAAAATCCTTGAGGAGCTTGCTTCCTTATGAAGAAAATCAAGTACGTAGTCTATTCGATTAGAGACTACAGAAGCGGACCAGAAGACAAAGTAACTACTAATGTACGGGTAGATATGCAGCTTTGGGATGGCCCTTGCTATGCAGACATGGACTCGAGTGTCTATGAGATGGATGACTTCATGGACATCCATGAGATATACAAGAAGGCTATCTCTGAAACCTTTGAGTACGACTATTCGGTCTACTTCAAGTATATTGCAAGGATTAAATCCGAACTCATGAGCATGGCATGACAGAACCATTCAACATGGAAGTACCCTGGGAAGAGCTGGTCAACCGAGGGTTAAACCAAAAAGCACAGAACCTAAAGCCACAGATAGACAAACTGTTGGTGCAAGTAGTAACAGATGAAGTAAAGAAAAGATTTCCCAAGTATAAACAGCACAGTGCATGGCATTATACTTTCATTAAGTGGGAAAGTACGACCGAGAAATATCGGTTGACTATTGCACCAGGGTTGCCTACACCAAAGGGATAGTATGTACACACTAAAGAACTTCCAAATACAAGAGCTAGTTGATAGAAAGACATATGAGAAGTTCGGCAAACAAGCTCAGATGTTCTTTCGAGAAGAAGCTTTGATGGCTCTTGATGACTTAAGGCATGAGCTCAACAGACCTTTGATTGTGAATAATTGGTATGATGGAGGAGAATATGAGTGGAGTGGCCTTCGGACTATTGACTGCTTTATTGGGTCTAAGTGGTCTGGTCACCGTCTCGGTTGTGCTTTTGATGTGAAGTGCCCTACTATGGCTGCATCACAAGTACAAAAGTTCATTAGAGAAAGGCATGCTCAAGGGAAGCTTCAAAGGATTCGACGCATGGAACAAGGAACACCTACCTGGACCCATATAGATACACTGCAAACTCATTTTACTTATCTCTATGAGTTCAAGCCATGAGAAAGGCAGGTAAGTGTCCTCATTGTGGAGAGCAACTGTACGACTCTATTCAAAGGAAAAGAGGTCGCCCTATCACTGCTATGTACACTCTGAATGGAGTTACAAAGCATAAAGAAGACTGGGCAGATGATTGGAACATTTCAATTCAGCTCTTCGATTACTACAAGAACAAAAAGAAGTGGACTATTGAAGAGATTTTCATTAAGTTAAATAGAGGTAAAAAGAAATGATTAAGGTAACTTCTGGATTTGAATGGCGATACGTGGTCAATAGGCCTATTGTTCCTGGGTCTAGTAAAATTCTCAAACTCAAAAAAAGCTGTGATAATTGCTTTGAGTATAAAGAGTTATGCAATATGTCTAATGGACTTCAAGTCTGCAAAGAATGTTCTGTCGATATTGAAGCACTTACCAATCGTCCCAATTCCTTTAACGAAAGAAACTAAAATGAGCTCCATACACCATGTAGCTGAACTTCATGATAAGATGGGCCATGGAAAAGCTCGTCTCAAAACTCCAGGATTCTTGCCTGAGAAGTTTATGCAAATGCGTCTAAACTTTATGCTGGAAGAGCTTCTTGAAACTGCTAAAGCTTGTGGGTATAAGCTTTATCCTATTAATTCTGAAGACTATAAGTTTGAGGATGCTTCGGAGTTGTATGAAGAGAATCTAGAAGATGCACTAGATGGTCTCATTGACCTTCAGTATGTTCTTCTTGGTACAGCAGACCTTATGGGATTCACAAACCCTGGACCAGGTAAATTTGCCTCTAGCTCTATCTGGCAAGAAGCTTGGCACAGGGTTCATAAGGCGAATATGCTCAAAGAACCTGTAGTCAATGCCAAAGAATCTTCTCGAGGGTTCAACATAGACCTCAAAAAGCCAAAAGGATGGCTTAAACCACAGTTCAAGGACTTGCTTGTATGAGTGAACCAAATCTCGAAGAACCAGATGACGAGATTGAAGAGCATGAGGAAGAAGATAGAAGTTTAGACGGAACAGAAGATTGGCCAGAGATTGGACCTCTTTATACACCTGAAACTAAGGAACGTGACTAATGGGTAACATAGACGAAACTCTCGCGGGACGTTTGAAGACTTACGGAGCATTTAGTGACCATGCGGATATTGCTCAGATGCTTAAGAAAAGTATGTGGTCTACTCCTAACTGGGATAAGCTTGACACAGATATGAAAGAAGCTCTTGAGATGGTGCAACATAAGATTGCGCGTATCCTCAATGGAGACCCAACTTATCTCGATAACTGGCATGACATTATCGGGTATACTCGTCTTGTGGAGAAGCGTCTTGAGGAAGAGCAATCAGACAAAGCTAAGAAGCTCTTTCAAGAGGCTGAGCAACAAGTAATGAAATTTGAAGAGCTCATTGTTAATAAAGGCTTGCCAACAGAGGTAAGACTGTGAGACCTACAAAAGATGAAACTTGGCTTGCTGTTGCGAGTGTAATAGCTGAAAGGGGAACTTGTGCAAGGCGTAGAGTTGGCTGTGTGTTGGTTAATTCGCTTGGGCATGTCCTTAGCACTGGCTATAACGGTGTTGCTAACTCTCTGCCTCATTGCACCGATAATCCTTGTCCTGGAGCTTCCCATGCTTCTGGTTCAGGTACTTCACTCTACTTATGTGAAGCTATACATGCCGAACAGAATGCATTGCTACAATGCCAAAATGTACAGGAAATCGACACATGTTACGTCACATGCAGTCCCTGTGTCCAATGTACAAAGCTCTTGCTCCAAACTTCGTGCAAACGAGTGGTCTTTCTAGAAGAGTCTTCTCATAATAAAGAAGCAAGGAAGCTTTGGTTTGCTAGGCATCCTCCTTCTATGGACCATAAAGGAGATTGGCATAGCTCTTGGATAGAGCTCCATATTGATACACCATATATAGAAACAGGTTTAGACGAATGAGTGAATGGAAAGTTCCAACTGAATTCCCAGACCTTAAGTCCTATGATATCATAGGCATTGACGTAGAAACAAAGGACCCGAACCTTACAAGCAAGGGTCCAGGGGGTGTACGTGGAGACGGTTATCTGCTTGGAGTTGCTATTGCTACCTCTGATTTTAACTGTTACTATCCTATGCGTCATGAAACTGGAGACAACGTTGATATCCAGAAGTTTGTTGCTTATCTTAAAGATAATCTTAATACTTCTGCTCCTAAAGTTGGCGCTAATATTATCTATGACCTCGAATGGCTTAGAGCTGAAGGAGTCTTCGTTAAAGGCCCTAAATATGATATTCAAATAGCAGAGTGGCTGCTTGACGAAGAAAAAAAGGAATACAACCTTAATTCTTTGTGCTTGAAATATCTGAAGAAAACCAAGTATGAAGTAAAGCTGGAACTTGCAGCTGAACGTATGGGCATTGCCAAGTCAAAGATTAAGGAGAACCTTTGGAGGTTTCATCCTAGTGATGTGGCGGAGTATGGTGCAGCTGATGCTAAGGATGCTCTAGATATCTTCAAGCTCCAGCAACCTCTCCTAACCCTGGATGAACTTGATAATCTCTTTTACAAGATTGAAACTCCTATTGTGGATGTATTGCTTGATATGCGTTTTAAAGGTGTCCCAGTTGACATCGATAAAGCTCAACAAGTACGTGACTCTCTTCTTAAAAAACAAGCTCAAGAGACTATCAATCTTATTCATGTTGTAGGAAGAGAAGTAGATGTTTGGTCTGGGCAAGACATAGCAGCAGCAGCTACTCAGCTTGGTCTCAAGTATCCTTCTACAGCCAAAGGTAATCCTTCTTTCGAGTCTGCTTGGCTTGAAGAGCAGAAAGACTCTGAGTTCTATTCTCGTATCTCTCGTATACGTAAACTTGACCGTAGTGGTGCAGTATTCGTTGAATCCAAAATCATGGGAATGGCAAAAAATGGAAGAGTTTATCCAACCTTCAGACAATCAAAGACAGATGACGGTGGTACTAAATCAGGCCGCTTTGCATCGGCTAATCCAAATGCACAACAGGTCCCAGCGAGAGATGAAGAATTGGCTCCACTTATTCGAAGTCTGTTTGTCTCAGAGGAAAACTGTTTTTGGGGTAAATTTGACTATAAACAGCAAGAGCCCCGTGTCACTGTCCATTACGCAAATATCTCCAATCTCATAGGAGCAAAGGACGCAGTAAAGCTGTACAATGATGCACCAGAAACAGACTATCATCAGATGGTAGCAGATATGGCAGAGATTGATAGAGGGACTGCTAAAACAATGAACTTAGGTCTTGCTTATGGTATGGGCATGGGAAAGATGGCAGACCAGCTTGGTGTAAGTATGGCTGAAGCCAAGAAGATTTACACTCAATACCATGCCAATGTGCCCTTCGTAAAAGCATTAACCGATAAAGCTAGCAATCTTGCTGAGACTCGTGGCTACATCAAAACCCTGGCTGGACGACGAAAGAGGTTTAATCTGTGGGGCCCAAAGAAATGGGCACCCGGAATTGTACCTAAGAAAAAAGATGAAGCCATGATTGAGTTTGATTACCCTATTGTACGATACTTCTGTTACCGTGCTATGAATAGTCTTATCCAGGGTTCTTGTGCTGATATGCTGAAGCTGGCCATGATTGATGTGCATGAAGCTGGGTATGTGCCTTCCTTGACTGTGCATGATGAGCTGGATTTCGTTGACTTAACCGAAGAGAAGCAATTCAAGGAGATTAATGACATCATGGTTAATTGCTTGAATAAGCATGGCATTCCTATTACAGTTCCTTTGTTGGTTGATGTATTCAAAGGTCCCTCATGGGGCGAAGCTAAGAAGGTGAAAGTATGAAAGATAACTATAAAAATAGTCATGCTACTTATGATGGTAGATGCCTCGCTTGTGGCGAACCCTTAGTTTATTCTATAGAGAATGATAGCTATGAGTTTTGTAATTGTATTGAAAAGAAACTCAAAGTAGTAGCAAAGGACCAAGTATCTATAGCAGATACATTTGAGAATGAGCTTGAAGACTTGATTAACAAGTACTCTAATCAAGGAGTAACTGTAGGTACTATAGCTGGAGCTCTTCAAAATAGGATATGGAATATGTACTTGAATATTCATATGCCTTCAATAATTGAAGTAATAAAGAGGCACCTCAAATGAAAAACTTTGTATTCGCTGCCAATGAGCCAGTGTTTAAGAAGTTCTTGTATTACTTTCAGCTTGACCCTAAAGACTATACCTTTGTCTCTTATAGAGACACCTTTAGAGGGT
>Ga0068861_100000372_pt1 | contig 25772 bp, 16 predicted proteins | sample KBSSwiS42_FD_66593 | JGI IMG/M metagenome (GOLD analysis project Ga0068861, IMG submission 66593) | Switchgrass rhizosphere microbial communities from Kellogg Biological Station, Michigan, USA - KBS Switchgrass S4-2 | ecosystem: Host-associated > Plants > Roots > Rhizosphere > Soil ...
GGGCGACTGGAAGGCGGCGGTTGAGGAGTGTCAGACGATCGAGGGAAGTGAAGAGGCGGGAGAGCGCGATCGCTTGTGGGCGAAACTGCAACGCGCAGAGACGTTGTGGCAGGCGGGGCAATTTGCGGATGCGGACAGGACGTATGCGGAAGTGGAAGCGTTGCTGACTGATTCTATGGTCGAGGAGTGGCTGCGATTTGCGGTCGGACGCGCGCGCCAGCACGGGCAACGTGGGGACATGGCGGGGGTGAAGAAGTATTTGGAGATGGCGCGAAACAAGGCTGGGAAAGATCTATGCGACAGAAATTCCATGTACCTGAATACCCTCGCGGGGTGGTTGATAGAAAAGTCTGAACTCGATGCTGCTCGTCCGGTGCTACAAAGAGCAACCAAAGCAGCGACCAACGATGGGAATTGGACAGCATACGTAATGATTGCCACTCGCGAGGCATCGCTCACTTATGACTCTGGGGACATGAAGACTGCAGCCAAAATCGGCAGAGAAGGCGTCGCAACAGCAGAGGCTTTGCTTAGTGATCGAATTCTAAGCTTCACGAATTCTTTTTTGGCTTACCCGGAAACTCATTTAGGTGACATAGGTTCCGCATGGAGAAGATCAACCCGTGTTCTTGATTTAGCTCAAAAGCTGAAAGATAAAAACATTGAAGTGCTGGCGTTCAGACTAAGAGCTTTCATTGCTTCGGGGGTGGGATGGAGGGGACTAACTGAAGATTCAGCTACTAAGGTGGATGAAATCGCTAAATCTATCGGAGAGGATGAGGCGATCTCATTTGCTGCGCTCTGTCGAGGTCTATTCTACTTTGGAGCTGAGGAGTGGAAGGAAGCGGAAGAGTGTCTGTTAAAGGCGAGTGCGGGGTTCCAAAAGGCAGGCCAACCTACAAGTGAACTGAAGGCTAAAATCTACTTAAGCCTTCTCGATCATTTGCGCGGCGAAACTGATCTGGCTTCGCGAGAAATCAAGGATATTCTTAAGCAGTTGAATGAACACAAAGTGATCTTGCTTCAGCCCATCGCAGACTTAGCTTTGGCCATGACTTCTTCATCAGAAGGTATTGCGCCCGCGGAGCTGGCGAGGATCCTTTCTGATTTCGCTTTTCGGGGCAGATACTTGGAACTAATCGAATGGGGGAGCCTGGGATTAAAGGAAAAGGCGGCCCAAAAGCAAATCCGAGGCCACATGCTAAACGCCGTCCAGAGAATCGCTGATTCTCTAGACGACGTTCAACTGAGGAGAGAGTTTTTAAGTTTCCCTCGGACTAAGAAGGCTTTACTCGCCATCCAGCGGTAGCCTCTTACCACCACTTGTTGGTGTCGCTATCGCCCCCGCCAGTAGGCGGATTCGTGGTTTGGGTTTGCAGCGAAGGTTGATCCGGCACTCCTGTCGGAGCCATGCTGCTGCAACCCCAAAGCATCGTCGTGAGAGTGATGACTCCCAGAGCGATCCCGAGGCGGCGGATCATGTTCGTTTTCATGGCTGTTGCCCTCCAGTCCCCCTTGGCTCCCCGCTTCACCAGACGCAGGGCTCTCAAACTCGACCTTCTGTTAGGGCAAGACCGATGCCATGTTTTCGTCTCGAATCGGTCGCTACATGAACTCTTTGTTTTGCAGGGACTTGAGGGCGTGCCTCCCTATTGAGGGCGCTGCGAGGCTTGAAATAACGCGCAGGGAGTTGGGGGGAATTCCACGGCTGGAACCGTCACCCGGGTCGATCGGTGAAAAGAGGCGGGCTAAGACATTGCTACACTTGCGTGTTATACCTTCTGGCTGGCCTCGGCCACGCCAACGGAAATTCGCCCATTAAATGAAGCGCTTTCGGCTCCTTATCCCTCTATTTATTGCGCTCGACGCGGCCACCCTGGCCGCCGAGCCACGAATTCCCGCCAGCAAACCACCCGCCTCTCCGCCTGCGCTTCCCATCCTTCTTCCCCGAATGGAGCACCGCGGGCTGAGCCCGGATGAACTGCAGTTCCTTTTGAGCGGCCCCCTCGATCGGGCGATCGACAAAGCCCGGCTCTTACCCGACCAACCCGTAAGCGAAGCCTGTGTGGAAGTCAGGGACCTTGACCGGCCGGCGATTCCGGATTCCATCGACGTGCTTCATTACGACATTCGCATCGACCAAGTCGATGAAGGCACCAAAACGTTCACCGCCGTCACCACGGTTCGGGTGAAGGCGCTTCGAAATCTGGATTGGTTCGATCTCGATCTGGCCTCCTGCACCGTCGACAGTGTCGAAGTTGCCGCCCTACCCCGCACCAATTTCGTCAGTGTCGGTTTCATCCAGACGAGCCCCGTTCCCGATCCAAGTCCTCAAATCCTGACGATCAATCTGCCGCAAACGCTGATCACGGGAGACAGCCTGGAAGCCCGCGTGCACTACCGCGGCACGAGTGGATGCATCAGCGTGGACGGTATTCCTTCTGGGGTTGTGTTCAGCGCGGTGGGCGTCCACACGTTTTCCGAGCCGTCCTATGCGCGTCATTGGTACCCGTCGCATGACGTGCCATGGGATAAGGCCACGGTTGCGATATCCGTGTTTCCTGATTCCGGTCGGGTTCCATCCGCCTCGGGAATGCCCGCCGGTCAGATCCAAATCGACGGCCGAAATTACGCGCACTGGGAGACATCCTTTCCCGTGTCGACGTACCTCAATGCGTTTTATCTTGGCGATTACGTGGAAATCGACACCACGGCGCTCGGGGGAACTCCGGTTCAATACTTCACCTACCCGAATCTCGTAACCTATACGCGCGTCGATTTCGAAAACGTGCCCGACATGATGCGCTTCTATTCCACCTTTTATCCGTATCCCTACCCGCGATACGGGATGAGTCTGGGTTACTTCGGGGGTGGGATGGAGCACGTCATGAATACGCTCGTGGGTTACTTCTTCATTCGTGGCGATCGCTCGTTCGAATCACTGTGGGCTCACGAGCTGGCCCACCAGTGGTGGGGTGACCTGGTCACGGTCGGGCGCTGGCGAGACATCTGGCTCAATGAAGGGTTCGCCACGTTCTTCGATCTGCTCTACACCGAACATCGTTACGGCCAGGCGGCTATGAAGTCGCGCATTGCGTTCACGGACAGCGTCTATCAGGCCCGTTTGGAGCTGCTCGATCATCCCATCCTGGATCCGCCCTTGAACGATATCTTTTCCTTCACCGTGTACAACAAGGGGGCGCGTGTGCTCGACATGTTGCGTGGGGTGTCGCGCTTTCGTCTCATGACGGGGCCGCCGGCGCCGCCCGAGGCGCATCAGTCGGCCGCCGACGCTGGTGATGCGCGATTCTTTTCCATTTTCCCGGAGTACGCGTCCCGGCATCTCTACGGGAACGTGACCACGGAGGACTTCCAGCAGGTGGCGGAGGAAAAATTAGGGGAAAACCTCGATTGGTTTTTCAAACCGTGGCTCGAGGGTAAAGCGTATCCAACCTGGTTGGTGGATTGGCAGGACACCTTGTCATCTAGCGGAACTTCAGTGAGGGTGCATATTCAAGAAGCCCCAACGGATTCAACTCGGTACACCGTGTTGCTTCCAGTTCGTTATCGCTCGGGAACCGCAACACTGGATGAGGTTCGTACAGTTGGTCCTGATTCCTCAACCTGGGTAGTCTCACTGCCACCCGGGCAATGGACCGTGGAGTTGGATCCAGAGAACTGGGTACTCGACAAGAGCGAGGTCCAGTCTCTTCCTACTGTGCAGAGAATCGACATCATGCCAAATCCTTCCTCGTCCGGATTCATCTTCACAGCCAGAGTCGCAGGTACTGTGGCGGTGCCAGGATTTTTTGAAGTTCATGATCTTCAAGGGCGTTTGGTGCGCCACCTCGACTTTGGATCGTTGGCCCCGGGAACGATTACTTTCACGTGGGATGGCCGCGCAGCAGATGGCTCTCATGCGGCCGCGGGGGTTTATTTTGCCCGTTTCACCGCCGGCCAAACTCATACGACCGCCCGCCTCGTTCTCTTGCGGTGAGCGCATGCTGATCGCACAACTTTCCGAGGTTTCCAAATCCTTCGGATCGCATGACGTGCTCGACAAGGTGTCGTGGCAGATTCCCGAAGGCGCACGAGTCGCGCTCGTCGGCCGGAATGGCTCGGGCAAGACGACCATCTTTCGCATGCTCGCGGGTGAAATGGAACCCGATCGCGGAACGGTGTGGCGGCGACGCGGTGCGGTTGTGGCCGCCATGGAGCAGGAAGTGCGAATCGAGGATCGCCGCACCTTGCGGGAAGAAGCAGCGCGAGGCTTGGAGCACCTCGAGGAGCTTCACCGCGAGTACGAAGCAGTTACCACCCGGCTCGGCACGCTCACCGAAGACGATCCCGAGGGAAAGGACCTTCTGGATCATTACGGGCATCTGCAGGATCGGCTCGAGCGCGAAGGCGGATACACGTTCGAAGCCAAAGTACGTTCGGTGCTGGAAGGGCTGCATTTCTCGGATCGCGACCTGGATCGCCCGCTGGCCGAATTCAGCGGCGGCCAAAAAAGCCGCGCGATTCTGGCCCGCGTGTTGTTGCGCGACCCCGACCTGTTGCTGTTGGATGAGCCCACCAACCATCTCGATCTAGCCGCGATCGAATGGTTGGAGAATTTTCTTCTCGAGTATCGGGGCGCCTTCATTCTGATCAGTCACGACCGCATGTTCGTAAATCGGCTGGCGCGTGAGGTAATGGAAATACGGAATCGCCACCTCCATGCGTTTCGAGGCAATTACGACGATTTCCTGAAAGAGCGCGAGCGGCGGCTGGAAGATCAAGCTCGCAAGTACGAGATGCAGCAAGAAGAGATCGAGCGGCAGAAGGATTTCATTCGCCGCAACATTGCCGGACAGAAATCGCGCCAGGCGCTCTCGCGGCGCAAGATGCTGGAAAAGATGGAAATCTTGGACGCCCCGGAATGGCCCGCGTCTAGCATTCACATGCAACTTCCCGAACCGGCTCGGAGCGCGCGCATCGTCCTCGAAGCGCGAGATCTTGGGAAATCGTTCGGCAACGTCTCGGTGTTCAGTGGAGTGACGTTTCAGCTCTTACGGGAACAGAAACTCGGTTTGATCGGGCCCAATGGCGTTGGCAAAACAACGCTGTTACGCATCCTGGTGGGAGAGGAAAGCCAAAGCTCAGGGACGTTGAAAATCGGCCCCGGCGTGCGCATTGGCTATGTGGAACAAGAGCAGAAACGCTTGGTCGGTGCGCGGAGCGTGCTCGACGAGGTTTGGTCCGTCACCCCCGACGCGACCGAGAACGTCATGCGTTCCTTCCTCGGCGCATTTCTGTTTCGCGGCGAGGAGGTGTTCAAACCCCTCAATATCCTTTCGGGGGGTGAAAAGAGCCGGGTCGCCCTGGCGAAGCTGGTCAGGGAAGGGGCAAACCTGCTCATTCTCGACGAACCCACCAACCACCTCGACATCGAATCGCGCGAAGTGATCGAGATCGCGATCGAGGCATTTGGGGGAACCGTGTTGGTGGTGAGCCACGATCGTTACTTCCTGGACCGCACCGTGGACCACATTCTGGAGTTGCGCCCCGGGGGCAGCCGGATATGGCCCGGGAATTATTCAGCCTATGCGGCGGCACGGCTCAGGGAAGGGGAGTCGGTGGTGCCGCCAAAAGAAGTCCCAACTGAGGATGCAAATAAACGATCGGATCGGCATCAGAAAGTCGAGGGCCGGGTACTTCAAAAACGGCTCTCGCGAGAACACGAGAAATGCCGCCGCAAAGTGACCGAGGCCGAGTCGAGGATTGGAAAAATGGAGGGGGAGCGGGAAAGTCTTTTGCTTTCCATGTCGGATCCTCAAATTGCCTCAAACGCGGGCAAGCTCGGGGAGTTGCAGGCAGAACTCGATGCATTGGACGTAAAAATTGGATTGGCGATTAGGGACTGGGAGAGGTTATCCTTGGAGCTTCAAACGTTCTCATCTGAAGTTAATTAAAGGATCTATATGGATTTACGGTCTTTCTGCACTTGCCCGATTTTTTCCCTTGCCGACATGGCGTCAGATGCATAGTATGCATTTGAACAGCATTCAGACGTTTGGCCCGGCAGGGGTACGTTCCACCTCAGAAGACGGGGGAAGTCGGGTGAGGCGGACTAAAGCCGGCCCCGGCCGGGCAATTCTGCAGATGAGAAGGACGGGATTCATGGTACGTACGGACATGGGTAACGGGTCATTGCCGCGGGAGGCCATCTACGATTTGAGACGGCTGCTCATTGCTAGGCTGCAGATGGCCACCCGCGGAAAACCAAGGTCTCGGAGAGTTGCGGATCTACAAGGGTTCGCGCGGGGGTGGCAGGAGTTAGAAGCCACCGGACAGTTGAATCAATTGGTCATGCTTGTGAACCAAGAGGATTCAGAGATCCAGCTCCCCGAAATTTTCCTGTCCCTTGCCCGGATCACCGAACCGGTGCGCTCAGGTTCGGAACCTGAAGCGTTGCCAGACCTTAGTCGTCCCTCCGCCAGCCCCCCGTTGCGAGTGGCCGGCGAGGGAACCAACTCGTGGTGGGTTGGAAACCGGCAGGGAGACCTTTTCCCGGCTGGACTTATGACTCAACCCGCCTAGGGAGGTCCAATGCAGCGCCTGACAACACGGCAACAGGCTATTTATCATTACTTAAACCGGCATCTCGAGGAACACGGGTACCCCCCCACCCTGCGTGAAATCTGTTCTGAGTTCGGCATGCGTAGTACGCGTGCTGCTTCAGACCATTTGCATGCGTTGGAACGGAAAGGCTTTATCAGCCGGGCACGGGACCGCTCTCGCGGGATCGAGCTTCGCGGAGCTCGACCCAGCGGCACGGGCACGAGCCTTCCGGTGGTGGGTAAGATCTCGGCCGGGTCACCTATTCTCGCTCAGGAAAACATCCAGGATCGGCTAACTGTCGATCCCGGCTTCCTGAAGGGTGAGGGCAACTTCATGCTCGAAGTCCAGGGGGACAGCATGATCGAGGCTCACATCTGCTCGGGTGACTACATCATCGTGCGTCCGCAAGAGCATGCAAAGAATGGCGATATCGTCGTGGCCATGATCGAGGACGAAGCCACGGTGAAGCGGCTGGAGCGAAAAGGAGACAAGGTTTTGCTTGTTCCGGAAAACCGTAACATGCAGCCCATTGTGATCGAGAATCCGAGACTGCTCAGAATCGTGGGAATAGTGGTAGGGCTTATCCGGCGTTTGGGCTGAATTTCTTGACGGTACGGTAGGGCCTGATATACTCGTCACATCCTTGGCTGTCCCTGCTTGGACAGAACGCAAGGACGGTTCTAGCAAGCTTAACGCAAGGACGGTTCTAGCAAGCTTGTCGTGCTCTTCACGCACGAGTTTGTCTTCGGACTGGTTGCCCTCCAGCGGGGTTGTCAAAACTGCCCCGCTCCAGTCTGGAGCGAGGCCGGGGATCACCCCCCGGCCTTTTCTTTTGGGTGAACCCGCTTTAAGGCCGCTCTCACTCTGCCTGTCGATGGACTCTCCTCACCAATCGCCCCGGGGCGATTCGAGTTTGGTTCAAAAACTCCGAACCTTTTTGACGCTGGTGATGGCGCCTGTTAACTTTCCCCGCTCTTGGTAAACTTTCCCGCCTGCAAAAATGATTTGGGTTCCGCGCCACAGCTCGGAATTGACCCCATCGTCTAGTCGGACTAGGACATCAGCCTTTCACGCTGGTAACGCGGGTTCGAATCCCGCTGGGGTCACATTTTTCAGTTCTCAGAAGTGGTAAAATTCGCACTGCGCGAGGGTCCTAGAGGACGGGTAGTGCGTCGTCATACTTTTGTACCCCAATTTCTTCCTGTATTGTGCTTGCTGCTGGTACCGGGATGTAGTGATGAGATTGTCAAACCGCGGCCAGCAACCCCTGCCTGGATAGTGGAGAACGCCACATTCACACTCCGTGGTGTATGGGGAACTTCTGGGAGCAATGTTTTTGCTGTCGGAGACGAAGGCACTATTCTCCATTACAACGCTAACACTTGGAGCCGGCTAGCCACGGGCAGTATTGCGAATTTGACTGGAATTTGGGGAAGCTCGGGGCGCTCCGTGTTCGCGGTCGGGACTGAAGGCACCATTCTCCACTACAACGGTAGCGCATGGAACGACGTGAGCGGTGTGACGAGCGCGACGCTTCTAGGCGTATGGGGTTGTTCGACGCGTGACGTGTTCGCAGTTGGGGCTGAGGGCACCATTGTTCATTACGACGGGACAGCTTGGAGCACGATGAATAGTGGGACGAGCGCGAACCTTCGTGGCATTTGGGGGAGCTCGAGAAACGATGTGTTCGCGGTCGGCGATAGCAGCACGGTCCTCCACTACGACGGAATCACCTGGAGCAGCATGTCCAGTGACTTGGCCTCACCCATTAGTCTCCAGGGCGTTTGGGGAACATTCGGAAGCGACGTATTTGCTGTCGGGGATAAAGGAACCGTTCTCCACTACGACGGAATTGCCTTGAGAACGATGAACATTGGGACAAGCGCGAATCTGCGCGGAATCTGGGGGAGCTCAGCGAGTGACGTGTTCACTTTCGGACTGGTTCCTTACGGAGGGAACTATGGATATTATTCCGTAATACGGCACTACGATGGGAACTCCTGGGGGGATTTGGGAAACGGGGCGCTATTTGCCCTATGGGGGCCAGCCAGGAATGATGTGTTTGGTGTTGGGGCTGGGGGAACCATCCTTCACTATGATGGAACCACTTGGGCCACGATGGTTAGCGGGAACGGCCCGTATCTCAACGGAGTTTGGGGAAGCTCCAGGAACGACGTTTTCGTAGTCGGTCAAGATCCAAACGCTATTTTCCACTACAACGGGAACTTGTGGAGCAACATGCCCAGCGGCCAGGGCCAATATGGCGTGGAAATACGCGGCGTTTGGGGAAGCTCTGGGAGTGATGTGTTCGCAACCGCTGGAGTATCTGTCCTCCACTACGATGGGATTTCTTGGGGTGTCCTGAACACGGGGGCTAGCGGATTTTGGATTGGCGTAGGGGGAAGCTCGGGGAATGACGTGTTCCTAGTTGGTGATGTCGGCCGCATACTTCACTACGACGGAGCCGCTTGGAACACAATGAACAGTGGGACAAGTGAGAACCTTAATGGCATTTGGGGAAATTCGAGGAACGATGTGTTCGCGGTCGGGAGTCGAGGAACCATTCTTCACTATAACGGCATAGCTTGGAGCAGTATGAGCAGCGGGACTGATTCCTGGCTCGAAGGAGTGTGGGGAAGTTCGGGAAGCGATGTGTTCGTAGTCGGAGGAGAGGGCACAATACTCCACTATAACGGAACTAGTTGGAGCCGCATGAGCAGCGGGACTGCCATGTGGCTAAATGGTATTTGGGGGGACTCGGGAGAGAATGCTTTCGTGGTGGGAACTGGGGGTACTATTCTCCACTTTGACGGGACGAACTGGATCCCAGCGATCAACGTGACTAGACAAAACCTCTGGGGTATCTGGGGTAGCTCGGATGGTGATGTATTCGCCGTTGGGGATCATCAACTTACACTTCACTTCACCCCGCCATAGGGTTCCAACCCGGGGACCTTTGGTCACCACTCCGCCCTACTGGTTTCGGAAACCTGTCCGCGCAGTAGGTGTCCCCGCCAACTAATTCCGGAAGCAGTTGGCTCCCACTCGGTCAGACCGATTTCTCTAGGTGTAACCGGCTCTCCCGCCTATTCGTCCAAACACTGTGGACAGTTCAAAGCGGCACTCATCTTCCATACATGCCGACGATTGGCAGTGTCCCCGAGCCAAGTGGGTTCGAGCCCTGTTTACCAGAAAACGTGCTTTGTTTGGGGTTGCACTGCTCGGGATATTCTTGACCGGAAGTCTCCCCAAAAAAACCTTTGGTGATTGTATCGACTACGGCACCTTTATCCATGAGGTGGGGAGTGCGAGTGGTCAAACGGGCTACACCTCCATGGACGTCGCTCTGTATGGTAACTATGCCTATGTGACTGGGACAAACTCGTCCTCCTACGCAGGATCAGTTTTCGTCTTCGATATCTCCAATCCAACGTCACCGTCGCTCGTAAACACCGTGGACCTTTCCCGTCGGGCTTTCGGGCTTGCCGTCTCCGGTTCCTTTCTTTACGTAGCTAATGATTACGACGGTCTCAAGATCTACAGTCTCTCAATTCCTACATCGCCGATCCTGGTTGGAAGCACGGATACCCCAAACGAAGCGCTCGACGTGGTGGTCAGTGGTCCCCACGCTTACGTGGCGGACTGGGGGAGTGGCCTTCAGGTGATTGATATTTCGAGCCCAGGGTCCCCAAGTATCGTGGGCAGCGTGGATACTCCAGGCCTGGCAAATGGAATCGACGTCGCCGGGCTATATGGAGGCAGTCTCGCCTTAGTTGCAGATGAGGCAAGTGGGTTAGAGGCCATCGACGTTTCCAACCCGGCCGCCCCAGCAATTATTGGAAGTCTCAACACACCCGTAAACGCTCAAGGCGTCGCTGTCTCCGGGAATTATGCCTACGTAGTAGACGATGAGTTCGGTCTTCGGATCGTCGACATTACGAACGCGGCATCTATGGCTCTTGTGGGAAGCGTGGAGACCTCCAGGCCCGAAGGAGTCACAGTCGATGGCTCTCGTGCGTTTGTGGCGGGTCAAGATTTTGAAGTGGTGGACATTTCGGATCCCAGCTCGCCGGCAATCGTGGGAGGCGTGCAGGTAGCAAGCCGTGGTGTCGCCGTCTCGGGCTCGTATGCTTTTGTCGCTGATTATTATGGTGTAGCCGTAATTGACGTCAGCGCTGCGGTTGATATCAACAATCCCAGCTCCCCTCCGTTCCTGGGAAACGTGGAGACCTACATTACGGACGTAACTGTCTCGGGCTCGTACGCGTATGTGGCGGCACTTGACTTCAAAGTGATTGAAATCTCGGACCCAGGTGCGCCCACGGTGGTAGGAACCCTGGGGTTCCCGTTTAACCAACCTGCGGGGGTGGCCGTCTCCGGATCGTATGCTTACGTCACCGATCCCTACGGTCACGAGCCGGAGTCCACCCAAAGTGGCCGACTTCGGATCATCGACATTTCCAATCCCGCGTCGCCGACCCAAGTGGGGAGTGTGCACTCAACTGGCGGTAAGGTGTGGGGCCCGCCTTCGGGCATTGCTGTTTCCGGAGAGTATGTCTATGTCGCTTGTCCCGACGAAAACGACCCGTTAATAGGACCGGGTTCAGTCCAGGTCATCGATGTCTCGAAGCCGACGAAGCCCTCTACCGTGGCTACCGTGCCGGTTCCGGAATTTCCTTGCTACTCGATTGCGACCTCGGGTGCTTACGCATATGTCACAGGCTTTAAAGAGACGATCACCACCTATCCCGTGTTTTCCGTTACCAGAACAACTGGAGTTCGGGTCATCGACATCTCGAGTCCCTGGGCACCCGTCGTGGTAGGCGGCTTGACTCTCACCTCGCCCCCAAACTCAAGCACTTGGTATCAAGTGGTTGCTGCCGGTAACTATCTCTACGTTGCCGGAAGCCCGGCTCTCCAGGTGATCGATGTGTCTAATCCCACTTCCCCGGTGATTGCTGCAACGTATTTGGGAAACTCGCGTGACGTGGCTGTGCAGGGTTCCAATGCATATCTGATAGGGGGTACGGAAATTCGGGTGGTCGATATCCAGAATCCATTGTCTCCTATCACAAAAGGGGTGGGGTACTTATCCGGAGGTACGCGCGCTGTTACGGCCAATTCTTCTTATCTTTTCGTGGGTGGTGACTTGAAGGGGGATCCGGACGTAACCGGTCTGTTCATCTACCCCCTTCAATGCCCAGAATTTACTCCGGTTCGTCTTTCCTCCCTTGTGGCGTCCCCACAATCAAACGGCATTGTTCTGAAATGGGCCACTTCCAACGAGACCGATTTCTCTGGATTTCATGTGCGTCGCTCCACCCAAGCCGACGGAGGTTATGAGAGGCGTACGAGGGAGTTGGTTCTCCCCGGGACCAACTATTCGTTCCTCGATACTGAAGTCATGCCAGGCATCACGTACTACTACCGTTTAGAAGCTCTGGATCGGACAGGCAAACAGGAGTTCTTTGGACCCGTGTCGGCGCGGATTGCACCTGCTGGTAGTTTCAGAATACAACTCGGCCAAGCTTTCCCGAATCCGCTATCCGAAAGTACCACGATTCCATTTACCCTAGTTTCAGCCGGAAATATCCGGATTCGTGTCCTGGATTTGGCAGGCAGGGAAGTGCGGATTTTGCTGGACGCAGTAGCCGAACCGGGTGAGCAGTCCGTTATCTGGAACGGCCGGAACGAACACGGAGAGCGCGTCCCCGCCGGCATGTACTTGTACGAGCTCCAAACCCCTGGGTTCGAAGCCACTCGCAAGCTGGTCAGACTCCGGTAATCCTAGGATTCCAAACCCAGGTCGCAGTTGTCGATACCGTTCTAAGGTATCAGGGCAACCAGAAAACGAGTTCTACTTCGGTATTGAGGCCGGTTCACTGCCGCTGCGCGACAGCCCGAAAGAATTCAATCGTATGCCGCAAGTATTTCTCGAATTCACTCCGGTGCTCCTGCCAGCATGCAGGGTCCTCGCATCCGTGTGGAGTCCGCGGCCATTCCGCGGTCACTTGATAACCAAGGGACTGAAGGCTACGAACGAATTCCTCGGCGAGGGGCTGGCGCGGATCCAGCGTCCCACACATGACAAGGTACGGAACCTCGCGCGCACGTGCGGCGGCCCGGGTTTCGGCAACGGCAGCCACACGAGGCTGAAACAGGTCCCGAAGGTTATCGGGCACCTTTGATGCGTTTGTCGAATCGGACAGAAAAGCTCCTGCGTTCCGGAGTTCGCCCATCCCCTCGACAAGAAACCTTCCGTCCGGCGTCGTCCACGTTCCGGAGGCCAGTGGGGCAACTGCCGCCACTTGTTCGGGATGTGCCAGTGCATAACGATGCGCAAACTGCCCGCCCCTCGAGTAGCCGGTGAGGAAGATCTTTGGCCTGAGTGCGTACTCCTTGCGCAGCTGTCCCAGGATTTCCTCGAGGAATTCACCTTCGCCCAGGGAAGGAAAACGGCTCGCATTGTTGTCGTCGTTCGAAAAACTCGGTGAAATGACGATGGCTTCGAGTCCCAACTCTGCCGCGAACCGTGCTATGCCGGTATTCGGGAAGGGAATCCGACCATGCTGACCCCCACCGTGAACCACAACCAGCGCCCAATACGACTTCGTGCGATCGAAGTTGGGTGGGAAACCCAGGAAGTATTCCCGTTGGGAACCCCCGAAGGTGATGGTGCGCCGCAGCGGCAGGTATTTGCTGGTCTGCTTGGCCAGCGGCTCGATCTGCTCAGTGTTTTCGCGCGCGAGGCTCGGGAGCACGCGCGACGTTGCGAGGATGGCTACTACGCCAACCACAATCACCCAGGCAACCCTGTCCGGATGCAACCGCGTCATGATTCGCGCGCTCCGCAGGTAGCTAGAGATAATGCGCCTCATGTAACCGCCTCAGCGGGCCGGCCCGACAAACCCGGCGACGGTTATCAGCAGCGATATGCTCCGTCGGCCCTTGAAGTTCAGCTGGGCTCAGTTTACACGTTCGTGGACCAGTTCGGACCTTCATGGCGACCAGGAAATTAGTTCGACTTCGGTAATCATTTCATTAAATACTTCGGGCGTTGGTCAGCTGCCCGTTACCGGGGATTCCCTGATTCGGCTCTTGGGGATATGTGGATATGATCCCGGGCAGCTTGATCACATCTTATATTTCCACTTTTTCCGGCCGGGTTGGCTCTGTGGTTCTGAATGTTCGATAGCTCTCCAAACCTCAAAACGCCAAATGCACTTCCATTTCTCGCGGGAGGCGGCGAAATGGGGGAGCGGATTCGCAGCCTGAACTGGTCGACCACTCCCCTGGGGCCTCCGGCAAGCTGGCCCCAAAGTTTGCGCAGCGCGGTCAGCATCATGCTTCCGTCAAAGGCGCAGATCCTCCTCATCTGGGGCGCCGACCTCATCACGTTGTACAACGACGCGTATCGTCCTGTGTTCGGGGACAAGCATCCTCATTCCCTTGGTATCCCAGTCCGCGATGCGTGGAGTGAGCTCTGGGAGAACGGGCTCAAGGACTTGTTCCAAGGCGTGCTCACAACCGGGGAAGCCTTCTGGGCAAGTGATCGCCTCTTCGTCATGAACCGCTTTGGTTTCGTCGAAGAAACATATTTCGATGTGTCCTACGACCCGGTGCGGGATGAAACCGGGGAAGTCGGCGGCCTCTTTTGCATCGTCACCGAAACAACGGGGCGGGTGGTGGGTGACCGGCGCCTGCGAACGCTGCGTGAGTTGTCCGCCAGAACGGCGGAGACACAGTCAGTCAAAGCAACCAGTAAGAGATCCGCCGACATCTTGGCCGAAAATCCTTACGACGTTCCATTTGCTCTCATCTATCTTCTCGAGCCTGACTCGATGAACGCCGTTCTCGCCGGATCGGCGGGGCTGAGCCATTCTCCGGCTGCCCCGGAGCTCATCCGCGTCGGTTCCTCGACCGAGAATCGTTCCGGGAAATGGCCCCTTGAATCCGTATTCGAGACCGGGCGAATCGTGGTGGTCCCGGAGCTCACGCAGCGATTCGGAACATTGTCCGCGGGTGTGTGGCCGGAATCACCTCACACGGCGGTCGTGCTGCCGATCCGCAATTCGGGACAGGATCGTTGCGCCGGCTTCCTGATTGCCGGCGTGAGTCCGCTGCGGCCCTTAGATGAACAATACAAGGGCTTCTACGAGCTCTTGGCCAGTCAGATCGGTGCGGCGCTTTCGAATGCGCGTGCCTATGAAATGGAAAGTAAACGCGCCGCAGCTCTCGCGGAGTTAGACCGAGCCAAAACGACCTTTTTCAGCAACGTCAGCCACGAATTTCGCACCCCGCTCACCCTGATGCTCGCGCCCCTGGAAGACGTCCTGTCCGAACCAGAAAGCTCACTGACGTCCGCCAACCGCGAGCGGTTGGACATGGCCCATCGGAACGGTTTGCGATTGCAACGCCTCGTGAACACCCTGTTGGATTTTTCCCGCATCGAAGCGGGTCGAGTCAAGGCGAGCTATGAGCCCATCGACCTGGGTGCATACACGACGGATCTGGCCAGTAATTTCAGGTCCGCTTGCGAACGGGCTGGACTAAGACTCGTGGTGGACTGCCCGCCCCAAGGTGAATTGGTGTACGTGGATCCGCAGATGTGGGAGAAAATCGTCTTAAACCTGATCTCGAACGCGTTCAAGTTCACGTTCGAAGGGGAGATCGAGATCCGGCTGCGGCAGGAGAAGGGAAACGCCGTCCTGCGAATACGCGATAGCGGCACTGGGATTGCGTCCGAGGAAATGCCGCGGCTCTTCGAGCGTTTCCATCGGATTGAAAATGCGCGCGGGCGCACATTCGAAGGTACGGGCATCGGCTTGGCATTGGTGCAGGAACTTGTCCGGCTGCACGGTGGATACATTACTGCCGAGAGCATAGTGGATAGAGGAACAACCTTCACCGTGTCCATTCCCCTGGGATCGAGTCACCTCCCCCTCGCCCAAGTCGTCCAATCGGAACGAACCCAGGCGCTCGGGTTGGGAAGTGCCCCGTTTATCGAAGAGATACTGCGATGGCTTCCCTCGGACTCAAAAATGGGGAACGAAACAAGTTCGAACTTGGATCGTGAGATCTTGCCCGCATCCTTCATTAGGGGAGTGATTGACGGGAGTGAACACGGGTATCGGGCGCTGGTTTTGGTTGCCGATGACAATGCGGACATGCGCCAGTACATTGGTCGCGCGCTCGCAGGAGAGTTCGAGGTACAGACCGTAGCGGATGGCGCGGCCGCCTTGGCAGCCCTCAAGATGCGCATTCCAGACCTGATTGTCGCCGATGTCATGATGCCGCGTCTGGATGGCTTTGGTTTGCTGAGTGCGGTGCGAAGCGATCCTGAAACCAGTGGAATCCCCTTCATCATGCTGTCCGCCCGGGCGGGGGAAGAAAGCCGTATCGAGGGTTTGGAAGCGGGGGCCGACGACTACCTGGTCAAGCCCTTCAGCGCGCGCGAGCTCTTGGCGCGAGTGGATGGTCACATCAAGATGAACCAGCTCCGCCGCCGAGGTGAGGCGGCGCTACGAGCGAGCGAGAAGCGATTGGCCGCCGAGCTGGAGTCCACGTCCCGGCTGCACGAAATTCTGAAGGAAGCGGATCAGCGGAAGGATGAGTTCCTGGCCATGCTGGCTCATGAACTCAGGAATCCCCTGGCTCCTCTTCGCAATGGCCTTCAAGTGATGAAGCTCGATCGAAATAACCCCGCCAATATAGAGCTCTGCATCGGGATCATGGAACGCCAGTTGACCCAGATGGTTCGGTTGGTCGAAGACCTGATGGACGTGAACCGGATCACCCGCGGTCGCATTGAGCTTCGTAGGGACAGGGTCGAGCTCATCCGAATCATCCAACAGGCGGTCGAAACCAGCATGCCCGCGATCGAGAAGGGCTCCCACGAGCTCATCCTGAATGTTCCGTCACGCCCCATCATCGTGGAAGCGGATGAGGCTCGGTTGGCTCAGGCGCTCAGCAATCTCCTCAACAACGCTGCCAAGTATACCGAGGTTGGCGGGCACATCACTCTCAACGTAACGCCGGAGGCGGAGGAAGTCGCGATATCGATTCACGACACGGGGATAGGAATCCCGGAAGAGATGCTGTCTCGGATTTTCGACATGTTCACGCAGCTGGATCATTCCCCGGAACGCACACAAGGTGGACTGGGGATTGGTTTGACTTTGGTGAAACGGTTGGTAGAAATGCACGGCGGCTCGATTACTGCCCAAAGCGATGGGCGAGGAAAGGGCAGCAAGTTCGTGATCCGGCTGCCCGTGGTTAACGACCCCGCGGTCGCCTCAGAATCTTCAACGTTGACGCGCGGAGCAGGTTCGGTAACCTCCCAGGTTTGAAAACGCCCTGGAGGAACCGATGGACAGCGTCAATCTTGCCGACAAACTTTCCACGTTCACCGAGTACTGGCAGCCCAGAACCGTCTCGGAGTTCAACGGCCACGATCTCATGGTGGTCAAACTCAAAGGCGAGTTCGTCTGGCACAAGCACGATGACACGGATGATTTCTTCCTCGTGCTGAAGGGGAACCTAATCATTCAACTGCGGGATGGGGATGTGCATGTGAAGCCCGGAGAGCTATTCGTGGTGCCCAAGGGGATGGAACACCGCCCGATTGCAAACGAGGAAGTGCACTTGCTGCTGATCGAGCCCACCGGCACCCCCAACACGGGCGATGCGACTACAGCAGCCCCGCGCCGAGTGATCTAGCCTCAGGATTTCACCCTGGATTATGGGGGGCTCAATACTTGCTTTTCAGAGTTCCCCAAGTGATGGGATTGTCGCAACGGAACCATCCGTGGCTGCATTTACGATCCGTAGGTTGATCTGGTGGGACGGCCCGAGCGATTCCACGAATAACGACACGAATTTCGTCAGGATGACGTTATTCCCTTCAGCCCCTGGAGAATAAATCGGATTGTAAGCGAGGACGGTAACCAACCGGGGACTGTTGGCGAACGGGGATATGACGGACTGCGTGGATTCGTCCCAGTAGGCGGTGGGGTCCTGATTAATGAAGCCGCGGAATGCTGCAGACGTTGTGTCCTGCACGTCCTCCAGTTCCACAACCAGGGAATCTCCAGGCTGCAATCCGAAGGGAGTGCATGTCACAAGCCACTCAAAGTACTGTGAATGGCCGGGGATAGGAATCCCGAGATTCACGGGGGGAAAGTCTACGGGGACATACATTCCGAGCATGGGAGATTGGCCGAGGTCTGCTGGCCGCAAGGAAATCTGAGCACCTACGTTCCCGGGGCCGTAACCGGTTACCAGCGGATCATACGGTTCTCCGGGTTCGTACGCGCCGTTGTGATTGAGATCCGTCCAGGCATCCGGAATTGCCATTGGCTTGGAGCAATAAACAGGCGTGCCATCGCCGAACGCGAGAGCGGGAATGTAACCGCCGACCAAAAGAGTTAGAAATATAGCGAGTCTCATTTTCATTCGCCGCTCGCCGTGAACGCCGCCCAGTAAAAGGGATGCGTGGAGCGTCCACTCGCGCGCCGCGCGGCGAGCACGGAACGACAAGCGTCTCCCACCGCCGCTCCGGCCGACTTACCAGGTCTCCGGGTGGCATAGAGCGCGTTCATCCATTCGCGGGTGGACTCATCGCCAATCGACCAATGACTGGCAATGACGGAGCGTGCTCCGGCGAGATGAAACGAGCGTTGCATGCCGAGCACGCCTTCCCGTGTCCATCCGGAGCCGAGGGCGGATTGACAAGCTGACAGTACCACCCACTGGGTGCCCCGCAAGTCCATGGTGACGATCTCTTCCGCGGTCAATAACCCTTCGTTTTCATCCTGACTATCGCCGGCTCGATTCGCTCCGGCAAGAGCAAGCCACACCTGGCGGCCGAGCCAAGGGTTCGTGTGCTTCGCTGGCTGCACCTTGGAGACGGCTCTTTTTGGCTTGGGTTTCACGTTCTGAATGGGTTCAACGCCACCGATTCCTCGGGATCCGGAAAACGCCACTGAACATGTATCCTCGACGACGATGCCATGGGTAGCAATGTGAATGCATGTCTTCCCTGGGGCTGCTTTCTTGAGGGCTTGTTCGGTAGCGCCGCCTCGTATCAGAAGCTCCATCGAGCTGCCATGCTTCGACCATGAACCGGCAATGTCTTCTGCTTCCTTTTCTGCAGCAGGCAGGGGACGAAGATTCAGCGACTGCGAACCTGTGCATCGCCAAGCTCTTGAAACATCAGATGGTACTGGGCTCGCGCTCGCGGTGAGCGCCATCGCATCACGATCGAAATCAGGGCCCCCTACGGCAAGCAATGTGTTGCCGGGGCGAGTTGGCGCCGGTGCGTTCAACAGATCCCGCTCGGCTTCGATGACGCGCAGCGTTGTTCCCGTATCGGCAAAATATTGTCCCCCGGATTCGGGAAGGGCGAGCCAAGGGATGTCCTCCGCCACACCTTCAGGAACGAGAAACACGTCGCGCGCATCCCCAATTCGAGCTGCAATTGGCTTCCAGAGGCGGTCTCGTACCGTGCTCCCCAATGTTCTGCAACGGTTTTCCTCGGCCGATGAGCCGGTGGACGGCGAGCCTAGAGACGAAAGCCACGGCTCTACGTCCTGTTCGATCTCGTTCATTGAACCTAACGATACCCATACCGGCCGTTTAGCTTTGCCGGTGGTCACGAAGGCACCTAAATAATCTGTTCCGGTGTCATTTGCACCTATCGCAAACGCGACGAGAGCCTGGTCCGGGGCGAGACGATCGAGCACGTCTGAAAGGGCGACCGAGTCCGCGCCACTCGTGACACCCTTGCTCACCATGCGTGCGTAAACGCGCTCGCATTCGTCAGCCTCACGCCGTGCTGCTTCGAACTTGTCCATCGTCGCCGGGTCATCTGGATGAGCGGCTCCGCTCACGACGAGTTGGCCCAGCCGTCGTTGCGCAGACATCCATTGCTCATGAGCACGAACGGCCAAGCTGTCTGCGGCGGCATTAGTGGGCAGTCGCCGCCCGCCGATCTCCTGACGAACGAGTCCTCGCCAACGCACGAGACGATCCCAGGCCGTGACGAGGTCGTCCTCATCCCCGGATCGCATGAGCGATACCAGGAGATCGCATGGTTCACCGAACCGACCGGCCAGTTGCAGGGCGTGCCGGTCGGGTAAAGCTTCGATTTCATACCTCAGACGCTCACGACTGGCAGCCTCGGCTTCCAACCCATGCTTCCAGGCCAAATCCCGCAGGCCGGCACGCGCTTCTGCTTCTGCCAGCACGCTGATCAAGGGGAGCCAACTCGAGGTGACTTTTACTGTCGTGCTGTCGCACAACCAACCGACTTCTCGTTCCATGTCGTTCAGGAATGCTCGATCACGAGACCCCTGAACCGTCTTAAGCAAGTAGATGAGGATGGCAGCATAATTATCTCCCGAAGGATCATGCTTTTGCTTCTCAATCTCGAGCGCCACCTCTGAAGACTCACGCGCGGCTTGCGTATTTCCTTTCACGCGTTCGAAGTAGCCGTACATTTGCATCAAGTAGACCCAATTGCTGTTCGCCAGCGGATCCTGGGACGCCAAACTCATTCGAGCTAACGTGAGTTCGTGGGTGACTCCGGTCGTGTCGGTGTCGCCAAGTAGGGATTCCACCAATGCGAGTCGAGCGGTTACCGTCTGGGGAACCTGAGGACCGAAGCCTTTATCCATCGCGGGAACGATTTCACGGAGCAATGTGGCCGCGCCTCGGAAATCCCCCAAGTCCATTAATCGATAGGCGACGGTTGTCTTGAGGCGAACCGTCGGCATGGCACCGTCACCCATCCGGTGGCGCACCAAGCCGTACGCACGCTGAGCGAGGTCGAGGGACTCGGCGAGATTCCCCGTCTTGTTTTCCAATGAAGATAGCCGCGAGAGGGACCCTTCCAGGAAGTCCGAGCTGTTGCCCGGACCGGCGTCTATCTCGGAAACATGAACGGCGCGACTTAAGTAATCGCGCGCGGGATCGAACTCACCCATTCGGGAAAGAAAGACGCCGTACTCGGCCATCATGGGGACGAGGAGCCGGCCTTCGGGACCGTCCACGGACTCACGCATGCGTATCGCCGTTTCGTATTCGGGGCGTGCCTTGTCCCATTCGCGGAGCGCACTCAATGCGGTTGCGTGCACCATTCGCGCCTGGGACATCCAGGACGTGTCCAGGGGATGAATCGTTTCCAGGCGGCTGATCGCGAGCTCAGAATGGCTCCGGGCCAGCGCTGGTTTTCCGGCTTCCGGATAAAACGTCGCCGCCAACATGTGGCCCCAGATGGCCAGGCGATCGGTGGGTCCTCCGACGCGTTCTCGTATTCCAATTGCCTTTTCCAATGCTGCAAACCCACGGCCATCGGCAAAGAGCCTGCGCTTGATGATGCCGTTGGCTTCATAGAGAAGTGCATGGGCAAGTGCGAGGGAATCGACCGGCGTCGCCGCGCTCAAGCGTTGCTGGAGAACGACGGCGAGGCTTTCCGACACCGCCCAGTGATTCTGGTCCTCGATCTGAGCCAGTGAATCCCAGATCGCAGGCACGTTGTTCCCGGTTCGAGGGGGGACGAGAAGAGTGGGTAGCCATTTCGTGGGGGCTTGAGCAGCCCAGGTGTTGCCCGCGCCCAGCAAGCTGGCGAGGACAAGGACGGCTAAAAATACCCGGGAAAGTGGACGCATGACGAGACCCCTGGGGAGCGGCTAAAGCATGATTATGCCATGCGGTTAGGCCCCAGCCACAAATTTTTCCTACCTAACCCTGACTTGTTCGAGTCGCCGCCCCGGGACGTAGGAAGGGGTGTCCCAAAGAGGGGCCTCTCTGCCGTTTCGAGATGAGGGCGCCAACATGCACCGATTCAGGCATCTTGCCTACCCGCTCGTCCTGGGTTCCGTTCTTGTCGTCGTTCCAGCAAGCGCGGACATCATCTTCGACAATTTTCACACCGGTTCCGTTCCGTCCTTTTCTCCCAGTGCGTTTTCCAACACCGCTGTCTATCTCGCCGTTGCCAACACCGCAATTCGTAGTGCGGCGAAGTTCACGGTTACCGGTGCGAGCTATGCGCGCCCCCTCGTGGTGGTGCGTTAAGTCCATGCTCAATGAAGGCGGGCGGGGTTGCGACGCGAACGACCAGGCAGGTACTCTTTTCTGCACATCATCCGAAAACGCAGGAGAGAGGTTCGATGCCGCCTGGTCCTCCTCCACAAACTCCGAGCGAGCGTTCATTTCTGGCCACCGTGGTGCTGCTCCGGATGGCCAAAGACGGCGACAAAGACGCTCGCGATCAGCTCTTTCATCGCTATCACGTTCGATTGACCCGCTGGGCCGCGGGACGGCTGCCCATGCGCGCGCGCTCTCTTCTGGATACGGCCGATCTCGTTCAGGAAACCCTTGTCCGTGTTCTGGAGGGACTCGATCGCATCGATATCCGCGGGCCGGGGGGCTTCCAGGCCTACGTGCGCCAGGCGGTGTTGAATCGCATTGCCGATCAAGTGCGATGGGCATCGCGCCGGCCCGGTGCGGAGGAAATGCCCGAGTCCTTGCACGATGCATCACCCTCTCCATTGGAGAATGTCATTGGCAGCGATCTTCTGGGGAGGTACGAGCGGGCGTTCGACAGATTGAGCGAGGACGATCGCGAGCTCTTGCACTTGAGAATCGAGCTGGACTTCGATTACGACGAGATCGCCAGAATGTCGGGGAAGTCGACTCGCGACGCCGCACGCATGGCGGTGAAGCGGGCGCTATCACGCTTGGCCGAAGAGATGGAACATGACTCCTGAACGCGACCCTCTGGACGACATCCTGTCCTCCATCGCCGACGGAACGCCGGTGGATTGGGACAACCTAGGAAAGGCCGTCTCAACCGCGGATCGATCGCTCATGGAAACGCTGGGCGACGTGTCTCGCATTGCCTCGTTTAGCCGCAGCTTGCAGGAGGGCAATGTATCCGCGGAAGCGGGTTTGCCCAGGCGCTGGTGCGACCTGCTGCTTTTGGAGCGCTTGTCAGCGGGTGAGCGCGTGGAGCTGTATCGAGCTTGGGATACCAAACTCGAGCGAGACGTGGCCGTGAAACTCTTGCGTCCCGAATGGGCGGCTCGAAACGAGTCCGCGCTGCTCAAGGAGAGCCGCATTGCGGCCAAGGTCCGCCATCCCAACATCGTCACCGTGCTTGGGAGCGATGTGGGCGACGGACGCCCCGGCTTCTGGATGGATTTTCTGCGTGGGAACACGCTGGAGCAGGAAGTGATGGCGTCCGGGTCACTCACCCCCGAGCGCGTGCTGACACTGGGTAAGGAAATTGGATCTGCTCTCACCGCCGTTCATGAGGCGGGGCTTCTACACCGCGACGTGAAGCCATCCAACATCATCCAGGATGGCACCCGGTACGTTCTTGGCGATTTTGGACTGGGGCATCGCGCGGGTGAGGTGTCGGCCGACGATAGCCGCTCCGGAACGCCGATGTACATGGCCCCGGAGCTCTTTCAGGGAAGGGTTCCTTCGACGCGATCGGATGTGTACGCCTTGGGCCTCACCCTTTGGTTTGGGTTGGTGGGGCATCATCCGTTCCAAGCCGAGTCGCTCGACGAACTCATTGCTGAAATCCAAAAGGGAGCGGCTCCGGTTCGCTCGCTGCATCCGCAGGTGCCCAAGCCACTCGCCGCCGTAATCGAAAAGGCCACTTCAGTTCGGTCGGAGGAACGCTACGCCTCCGCCCGCGATTTCCTATCGGCTCTCGAAAGCGCTTCCAAAGATGTGCTGCCCAAAGAGACACGTTCCTCGCTCAGGATTCCGATCTTCGTTCTGGGTGGGCTCCTGGCGGCAAGTCTGATTGTATTCGCTATCTGGAGCCGGGAAGCGACGCCTCCGCTCAACCCGACGTCGCCGGAAACCAATGCGGTGCGGAGTCCTGCGATTCCTCTTCCGGTGACTTACGACGTTCAGGCCACGTTCGTGAAACACAATGGCGATGGCAAGGTAAGCCTGGTCGGAGGAAACCGTGTCAAGCCGGGAGACAAGCTGTCGCTTGAGGCACGCGTGTCTCGACCGGCCTGGGTGTACGTGCTCAATGAGGATGAGCATGGCGAACATTACTTGTTGTTTCCGCAGCCTCGGTTCGATCAGCAAAACCCGGTTTCGGCAGGCGAATCGCATACGCTTCCGGGAACCATTGGGGGACGCGACAACGCATGGACGGTTACGAGCCGTGGCGGACGGGAATATCTTTTGGTCGTAGTGAGCCCAAAGCCGGTCGCGGAGCTCGAGGCAGAGTTAAGCACGATTCCGATGGCTTCCCCCGGCCGGCCGGTGGTTTATGCGCGTGTTGGAGCCAAGGCTCTGGAGACATTGCGCGGAGTTGGCGGCGTCGAACCTCTTCCGCCAACCAAGCCACACCCAAATGCCGCGGCGACACGGATTTTCGACCATTTCCGCACGTTAGCCGGTCAAGAATCAGGGGTGCAAGGGATATGGGTTCGGCAGATCGAATTAGAGAACCCCTAACAGAGCTGTCTTAGCCGTTACGGTTTCCGGGCGGTCGCGAACAGCGCTCCTTGCTCCACGACAACCTCACCGTTGTCGGTGTAGGGTTCGAGTCCTTTCACCGCTTCGTCCTCCAGGGCGTCCTGTTTGGCCGCATCGGCGGACATCACTGCGGCCGCCAAGGGCGTGCTCTGAATGTATTGGCGGAAGTATTCGCGTGGTGGAGGCATGCGCAACACCTTGGTTACTGATTCGACGGTTACGTTCTCGAATCCCGCCTCACGTATCATCGTTTCGAGGGTGGCGGGATCGTGGAGGGAAAACACTGCTTTAACGAAGCCAGCGGGCCCAGGACCAATGTGTCGCGTAAGGGCAGCTTCGATAGCTCCAAACGGAGCGGGCATCCGGCCAGGCGTACTGAGGAGCAGGCGACCACCCGGAACCAGCACACGCCTCATTTCTCTGAGGGCGGTCACCTTGTTCGGAATGAGTTGCAAACTCAAGCCACAAAAGACCACATCGAAGGAAGTGTCGGGGAAGGGCAACGATTCGGCGTTGCCTTCCTGCCAGGTAATCCCCAGTTCGCTTGGCGTTACCGATCTGGCTACCGCGAGCATGCCCGGAGTCAGATCCAAACCCGTCACCGCTCCGGATCCCACCTTTTCCTTCGCCAGCCGGGTAACCGCTCCGGTGCCGCACCCAACGTCAAGAACACGTTCTCCCGGACGGAGTCCAGACCGAGCAATTAATTCTTCGGCCATGGGTCTCCCAATTCTCGGGACGAAGTAACGCTCGTAGTTCTCGGGGGCGCTGCCGCTGAATCGTCCTAGCTCTTGTTTCGCCATGGTTCTCATCCTTTCCGGCTTCAAATATATCGCTCGAAAAAAGCAAACCCTGCGAACGGCTAATAATACGCCGCTCGCAGGGTGTTACCCAGAACATCACTTGCGTAGGTACTTAAATTCTCCCGCCCCGTCGCGGCGCTTGAATCCAGTCACCTTGTCTCGGTTGAGCATGAACTCATACATCACGTCCGAGTAGTCCGAGTCTCGGAACTTGAGCCCGCGGTAGGGAATGAGCTCACCGACGGGTTGGCCAGGATACATGGTGGCCAAACGTCCATTGTCTTGCACGACGACCTGGAACTTCACCCCGGTCGGGCTTTCATACGTTCCAGCCAGCTGGCGGAGCAACTGATCGCTCAAGGTTTCCGGTCGCCGCACGAACGTGATTTCGCCCTCGTCCAGCGACATGACTGCCTTATCGATATCACCTTGCGGGTTGGTGAGGAAGTTGACTGACCAGACCCCATAACGTTCGTCATCCGGCGTGTCGAAGCGATCGTAGTGATAGTGCTCCAACGGCAGTTTGATGGTGTGATAATCGAACGTAAGCCCGGTCTTTGTGCTTCCTATCTTCATGATCCCGTACGCTGGATCTTCGTATTCGCCGGCGAAATCTTCGAGAGGATGCGAGGGGTTGGTGTTGGCTACACGATCCGCGCCGACCGTGGTGCGCATCTCGGTCGCCGCTTTCTTGCCCTTCAATCGGATGGCCAGCAAGCGATCGCTCCACGGAGTTTGATCCATGCCCAAGAGGCGCTCGTACACGTTGTAACTGACCGTGTTGTAGAGGCTGGCGCAGTGATCGCCAATCACGAACACCAGCACCCCAATGTGCTCCTGGGGCATGAAGGACAC
>Ga0068861_100000380_pt1 | contig 25640 bp, 19 predicted proteins | sample KBSSwiS42_FD_66593 | JGI IMG/M metagenome (GOLD analysis project Ga0068861, IMG submission 66593) | Switchgrass rhizosphere microbial communities from Kellogg Biological Station, Michigan, USA - KBS Switchgrass S4-2 | ecosystem: Host-associated > Plants > Roots > Rhizosphere > Soil ...
CGCCGAGGTCGCACGGGCTGATGCGCCGAAGGCCGCTCGCCGGTGGGGTCTCCTCGCGACCGGTGAGCGCGGAAGACCGCCGTACCGGACCTCTCAGCTGAGCGAACGCCTTGGCGAGCCGCAGCGCCTGCAAGGCCCGCTCGCTGCGCAGCACGTTACTCATCACGCTGGACAGCTCGGCGCGACCCGCGTTGCGGGTGGCGCCAGCGTCGGGGCAGAAGGCGCGGCGAATTTCTGCCGCAGGATCGCTGGCCGTGTCGTTGGCAGCGCGAGCCAGGCGCGAGAGCACGCGCCGTAGCTCTCGCGTCAGCTGCTGCTCGAGCAGGGCATCGATGGCGCTGGGGCGTGCGGCTGCGCCAGCCGCCGCGCTGCGCCCGTGTACGCTCTTGAAGCCGAGCAGCTTGACCTGGCCGTCGTAGGTGATGAACACATCGTCGGCGGCAACCGGCGCGCACACGAGCGTCTGGCTCTGACCCGAGCGGGCAACGGCGCTGGCATGCTTCACTGCGTCCAGGATCGCGAGCAGGATGTGCGCGACGACGACGTTGCCGAGGCGAGCGTGGGATGCTGCCGACCACGCGAGGCAGGCTCGCAGCGTGGCGCCCTCCAGGAACTCCTTGATCATGAAGTAGCGGCCCGCCTCGAGCCCGATACCGAGCGTGCGCACGATGTTGTCGTGGCGCAGCCAGCTCGCGAGCTCCAGCTCTGCCACGAGCTGCAGCCAGTCGGCCTCGGGTGCGTGCGCGTGGAAGCGCTTGATCAGCACCACCTGCTCGAGCGAGTTCGCTGCCTGGGGGATGCCCACCTGCACTTCGGCGCGCCCTCGCTCGAAAGCGCCATTTTCCGGCTGCGGGACCAGCGCGGGCGCAAGGTTGGCCAGAATATCATATCCGCTCGACTCGACGAGCCAGGTGGGCCCGGTGCGATCGACGGATGCGCTGTTGGGAGTCAAGACGACGGACATATAAGGGTGGACTACGCTCATCACGCGCTGCGTAGTAGCGCCCTCGTAGCTCAGGTCGCACGCAAAACGAATCGCAAATCTGCGCTGCCACGCATTTGCTACGTGGCAGCGCGCGGCGCGTGAAATGTTGCCGAGCGCCGACGGAAGCAGCTGCCTGCGGTTGTGTCCGACGCGCAAAGAGCGTGTGTCCATCTGGATACAGTGCGACTGCCGCAACACGGATCTCGACGCCTCGTCGCGCAGCTTCGATCCCGTGTGCGGTCCCGCGGCGACGTCGCACCGTCGCGCCGGCGCGGCCCTTTTTTTTCGCGGCCGCAGGCCCAACGGCTGAAAGTTCCAGCGCGTGTAACAGCCGTGCGCTGAGCGGCAACGTACCTGCGACCATGGCGTTTCGCTCTCTTCCTTGGCGGCTCACTCCAGCACTCGTTTCGCTGTGGGTCATCCCCGCCGCCGGGCAAAGCTCGGCGGACGCCGGCGCGAGCCCTGCGCCCGCGCAGGCGAGCGGCCCGCGCGCACCGCTGGTGCTGGCGCTGCGCGGCGATGCGCTGGATGTCGAGCGCGTGCGCGCGCTGCTGAGCACAGAGCTCGCCCGCGAGGTCGTGCTGGAACACGCGGCACGGCCCGCCACGGTCTTCGGTGTGCTCACGCTGACGTATCACCGTCAGGCAGCCGAGCTCGCCGTCACCTGGGACTCCGGCGGTCAGACACTGACGCGCGTGGTGGCGGCCCCGCCCGACGCTACATCCCTCGAGAGCGATGCCGCGCTGCTCGCGGGCAACCTGGCGCGCGAGCAGGTCGAGGACTTGTTGCCCGCGCCCGTAGCCCCGGCTCCGGCGCCGCCCGCGCACAGCGCTCCCGAGCACCGCGCGGCGACCGTCGGTCTCTTTTACCCGCTCGCCACGCACCATGGCCACCCCGAGGTCGGCTCGAGCTTCGATCTGAACCTGCTGTACGGCAGGGTCGGCGCGATCGACGGCGCACAGATCGGCGGCGTCAACGTGGTGAGCCGCGAGGCTAGCCCCGCCGCGATGCAGGGGCTGCAGCTGGCTGTGGCGGCCAACGTGGTCGGCGGGGAAGTCAGCGGGCTGCAGCTCGCCGGGGTCCTGAACTACGTGGACGGCGCAGCGCGCGGCGCGCAGTTTGCGCTCGCAGCCAACCTCGCCGAAGGCGCGCTGCACGGCGTGCAGGGCGCGCTCGCCTTCAATCGCGCAGGAGAGGTGCGCGGGCTGCAGCTCTCCGCGGTGAACGTGGCGGGCGACGTGGACGGCGTGCAGATCGGTCTGATCAACGTGGCGCGGCGCGTGCGCGGCGTCAGCATCGGCCTGATCAACGTCGCCGACGACATCGACGGTCTGCCGCTCGCGCCGTTCAGCGTGACGCGCACGGGCGGTGTGCACCCGAGCGCCTGGAGCGGCACGAGCGGGCTCGGCAACGTCGGGGTCAAGCTGGCGACGCGGCGCACCTACACGCTGTTCTTCGGCAGCTACCACCGCGACTACGACCTCGAGTTCGTCGGCGGCGGCTTCGCGCTCGGCGCCAGCGTCGAGCTGGGCGCCGGCTTCCGCTCGGATCTGGACGTGTCCGGCACGTACCTGGTGGCGCCCGCAAAGAGCCTCGATCTGGAGCTCGATCGCGGCTACCACGAACAGCTCGTGCAGCCCCGCTTGCGGCTGATGGTCGCTTTTCGCGTGGCTCAGCACTTCGGTGCGTTCGTGGGCGTGGCGGCCCTGGGCCAGATCCGCTCCGAGCTCGGCTGGGAGCGCATCAGCGGCAGTGTCGGGCCCGAGATCTTTGCCGGGATCGAGCTGTGATCTGCCATATTCTGTTCGACGTGGGGTTCTTCGATCCGAGACTGAGGACCCAGAGCGACCGAGCGCCGGACGCCCGCGTGCAGCGGGCTGCAGAGGGAGATCAGGCGGCGCTGGTCTCGCTGTACCGCGAGCACTTTGCCAGCGTGCGCAGCTTCGCCGAGCGCCTGCTCGGCTGCTCGATGGCCGCCGATGATCTCGTGCACGAGGTGTTCCTCTCGCTGCCGGCAGCGCTCGGGCGCTTTCGCGGCCAGTGTGCGCTGTCGAGCTACCTGCTGTCGATCACGGTGCGGCGCGCGCGCCAGCACCTGCGCGCCGCCAAGCGCCGACGTGGGCTCGAGTCGCGAGCCGCCGCGACAGCCAGCGTGGCCCCAGCGAACAGGCCCGACCTCGATAGCGAACGGCGTGAGCTCGCCGCACGGCTCAGCGCAGCCCTGGACGAGCTGCCCCTGGCCCAGCGCGCCGCGTTCGTGCTGTGTGAGGTGGAGGAGCGCAGCAGCGTGGAAGCCGCGGAGATCCTCGGCGAGAAGCCGGGCACGGTGCGCGCACGCGTGTTTCACGCCAAACGCCGCTTGCGCGAGCGTCTGGCGGAGCTCGTACCGGAAGCAGCGCAAGCAGCGGCGGGGGGCGCGCGATGAGCGAGCCGCTGCTGGAACGGGCGACCCGCGCGCTGCGCGGCGCGGCGGACGCGAGCCCCGCGCAGCTCGAGCGCGCGCTCGAGCGTCTGGAACGCGCCCAGCGCTCACGGCGGCCCTCTCGGCGCTGGCTGCGCAGCGCCGCCTGGACGCTCGCGGCCACGCTCGCTGGCGCAGGCGCGTGGGCGAACGCCACCGGCCGCGTACATTGGTTCGGCAGCGCGCCCGAGTCGCCGCCGGCCCCCGCCGAGACGTTGGTCCCCGCTGCGGCGCGACAGCACGCGCCGACCGCACTGCCACCGCCCAGCGCTGTTCCGAGCGACGCGCCCGCCGTCGACGCACCCTCGAGCGACGCGCCCTCGAGCGACGCGCCCGCCGCACGAGCGCTGCCAGCGCGGGTAGCGCCGCGACGCGCTACGCCCGCGGCGCATTCCGCAGAGCCACACGCGGAGCCCGCTCCGAGCCCAGCGGCGGTCGATCGCGCCGACGAGCTGTACCGCGAGGCGCACGCCGCGCATTTCGTGCGCGCCGACTACCGAGCGGCGTTGGTCGCCTGGGATCGCTACCTGGCGGCAGCCGGCCCCGGGCACCGCTGGGCGCTCGAGGCGCGCTACAACCGGGGCATCGCGCTCTACCACCTCGGGCAAGTGGCTGCGGCGCGCCGGGCGCTGCAGCCCTTCGCTGACGGGGAGTACGGAGGCTACCGGCGCGAGGCTGCGCGCCGCCTGCTCGAGGCGCTGCCCGGCGCCGAGTGATGCTTATTACTTAGGAGGTACTCAAATGAACCAACACGTCCCGCGTCGTCAGGCAGCTCGCGTCCGCGTCCAGCGTGGGCTCGGCGCCTCTGGCTGCTTGGGCGCGCTCGGCGCGCTCGCGCTGTGCGCCTGCCGCATCGAGGTCGAAGATCCGGACCCGGACGAGAGCTTCAGCGGCTCCAGCACTGGCTCCTGGGATGAACGCAGCGCGCCCAGCCGGGGCGACACGTCCACACCACCGCTGCGCGCTGAAGCTCCGCTCCCGCGCGCGCCGGCGCCGCCCCCCGTGGCGGCGCCGGCTCCCGGGGAGCTGCCCACCCAGCTCTACCGCGAGCTGCTCGTGCTCGATCCCACGCTGTTGCGCGGCCCGCTCGGCAGCAACGCGAGTCTCGACGCGCCGCTGAGCTTTCGGGCCCAGATGGCCTGGCTGGCGGGCGCCGCTCACGATCCCTTCGAATTCACGCGTGCCTGGCTCTCGGAGTGGGGCAGCGCGAGCGCCGTGGGTCCGGAGCTCGCGCCCGTGACGCCGCGCCCCGGTGTCCGGGCGGTGCTGCTCGATTCCTGGGTTACTGCTAGCTACGACAGCTCGCCGGACGCTGGCACGAGCGCGGCGCCGCGCTGGGCGGACGCGCCGTTTCAGCTGATTGCCGTGATCAACCGCGTCGACCTGGCCACGGCTGCCTGCAGCGGCTCCGCGGGCGAGTTGCGCTATGTGTACACGGCAGTCGATCCGCAGAGCGACCAGGCGCTGGACATGACGGCGATCCTGGAGGTGCCCTATCCGACGACGCGACCCGCGGCGGATTGGGCACGCGCCTGGTCGGAGCTCGCCGCGCTGCCCGCGAGCCAGCTGCCCGCGGCGCTCGCGCGCCTGGCGCGCGAGGTGCAGCTCGACGCCGATCCGCTGCGCGTGCGGCTGCGCAGCAATGAGATCGCGCTTTCGGATCCAGCGTCCCCGAGCTGGGAGCTGCGCGAGTTTCATCTGCAGATCCAGGCGGGCGGCCTGGCGCTGCTAGCGGCCCCGCTCGAGTTCACGCCGCGCGCCGATGTCGATCCCGCGCGGCTCAGCGAGCACGTGCTCGCGCACGCCGAGGCGATTCGCGGCGGAGCCGTGAGCTTGCCCGAGGAGCTGCGCGCGGGCGCCGCAACGACGGCCAGCGCGGACTTCAGCTGGCCGGTGCTCGGAGTGAGCGAAGGACTACGCCGAGCCTTCAGCCGCGAGACGTGCAACGGCTGTCATGGCGGAGACACCGCGACTCTGCCGTTCCAGCATCTGGTGGCCGATCCAGAGCTGCGGCGGCCGGCGAGGCTGTCGCGCTTTCTCTACGATCCAGAGGCCAACTCGGACGAGCTCCGCCGCCGCGCGGCGCGGCTGAAAGAGCTGGCCGCGAGCGAGTGCGCAGCTCCGGCTGCGGGCTCAGGCTACTTCGGACCCTGATTGGCCGAAGCGCGAGCAGCGGGCCGTGCGCTCAGGGGTTCGGCCAGGGCACGTCGATGTCGAAGGATGCCAGCTTGCCTTCCACTTCACCCAGGGCGAGCCCGCGCAGCTGGCCCGAGGCCGGGGCTCGAGCGAACTTCACGTGCAGCGCCTCGCCTTTGCGATCGACTCCGAGCAGCTTGGGCTGCTCGGGGTCGCTCGGAAAGAAGTCGAGCAACTTGACGTCGGGAGCGCTGAGCGTGAGCGCGGGCTTGCCGCGTGTGACCTGCCAGTCGTGGCTGGCCTCGGGCAGGGCGGCGAAGGCCGTCGGCAGCGCGGAGTAATACGCATCGAGGTCTCGAGGTAGCTGAGGCTCGGGAGCTCGCCGCTTCGACACGAGCTCGAACCAGGCCCCCAGCTCCTCGCTCGCGCACTCCTCCTTGCACGCCAGCCAGTCCGCTTTCACGTCGAAGCGCAGCACCTGGCTCTCCAGCAACGTCGCTGGTGCGGTCACCTCGGCGAACACGGCCGTCTCGCCCTCGTAGCCGTAGCTCACCAGCTTGCCGGGCAGGTCGAAGCGCCGGGGCGCAGGAAACTGCAACGCGGCCACGACGAAGCCCTCGGGGACTTCAAACGTCACGTGCGTGCTCTGACCCACATCTCCCGGGTTGGTCCACGAGATGCGATACTCGGCGGGGATCTGGAAGCGGACGGCGAGCAGAAACTTGCCTCCCGCTTCGACTGCCTGAGCGGAGGTCTCGAACTGCGCGTGCACGAGCGACTCGCCCGAGCTCTCGGCGGCCGCGGGTTCCGGCCAGGCCGTGCGCGTCGGTTCCGGCGGCGGCGGGGCCAGCGGTGCGGGCGCCTGCAGCGAGGCAGAGGCACAAGCGACGCTGCCGAGCGCGCCGCAGAAAAACGCGGTGTGGAGGTGGGAACGAGTAGTCATGCCGAGCGTGCGGGCTCCTGTGTCGGAAGATTCGCGGGGCTAGCTAGACCGCGCTGGGGTCTGAGCTGCAGACACGCGCGCGCGAGCGCGCTGCCTGCACGACGGAAGAACGTCCGCGTGCGCGCGCGCTTGAATGGCCCCCGCAATGTGAAACCCGATCCGGTGCGATCACGAGGTCGCAATGTTTCAGCTTGGAGCACGCTGCAAACTTGTGAGCGTGCTTGTCGCAGTGAGTCGGCCAAATGGCCATTGATGCGGTGAAACGCGCGGCGCGGGCGTTTCACCCCCAAATGCTGCTGCGGAAGGTTGCGCGCTCGCGCACGCACGGCAGAGTGCGCAAGGCCTCTTTCATGTCCTCGCTTTCCGCGCCCTCACCGGTCGCACCTCCTTCCCAACAGACCTCTCTCCAGCAGAGCTCTCCCCAGCAGAGCTCTCCCCAGCAGAGCTCTCCGCGGCAGCGCAGCTCGCTCGGTCGCTTCCTCGACTACGTGTGGCCATACTCGGGCTTGATCGCGCGCGCCACGGGCTGCGGAATGCTGAAGTTCGTGCTGCCCTCCACGATGGCGCTGTCCTTTCGCTTTCTGACCGACCGCCTCGTGCCGGCGCACGCCTCCGGCGCGCCCGCGCCGCAGGATGTGATCGCGCGCGCGCTCGATCACTACCTGACCTGGTTCGGCGCCGAGCTGGGGCCGTTCTGGACCACGCCCTGGGGCGCGTTCGATCTGCTCATGCTGACCCTGATCGGCGTGTACGCCGTGTGGGCCGTCGCGCTGTATTACCGCAGCCAGTGGGCGCAGCTCGCAGGGCACCGCGTGATGATGGACCTGCGCTCGGATCTGTATCGCCACATCCACCGGCTGGGCCACTCGTTCTTTCAAGGCAACCAGTCCGGCGGCATCGTGTCGCGGCTCACCGCGGACATCGCGCTGGCGCAGAACTTCGTGGGCAGCGCCATGACCAACATCTGGATGGATCTGGTCACGTGCGCCGTGTACGTGTACGTGCTCGGCTCGATGGACCTGCCGCTCACCGCGGCGTCGCTCGTGGTGTTTCCGTTCTACCTCGGCTCGATGCGCTGGTTCGGCCGGCGCTCGAAGGACACCTCGCTCGAGGTGCAAGCGGCCATGGAGGCGTTCTCCGGCGACGTGCAGGAGCGGGTCGCCGGCTTTCAGCTGATCAAGAGCTTCGTGGCGGAACGGCGCGAGGGGCTCTCTTTCTTCCAGCGCTCGCGACGGCTGCTCGATCTGACGCTGCACAACGCGCACATCACCAACCTGTCGAACGCCGTGGTGCAGTGGCTGACGCAGATGGCGACGCTCGGCTTGGTCTGGTACGGCGGCCAGCGGCTGATGCTGGGCACGATCAGCGTCGGCACAGTGGTGGCCTTCATCCTGCTGGTGCGCGAACTGTACTTTCCGATCAACCGTATCAGCGAGATGAACACCGTGCTGCACAACTCGCTCGCGGCCATCGATCGCATCTTCGAGGTCTTCGACCTGGTGCCGGACGTCGCCGATCGAGCCAATGCCAAGCCGGTGCGCCAGGTCCAGGGGCGCGTCAGCTTCGAGCACGTGAGCTTCGGCTACAGCGTCGACGCGCCGGTGTTGCACGACATCAGCGTCGACATCCGCCCGGGGGAAATGGTCGCGCTGGTGGGGCCGAGCGGCGCCGGCAAATCCAGCTTCGTACAGCTGGTGCCGCGCTTCTACGATCCGCAGGTGGGGCGCGTGCTGCTCGACGGAGTCGATGTGCGCGAGCTGCGCGTGCGCGAGCTGCGCGCCCAGATCGGCATGGTGGCGCAGGAGAACCTGTTGTTCTCGGGCAGCGTGCTCGACAACATCCTGTACGGTCGACCGCGCGCCAGCCGCCAGGACGTGGTGCAGGCGGCGCGCTCGGCGCATGCCGAGGAGTTCATCGACCAGCTCGCCGAGGGCTACGACACCTTGATCGGCGAGCGTGGCGCCAAGCTCTCGGGCGGGCAGAAGCAGCGCCTGGCGCTGGCCCGAGTCTTTCTGGCCGATCCGCGCGTGCTGATCCTGGACGAGGCCACGAGCGCGCTCGACAGCGAGTCGGAGCAGCTGATCCAGCGCTCGCTCGCGGAGCTGATGAAGAGCCGCACCAGCATCGTGATCGCGCACCGGCTGTCCACGATTCTATCGGCCGATCGCATCGTGGTGCTGGACCATGGCCGCGTGCTCGAGATCGGCAATCATGCCGAGCTGCTGCGCCGCGACGGTCTGTATGCGCGGCTGTATCGGGCCCAGCGCCTGGGTGCGCGCCACAGCGAGCCGGCGTTCCCTGTTCCCAACTGACTGTGGTGTTCCGCTACGCCGTGGCGGAAGCGTCTCTCGCCTGCGCGACGCGTCGCGAAACAGGCCCGGATCTGCTGTCCATTCGGGCGCGCGCGCAGCGGCCGTGCGGCGGAGTTGCATGGCATGGGAGCTGCACGGAGCCGACGGCATGAATGACTTCTTTTCGACTCTTCGTCGCGGTCGAGGCTCCCTCCGGTCCGCTGCGGGTGTGGCCGCCGGCTTCAGCGCCGCGCTCTTGGCCTGCCTCTGCTGGTCCGGATCCGCTTCGGCCTCGAACACCGTGGGCGTCGACCTGAGCTACAACGACGCGGTCGGGGACAACGACGCGGATGCCGGCGCCGGCGTCGATGTCTTCTTCGGCCCGCGCATGGATCTCGGGTTGCTGGCGCTCACGACCGAGCTCGACGCAGGCTTTCACGATTTTGGCGGCACCGCGGAGCCAGCCGTCTATCGAGGCATGGCCGGCGGGCGCCTGGCGCTGGGCGCGATCATTCGCCCGACGGTGTTCGCGCATATCGGCGTGGGCCACCTGCGCTGGAATGAGTTTCCGGGCCTGGCTGCGCGCGACAGCCGCACGGCGCTGGCCACGGATCTCGGCGCCGCGCTCGATTTCACGGTGCTGCCGCTGGTCGACCTCGGCGTGCAGCTCTCTTACAACGCCGTGGCGGCGGGCTCCGGTCAACCCGCCTTCGAATGGATGCAAGCGGGCGCCCACGTGATCTTCGTTTTCGGATCGTAATCTGCTACGCCCACGAGCATGCGGCTCGGCCAGATCTTGATCGACACCTGTGTGGGCTGCGGCAAATCGCTCCCGAACGCGCCCGACTGGCATCAGCGTACCGACGCGAGCTGGCAACAGCGGCTGGCCGCCGCGGGGCTCCGCTGGGCCACACCGAAGGGCATGTGGTCGTCAATCTGAAGTCGGGCGCACGGCGCGCTGCCATGTGCGGTGACCTGATGCACAGCCCCGTTCAATGTCCGCACCCGGAGTGGAGCCCGATCTGGGACCGCGACCCCGCGCTGGCGCGCCGCACGCGCCGCGAGTTTCTGCAGCGCCACTGCGACACCGACACCCTGGTGCTCACGGCGCACTTCCCGCCACCATCCTTCGGGCGCGTGGTGCCACGCGGCGATGCCTTCTGGTTTCAGTACGGCGAGTAGCGCCCCGCGCAAGCTCGCGGCACAGCGCGCCAGCGGGCGCTCAACGGCGCACCGAACCCGCCCGGGAGGCCTCTTCGCGCTCGAGAACGTGGTTTGGATACGAACCACGTTCTCGAAACCAGAAGGGGCTGCCCGGAGCGTCCTCACGACGCTCGAGCCGCGTCCAGATAGCGAGCGGCCGATCCGCGCTCGAGGAGCCGCGCAGCGGGCATTCCTGGGGTCGATCGGGTTCTGATGGCCCGAGCCCCCCTGCCACTGTTGCGCGAGAGTCGGTCGAGGATCGCCCGACAGGGTCGCGGGCTCGTTCTGAAACGCCCGACCCCGCGGCCGGCGGGCGCGTGGCCGCACGAGCGGGCCCGAGAGTTTCGCGTGGCCCGAGGAACAGGCCTGCGAGCTCGCGCGGACCAGACGGACGGGCCCGAAAAAAGTTTGCGGTGCTGTCGATCCGGCGACGCTCGGATTGTCGAGTCCATGGACCGCGCGGCCCATGATCTTGCTGCGCGGCAAGCCCGCGCGTTGAACCCTCGCACCAACCGGAGATAGCAGCGATGAAATTCCTGATGACCTACGCATCCGATCCCAAGAGCGGCCCGCCCACGCCCGAACAGATGGCGGCGATCGGCAAATTCTCGCAGGAGATGATCAAATCCGGCGTGGTGCTGATGACCGGTGGCCTGGTGCGGCCCACGAAGGGCACGCAGGTGCGGCTCGAAGCCGGCAAGTTCACCGTGACCGATGGCCCGTTTGCCGAGACCAAGGAGCTGATCGATGGCTTTGCGCTGATCGTCGCCCAGTCGAAGGCAGAGGCCATCGAGCACGCCCGCCGCTTCATGAGCGTCGCGGGCGAGGGCCAGGGCGAGATCCTGCAGGTGTTCGACGGCTCGGAAATCCCCGGTTAGCGGGCGTTCCAGCGGCGATCCAGGCTAAGCTCCGGGATCGGTGACGGTCTCGGAGACGCATCTCGCCATCAATGCCGTGTTTCGGATCGAGTCGCCGCGCTTGATCGCGGGGCTGACCCGCATGCTGCGCGACGTCGGTCGCGCGGAGGAGCTGGCGCAGGACGCACTGCTCGCGGCGCTCGAAGAATGGCCGAGCTCGGGCGTGCCCGACAAACCCGGAGCCTGGTTGATGGCCACGGCCAAGCATCGCGCCATCAACCAGCTGCGCCACGGCAAGATGCGCGAGCGCAAGCACGCCGAGCTCGGCAGCGACGCGCAGGCTCGCCAGAACGCCGACGTGCAGAGCGAGCTCGTGGCTCGGATCGATGACGACGTGGGGGACGACTTGCTGCGCCTGGTGTTCACCGCCTGCCACCCGTTGCTCTCGACGGAGGCGCGCGTGGCGCTCACGCTGCGACTGATCGGGGGGCTGACGACGCAGGAGATCGCGCGGGCGTTCTTGCTGCCGGAGCCGACCATCGCACAGCGCATCGTACGTGCCAAAAAGACGCTAGCCGAGAAGCAGGTACCGTTCGAGCTGCCGCGCGCCGCGGAGCTCGGGGCGCGGCTCGCTTCGGTGCTGGAGGTGGTGTACCTGGTCTTCAACGAAGGCTACTCGGCCACCGCGGGGGACGACTGCCTGCGACCCGCGCTGTGCGAGGACGCGCAGCGACTGGGGCGCATGCTGGTGGGGCTGGCACCCGACGAGCCGGAGGTGCATGGCCTGCTCGCGCTGATGGAGATCAATGCCTCGCGCTTGCCGGCGCGCACGGACGCCGCGGGCGAGCCCATCCTCTTGCTCGATCAGGACCGCTCGCGCTGGGATCCGCTGCTGATCGGTCGAGGGCTCGCGGCGCTCGCGCGCGCGGAGGCACTGGGTGGGGCAAATGGCCCCTATGCGTTGCAAGCCGCCCTCACCGCGTGTCATGCCCGGGCGCAGAGCGCGGCCGAGACGGACTGGCCGCGCATCGCCGAGCTGTACACGCGCCTGCTCGAGCGCGTGCCCTCGCCCGTCGTGGCCCTGAATCGCGCCGTCGCGGTGTCCAGGGCGGAAGGTCCAGCAGCCGGGCTCGCGCTGCTCGATCAGCTGAGCGCCGAGCCCGCGCTCGCCCAGTACGCGCTCTTGCCGAGCGCCCGGGCGGATCTACTCACCCGGCTCGGGCGCAGGAACGAAGCGCGCGCGGAGTTCGAACGAGCCGCAGCGCTGACCCAGAACGCGCGCCAGCGCGCCCGGCTTCTCGAGCGCGCCAAGTCGAGCTAGGGTCGCGGCCTTTCGAGGAGCTTTCTGATGTTTGCCAAGATTGCCGCTTTTTCTTTCACCTCTTTGCTGGGCGCGCTCGCGCTCGGCAGCACACTCGCCTGGGCCGCAGAGCCCGCCAAACCGGCAGCGCACAAGGCAGAAGCCGCCAAGGCCGCGCCCGCCAAGCCTGCCGCCGCCAAGGCCGATGCTGCCAAGCCGGACAGCGCCAAGGCCGACGCCGTCAAGGAAGTGCGCCTGTACGCGCTCGACTGCGGGAAAGTCGAGTTCAAGGACCTGGGTTTCTTTGCCGACACCGGCGAGTACGACGGCAAGCCCGGCACGCTCATCACGCCCTGCTTCGTCGTCCGTCACCCGAAGGGCACGCTGCTCTGGGATACGGGTCTCGGTGACAAGCTCGCGGAGAACAAGGGCGGTGGCGGCGAAAACGGCATCACGCCGAGCGTCAGCGTGACGCTCGCCGAGCAGCTGAAGGCGCTGGGCCTGGGCCCGAGCGACGTGACCCACATGGCGTTTTCCCACATGCACTTCGACCACACCGGCAACGCGAACTCGTTCCCGGGCGCGATCTGGCTGCTCAATCAGGCGGAGCTCAACTGGGCGACGGGCAAGCCCACCCCCTTCGCCGTCGCACCGGACAGCTTCAGCGGCTACAAGACGGCCAAGAATGTCATCATGACGGGCGATCACGACGTGTTCGGCGACGGCAGCGTGCGCATCCTCAAAGCACCCGGCCACACCCCGGGCCACCAGGTGCTGCTGCTGAAGCTCGCCAAGGCCGGTAGCGTGGTGCTCGGGGGCGATCTGTATCACATGCGCGACAACCGCAAGTTCAAGCGCCAGCCCACGTTCAACACCGACCGCGCCGACACGCTGGCCTCGTTCGATCGCATCGAGAAGATCGTCAGCAATCAGAAGGCGCGCTTCGTGATTCAACACGACGCGGCCGACTTCAAGACGCTGCCGAAGTTCCCGGCGTACCTGCAGTGAAAGGGTGGGCGGGCCGCCGCCCGTCTCGAGCTCCCGCGTGTCAGCGCGGGGAAAGACCGGCCCGCTGAAGGTTGCGCGCGACAGACGCGCTCATTGACGAAGCGGGCCGCGTTTCGCTACCAGAGTGCGATAGGGAGGCACTCGATGACGAACTTTCGATGGCGCTGGGTCCTGGTAGCGGGCGCGGGGTTGGCGAGCCTGGGCGCGGACGGCACGGCAGGCGACGGAACGGCGCTGAGCACGACAGCTCCGCCCGACACCAGCTTTCAGAAGGTGACGCTGAACGGCGCGCCCGGCGAGCCGATCTCGCTCGTCGTGTTGCCGGACGGGCGCGTGCTGCACAGCACGCGCAACGGCCGGCTGTTCCTGCACGATCCGGCCACGGGCTTCAACACCGTGGCGAGCTCCATCCCCGTGTATCTGCACGACGAGGAGGGGCTGCAGGGCATCGCGATCGACGCAGACTTTCAGCGCAACCACTGGCTGTACGTCTACTACTCCCCTCCCCTCGCGACTCCGCTCGACGATCCGGCGACGCCGGCCGTGAACGAGGGTGACTCGCCGGTGACGGGGACGGCCGCCGACTTCGCGCGCTTCCGCGGGCACATGCAGCTCTCGCGCTTCAAGTTCGAAAACAACGCGCTGGTGCCAGCGTCCGAGCAGCGCATCCTCGAGGTCGGCACGGATCGGGGCAGGTGCTGTCACGTCGGCGGCAAGATCGACTTCGACGCCGAGGGCAACCTGTATCTGTCGACGGGTGACGACACGGACCCCTTCTCGTCCGACGGCTTCAACCCGATCGACGAACGACCCGGGCAAAGCCCGGCGTTCGACGCCCAGCGCAGCGCCGCCAACACCAACGACCTGCGCGGCAAGCTGCTGCGCATCCGCGTCCAGCCCGACGGTAGCTACGCCATCCCGGAGGGCAACCTGTTTCGCCCCGGCACGCCGCGCACGCGCCCGGAGATCTACGCGATGGGCCTGCGCAATCCGTTCCGCTTCGCGGTCGACCGGCGCAGCGGGGTCGTGTACCTCGCGGACTACTCTCCCGACTCGGTCGACCCCGATCCCGAGCGCGGCCCCGCCGGGCAGGGCAAGTGGATGATCGTGCGCAAGCCCGGCAACTACGGCTGGCCTTACTGCGCCACCCCGCAGCTGCCGTATCGCGACTACGATTTCGCGACCGGCGTCTCGGGCCCCGCCTTCGACTGCTCCGCCCCCGTCAATGATTCCCCGCACAACACGGGCCGCCGCCACCTGCCGCCCGTGGTGCAGCCCGAAGTCTGGTACGGCGCGAGGCCCTCTCTGGAGTTCCCCGAGCTCGCCTCGGGCGGGGTCGGGCCGATGGCGGGCCCGGCTTACCACTTCGATCGCCACAGCCGCTCGAGCAACAAATGGCCGCGCTACTTCGACGGCGTGCCCATCTTTTACGAGTGGACGCGCGACGCGCTGTTCGAGTTCCGGCTCGATCGGCAGCGCCGCTTCAGCGAGATTCGCCGCATGCTGCCCTCGCTCGTCTTTCAGAATCCGATCGACATGCAGTTCGGTCCGGACGGCGCCCTGTACGTGCTGGAATACGGCGACGGCTACTTCTCCGAGAATCCGGCAGCGCAGCTCGCGCGCGTGGATTTCGTGCAGGGCAACTACACTCCGGTTCCGGTGGTCACGGCGGACGTGGCCTTCGGGGTCGCCCCGCTCACCGTGCAACTCTCGAGCGCCGGCACGGCGGACCCCGACGGTGACGCGATCACCCTGGCGTGGGATTTCGACGCGGACGGCGTGGTCGACTCGAGCGAACCGAATCCCAGCTTGACGCTCGATCACAACGGGGTGTTCACCCCCACGCTGCGTGTGCTTGACAGCACGGGGCGGGCCGCCACCGCGTCTGCGCGCATCGTGGTGGGCAACGCGCCGCCCGTGGTGACGTTCGCGACGCCGCAGCCGGGCGACCCCTTTACGTTCGGGCAAACCTTGAGCTACCAGGTCACGGTCAGCGACGCCGAGCCGGTCGACTGCGCGCGCGTCGAGGTCCAGTACCGGCTCCTCCACGACATGCACTCCCACCCGATATCGACGGCGCTGGGCTGCAGCGGCAGCTTCGTCACGGCGCTCGATGCCGGCCACGAAGGCGCGACGAACATCGGAGTCGTGCTCATCGCCTCGTACACGGACGCGCCCGCGGAGCCCGGCATACCGGCGCTCACCGGCCAAGGCTTCGTGGTGCTGCTACCGACTCCCCCGTGACGACCGAGCCAAAAGCGCCGCCAGCGTCGCAGGCGGAGTTGCTGGCTGCCGCGCAGCAGGGTGACTCCGCCGCGTTCGATCGGCTCGTGGCAGGCCACCGGCGCGAGCTGTATGCGCACTGCTACCGCATGCTCGGCTCGGTGCAAGACGCAGAAGACGCGCTGCAAGATTCGCTGCTCGGCGCCTGGAAGGGCCTGGCACCGTTCCAGGGCCGAAGCTCGCTGCGCACCTGGCTGTACAAGGTGAGCACCAACGCCTGCCTGCGCCTGCTCTCGCGCCGGCCGCAGCGGATGTTGTCGCCAGAATATGGGCCGCCCTGCAGCGACACGGCCGATCTGGGCGAGCCCGTGCTCGAGCCCATCTGGCTCGAGCCCTGGGTAGAGGCGGCGGCCTGGGCGAAAGAGGAGCCCGACCCGGCTGCGGCTCCCGCGGACCCGGAGGCGCGCGCGCTGCGGCGGGAAAGCCTCGAGCTCGCGTTCATCGCAGCGCTGCAACACCTGCCGGGTACGCAGCGCGCGGCGCTGCTCTCGAGCGAGGTGCTGGAGCTCTCCACGGCGGAGATCGCCGAACTGCTCGACACCACGGTCGCGGCCGTGAACAGCGCCCTGCAGCGCGCTCGCAAGACGCTCGGCGAGCGCGCCCCGGGTCCGCAGCAAGCCGAGCTCGCGTCGCTCGGCGAGGCGGGGCAGCGCGCGCTGGTGCGGGATTTCGTGCACGCCTGGGAGAGCGCCGACCTCGGGGCGCTGCTGCAGCTCTTGACCGAGGACGCCCGCTTCGTCATGCCGCCGCTGGCTGCCTGGTTCGACGGGCGGCAGAACGTGGGCAAATTCTTCGGCGAGCGCGTGTTCGCGACACCCTGGCGCCTGCTGCCGCTGTGCGTGAACGGGCAGCTCGGCTTCGCCTGCTACTCGATGCAGCCGGGCACGAGCGAATTCCGACTCTCGGCGGTCAACGCCTTGAGCCTGCGGGCGGGGCGGATCGCGGAGATCGACGGCTTCCTGGATCCCGCGGTCCACGGCCGCTTCGGCCTGCCGGCGGTTCTGCCAACAGAAAATCGCTCCGCCGAGCGATGAGTTTCAGGGCGGCCCTGTCTCTACCCCTTCGATGAGGCCCAGCGAGGCCCCAGCCCACCCAAGGAGAGAGATACCCATGCGCAAGCTCATCGTCGCCAACATCGTGTCCCTGGACGGCTACTACGAGGGCCCGAACCGCAACGTGATGGCCCTGCCGATGGACCACAGCTTCGACGCCTACAACGCCGAACGCCTGCGCGCCGCGGACACGCTCTTGCTCGGCGCCAACTGCTACGGGATGTTCAAGGGCTTCTGGCCGCAGATGAAGGAGCATCCGCAGGCCACGCCGGTGCACCGGGAGATCTCGCGCCTGAACGACGCGATCGAGAAGGTGGTCGTCTCGGATCGCTTGCAGAGCGAGCAGACCGACCCGTGGCGCAGCACCACGCGCATCCTGCGCAGAGCCGAGGCGCAGCGACAGATCGCTGCGCTCAAGCAGGGCCCCGGGCGCGACATCCTGGTCTTCGGCAGCCGCACGCTCTGGAACGATCTGTTGAGCGCCGGGCTCGTCGACGAGCTGCATTTGATGGTCGGCGCGGTGGTGCTGGGCGGAGGAACGCCGGCCTTCTTGCAAGCCCAGCCCGCGCCGTTTCGCTTGATCGATACGCGCCGCTGGGAGGGCTCGAGCAACGTGCTGTTTCAGTATGCGGTCGAGCCCGCGACCGCGCGCTGAGCGGGTGCCACGGCACGCGGATGATCCCCGGCGGGGCGTGGCACCTCAACGTGTGCGCGGAAAGCGCGGGGCCAGCAGCTCGCCGAGCGCTGGATAGGTGTCTGCGACCAGGTCGGCCTCCGGGCGATCGCAGGCCGGGTTGCAGCCAGCAGCAGCGCAATCGATGAGGTTGGCTACCGCGCTCGCGCCGCTCTCACTGTCGTCGTGGTGACCCCGGAACCGTACGCTGGCCATGCCGGCGGCGCGCGCTCCGGCGACGTCGCTGCGCCGCAGGTCACCGATGTGGACCGCGCCGCGCGCCTGTACGCCAAGCGCGTCGAGGGCGCTCGCAAACGCGCGCGGGTGCGGCTTGGGCACTCCGATCTCGTCGGAGAAGACGGTGACCTCGAGATGATCGAGCAGCCCAACCCGCGCGAGCAGCTGTCGCACCACGCGTCCGGGGCTGAAGCCGGTGTCGCAGATCAGAGCGGTGCGGACGCCCGCCGCTCGCAGCTGCGCCAGGAGAGCGCCAGCGCCATCGATCGGCACGATCGTGCGCGCGAGCACGTCTTCTTCGATCTCGCTGAGCACCCTGCGAGCCTCCGGCGCCGGCAGCTGGATGCCGAGCGCTTCCAGCGTGTGCTGCAGCATGTGCGGGCCGGCGAACACAACCTGATGGTGCCACGAGACCTGGTGCTGTCGCCACGCGGCTGCGACGGCCTTCGCCACTGCGGCCTCATCGGCTCCGACCAGCCCGGCCAAGCGGCGAACGCGCAGCGCAGAGCCCGCCTGCCCCGGGGCCTCGTAAATCAGCGTCGACCAGCAGTCGAACGTGACGGTGTGAAGGGTGTTCGGAAAGCTCGGGCTCGCCATGACGGCCGAGGTGTACGTCAGCGCGCCGTGCCGCGCAAACCATCAGCGCGACTCCTCCCCGCCCAGCGCAGGGCGCATCGGGAGCACGGTGCTCGCGAGCACGCTGCCGAATCTCGAGCAGCCCCGGGGAGCCGGTTCTGCTTTCGAGAACGTGGTTGGTAAACGAACCACGGGCGATCACTGCGCCGGCGCCCGCTCGACGCTCGGCCCCGCTGGAGCCGCTTCCGGCGGCCCCGCGCTGATGGAGCGCGCAATCGAGTCGGCGAGCTCCGCCAGCAACCCGCTCATCTGCGTCACCAGCTGTGCGGTGCTGACGCCTCGCGCGGGACTGCTCAGCGCATAGCGGTCGAGCCGAGGGGCTGCCGACGTCTTGGGCCAATGCACCGCCACCTGAGCGATGAGCTCGACGGCGCCCTTGTCGGTCAGCTCGAAGCGTTGCAGATCGAGCTCGATCAGGGCGTCGGGCGCGGCGGAGATCGCGCCGGCTTCCGTGAAGACGCTGCTGCCGGGAAGCCGCCGGGCGAGGTCCTCCGCCAAGATGCTGCCGACCATGTCCTGGAGCGGCGCCCCCCAGCGGGCGTTGGCGGAGAACTCGAGCTTCTCGGACACCTCATGCCGCACGATCTGCGGCCGATCGAGGTAGCCCGGGAGCCCCGGGCGCCGCAGCTCGACCTGCAAGGGTGCGCTCGGCAGCTCGCTACCAGCGCGCGGAACCAACGTGTAGAACTGCGGCTCGGGCGAGCTCCCACAGCCGACGCTGCCGAGCCAGGCCGCGGCGAGCCAGCCCACGGCAAGCCAGCCCGTGCTGAAACGCCGCGCGTTTGCGCTCGCGAGCTTCACTGCGATTCCTGCTTTCGCCCGCTCAGCACGGCTTCGGGGTGACGGTTCAGGTAGTCGGCGAGCAGGCGGATGCTGCGCGCGGCGTCCGCTATCTGGTCCATCATGCGTTCGAGGTTGCGCTGCGCCGTGGAGTTTGTCCCGTAGCCGTTGCTGCCGAAGGCCCTGTCGGCCTGCGCCACGGCGTGCTCGAGCCGCTCGGAGATGGCAGGCAAGCGCAGCAGGGCCGGCTCGAGACCTGCCTGGGCTTTCAGGACGAGAGCGTGCGCGTCCTCGAGCGTGGCGTCGAGAGAGGCGATGGCGCGCCCCAGCTCCGGGCTACCCACCGCACGCTCCAGCGACGCCAGCGTGCGATTCAGGTTTTGGCCGATCTCGCCAAACGGAATGCGATTGATGTTGCTGGCGATGTCGCTGATCGAGGCGGACACCTGCTCGAGGCCCTGCGCCTCGCTGGGCAGCACCAGCGCGTCTCCCTCGCTCGTCACGGGTACGGCCGCTGCTCCGGGAACATAGGTCAAGGAGAGGACCTTCTGCCCCGTCAAGAGGCTGCTGGTCTCGAGCACCACGCGCAGCTGGTCTTTGACGAGAGCGCGCATGCCGGGCCCTGACAGCGCCGTGCGATCCCTCTCGACGAGCGCGCGCTCGGGCTGGAGCACGTAGGCGACACGCGCCGCCATCTCCCCCGCGTGCTCGGGGCGCGGATCACTCACGAGCTCGACGCTCGTGACGGAGCCGAGCCGCCTGCCGAACATGTGCACCTCCGAACCCTCCGCGAGCCCGCGAATGGAGCTCTGGAAGTAGCTCACGTACGGGATGCTCAGGCTGTATTGGCTCGACTCGGCCGTGTCCTGGTTGGGGTATAGCCGAAACGTGCTCTCTGGCGGGCTCGGCGCGTTCCCTTCAGCGCCGGCGCGAGTGCGGAAGGCAATGCTACCAGAAAACAGCGACTGAACCGATTGGAGCCCGATCTCGAGCCCGTCGGCGCTGGTGCCCACGTGCACGCCAGAGGCGTTCCAAAAACGGGTCTCCGGCGTGACCCAGGCGTCGTACGGCGCGCGCACGAACAGGCGAAGCTTGACGTCCTGGTCAGGGCTGTTCGCGAGCTCGTAGCCCAGCACTCGACCCACCTCCACGTCGCGACAGAAGATGGGGGCCCCCGCCGCCAAACCCCCGAGCGATTCGGCCTCCAGAAAGTAGACCGTGCCCGGCTCGTCCGAGCGCACGCTCGGCGGCTCTTCCAGCCCCTTGAAGTGGGTCACGCGCTCGCCCCTGGCCGAGCCTGGTTCGATCGCCACGTAGGCGCCCGAGACCAGCGTCTCCAGGCCTGCCTGGAAGCCTCGCAGACCGCTCCCGAGCCGGGGGCGTACGACCCAAAAACGCGTGTCGGCGGTGAGCATGGACTCCGCTCTAGCCGTCATGCGCACCTTCACCACGACGTGGGAGAGGTCCGGGCTGAGCTCGATGCTCTCCACGGTGCCGAGCGTCACCGCCTTGTATTTGACCTGAGTCTGCTGTTCCGTCAGCCCGTCCGCCTTTTCGAAGGTGATCGAGATCAACGGACCGTGCTCGGCTGCGAACGAGTAGATCAGGTATCCGACCAGGACGAGCGCGATCAGCGGCGTGAGCCAGATCCAGGAATAGCGCAGGCGAGGCCGTACCCGGGCTTCGGAGAAGCGATTCTCCCCGTCGTCGGCGCGCTCGGGCTCGGGTGAGTTGGACAGCTGGCTCAAGCGGGTTTCCAGTCGTGGCGCGTCGCGGGCGAGAGGGCGTGGTTCGCGCCAGCAGCATCCCACATCAGCCGAGGGTCGAAGGACTCCGACGCCAGCATGGTCAGGATGACCACCCCACAGAAGGCGGTAGCCCCCACTCCTGGTAACACACTGCCGAGCCACCCGAAACGCGCCAGCTCCACCAGCGTCATGGTCGCGAAGATGTCGAGCATCGACCAGCGTCCGATGAAGGTCAGCGCGCGGAACAACTTCGTACGCAGCGAGAGGTAACCAGCCGACGCGCGCGACGTGCAAATCAACAAGACGCCGAGCGCCACCAGCTTGAGCAACGGAACCACGATGCTGGCCACGAACACCAGCACGGCCAGCGGCCAGAAACCGTGCTCCAAGAGCTCGATGGTGCCGCCGATGATGGTGCTCGGTCCACCTTGGCCCGCCTTGGTGATGGTCATGACCGGAAGCAGGTTGGCGGGAATCGCCAGCAGTGCTGCCGCAAGGCCGAGCGCCCAGGTGCGGTGAATGCTATCGGGCTTGCGCGCATGCAGCGTCCGGCTGCAGCGCCGGCAGCGGTCGCCGTCCCGGGAGGGCCCGACGAGGTCGCAGCCCCCGCAGCCGATGAGGTTTGCGCCGGGGGCGCGGCGCGCTGCGCCAGCCAGCAGCGGAACTCGCGCCCACAGGGCTGCGCGGTCCAGGGCGCTATCGAGCCCTATCGAGCACAACACGACGCCGCCCAGGGCAAACAAGGCCAGCCCGAAGTCGACGTGCATCCAGGCTCTCAGGCGCACCAGCGCGATCGTCGCTCCCAGCATGAAGACCTCGACCATCGCCCAGCTCCCGAGCTCGGGCAGGGCGGCGAAGGCCCTGCGCATCCAGCGCGGCACCTGCCCAGCGCGGACTCCGACCGCCATGGCCACCATGACCAGCAATTCGAAGCCGGGCAACACCATCAAGGTCAACACGACCACCGCGGCGAGCGGCCAGGCTCCTGTCTGGCGCAGCAGCTCGGGACCTGTGAACAGATCGGCCGTCGCGGAGCGCCCGCCAGGCATCGAGACGCTGGCGACCGGCAATACGAACGCCAGGGCAAACAGGGCCAGCCCGACGCCAGCACACGCGAGCGACAACGGCAAAGTGTGCCGCTGCCCGTTGCGAAGCAGCGCGTCGCAACGGCTGCAGACCGCCAGGCTCCCATCGGGCACTTCGGGCAGCCGCTGCAGCAGGCCGCAATCACGACACTCGCAGAGAGCGTCGAAGCGTTCGTCCATGACGTTCCGCCGTGCAAGGAACGTACCCCGATCCCGTTGGGCGCGCTGCGGACGATGCGCAGCGCCAGGACCCCCTCGTTTTCCCCTTCGCGTAACAGTGGGGCGAAACGTCACGGTGCAGAATGGAAGGCCTCGACTCGCCGAGCGCCTGGGCTCCGACGACGTCGAGCACCCAATCGATCTGGGTTGAGTGGGCAAGCGGGCTACGCGCCGCGCAGAGCGGCACAAAGCCCGCTCTGCCGAGTGTGGAGTCTTCGAGGAGAAGGCGTGCAGACTTCGAGGAGATTGGGCGCGCGGGGGCCCACCCGCACCTGGCCGCGTCATATCCTCGAGATGGCCCACATCGCTGCCGAGGAACCCTTCCAGACCCGACCCGCGGCTCGCCGGCTGCCGCGGGCCCTGCGCATCCCGCCGGCGTTACCGCCGCCGCCGACAGAACGGCGCGCGGTGGCTCCGCGCACCGCACTGCTGCTCAACCCGTTCTACCCGAAGGATCCGCACTCCAGCTTCGGCAAGCACGTGCTCACGCCGACCCTGGCGCTGACCAGCATCGCGGGGGCCACGCCCTCGAGCTGGACGTGTGCCTACTGGGACGAAAACTTGCTGCAGGGCCCTCCGCCCAGCGATCCGCTGCCGGAGGTCGTGGCGATCACGGTGCACCTCACCTTCGCCGAGCGAGCGTTTGCGCTCGCGCGCTTTTACCGAGCGCTGGGCAGCAAGGTCGTGCTCGGTGGTCTGCACGTGCTGTCCTGCCCGGAGGAAGTGCGCCCACATGCGGACGCCATCGCCATCGGTGACGGCGTTCAGCTCTGGCCGCGGATCCTGCACGACGTGGCGAACCGGCGGCTCGCGCCCGAGTACCGCGCCGACTTCCGCGGCCCGTATCGCGCCGACCCGAGCCCCGCGCGCGAGCTGCTGCCGCGCCAGGGCTTCCTCACGGCGGCGAGCCTCAATGCCACCCGGGGCTGCCACAATCGCTGTGGCTTTTGCTACCTGGCAACCGACGGGCTGAAGATGCCCTATCGCACCCGGGACGTGGCGCAGGTGCTGGCAGAGATCCGGCGCACGGGCGAGCCGTATTGCGTCTTCACCGACAACAATCTGGGCTCCGATCGCGCCTACCTGCACGAGCTGTGTCGCGGGCTCGCGCAGCTCGAGATCACCTGGAGCGCGGCGCTCAGCATCGATGTGACCGACGACCCACGGCTCGTGCGCGCGATGGCGCTCTCTGGCTGTACGGGCGTGTTCGTCGGCTTTGAATCGCTGAACGACGAGAACCTGATCGACGCGCGCAAGAAGACGCCGCGCGGGGCGGACTACGCGCGGCGCGTGCAGCTGCTGCACGACAACGGCATCCAGGTGAACGCCAGCTTCGTGCTGGGCTTCGACCATGACCGGCGCGATGTGTTTGCGCGGACCGCACAGTGGGTGGAAGAGCAGCGCCTCGAGTGCGCGACCTTTCACATCCTGACCCCCTACCCTCAGACACCGCTCTTTCGCGCGCTCGAGGCCGAGGGCCGGCTGCTCCACCGCGACTGGAGCTTGTATGACACGGCACATGTCGTCTTCCGCCCGAAGCACATGAGCCCAGAGGAGCTCGAGCACGGCTATGCCTGGCTGTATCAGCGCCTGTTCTCGCACCAGTCGATCTGGCGGCGCAGGCCGACAGACGTGCGCGCCGTACCTCCGTACCTGCTGATGAGCTACCTCTACAAGCGCTCCAACTGGCTCTGGCAGCAGCTGATCGAGCGCAATCTCACGCATCGGGTCTGGTCGCCGCTCGTCCACTGGACGACCTTGCGCCACCTGCGTTTTCGGGCGCAGCTGGCAGCGCAGCCCCTGCCCGGCGAAGGTCCCTCCGCTGCCTGCGGGGCGGCAACGCCCAGGCGCCGGAGCCTGAGCGTGGTGAGCGCCAGCGTCTAGCCACGAGGGGCGGCCGAGCAGGCGCTGACGGCAACCTGGTCAGGTCCGGGCTTCGCGCTGGACTGACATGTCGGGCAGAGCGGAAACCTTCTCGTCCGCGGACCTCGCCGCGATCCGGAACCAGATGGCATACATCGAAGGCAGGAAGACGAGCGTGAGTACTGTCCCTGCGAACGTGCCGCCGATCAACGTGTAGGCCAGGGTTCCCCAGAAGACCGAGTGTGTCAGCGGGATGAAGGCGAGAATGGCCGCGAGCGCCGTCAGAATGACCGGCCTCGCACGCTGAACCGTCGACTCGACGACGGCATCGAAGGGCGTGAGCCCTTCTTCCAGGTTGTGTTGAATCTGGCCGAGCAGAATGAGCGTGTTGCGCATCAGTATGCCCGAGAGCGCAATGAGCCCGACGAGTGCGTTGATGCCGAACGGCTGCCCGAAGATCAGCAGCGTAGGAACCACGCCGATGAGACCGAGCGGCGCCGTCGCGAACACCATGGCCATGGCAGACATCGAGCGCACCTGGATGATGATGATGAGCAGCGTCAACGCGAGCATGATGGGGAAGAGGGGAAGGAGAGCCTTGGTCGCCTTCCCGGCTTCTTCGATGGAACCCGCCTCTTCGATCCGGTACCCCGCGGGGAGTCGAGCGATGAGCGGACGTAGCTCCTCGCTCACTGCCGTCGAGACGTCCGGGGGCTGCAGGCCCTCGGCAATGTCGCCGCGCACGGTGATGGTCGGCACGCGATCCCGACGACGAATGATCGGCTCCTCCATCCGGATCTCCACCGTCCCCACTTGAGACAGCGGTACGCGCTGACCCGCCGACCCGATGAGCGTGAAGTCAGCCAGCCTCTGTGGGTCGAGCCGGGCCTCGCCTGCCGAACGAGCCACTACCTGGACCGAGCGGATGTCCTCCCGAAGCTCCGCGATGGGTATACCCCTGAGAAGAAACTGGAGTTGCAGCGCTACGGCGCTCGACGTCAGCCCGACAGCCTGCAGTCGATCCTGCTGCAACGAGAGATGAAGCGTTGGCGTGCGCTCCCCCCAGTCGATGTTCACCGTGCGCATCATGGGGTTCGCCTGTAGAACCTGGCGAGCGTCGACGGCGATCTCGCGCAGCTTGTTCAGGTCGGGCCCCGTGATGCGGTAGGCGACGGGAAAAGGCGAGTAGGGCCCGAAGACGAGCTGCGTGACGCGCACGCGAGCTTCAGGAGCGAGTCCATCAGCGGCGGCGTCACGCAACCGCCCCTTGAGCGCCTCACGCTCAGCCTCGCTCCCGGTCAGGACCACGATCTTCGCGAACGACGGGTCAGGGAGCTCCGGCGCCATCGCCATGTAGAAACGCGGCGCGCCTTGACCAACATAGGACGTGACGATCTTTGCCTCTGCCTGCTTGGCGAGCCAGTCCTCGACCTTCTTCGCCGCTCCGCTCGTCTCCTGGATCGAGCTGCCATAGGGCAACTGGAGCTCGACGAGCACCTCCGGACGATCGGAGGTCGGGAAAAACTGCTTGCGCACGGCAGCCATTCCGAGCACGGCAACAACGAAGGCGCCGATGACCAGAGCCGCCACGAGCCACTTGCGCTGGATGACGCGGCCGAGCACGCGCCGAAAGCGACGGTACCTGGGCGTGTCGTAGATCGCCTCGTGGCCTCCCTCGACCTGCTCGATCTCGGGCAATAGCTTGACGCCCAGGTAGGGAGTGAAAGCCACTGCCACGATCCAGGACGCGGTCAGCGCGATGCCGACAATCCAGAACATGTTGCTGGTGTACTCACCTGCCGTCGACCTCGCGAAACCGTTCGGCATGAAACCGACCGCAGTCACGAGGGTTCCGGAAAGCATAGGGGCGGCAGTGTGGC
>Ga0068861_100000382_pt1 | contig 25541 bp, 23 predicted proteins | sample KBSSwiS42_FD_66593 | JGI IMG/M metagenome (GOLD analysis project Ga0068861, IMG submission 66593) | Switchgrass rhizosphere microbial communities from Kellogg Biological Station, Michigan, USA - KBS Switchgrass S4-2 | ecosystem: Host-associated > Plants > Roots > Rhizosphere > Soil ...
ATCGTTCTCGAATCGCGCGCCTCGACCACGCGCAAGGGCGTCGGGCTGGTCAAGCATCGCTGGGAAGCCGTCAACCAGCGCGGCGAGCTCGTGCTCACCATGGAAGGCTGGGGGATGTTTGGCCGCAAGGATTGACCTACAGCACAAGGTGCACGTGCTCTCCAAGAAGGAGGAGCTCGACAGCGTGCGCCTGCCGGGCAAGGTGGTCGTGGTGCTCGACATCATCTTCGCCACCACCACCATGGTGACGGCGCTCGCGCACGGCGCGAAAGAGATCGTGCCGGTGGCCGACGAGAAGGCGGCGCGCGCCAGCGCGGGCGATTTCCCCGGCTGCGTGCTCTCCGGCGAGCTGTTCGCCGAGACGCTCTCCGGCTTCGTGCATCCCGCGCCGCTCGCGCTCGTCGCACACGGCGTGCAGGGTAAGAGCGTGATCTACTCGACGACCAACGGCACGGTCGCCATGACGCAGGCGAGCGGCGCGGCGCGCGTCTACTGCGGCGCACTGCTCAATGCCAGCCGGCTTGTCGAGCACATCATCGCCACGCATCCGCGCGAGACCATCCTCATCGTCTGCTCGGGGTCGGGCAACAACTTCAACTTCGAGGACTTCTACGGCGCGGGCTATTTCGTCGAATGCCTGCTGCCGCATGTGAAGGACCTCTCGGATGCGGCGAAGGCCGCGCTCATGCTCTACCGCCAGGCGAAGGCACCGGAAGCGCTGCTCGATTGCCGCGTCGGCCGCATGATGGTGGCGCGCGGCCTTGCGCACGAAGTGGAGTTCGCCTGCCGGCGCGATGTGTTCCCGGTGGTACCGGCCCTCGAGCAGGGCCGGCTGCGCCTGATTGCCTAGGTCCGCCTAGGCCCGCTCGAGCTCCGCGCTCAGCGCAAGGTGGTCCGAGAGCAGCGACCAGGGCTTGCCGCGGTGCACCTGGGCCTTGGTGATCTTGAAGCCGCGCACGTAGATGCGATCGAGCCGCAGCACCGGCAGCAGGCTCGGGAAGGTCGCGAGCACCTTGCCATGGTGCGCCACCGAGACCTCGGTCATGCCCAGGCGCCGCTCGAGGATCGCGGTCGCGCGATGGCGCCAGTCGTTGAAGTCGCCGGCGATGATGATCGGCAGGTCGCGCGACGCGAGCTCTTCCAGCTTGCCGGAAATCGCCTCCAGCTGGCGGTTGCGCCCGCGCTCGTGCAGCGAGAGATGCACACACACGCAATGCAGGTTGCGCCGCCAGCCGGGTACCGTGACTACGCTGTGCAGCAGCCCGCGGCGCTCGTAACGGTGGTCGGACACGTCCTCGTTGGTGAACGAGACAAAGCCGAAGCGCGACAGGATGGCGTTGCCATGGTGACCGTGGTCGTAGACCGCGTTGCAGCCGTAAACGTGCTGCCAGTCGCTGCCGGCGATGAACGCGTGCTGCGGATCGGCCGGGTGACCGGCGAAGCGCATGGCGAAGCGCTGGTTCAGCCCCTGCACCTCCTGCAGGAACACGAGATCGGGCTTGAGCGCGCGCAGACCGTCGCGCAGCTCGTGGATCACCAGGCGGCGGTTGAACTGTGACAGCCCCTTGTGGATGTTGAGCGTGACGACGCGCAGGCTCTGGCTCATAGCTCCAGCTCGAAGCGCCGCTCCAGCAAGTCGCCATCGTCGAAGTGATAGTGCCCGATGGCCTGCCGACCCCACTGGCGCGCCGCGCTGCCGGCAATCCGGCCGTCCACGCCGAATGCGCTCGCATGGCCGCCCGTCAGGCGCGGTAGCGAGCGCAGCTCGTCATACGGCCGCAGCGTGTAGCGCACCAGGCTTTCGGCGTCGCGCGAAAGACGCACGCCCTCGAGGTCGTGCGTGGCGCTGGCGAGCGTTACCACGACCCGCTCGTCCTCGGCGACGCGCGCCAGGCGCTGCGGCACGAAAACCGAAGGTGTGGGGCCGTCCGGCGACGGCCGCTGCCGCGCGCGCGGTGTCGGGAAGAAGGCATGAAAGCAGCTGCAGGCATGAATCGAATCGTAGAGGATCGGCTCGCCGTCGGGCGCGAGGGTGACGCGCCACACCACGCCGTCCAGCGGACCGGCCCCGTCCAAAGTATCGCGCGCCGCGCGTTCTGGAAACCAGAGCGTGTAGACCAGTTGGAGGAGCAGGTGCTCGCCGTAACGCATATACGCGGCCTGCACGTACACCGTGGGCTCGGCGGCGTCGACTTGCGGCAGCGACACCCCGCGCCGCCAGCGCAGCCAGCCGAAGCGGTCATAGTCGGCGCGCGTCTCGATCTCGAACGTCGGCGCATACGTGACGCCGAGCCGCTCGATCTCCCGGGCGGACAACGCCAGGTAGCCAAGCGGATCGAAGGTGGCGCGGCCCAGGAGTCCGGCGATCACGCCGCGCGGAATCCGCGGTGCCGCCGGCGGGGCATAGCGCACCCGTTGCACCGACTCCTCGGGCGTGAGCTTGAATGCCGCCAGCGTGCGACGCTGCCAGGGCGCTTCGTCCGCGGACGGCGCGCGCGCAGGCTCGCCGGCCACTTTTGCCGCTGCAAGCATCTCCGCACGTCCCGAAGGGCTGGCGAGGTCCGCCGCCAGCAGCCTGCGCCCGCAATCCTGGGTACGGCGCACCGATTGGGTGCGCGCGGCAGCGCTCGGCAGCGTCGGCAGGTTCTGGATCTCGTGCACGCGTGCCTCGAGATCGAGCTCCGCGAGCCGTTCTGCGTAAGCCCGCAGTGCGGACTCGCTTTTCGCCGCGCGGTCGCGCAGGCCGGCGAGCGTACGATCGACGCGCAGGTGCGGAAAACCCGCGACGCGGGCCGCCTGCGCGTCGCGCACACCGGCGGCATCGATCTCGGCATCGAGCGCCTGGTACCACTGCGCGCACTCGCGCACTTCCGGCGCTCCGGATTCGAGGTGCGGCGCGAGCGGGCCGCTGCCGCCGGTCGCGCAGCCGGCGGCGAGCAGCGCGGCGCCGACCATCAGAATCGCGTCGCGGTTGGACCACGAGAAGCACTTGCGCGCGGCTTCGCGCCACGGTAGCCAGGCGAAGGCCGTGTGCTCCTGCGGCGCGAGCGTCACCGGCGCCGGCCGCGCCAGCTCGAGGCTGAACAGATGCTCGGTGTTGTGGGTCACGCCGGGAGCGAAGCGGTGGCGCCACTGCGCGTAGATCTCGAAGGTGTAGGCGACATTCCAGCGGCGCAGCCGTCCGTCATTGGCCTGGATGCCGGTCTCCTCGCGCAATTCGCGTGCCGCGGCGGCCTCGAACGGCTCGTCCGGCTGGTCGAGCGAGCCGGTGACCGACTGCCAGAACCCGGGGCGCTGCGCACGCTCGAGAAGCAGCACTTCCATCTGCGCCGTATGCACCACGACAAGGACCGAGAGCGGGAGCTTCAAGCCTGGCGGAAGAGATCGGGCAGCGGCAGCATCCGCGCAGGATCGACGAACAGCGCGAAGAACGGCTTGCGGCGCGCCGCCCAGGATTCCGCGCTGGAAAGCAGCACGTCGACCAGCACGCCGAAGTCGTCGTCGCGCCGCGGTTTTTCGAACAGCAGGAGGTAGCCTGGCGCCTCGCGCCAGGAAAGATCGCTCAGGCAATCCTCCAGCGCATCCCAGTTGTGGCCGAACCACTCGGGAAAATGGAGTGCCTGGGCGATGTTCTTCAGCAGCTCCTCTTTCGCTGCGAAGCGCACCTTCGCTACTAGCAGGTCCGCTCCTTTGACGGCGTCCAGGACTTCATCCGGCCGCATGACGCGGTAGACGCCGGAACGCACGGGATCCTGCAGTCGCTCGAGCAGCTTGCCCATCACTCGATGATGCGCCTAAAAGTCTTGTAGTGATCGTCGGTGTAGTAGTACTCGCCGGGCACGCCGGCCACGATGCGCCGCGCGCCGCGGTCCTTGGCGCCGGGCGTTTTCACCGTGTACTCGCGGTAATAGCCGCGATTCCGTTTCGGCAGCTGGCCCTCGCGGTTGCCGAACACGCTGCCGTCCCTCGCGTAAGGAAACGGGCCGCCCGCCTTGATCAGCGTGAGGGTCTGCCGGGCTTCGTGCGGCAGTTGCCCAAGAGAGATTTCACTGGAAAGGGCGAGCGCACATACGGAAAAAGCCAGCGCCGCCGCCGCGATCCACCTCACGACTGGGGCGGGTTCCTCAGGCGCAGGTGCAGCTCGCGCAGCTGCTTCTCGGTAACAGTGGTCGGCGCTCCGGTGAGCAAGTCCTGGCCGCGCTGCGTTTTCGGGAACGCGATCACGTCGCGGATCGCCTCGGCGCCGGCCATCAGCGTCACCATGCGGTCGAAGCCGAAGGCGATGCCGCCGTGCGGCGGCGCTCCGTATTGCAGCGCGTCGAGCAGGAAGCCGAACTTGGCGCGCTGCTCTTCTTTCGTGATCTTCATGGCTTCGAAGACCTTGGCCTGGATTTCGGGGCGGTGAATGCGCACCGACCCGCCGCCGAGCTCCCAGCCGTTCAACACCACGTCGTACGCCTTGGCGTACGCCTTGCCGGGCGCGCTCTCGATGAATTGCTCGTGGCCGTCCTTCGGGCTGGTGAAGGGATGGTGGCGTGCCTTCCACTGTTTCGAGTCCGGGTCGTGCTCGAACATCGGGAAATCCACCACCCACAGCGGACGCCAGGCTTTCTCGGCGAGGCCGCGCTCGTGCCCAACCTTCTGGCGCAGCGCGCCCATGTAGGCAGCCACGGCGTTTTCCTCGTCCGCGCCGAACAGGATCACGTCTCCATCCTGGGCGGAGGTTCGCTCGAGGATGGTGGCAAGCGCGCGCGCGTGCAGGTTCTTCACGATCGGGGACTGCAGGCCCTCCGCGCCTTTCGCACGCTGGTTCACCTTGATCCAGGCGAGCCCCTTGGCGCCGAGCGTCTTGGCGAATTCCCCATAGCCGTCGAGCTCGCCCCGTGTGAGCGCGCCGCCGCCGGGCACGCGCAGGGCGCAGACGCGCCCGCCGGGCGCATTCGCCGGGCCGGAGAACACCTTGAAGTCCACGTCCTTCACCGCATCGGTGAGCTCGGTCAGCTTGAGCGGCACGCGCAGATCCGGCTTGTCGCTGCCGTAGTCGCGCATCGCGTCGTCGTAGCTCAGGATCGGGAACGGCGCCGGCAGCTCGATGGCGGCGGCTTCGCGGAACACGAAGCGCACCAGCTCCTCCATCAGCTTGCGAATGTCGTGCTCGCTGAGGAACGAGGTCTCGATATCGATCTGCGTGAACTCGGGCTGGCGGTCGGCGCGCAGGTCCTCGTCGCGGAAGCACTTGACGATCTGGTAGTAGCGGTCGAAGCCCGCCACCATCAGCATCTGCTTGAAGAGCTGCGGCGACTGCGGCAGCGCGTAGAAATGGCCGTCGTGCAGCCGCGAAGGCACCAGGAATTCGCGCGCGCCCTCGGGCGTCGACTTGTAGAGCACCGGCGTCTCGATGTCGATGAAGCCGTGCTGGTCGAGAAAGCGGCGCGTCGCCGAGGCCGCGCGGTGCCGCAGGCGCAGATTGCGCTGCATCGGCTCGCGCCGCAGATCGAGCACGCGGTGCTCGAGGCGCGTGTTCTCGGCCAGGTTGTCGTCGTCGATCTGGAAGGGCGGCGTCGCCGACGCGTTGAGGATTTCCACCTCGTGCACCAGCACCTCGACTTCGCCGGTCGGAAGCTCGGGGTTGACGGTGCCGGCAGGCCGCGCGCGCACTTTGCCGGTGATCTTGAGCACGAACTCGGCACGCACGCGCTCGGCGATCGCGAACGCTTCCTTGCGGTCGGGGTTGAACACCACCTGGGCGAGGCCTTCGCGGTCGCGCAGATCGACGAAGATCACCCCGCCGTGGTCGCGCCGGCGATGCGCCCAGCCGCACAGCGTCACGGTTTCGCCGATCAGGCTTGCGCGCAGCGCTCCGCAGTAGTGGCTTCTCATTTTTGCGGCGGCACCACGCCCATGGAGATGACGTACTTCAGCGCCTGGTCGACGCTCATCTCGAGCTCGACCACGTCCTTACGCGCCACGATGACGAAATAGCCGCCGGTCGGGTTCGGCGTAGTCGGCACGTACACCGCGAGGGAGTCGGGCGGCAGGTGCTCGGCCACGCCGCCGCCGGGCGTGCCGGTCTGGAACGCGATGGTCCACATGCCCGGCGCCGGCCACTGCACGAGCAGGGCCTTTCTGAACGCCTGGCCGCTCGACGAGAACAGCGTGTCGGAGATCTGCTTCACGCTGGAGTAGATCGAGTTCACCACCGGGATGCGGTGCAGCACCTCGTGCCACAACTCGACCAGCTGCGCGCCGAAGAAGTTGGTGGCGAACACGCCGGTGACCAGGATGATGAGCAGCGTGAGCAGCGAGCCCAGGCCCGGGATGTGGATGCCCAGCCAGTTCTCGGTCTGCCACGCGGTCGGCAGCAGCAGCAGGGACTGGTCGAGCACGTCGACCACGGTCTTCAGCACCCAGATCGTGATGACCAGCGGGATCCAGATGAGCAACCCGGTAATGAAGTATTTCTTCATGGGACTAGAAGCTAAACGGCAAGCTCCAGAAATGAAAAGGCCCGGCGCGCGCCGGGCCGGTCGGATTTCAGCCCGGCCTCAGTCGGTTGTCGTCGAGGTGGACGCGGGCTTGGTGTCCGTTTTCGTATCCGACTTGGTTTCGGTCTTGGCTTCGGTCTTGGTCTCGGCCTTCTCGGCCTTCTTCTCGGCCGGTTTCTTCGCCGAGCCCTTGAAATCGGTCGCGTACCAGCCGCTTCCCTTGAGCTGAAAGCCCGCCGCGCTCAACTGCTTCTGCAGCGCCGGCTTGCCGCAGGCCGGGCACACTGTGAGCGGGGGCTCGCTTACTTTCTGCAGGGCCTCGTGTTCGTGGCCGCATTCGGCGCAGCGGTATTCATAAATCGGCATGCGCTCATTATATAGCTGATTTCAGAAAGGAATATCGTCTTCCAGGTCGTCGAACTTGCCGGCGGGCTTCTTGGCCGCCGGGGCTTTCGGCTCGGACGACTTGCCTTCTATCGGCGGCGCGTCGCTCCGCATTTCTCCGCGCGGCTCACCGGCGCCCGAGCGCGAGCCGAGCATCTGCATGCGGTCGCCCACGATCTCGGTGGTGTAGCGGTCCTGGCCTTCCTTGTCCTGCCACTTGCGCGTGCGCAGGCGGCCCTCGACGTAGACCTGCGAGCCCTTCTTCAGATATTCGCCGGCGACCTCGGCCAGCTTGCCGCGGAAGACGACGCGGTGCCACTCGGTCTCCTCCTTCTTCTCGCCGCTCGCCTTGTCGTTCCATTGGAACGACGTCGCCACCGAAACGTTGGTGATCGCCGCGCCGTCGGGCATATAGCGTGTCTCGGGATCGCGCCCGAGGTTGCCGACCAGGATGACCTTGTTCACCGATGCCATTCAAACCTCCCCAGTAATCAGTTTACGCACTCTATTCTCGTCCCATTGTCCTGGCACTACCTTCAGCCGCGCAATGCGCTCGGCGACCACCACTTCGGCCTCGCGCACACCGCGCACACCCGCCAGGGCTTCGCGCAATCCGTCCAGGCTCACCCCGGATGCGATGGAAAACGTCAGACTCGAAAGCGCGTTGACCGGCGCGCCCGGCGATCGCATGCCGACGGCAAGCGCGAGCCAGACTGCCACCAAGGCAGCACATAGCGCGAATACCCCGGTATCGCCCTTATAGGACGCTACCCAGCCACCCAATAGCCCGCCAAAAAAGACTCCGAGGGTCTGCGTGGTGTTGTAGACGCCGATCGCGACGCCACGACCGGTGGCAGGCGCGAGTCGCGAAACCAGCGATGGCAGGAGCGCCTCCAGCACGTTAAAAGCGACGAAGAACGCCAGCATCGGCACCGCGATCGCGGCAATGCCGCTGTCGAGCACCGCAAATGCCGCCTCCGCCGCCAGCAGCAGCACCACCGACGCGAGCAGCACCGGCTTGGCGCGATTGCGCCGATCAGCGTAAAGCACGGCCGGGATCATGAGCACGAACGAGCCAAGGACAACCGGCAGGTAGAGCTTCCAGTGCTCCGGCAGCTCGAGACCGGCGCGCACCAGACGCGGCGGCACGACGACGAACATCGCGTACAGCACCACGTGCAGGATGAAAATTCCGGCGTTCAGGCGCAGCTGCTCGGCGTCGAGCAGCGCGGCACGCATCGAGCCCGCCGGCCCTGCGGCACGCGGCACGGCCGGCGGCTCGGGCACCTGGAACTTCACCACCGCGATCGCGGCGAGGCACAGGACGCCGGTGAGCGCGAACAGGCCGTCCATTCCGATGCTGCGATACAGGACCGGCGCGCCGACCAGCGACAGCGCGAACACCAGGCCGATCATCGAGCCGATCATCGCCATCACCTTGGTGCGGTGCTGCTCACGCGTGAGATCGGCGGCGAGCGCCATCGCCACCGAGGAAATCGCGCCCGCGCCCTGCAGCACGCGCGCCGCGATCATGGTCCAGATGTCCCCCGCCGCGCAGCCAAGAAAGCTGCCGGCGGCGAAGATGAGCAGTCCGGCGTACAGCACCGGCTTTCTTCCCCAGCGATCGGACGCCGCGCCGAACGGAATCTGCAGAATTCCCTGCGACAGACCGTAGGCGCCCAGCGCGATGCCGACCAGCGTCAGGTTGTCGCCGCCCTCGATGTGCACGGCGTGCACCGCGAGCACCGGCAGAATGAAGAACAGGCCCAGCATGCGCAGGCCGAAGACGCCAGCGAGGCTGACGCCCGCGCGCAGCTCGACGCTGGTCATTCGTTCATTCATTGAAAATCTGGCGACGGAAATGCGAGACGCGCTATAGTAGCCGGTTTCACTTCGCAAACAGCAACATGGATTCAGCAACGTGGATTCAATCAGGGTGCGCGGTGCGCGCACCCACAATCTCAAGAACCTGAGCGTCGAGCTGCCGCGGAACCGGCTGGTGGTGATCACCGGTCTTTCGGGCTCGGGCAAGAGCTCGTTCGCGTTCGACACGCTGTACGCCGAAGGGCAGCGCCGCTACGTCGAGAGCCTGTCGGCGTACGCGCGCCAGTTCCTCGAGCTCATGTCGAAGCCGGAAGTCGACCTGATCGAGGGGCTGTCGCCGGCGATCGCGATCGAGCAGAAGAGTGCGAGCCACAACCCGCGCTCGACCGTCGGCACCGTGACCGAGATCCATGACTACCTGCGCCTCTTATATGCGCGCGCCGGCACGCCCTACTGCCCCGAGCACAACCTCGCGCTCGAAGCGCAGACCGTGGCGCAGATGGTCGACCAGCTCGCGCAGCTCGCGGATGACACGCGCATCATGGTGCTCGCGCCGGTGATCGCGGGGCGCAAAGGCGAGCAGGCCAACCTCCTGGAAGAGCTGCGCGCGCAAGGCTTCACCCGCGTGCGCATCGACGGCACGGTCCATGACCTCGACTCGGCGCCGCACCTGAAGAAGAACGTAAAGCATTCGGTCGACGTGGTGATCGACCGGCTGCGGGTGCGCGCGGACGCGCGCCAGCGCCTGGCGGAATCGCTGGAAACCGCGCTGCGACACGCCGACGGCAAGGCCCTGGTGGTCGAGACCGACGCGCGCAAGGAGCACCTGTTCTCGTCGAAGTTCTCGTGCCCGAAGTGCGACTACGCGCTGCCCGAGCTCGAACCGCGCCTGTTCTCGTTCAACAACCCGGCGGGCGCCTGCCCGCGCTGCGACGGCCTGGGCACGATCGAGTTCTTCGACCCGAAGCGCATCGTCGCCCACCCGAATCTGTCGCTGGCGAGCGGCGCGATCCGCGGCTGGGACCGGCGCAACCACTTCTATTACTCGATGCTGCAGTCGCTGGCGAAGCATTACGACTTCGACATCGAAAGCCCATGGGAAATGCTTGCTGACCGAACCCAGCACCTGATCCTGCACGGCTCGGGCCGGGACAAGATCGCCTTCCATTACCTGAACGACCGCGGACGCAGCACGGTCAAGGAGCACGCGTTCGAGGGCGTGATCCCGAATCACGAGCGCCGCTACCGCGAGACCGAGTCCGGGGTGGTGCGTGAAGAGCTCGCCAAGCTGCGCAGCCTGCAGGCCTGCCCGGACTGCGGCGGCACGCGGCTGCGGCGCGAAGCGCGCCACGTCAAGGTGGCCGAGCGCACGCTATACGAGGTCTCGTCCTGGCCGCTGCGCCAGACGCTGCAGTTTTTCCAGGGCATGCAACTTGAAGGGGCAAAGGCGCAAATCGCTGCCCGCATCGTTCGGGAGATCGCCAACCGCCTCGAGTTCCTGGTCGACGTCGGCCTCGAGTACCTGTCGCTCGAGCGCTCGGCGGAAACGCTGTCCGGCGGCGAAGGCCAGCGCATCCGCCTGGCAAGCCAGATCGGCTCGGGCCTGACCGGCGTGATGTACGTGCTCGACGAGCCGTCGATCGGCCTGCACCAGCGCGACAACGCCCGCCTCATCAGCACGCTCAAGCGCCTGCGCGATCTCGGCAACTCGGTGATCGTGGTCGAGCACGACGAGGAAGCGATCCGCGCCGCGGACTACGTGCTCGACATGGGGCCTGGCGCAGGGGAAGCCGGCGGCCACATCGTGGCGCAAGGACGCCCGGAAGACGTGATCGCCGATCCGCAATCGCTTACCGGGCGCTATCTCGCCGGCACGCTGAAGATCGAGGTGCCGCGCCTGCGCAACCGTCCCGGCAAGAACCGCCTCGTGGTGCGCGGCGCGAGCGGCCACAACCTGAAAGAAGTCGATCTCGAGCTTCCGCTCGGCCTGCTGGTGTGCGTCACCGGCGTCTCGGGCTCCGGCAAGTCGACGCTGGTCAACGACACGCTCTACGCCTCGGTGGCAAAGACGCTCTACGGCGCGAGCACCGAGCCGGCACCGCATCACGGCATTTCCGGCCTGGAGCTGATCGACAAGGTGATCAGCGTGGATCAGAGCCCGATCGGCCGCACGCCGCGCTCGAATCCCGCGACCTACACCGGCCTGTTCACGCCGATCCGCGATTTGTTCGCTGGTGTGCCGGAAGCGCGCCAGCGGGGCTATGACGCCGGGCGTTTCTCGTTCAACGTGAAGGGCGGGCGCTGCGAGGCATGCCAAGGGGACGGCGTCACCAAGGTCGAGATGCACTTCCTGCCGGATATCTATGTGGCGTGCGACGTGTGCCACGGTAAGCGCTACAACCGCGAGACGCTCGAGGTGCGTTACAAGGGCCGCAACATCCACGAAGTGCTGGAAATGACCGTGTCCGAAGCGGTCGAATTTTTCTCCGCGGTGCCGCCGATCGCGCGCAAGCTGCAGACCCTGATCGACGTCGGCCTGGGTTACGTGCGTCTCGGCCAGTCGGCGACCACCCTCTCCGGCGGCGAGGCGCAACGCGTCAAGCTCTCGCTCGAGCTCTCGAAGCGCGACACCGGGCGCACCTTGTACATCCTGGACGAACCCACCACCGGCCTGCATTTCCACGACATCAAGCTGCTGCTGGAAGTCCTGCATCGCCTGCGGGACGCCGGCAACACCGTGGTGATCATCGAGCACAACATGGACGTGGTGAAGACCGCCGACTGGGTGGTCGACCTCGGCCCCGAGGGCGGCGACGGCGGCGGCACTCTCGTCGCGCAAGGGACTCCGGAGCAGGTCTCGCGGGTCAAGGCGAGCTACACCGGCCGCTACCTGGCCCAGGTCTTGACAAATACGAACGTTCGTACTATTTTGCCGGCCGATGAGCCCGGCAACGGCAACGACGACGACCAAGGGCGAGCGCACGCGCGCGGCGATTCTCGACGCCGCGCTGCGCATCGTCAGTAAGGCGGGTCTCGACGGCCTGACCATCGGCACCCTGGCCGACGCAACGGGCATGTCGAAGTCGGGCCTGTTCGCCCACTTCGGCTCGCGCGAGGAGCTGCTGCTGGCGGTGCTGGCCCACGGCCAGGCCGAGTTCACCGAGGTGGTTTTCCAGCCGGCGATGGCCAAGCCGCGCGGCCTGCCGCGCCTCAAGGCGATGTTCATCAACTGGCTCGACTGGACCGAATCGGCCGAGCTGCCGGGCGGCTGCCCGATGATCGGCGGCGCCACCGAGTTCGACGACAAGCCCGGCCCGGTGCGCGACATGCTCGCCGGCGGCCAGCGCACCTGGATCGACACGCTCAAGCGCACAGTGCGCCAGGCGGTCGAAGAAGGCCAGCTCCCGGGCGGCACCGACCCGGAGCAGATTGCATTCGAAATGTTCGGCATCGCGTTGGTGGTACACCATCATCGACGCCTGCTCGGTTACCCGAAAGCCCGGGCGCGCGCTCTCGCTGCCCTGGACAAACTGCTCTCTCGATAAGGAAGCACCGTCATGCCCAACGCCCTTTCGCTCCCCAGAATTAGCACGAACGTTCGATTCGCCGCCTCGCATCTCCTGTTTCCCGAGTTGGCGAATGCCTGGGCCGAACGCATGTTCCTCACCCCGCCGCGCGGCAAGAATGCCGCCGCGAGCGCGCTCGACCTGATCGACGCGGAAAACACCTGGCTCGAGCACAAAGGCCGGCACATCGCCATGTGGACCTGGGGCGCGCGCTCGAAGGAAGCGCCCGCCGTGCTGCTCGCGCACGGCTGGGGCGGCCACGCGGCGCAGATGCGAGGGTTCGCATTCCCGCTGCTGCAAGCCGGCTACCGCGTGATTGCGTATGACCAGCCCGCGCACGGCGTCTCGGAAGGCAAGCTCACCGGGTTGCCGGACTTCGCCGAAGTGCTCGGCGCTGTCGCCGGGTACCACGGCGGCATCGAGGCAGTGATCGCGCATTCGCTCGGCGGCGCGGGCGCCGCGCTTTCCCTGGCGTGGGGCCGGGTGAGCTTCCGGAAAATCGTGCTGATCAGCCCGCCGTCGGATCTCGTCGGCTACTCGCGCCGCTTCGCGCGCTGGTACTGGATGCCCGAGCCGGTGCGCAAGGCGATGCAGGCCGCGATCGAGGAGCGCTACGGCGTGCGTTGGGAAGACCTCGAGGTCGGGCGCGTCGCGCCGCGCCTCGGCGCCAAAGCCTTGGTGATCCACGACCGCGACGACCACATGATGCCCTGGACGCACGGCGCGAAGGTCGCCGAGTCCTGGCCGGGCGCGCAGCTGATGCTGACCGACGGCCTCGGCCACGGGCGCATCCTGCGCGAGGAGCGCGTAACGCGCGCCGCGGCGGACTTCATCGCTCGATGAAGCGGACCGTAGAGGTGAGCTGGGACGATCCGGTGCAGCTCGCGCAGGCCGGCCGCTCGATGGCCGGCATCGAATTCCTGCGCGCGATCCGCGACGGCCGGCTGCCGCATCCGCCGATCTGCGCGCTGCTCGGCTACCGCCTGACCGAGGTCGAGCCCGGCCACGCGGTGTTCGAGATCACCGCGGGCGAGCGCCACTACAACCCGATCGGCGTGGTGCACGGCGGCATCGCAATGACGCTGCTCGACTCCGCCATGGGCTGCGCGGTGCAGACGCAGATGCCGGCCGGCGGCGGCTACACCACGCTCGAAGCGAAGACCAACCTCGTACGTCCGATCAGCGCCGAGACCGGCCCGCTGCGCGCCGTCGGCAAGGTGGTCCATGCCGGCAAGCGCGTCGCCACCGCGGAGGCGCGGCTGGAGGATCCCGCCGGCAAGCTCTACGCGCACGCCACGAGCACGTGCATCGTCTTGTAGGACACGGGCGCCAAGCGCATCGGCCACTTCGGCTTCTTCAGGTCGGCGTACGAAGCCTCACTGTGGCGCCAGCACCTGCTGCCGGAGCTGGCCTGAATCCCAGGCGAGCCTCGTGCGGTGGTATTTGGCCAGGCTGTCGCGGTGGCCGATCGACACCAGCGTAGTCCCCGGCAGCTTCTCCTTCAGCAACTTGTAGAGTTGGTCCTGGTCTTCGTCCGGTAGCGACGCGGTCGCTTCGTCGAGGAACAGCCAGTCCGGCTTGGTCAGCAATGCGCGCGCGAACGCGAGGCGCTGCTGCTCGCCGCCGGAAAGCACCTGCGCCCAGTGCTGGCTTCGATCCAGATTTCCCTCGAGATGCGGCAGACCGACGGCATCCAGCGCGTCGAGCACCTGCTGGTCGGAGAAATTCGCCGGGTCGTCGGGATAGGCCACGACCCGCTTCAGCGAGCCGATCGGCAGGTAGGGCTTCTGCGGCAGGAAAAGAAGCTTCGCCCCTTTCGGCAGGCTGATCCGTCCGCGCCAGTAAGGCCAGATACCGGCGAGCGCGCGGAACAGCGTCGACTTGCCCGAGCCCGAGGGCCCGGTGACCAGCACGCTTTCGTGCGGCTTGATTTCGAGCGACGCATCGGCGAGCAGCGCGCCGCCCTGCGGCAGCTGCAAGGCAAGGTGCTCGAGGGACAGCGCGTCGCCCTCCGCCACGCGTTCTCCCGCCGGCTCGCCGGCCTCCTCATGGACTTCGCCCAGCGCGGCGGCGAAGCCGATCAGGCGGTTCACCGTCGCCTTCCAGACCGCGAAGTCGCGGTAGGCGCCGATGAACCAGGAAAGCGCGCCCTGCACCTGGCCGAACGCCGACGAGGTCTGGAAGATGCCGCCGAGCTGCATCTGGCCGGAAAAGAAACGCGGCGAGACCACCACCAGCGGGAAGATGACCGCCAGCTGGCCGTAGAACGACGTGAACCAGGTGAGCTGCTTGGTCTTGAGCATCACCTTCCACCAGTTGCCGATCACGGCCTCGAAGCGCTGGCGGAAGCCGGCCAGCTCCTCGCGCTCGCCGCGGTAGAGCGCGACACCTTCGCTGTTCTCGCGCAGCCGCACCAGCGAGAAGCGGAAGTCGGCCTCGAAGCGCTGCTGGTTGAAATCCAGGCCGATCAGCGCACGGCCGATGAAGTGCGTCAGCACGGTGCCCACGACCGCGTAGATCAGCGCCGCCCACACCATGTAGCCGGGGATGCTCACGCCAAACAGCTCGAGCGCGCCGGACAGCACCCACAGGATGGTGATGAACGAGACCAGCGTCACCACCGCCGAGAGCAGCCCGAGCGAGAGGGACAGCGTGTACTCGACGAAGATGCGCAGGTCGTCGGCGATGCGCTGGTCAGGATTGTCGACTGCCACCGACTGCGCGCCGGCGCGCGCCACCAGCTGCATGCGGTAATGCGCCTGGTCCTTCATCCAGTTGCTGAGGAAATGGTCGGTGAGCCAGGCGCGCCACTCGATCAGCAGCATCTGCTGGAAGTAGCGCTGGTAGACGACGATGATGATCCAGGTGAACGCGAGCAGCGCGAACTTGCCCAGCTGGCGGAAAAACTCCGCCTGGTCCTTGTCCTGCAGCGTGTTGTAGAAATCGTTGTTCCAGTTGGTGAACTGCACCTCCATGTAGACCGCCATCAGCGCGAGGCCGACCACCGTGGCGAGCAGGGTGAGGCCCTTGGCGCGTTGCTCGGACACCCAGTACGGCTTCGTGAGGCGCCAGAAAGCCTTTAGAAATCCGGTGTTTTGCATGAGTCACCTGAGGAGGGATGCAAATCAGTTTACAGAACTGAGGTCACGGGTTAACAATCGGGGGGAATGTCTTCCGGCCGCGTTTTTCGCTTCGGGCCAACGGCAGAGCGCCGACCGAATCACCTGTTCGTCTTCCTGCACGGCTGCGGCGCGACCGCGCAGTCGATGATCCCGATCGCGTTCAAGTTCCAGGCGCGTTTCCCGAGCGCGGCACTGGTGGTGCCGAGCGGCTTCGACCCCGACGCGCGCGGCGGTGCCGCGCAAGATTGGTACCCGACGCGCGGCCTGAACTGCGACAACCACTGCCAGCGCGTCGCCAAGGTGCTGCCGGACATCGAGGACCTGGTACGGCGCGAGCAGACCAACTTCGACGTGCCAGCGAGCCGTACGGTGCTGATCGGCTTCTCGCAAGGCGGCACGGTGGCGCTGGAGGCCGTGAAGTCGCCCGGCATCGCCGGCGCGGTGGTCGCGTTCTCCGCGCGCTTCGCCCAGACGCCGCCGCTCAACACGCGCATCGCTTCGCGTATCCATCTCGTGCACGGCGAATTCGACTCGGTCGTGTCGCGCGTTTACGCCGAGCGCGCCGCACGCGTGCTCGCCGGCCTGCACGTCCCCGTGACGCTCGACATCGTCGAAGACCTCGGCCATGCCCTTTCGCATCGCGCCATCAGCCTCGGCTCGCTGCGTCTGCTCCAGGGCATCTACGAAGGCCGCCGCGCCACGCTGCATTGAAGGAAGGCATCGTCTTGTTCGCCCACGGCTCGCGCGAGCCGGACTGGGCGAAACCTTTTGAGCGGATTGCGCAGCAGCTCTCCAGCAGCCACGCGGTGGAGCTGGCCTATCTCGAGCGCACCACGCCGAAGCTGGACGAAGCCGTGGCTTCCCTGGTGAAGAAAGGCGCGAAGCGAATTCGCATCGTTCCTCTGTTCCTCGGCGCCGGCGGCCACATCAAGGAAGATTTGCCGAAGCTCGCCGAGGCAGCCCGCGCGCGCCATGCGGGTGTCGAGATTGTGCTGGAGACGACAATCGGCGAGCGCAAAGAAATCACGGACGCGATTGCCGCGGTGATTTCAAAGGGAATTTCGCATCAGCCGCGGTAATGCCAGACATTCGAAAAGAGCGTTAGTCGCGCCGTGCAGGCGGCCGGACAATGGCGGCATGAAAAATCTGATCCAGCAAGTATTCGCCGCGCTGGAGCGCGGGTCCCAGCGTATGCGCGAGCGCGAAATCGAAAGCTATCTGTCCCAGGCGACCGACGCGGCGGACCTCGAGAACCGCCTGCGGCGGCTCGAGCGCGCGTCCCTACGTCGCCAGCTCCTCCAGGTCGCGGAATAAGTCGAGCGCTTCGGGATTCGCCAGCGCGTCGGTGTGCGGCACCGGCATGCCGTGCACTGCGGCCTTGACCGCAAGCTCGACCACCTTGCCGTTCTTGGTGCGCGGAATGTCCGCGACCTGCACGATGCGCGCCGGTACGTGGCGCGGGCTCGCATGGCGCCGGATCTCGTGGCGGATGCGGTCGGCTAGCGCGTCGTCGAGCTCGTAGCCCGAGCGCAGCTTCACGAACAGCACGATGCGCGTATCGCTGGGACTGTCGGGCGGCCAGTGCTGGCCGATCGCCACCGACTCCTCGACTTCATCGATCCTCTCCACCACGCCGTAGATCTCCGCGGTGCCGATGCGCACGCCGCCGGGATTCAGCGTCGCGTCAGACCTTCCGTAGACCAGCATGGTCCCGCGCTCCGTGAGCTCGCACCAGTCGCCGTGGCACCACACGTTGGGGTACTTGGCGAAGTAGGCGCTGTGATAACGCTCGCCGCCGCGGTCGTTCCAGAAGCCGAGCGGCATCGACGGGAACGGCTTGGTGCAGACCAGCTCGCCTTTCTTGCCGACGATCGAATTCCCCTCCTCGTCGAACACGTCCACCGCCATGCCCAGTGACCGGCATTGCAGCTCGCCGCGGTATACCGGCAGCACCGAGCTCGCGTCGACGAACGCACCCATGATGTCGGTGCCGCCGGAGATCGAGGACAGACACACGTCTTTCTTGATGTTGTTATACACAAAATCAAAACTCTCGGCCGCGAGCGGCGAGCCGGTCGAGATGATCATGCGCAGCGCAGACAGGTCGTGCGTCTCGCGCGGGCGCAGGCCGCGCTTCGAGGCGGCGTCCAGGAACTTCGCCGAAGTGCCGAAGTGGGTGAATTTCTCCTTCTCGGCGAAGTCGAACAGGATCTTGCCGTTGCGCGCGAACGGCGAGCCGTCATAGAGCATCAGCGCGGCTTCAGTGCACAGCCCGGTAAAGAGCACGTTCCACACGACCCAGTTGGTGGTGCAGAAATAGAAGTAGCGGTCGCCCGGACGCGCGCCGAAGTGGAACTTGAAGGTCTTCAGCGACTGCAGCAGCGTGCCGCCAGCGCCGTGCACGATGCATTTCGGCTTACCGGTGGTGCCCGAAGTGAACAGCACGAACACCGGATGGTTGAATGGCAGCTGCGCGTAGGCGATGTCGGCGGGCTGGTGGCGGCGCAGCCATTCGTCGAGGCGCACCGCTTTTGGAATGTCGGAAACGTCGACGTCCGGATCGAGGTATGGCACGACCACGACCTTGCGCACCGTCGGCAGGCGCTCGGCGATCTCGCGCACACGTTCGAGCGAGTCGTGGGTCTGTCCGTTGTAGCGGTAGCCGTCGGCGCAGAACAGCACCTTGGGCTCGATCTGGCCGAAGCGGTCGAGTACCCCGTCGACGCCGAAGTCCGGCGAGCACGAAGACCAGACGATGCCCTGCGACAGCGCGGCGAGCGCGAGCATGCTGGTCTCGGGCAGATTCGGAATGAACGCCGCGGCGCGGTCGCCGGGGCGCAGCCCGATGCCGAGCAGCGCCTGCACCGCGCGCGACACGTCGCTCGTCAGGTCGGAATAGCTGAGGCGGCGCCGGAAGCCGTTCTCGTCCCAAGACACGAGCGCGTCGCCGCGGTCGCCGCGGCGCAGCAGGTTCTCGGCGATGTTGAGCCGGGCGTCCGGGAACCAGCGCGCGCCCGGCATCTTGTCGCCGTCGACCAGCACGGTCGAGCCCTTGCGCGACGCGGTTACGCCGCAGAAGTCCCACACCTCGCTCCAAAAGGTCTCGGGGTTGTCCACCGTCCACTGGTGGAACGCCGGGTAGCTGTTGAGGTCGAGCTTGTGCTTGCGCACCATCTGGCGCGCAAATTGCGTCACCTGCGCCTCCTCGACTGCGCGCTCCGAAGGCGACCAGAGAATCTCGGGCTGGGTCATGATTCGCTTATTGTTGGATTATGTCCGTGCATCCCTCCTCGCGGCAACGCTATGACGTGCTCATCGCCGGCGGCGTGGTGATCCCATGACCCGAGACCTGCGCCGGTTCCATCGCATCGCCGAAGCCGAGGCCGTTGAGCGTTTACGCGCGCTTCAGCCTGACCAAAGCACTTCTCAAAGAATAGGGCAAAGGGCGCTGCGTCTCGCGCAGCGTGTGCGCGCCACACCGCCCTCGCCGCTCTCAGCCGAGTCGTTCCTGCGCAGCTACGGCCTCACGACGCCCGAAGGCGTAGCGCTGATGTGCGTGGCCGAGGCGCTGCTGCGCATTCCCGATGCCGAGACCGCCGATGCCCTGATCCGCGACAAGCTGGCGAGCGGCAACTGGAGCGCGGCCAGTGCCGCGGACTGGGCGCTGATGCTGACCGGCACGCTGGCGAAGTGGCATGACGCCGAAGAAAGAGGCTTTCCAACAACGATAAAGAAGTTGATCGCGCGTCTGGGCGAGCCCGTGGTGCGCGGCGCGGTCCGCCAGGCGATGCGCATCCTCGCCGGCCAGTTCGTGCTTGCCGAAACCATCGAGGACGCGGTCAAGCGCGGCAACGAGCGCCGGCCCTACCGCTTCTCCTTCGACATGCTCGGCGAGGCCGCGCGCACTGCGCAAGATGCGGAACGATATTTTGTGGTTTATCGAAATGCAGTGTTGAAGGTGGCTGCGCCCGACGCCCTCTCGATCAAGCTCTCCGCGCTGCATCCGCGCTTCGAGGAAGCGAAGCGCGAGCGTGTATTCGCCGAGCTGCTGCCGCGGGTCCGCTCGCTCGCCAAGCTGGCGCAGGATCGTGGCGTGGGCGTCACCCTCGATGCCGAGGAATCGGAGCGGCTCGAGCTGACTTTGGACCTGTTTGAAGCCTTGAGCAGCGAGTTTCGGGTCGGGCTGGCCGTGCAGGCCTATCAGAAACGCGCGCGCGCGGTTTGCGAATGGCTGGCATCGCTCAAGCGGAAGATCAGCGTGCGCCTGGTCAAGGGCGCCTACTGGGATGGCGAGATCAAGCGCGCGCAGCAGCTCGGCATGCCGGACTATCCGGTGTTCACGCGCAAGACGGCGACCGATATCTCCTATGTCGCGTGCGCGCAGGTGTTGCTGAGGGCGCCGACGATCTTTCCGGCGTTCGCCACGCACAACTGCCGCACCGTGGCGACGATCCTCGAGCTCGCGAGTGAGGATGAATTCGAATTCCAGAAGCTGTTCGGTATGGGCGATGCGCTCTACGATGCACTGCTCGCCGAGCATCCGCGCGCGGCGTGCCGCATCTACGCGCCGGTCGGCGGCTTCACCGACCTGCTGCCCTACCTGGTGCGCCGCCTGCTGGAGAACGGCGCCAATACCTCGTTCGTGCACCAGATCGCCGATCCGGACGTGCCGGTGGAGGCGCTGGTCGCCGATCCGGTCTCCGCATTGCCGGAGCCTTATCAGCCCGATGCGCGCATCCCCTTGCCGCGCGACCTCTACCCCGACCGCAAGAACTCGCTCGGCCTGGACCTCGCCGACCAGCAGGTTCTAGAGCGGCTGAGCCGGCGCACGAGCGCCGATGGCGCGCTTGCCCCGGTCGAAGACACTACGCTTGAGGAACTGGACTTCAGCATCGCGCGTGCCGCCGATGCGTTCGAGAACTGGTCGCAGGCGCCGGCGGAGAAACGCGCCGAGCTGCTCGAGCGCGGCGCCGACCGGCTGGAGGCGCACATGGAGGAGCTGGTGTCGCTCATCGTGCGCGAAGGCGGACGCACCTACAACGACGCCGTCGCGGAAGTGCGCGAGGCCGCGGATTTCTGCCGGTATTACGCCTTGCAGGCGATGAAGCAGTTCGGCCGGCAAGCACTGCCGGGACCCGCCGGCGAGCGCAACGAGCTGCGCCTGCACGGCCGCGGCGTGTTCGCGTGCATCAGCCCATGGAACTTTCCGCTCGCCATCTTCACCGGCCAGGTCGCCGCAGCGCTCGCGGCCGGCAACACCGTGATCGCCAAGCCGGCCGAACAAACGCCGCGCCTCGGCTTCCGGGCCCTGGAGGTCTTGTACGAAGCCGGCATTCCGCCCGATGCCGCGTGCTGCGTGGTCGGGCCGGGCGAGACCATCGGCGCGGCGCTGGTGGCGGATGCGCGCATCAGCGGCGTGGCGTTCACCGGCTCGGTCGAGACCGCCCGGCTGATCAACCAGTCGCTCGCGAAGCGCGACGGGCCGATCGTACCGCTGATCGCCGAGACCGGCGGCGTGAACGCGATGATCGTCGACGCCTCCGCGCTTCCTGAGCAAGTAGTCGACGACGTGCTGATCTCCGCGTTCCAGAGCGCCGGCCAGCGCTGCTCCGCGCAGCGCATCCTGTTCGTGGACGAGGGCTGCGCGCCGCGCGTGATGCAACTGCTCGCCGGCGCGCTCGCCGAGCTAAAGGTCGGCGCTCCGGCCGAGCCCGACACCGACATCGGACCGGTGATCGACGCGCCCGCTCGCGACGCACTTCTGCGGCACGTCGAAAATCTTCGTCGTAGCGCGAAGCTGATCGGCGCGGCTTCGACTCCGAAAGAAGGGAACTACGTAGCGCCGATTGCCTTCCAACTGCCGCTCGAAGCGCTGCCGCGCACCGAGGTATTCGGTCCGGTGCTGCATGTCTGCACCTATCGCCGCCAGGATCTCGAGCAAGTGCTGCAATGGATGCGCGACACCGGCTACGGCCTGACGCTCGGCATCCATTCGCGCATCCAGAGCTTCGTCGACGAAGTCGTGGCGGCGGCGCGCGTCGGCAACATCTATGTGAACCGCAGCATGATCGGCGCGGTGGTCGGCGTGCAGCCCTTTGGCGGCGAAGGATTGTCTGGCACCGGGCCAAAAGCCGGCGGGCCGAATTACATCCTCAGGTTTGCGACCGAGAGGACGCTGACGGTCAACACCGCCGCCGTCGGCGGGGTCACGGAGCTGCTCGCTAGTCCACCCGCGCGCCCGACGCCTTGACCACCGGCGCCCACTTCGCGATCTCGCTCTTTACGAACGCGGAAAACTGCTCCGGCGTATTGGGCGCGAAGCGCGCACCGTCGACCGGCAGGCGTGCCTGGATGTCGGGCGACTGCATGACGCGCATCACCTCGCCGTTCCAGCGGCGGACGATCTCCGGCGGCGTGCCGGCGGGCGCGAACAGGCCGATCCAGTTGTTTACCTCAAAGCCCTTTAGCGCTTCCCCGATGGTCGGCAGCTCCGGCGTGGCCGCGGATCTTTCGGACCCCAGGGTTGCGATCGCGCGCAGCTTGCCCGCCTTCGCATGCGGCAGCACGGTCGGCATGGTCGCGAACAGCAGCGAGGTCTGGCCGGCGAGCAGGTCCGTAATGGCCGGCACGTTCCCCTTATAGGGGATATGCAGCATGTCGACCTTCGCCATGGTCTTGAACAGCTCGCCGGCAAGATGGCTCGCCGTGCCCGGACCCGCCGACGCGAAGGTGAGCTTGCCGGGGTTCGCGCGCGCATAGGCAATCAGCTCGGCCACGTTGCTCGCCGGCACCGTGGGATGAACCACCAGCAGGCCCTCGGCCTCGAGCACCAAGGCGATGGCGGCGAAGTCCTTCACCGGGTCGTACGGCATCTTGGAGAACAGGCTGACGTTGACCGCATGCGGCCCGATCGCGCTCATGTTGAGCGTGTAGCCGTCGGGCGCCGACTTCGCCACCGCGTCCGCGCCGATGTTGCCGCCCCCGCCGGTGCGGTTCTCGACTACCACCGGCTGGCCCCACGACTCCTGCACCTTCGCTCCGATGATGCGCGCATAGATGTCGGCGACGCCGCCCGCCGGGAAATTGACGATGATGCGCACCGGTTTTGACGGATAGGGTTGCGCCGTCGCAACCAGCGGCAGCACCGCAAACGCAATGATGAGGACGAGACGCATGCGAGTAGTCTAGCTGAGCTGAAAGTGCTCGAAGCGGTGCAGCGCTTCCTCGATCTGCCGCTTGCGCTGCCGGCGCTCGCGCTTGCTCACCCAGGTCCACTTCTGCACCAGCAGCTTGCGCCGCACGCGATCGGTCTTGAGATCGATCACCGCGACGATCTCGTCGCCGACCAGCACCGGGTGCGTGAAGTACCCGAATACCCGCTTCTCTTTTGGCACATACGCCTCGAAGCGATGCTCGTAGCCGAAGAAATGCCGCAGCCGGCTGCGCTGGATCACCAGCGGGTCGAAGGGCGACAGGATGTGCACGGCGTGGTTGGCCTTCAGAGGGAGATCGAGCAGGTGGGGCCGCACCCAATGCGGGGCTCCTTCGATGTCCACCGCGGTCAGCTCGCCGCGGCGCACCCGGGCCTCGATAAGGCGACGCATGCCGACCTTGCGCGAAGCGACCATCGGGCCGACGGACTTGAGGGTGATGACTCCCTGCGACCGAAGCGCGCGGTCGAGCAGGTACTCCACGGTTTCGCGCTCGGACGCCGGCTTCGGCAGCCGTTCCCAGCCGAAGTGCCGCGTGAGCAGGTCGTAGGTCTTGAGCATGCCGCTGCGCGCGCTGACCGTCAGCACGCCGCGATAGAAGAGGAGCTGCAGCGCGCGCTTCGACGGCTTGCGGCTCGACCACTCGTGGTCCTTCTCCACCAGCACGTCGTCGTCGATGTCGCGGATGGTGAGCGGGCCGTTGCGGCGGATACGGCCGAAGACCTTCCGCATGTCGCCGATCTTCACCGTGCCGAACCATGCGCTCCACGCCCCCCAATCCCGCTTCATCGCGCGCACGAAGAAACGCAGGTCGCGCGTCGGCACGTAAGAGAGCGCGTGCGTCCAGTACTCGAATATCGTCTTGTCGACGCTTTGCGCCCGCTGCAGGTCTTCGCGCCGGTATTCCGGAATGCGCGTATAGAGGATCTGATGGTGGCAGCGCTCGACAACGTGGATGGTGTCGATCTGCACATAGCCAAGGTGCTCGACCGCTGCGCGGACCGCTTCCGGGCCGTCGCCGAACGGCGCGGCTTGGTCCAGGCGCTGGGCACACAGCCACAGGCGCCGCGCGCGTGCCCTGGTCAGCGAAGGACTCGCCGGCACCAAGCCTCGAGGGTTTCGGGAGCGGCAGTGAAGCGCGCGAGCCAGGCGCTGACGCGGGCGCCGAACCAGCCACCCCACGCAGCCGCGTCGTGTTGGTCGAAGTAATAGAGCCAGACGTCCGGATGCTGTGCACGCAGCGGGATGTCGAGGCCGTCGATGGTGCTCGCGAGAATCGCGTTCCGTCGTCCGCGCGCCACGACCTTCTGCACCACCCCGCGCCGCAAGGCCTGCATCTCCATGAGTTCCGCTTCGCTCGTGTACTGATAATAGGAAACCGTTCCCTGCCACGAGAGCTGGGGCCGGAACTCTCCGGGTATGTCGGCGAGGCCGGCGCCCCTTTTATTCACCGGGAAGCCGAGCTGCAGCCCGTGCCCGGCGACGACGAGTTTCCATTTGGTGCCGCGACGCGAAAGGCCGGCGGCCGCCGCCGCAGGCGCGAAGGCGGCATCGAAGGCGAGATGAAACGCTTCTGCCGGGATCAGGGCGCTATGGGGCGCCCGCAAGGCAGCCTACAATGCTCACTCCCGCGCCCTCCTCTCTGCAGCTAGTCTAGCCGAGGGCACGAACCAACATGGAAGCCCGGACCAAGCCGCGCGATTCCGACCTGATCGAGCCGTTCAAGCGCCTGTACTACGCCGAGGTCGATCCCGAGGAGCTCGCCGCGCGCGCGGCCGCGGACCTGCAGGGCGCTGCGGCGGCGCACCTGGCGTTTGGCAAAGTATTTTCCGCGGGGCAAGCAAGGATTCGCGTGTACAACCCGGTGCGCGAGCAGCACGGCTGGGCGAGCACGCACACGGTGGTCGAGATCGTCAATGACGACATGCCCTTCCTGGTCGACTCGGTCACGATGGAGGTGAACCGCCAGGGCCTGACGCTGCACCTCGTGATCCACCCGGTGCTGCGGATCCTGCGCGACGCCAAGCAGGAGCTGCTCTCGGTGGCCAAGCCGGGCGATTCTACCGAGGGACGGCTCGAATCGTTCATGCACCTCGAGGTCGACCGCCAGAGCGACCCGGCAAAGCTCGCCGCGCTCGAGGCGGGGATCGCGCAAGTGCTCGCCGACGTGCGCGCCTCGGTCGAGGACTGGAAGCCGATGCAGGCGCGCATGGCGGATGTCATGAGCCGCATCGAGTCGGCGCGCAGCGGCGTGCCGCACGCCGAGCTCGAGGAGGGGAGCGCCTTCCTCGCCTGGCTGCTCAAGGACAACTTCACCTTCCTCGGCTGCCGCGAGTACGAGATCGCCACGGCGCGCGGCGAGGACGTGCTGCGCATCGTTCCGGGTAGCGGGCTCGGCATCCTGCGCGAGCGCCCCGGCGAGACCCTGTCGGCGAGCTTCGCCACGCTGCCGCCCGAGGCGCGCAAGCGCGCGCGGGTGAAGGAGCTGCTGGTCCTCACCAAAGCGAACTCGCGCTCGACCGTGCACCGCCCCGGCCATCTCGACTACGTCGGCGTCAAGCACTTCGACGCCAGGGGAGAGGTGCGCGGCGAGACGCGCTTCCTCGGCCTCTACACCCACACCGCGTACGCCGCCAAGCCGGCTGAAGTACCGCTGCTTCGCCGCAAGCTCGCCGCGGTCATGGAGCGCGCCGGGCTGCTGCCCGCGGGCCACAGCGGCAAGGCGCTCGCCTCGCTGCTCGATAACTATCCGCGCGACGAGCTTCTGCAGATCGGCGCCGAGGATCTCTACCGCCACGCCATGGCAATCCTGCAGCTTGGCGAGCGCCAGCGGCTGCGCCTGCTGGTGCGGCAGGACGCGTACGCACGCTTCGTGACCTGCCTGATCTTCGTGCCGCGCGACCGTTTCAACACCGAGCTGCGCCAGCGCTTCCAGACCATCCTCACCGA
>Ga0068861_100000383_pt1 | contig 25460 bp, 22 predicted proteins | sample KBSSwiS42_FD_66593 | JGI IMG/M metagenome (GOLD analysis project Ga0068861, IMG submission 66593) | Switchgrass rhizosphere microbial communities from Kellogg Biological Station, Michigan, USA - KBS Switchgrass S4-2 | ecosystem: Host-associated > Plants > Roots > Rhizosphere > Soil ...
GGCTCGGGTCTCGAAACATCGATGGCCGCGTTGTGCATTGCGCTTTTGTCCTTTCAATCGTCGCGTCCGCTCCGCGGAGGTTGGGACGGAGTGGCGTTGGGTCTCGTCGCTTGCCTCGTCACGCTCCTTCGACCGGAAGCATTGTTTTGGGCGGCGTGGGTAGGTATCTGGCTGGTTTGGGGAGCGTGGCTGCCCGGCCGTGTTCTGGCCGGGTTTCTCTTAGGTTGGAGCCCCGCCGTCCTCGTGTTCGTGTACCGGCGCGTCGTCACGGGCAGCGTGTTGCCGAACACGTTCTTCGCCAAGCTCGAGCCGTCCACTCTAGGCTGGGGAGTTGGGCTAGGCCAGCTCGGAGGATGGATGCTCGCCCATGCGGCCTGGATTTTGATGGTTCTCGGGGTCCTCGTGCGGCGCCGCAAAGCCACGGCCACCTATGATCCCTGGTGGCTGCTTTTGGGAGGGCTCTGCTTGGGTGAAGCCCTCTTCTCGATTGTCGCCGGTGGAGATTGGATGGGGCGGACGCGATACCTGGTCCCGATGCTTCCCGCCGTTTACGTTCTGGGGGCGGACGTGGTCCACCTTCGCCAGGCGCGGCTTGCCGCCTGGTCCGTGGCCCTGTTTCTCGTGCTTCATGCCGGGTTGGGTTTGGCGTTTCGCGATCGTATTCAAAGCTATACGCGAGAAGGGGAGATGCTGGGGCGATGGCTCGCCCGTACCGCCGCCCCGACCGACACCGTGGCAACAACGGCATCCGGAGCCATCCCCTATTTCTCAGAACTGCCCACCATCGACGTTCTGGGGCTCAACGATCCGCTCGTACGGTATCGGCCTCCGTTGCATCGAGGTGCCTGGGCTCCCGGCCACCACCGTTACGATATAGAACGGTTGTTGAGCCTGGATCCACAGTGGATCGTGTGGGATTTCGGGGTGTTGGTGAACCGGCATCGCATGTTGACCTATCAAGACCAGCCGCCGGCGGACCTGTCGCATTTGGATTACCGTCGCGAATTGCTGGCCCATGGGAAGCTCACCGCGCGTTACGAGGTAGATACGAACGCACCTCCGGAAACGCAGCGCGCTTACACGGTCTTTCACCGTCGTGAGTGACGCGCACTACCGGGGTTCTGCTACGCGAACCGAAATAAAAACGCCGCCCAAAACGGGCGGCGTTTTTTGTGGCCGTTTCAAATTGTTATATGCTGGGTTTAAAATGTCTAGTAGCGCGTCGAATGAGAGTTCCTATGGCACGCATGAGAGGCGAAGAGGGTGAAGCGGACCCCATTGTCGACCGCCGCTCCGTGGATTACAAGGTTGCACTACGCTACGCTAACCGAAGGTTTTGTAATCTGTAAGCAAAAGCGATCCTACAGGTCTCCGCTTCGCTGCTCACATTCTTGTTTTTTCAGGGATACCGTGTCAAGGAATTATAGGTGAAATCTTCCCCCCGGAAAGGGGGGATACCGATGCCTGGAGCATCACTTCTTGACCGTATATTGCCCCCGTCCGACCCTTGAAAAACGGCGGTCCCGGGCCAACGCGGCGCCCAGGTTCTGGGTGAAGTTCTCACCCGCGGACCCATGCTTTTGTTTTAAAACCTGGTCTGAAAGTTCCTGAATAGTCATGGGCCGGCGGCGGCGGAGCAGGATTTGAAACGCCACGTCGCGAACGTTTGGGCCCTTCCCGCGTATACCTCGGTGATTGGCAGAGCGGATGCGCGCTCGTTCCCGTTCCATTTTGCGATTGGCTTCCAGAAGACCGTTAAGCCGAATAAGACGTCGCTCGAGATCCTCGAGTCCGTTCAGGAGATCTCTGACGTTTTGCTGCAGCTTACTCGTTCTCCGAGCGGCGACGGATAAACTGGGTGGACGGCCGCGCCGGCTCAGGGCGCGATGGGAACGAGCCATGGTGACGTACCTCCTAGGTCTATTTACAATCAAGGAATGCAATTTATATGAGACGTATTCCTTGGAAGCCGTCCGAGGATTTCATAGCATCATAACACGCAGAGTACAATACCGCAATCATTTGCGCATATAACGGTCACGAATAACGCGTCGCGATGCCGCGTGAAATCAGAGCGGCACGGATAAAATACCCCTCGAATCAAACAGCATTCCTGGATTCATCGCGACAGCGGCGCAAGCTGCATTTCAATGCCGAAACGATTCACGTGCTGCTCGAAATGCTGGCCGCCGGGTCCGGGGCCCTTCCACCAGCAAACCCCCAGGCAAAAGGGCCGCCCTCCCGTTTGCGCCCCGGCGAAGAGAAACCAGGTCGGTGTGTCTCCGCGAGCAGGGTCGTGGTCATAGTGCGCGGCTATGATCGGGCGCCACGTTCCGCGGGGAGCTCTCCACTGTGCTCCTATTGCAACCATGGCTCCCGACGTTTCGGGAATGCTATGCCAAGCCGCTCCAATGCGAACGAAACTATAGAAGGATCCCGGATGAATACCGGCTTCGAGCGTTGCAAACTCGCGACTCACCGCCTGCGGCGGATATGCGACCGTCGAATCGCCGTCCGCTTTATGGGCGCTGGTGTGCGTGCCCCGCAGGGTCGCGCGCCATAGCCCTTGCTTGGCATCCACTCGGAGCCCAAACGCGCCATCCACGGTTTCGAGCGGGAACAAATTGCCTTCGATGCCGAGCTCGAGCCAGGCCCCGCCATCGAGGGACAGCGCGACCTCCAATGCCTGACGCCGGAAACCAACGAAGGGGAACAAGCCACCCAGGATGGCATGGAGGTGTTCGTCGGCGGGGAACCAGGCGATCTCCATGCGGGGTTCGTGCGGATCGGCAATGAGCGTGGGAGCGGGATGATAGGAGGGGAGCCACGATACCTCGGCCCCGCTTGCGCGATGTGGCAGCGCGAAGGCCATAATGAGCAGGAACGCCACCCGGCATGTTCGCTTGATGCAGAATGAGCCGCCCTGCTGCATGGGACCTCTCCTTGACATGCCCCGTCAAAGGTTTGGAGAATAAGTTTTTTGTCGCGGGAAGGCCATTCGGGGAAAGCAGGCGATGCGGCTCACTGAAGCGAAGATACGCTACCTGGCCGCGCACATGGCGGCCGAGCTCGCGCGTCGGGACGATGTGAGCTTGACCGGCGAACCGGGGGCCGTCGAAGCGGAAATCGCGCGCGTGTTCCGTGAGAACCTGGCCGCAGAGGATGCACTCGATCGTGAGGTCGAGACGGTGATGGGACGTTACCGGCGCGAGATCGCGAGCGGAAATATGGATGTGGAGATGCTGCGCCAAAAGATCAAGAAGCAGCTGGCCAAAGAGCGAGGCATCGTTCTCTAGCCATGAAGCTGAGCGAAGAGCGAGTCGCGGTGATTGCGGCCAGAATTGCCAACGTGCTCGCCACGCGTACCGACCTGGTGCGATTCACCGGAGATCGAAACAAGCTTACGCGTGACATGGTTCGTTGGATCCTGAGCGATTTCAAGATCGAGGACGAGATCACCCAGGAGGCGGTCAACCAGGTGGCCGGGTACGGCCGGGGGATCCCCCCCGGCTCCTCGGAGTGGCAGATCCTGGTCGACAAGCACAAGGATGAAATAGCCCGCCGCCGGGGGTATGTCCTGGGGTAGGGCCCCAAAGGGGAAAATCGAGCCAAAAACGGGCCTCTAAAACCGGTAAGCTGGTCTGATTCGCCTATGAACCGACCCGTACGACCGATCCGGCGTGAGAGGGCGCGCCTGCCGGAAACGGGTTCGACATTGCTGCGCCGCTATGCCTTATTGAGCTTGGTCCTGCATGTGACCCTGGCTGGGCTCAGTCTTGCCTCGTTTCCTGCCTTGCGCCGTCACGAACCTAAGGTATTCGCACCCAAGATTTACGAGGTGGCAATCGTTCCCGCGCCGGTTCCTAACTACGAACCTCCGTTCCCGCAACCCGAAAAAAAGAAACAACCCGCGCCCGTGAAGCCGGTCGTTGCTCCAGAAACCAAGACGAAGCCCAAGACCGAGGAGCCCAAAGAGAAACCGGTCAAGATGCATCAAGCGCCGCCGCCGGAAAAAACCAAACCGACCCCGACGACCACCGGCACATCAGAGAAACCGCAAAGCGCGACGACCACCTCCGCACCGGATGAACATCCCGTATCGATGGGGATGGTGGATCAATCGAACTTTCACCAGGACTATTATTTGGAAACCATTCGCTCGATTCTCGTTCGCCTTTGGGATCCGCCCACCGGCGGCACCGAAGGCCTTCACCAAGCCAGCATTCATTTCATCGTCCAGCGCGACGGAACGATTACCAATCCGCAAATCACATTGGGATCCGGATGGGCACTCTATGATCGTTCCGCGCTGGGTGCGGTCGTGGCCGCCATGCACAAGCTTCCGCCGCTTCCCGAAGGCTACGACGGCAGCGAGCTTGGGTTGACCGTCAACTTTCAACGCGTCGAGGAGGCACAACCTTGAGCCGCTTTCTTTTCATTTCAACACTCACGTTTCTTTGCGCCGCGGCGGGGAGCGCTTTGGTTCAGGGCCAAACACCTCCGTCGAGCAATGAGAAACAACTCAACGTCATTAAAAATGGAACGCAGGAACTCGTTCCGCTCGTTCTGGAAGATTTCACGGTTGGGCCCGGCGCGACGCAGAAAGACGTCCAGTCGGTCTACAGCGTCCTATCCGAGGACCTGGATTTTTCCAACTACTTCGTGATCACGCGGGTCCCGCAATTGGTCGCGGGCGATCCAGTGGCGGTGACGGGGAAGGCGGTCGTTCGTGGCTCGGTGGAGATGGCGCGGGGACAGCTCGTCTTGAAGGGGTCCTTGGAAGGGCTGCCCGGCCGGAGCCGCATTTTTTCACGCGACTATGCCACCAAACCGGAGTGGTACCGCGAGACCGCTCACCGGTTCGCGGATGACATCGTGCACTACATGACCGGCGACAACGGCATCGCGCGCACCAAGATTGCATTCGTATCCAACAAGACCGGGAACAAGGAAATTTACGTCGTCGATTACGACGGGAATGGGTTGAGACAAGTCACCCACAACCGATCCATCAACATGTCCCCGGCTTGGAGCCCGGATTGCCGTCAGATCGTGTACACCTCGTTCAAGAAGGGCGACCCCGACATTTACACCATCGATCTGGCCAGTGGAACGGAACGCTTGGTGGCCGGCGGACCCGGAGTCCAGGGTGCGCCCAGCTTTTCTCCGGACGGTAAGTCGATCCTGTTCAGCAACACCCGGGGCCGGGAGAGCGAGCTCTTCATCGTCCCCGCCGCCGGCGGGCAGGCCCGGCGTGTTACGCGGGAGGGAGGGATCAACACGTCGCCCTCGTGGTCGCCGGACGGACACCGGGTCGTGTTCACATCCGACCGCTCGGGTAACCCGCAGCTTTACGTCACCGACGTGGACGGTGGTATCCCACGCCGGCTCACCTCCGGCGGCTCATGGAACGACCTCGCCTCGTGGTCGCCGACCGGGGACCTGGTCGCCTATTCGGCCCGGCAATCGGACGGGTTCCGGGTGGCGGTGGTGGACCCGAGCGGATTGGACGGGGAGCGGCTCATTACAACCGGACCCGGGAGTGAAGAGCACCCCTCTTGGGCACCCAATGGGCGGCACCTCGCCTTCTCAAGCGGATCGGGCGGACACTCTAGTATCTATGTGTTGCACGTAGATAGCGGGCAACGCCGCCAGCTCGTGTCGGGTAACGGCATTTATCAGGGGGCGGCGTGGTCGGGTGTCCCGGCCCGCTGATCCTGGTGGCCTTGCCACGTTTCCTAGCCATCGTCTAGATTAGGACCGCTCTTAAAACGACGGGGTTTTCATGAAGGAGGGTCACCCATGAGACGTTCTCGCCTTGGCACGGCGGTTCTCTTGCCTTTGCTTTTGTCCGCCGTGCTCATCTGGGCGGGCTGTTCCAAGAAGTCGGCCAAAGGCACAGAGGAGCCGACGGCCAATCTCCCGGACACCACCCAGCACACGCCACCCCCACCACCGCCACCTCCCACCAACGAAACACCGGTGGACAACACGGCCTGGCAGGATGGGATCAAGGACGTGTACTTCGATTACGACCAGTACGAGATCCGTTCGGACGCTCGTTCCGACTTGCAGTCTGATGCCACCGCTCTGAAGGCTCACAGCGGGGGCACGCTCGTCTTGGAAGGACATTGCGACGAGCGCGGTACTCCCGAGTACAACTTGGCGCTCGGACAGCGCCGTGCCGACGCCGTGCTTGCCTATCTCAAGGACCTAGGCGTCAACACCGGCAGCGTCCAGACCGTTTCTTATGGTGAAGAGCGTCCATTTGCGCAAGGTCACGACGAAACCTCGTGGTCGCAGAACCGCCGGGTCCACTTCCGGTTCCAGTAGGAGGAGCTATCCGAACGCGCTCCGTGACGTATCCAAAGCTGCGCCGCCCGAAGATGGAGCGGCTACGGACGGGGGGGTGGGCCATGCTCGTGGCCGCCCCCTTCTTCATTTCCGGCTGCTCGGCGGTGCAACAGCCGGCCAACATCGAGACCACGCGGATGGATGTGGCCGAGATGCGCAAAGAGCAAACGGAAATGATGGCGCTACTCATGGAGCTGCGCCAGCGGCTCGATACGCAGTCGCAAACGATCACGTCCTTGAAAGCCGACACCAACCTGACTCTCCGGCAGTTGACCGAAAAGCTGGAAGCGCTGATCGCCCGCACTGAAGATCCGAATCGATGACGAAGCGATTCTCCAGCGCCGGGACCGCCATCCTGTTCGTCGCTCTGGCTCCGGTCGTAATTTCCGGTTGCTCGTTTTTTCGCCAGCCTGCCAATGCCGAGGCCACCCGCGAAGACGTGACGCAGATGCGTCGCGAGCAAACGGACATGATGGCGCTCCTTTTGGAGCTGCGCACGCGCCTCGACACGCAAGATCAAACCCTCTCGGGATTGAAAGCCGACACCAACCTTGCCCTCAACGAGCTGACCGACAAGCTCGAATCCTTGATGGCCCGCACCCATGATCAACCCGCGCACCGGCCGGCGCCAGTCGTGGTGAGCCCGCCCACGCCAGGGGACACCACGACGGCACGAACAGGCGGCGACACGGGAGACATCCAGGCTTCCTACGATGCGGCCAAGCGGGATTTCTCCCGCGGCAATTATTCGATGGCGATCGCGGGATTCGATGCGGTGCTGGCCCAAGACCCCCAAAACAGCCTCGCCGATGATGCGCAGTACTGGAAAGGGGAGGGTTACTACAGCTTGGGGGAAATCGACCGGGCCATTCAGGAGCTTTTGAAGGTGCGCGATCTATATCCGGGCAGCAACACGCTTTGCGCCGCAACTTACAAGGTGGGTCTGGCCTTCTTGCGGAAGCAAGATGAGCCGACGGCGAAGCGTTACTTCGAGACCGTGGTGCGCGAGTGCCCCAACTCGCCCGAAGCCGACGGAGCCAAGGACAAGCTCAAAGGCCTGCACTGATCCGTTTGGCCAGCGAACGCTCCAGAAGCGGACGCACCGTTCCCCATACATCGGCCGGGGTCGGAACGCGATCGGGCTCGGACCACACCGACACATGGCTTCCGTAGGGGGCCCATCTCCAGGCCGGCGTCGACAAAAACATAAAATAAGACGGCACCCCCACTCCCGCCGCCATGTGTAACGCATCACCGTCGTGAGTGATAAAAAAATCGAGCTCGGACAAAACGGCTTTCAAATCCTCGAAGGGAAGATCGAGCAAGCGAGGAATGGGAGCTTTGCCTAACGCCTGCACCGCATTCAGCGTGGGCGCATCTTCGGTGTTGCCCAGGAGCACGACCTGAAATTCCAGCTCCAGCATCGCGCGTTGCAGCACCGAAGCGTAGGACGAGGCGGGCCACTGGCGCTCGGGATGATGGGGAGCCCCGCCGGGCAAGATGCCGAGCACGGGCCGATCCTCGGTCAAGCCGGCCCCCGCCAACAGCGCTCGCGCCCGGCCACGCTGTGGTTCGGTGACTTCCAAGTAGTGTAGCCGCTCCCGGATGGGAAGCCCCAGGCCTTCGAGCAGCGCGAGATGATGATCGACCACGTTACGATCGTCGTCGGGAACCGCAATCACGCAATCGTACGTATCGTTCGTTTCATTGACCATCGCGTCATCGAGTCCCACCACAACATCGAGATGTAATCCTTTCAAGAATGACATGGCATTCGCGTTCGGTGGGTAGGCGGACAGGCTGAGTGCCGCATTGAATTGTTGCTTCGCCACCCGGCGTGTCAGCATGCGACGGTTGAGAACGGCTCCCCAGCCGGAGTCCGGAGCAATCCACACCTCTTCGATGGCCGGATGGTCGAGCACTGCCGGCGCGCCTACGGCATCGGTCAAACACCAGAATTTGGTATCAGGTAACGCTTCCCGAAGGTTGCCTATCACCGCGGTGGCGGCGAGAAGCTCGCTCAACGACGCGCCGAGCGCGACGAGCAGGAGTTGGCTCGCGTCCTGAATGCGAGCGCTGGCGTCCTCGGGCGAGATCCGTTCTCTCTTGCTCATTGACTCACAGCCTCCAGCTCCCGAGCGAGTCGCTCGGTCAACCGCTTGCGTGAATAACGTTCGATGCCTTTAGGATGCACGACAAGGGCGCGATCCACCCACTTCCGGTGCAGATCGCGCAAGGCGTTCTGGATCGCGGCCACGTCCTCGAAGTCCACGGTCACTCCCGTCTCCGTCTCGGCCAGGATGCGGGCGTTTTCGCCGCGGACGGAGGACACGAACAGTATCGGCCGCCCCAGGGCCAAGTATTCGAAGAGTTTGCCGGCCACGGGTTCGTCCTCCGTGGTGGCTCCCGAGAGAACGTGGAGGAGCACGTCGGCCTTCTGGGCTTCGATCAGGCCTTCACGGTGGGGGAGGGGCTCCTCGAGCCGGACGATCCCGCCTTTAACCAGGTCCTCGTAGCCGCGGGCGAAACGATCGGCCCGGACACCGGGGGTGATGAAGCGAAGCAATAACGCTGGTATCTCGTCGCGAAGCGATCGCACCGCCTCGAGGAGCGGACCGAGGTTGCGGTAGGAGCTCAACGTTCCCAAATACGTGATCACCAGGCGATCGCCGTAAACATGCCCACGCGGGGGAGGCATATCGTCTTCGTCGAAACCGTTCGTGATCGTCACCACCCTTTCGGGTCTCCTGCTGATTTCAGCCGCGTACGCGTGCATGGTCTCGGTGGTGGTGATGATGCAATCGGCCACGCGAAACGTGCTTTGTTCGAAATCCCGGTCTTTGGCTCTCTGGCTGGGCGTCATGTGACGCGTGCGAAGTCGGTTTCGGCTCCACTCATCTCGGAAATCGGCCACCCAAGGAATCCCAAGATCCGCCTTGATGCAGAGACCCACCAAGGCGATGGAGTGGGGAGGTGAGGTGGTCAGAACAGCGTCGAACGGTTGCCGTTGATGCAGGTCTCGCGCCCGCCCGATGAAGCCGCCGACCGAAGGCTTCAACCCATCCGGAAGCGGCGGAGGCCGGAGTCGCTGGAGCGCGAAGCGCGCGGTGCCGGGAAGCCGGTCTGTCCATGGCCGCTGAATCGGGACGCGAAAGCAATCGATGTCCGCGACATCTTTGGCCAGAGACGCATCAAGACGGGTGCGGTTGGGATCGATCTCGGCGGCGAGCACGGTGGTTTCATAACCAAACTCGCGCAAATGTTTCACGAACTTGACCGGTCGCAGCACACCCCCGCTCCAGGCGGGCGGCCAGATCTCGGTTACGAGGAGTAACCGTCTCTTCATGCCCTCTTTCCGGACCAGGACGCGGAGGGAGGCGTGTAGTACACCAACCCGCTCGCGCGGCCGCCCCGGAGCAACCCGCGAAGGAGCGCTTCGAAATTCACCACCAGCGTGTCCATGCCGAACTCCGCTTCCGCATGAAGGCGCGCGGCGTGGCCCAATCGAGCGCGCAAGTCCGGATCGGCCAATAGCCGCTCGAGTCCGTTTCGAAGTGCGTCGACACGACCCGGCTGAACCAGCAACCCATCGTGCTCGTCTTCAATCGCTTCGGGAATGCCCGAAATGCGCGTGGCGAGTATCGCTTTGCCCTTCGCCATGAATTCCAGCACGCTGATCGGCAATCCTTCTTCCAAGGACGGCTGCACGACCACGTCCGCATCTTCAAGCAGAAGGGGCACCTCGACTCGTTCGCGAAAACCGAGGAAATGGACGCGGGGCTCGATGCCGAGCACGCGCGCGATCGCACGCAGACGTTCCTCTTCCGGCCCTTGGCTGGTGAGCGCCAGATGCGGCGCGTTCGGAAGATTGGCCATTGCGCGCAGCAAGATGTCATGGCCCTTGATCGAGGTCAGCTGGCCCGTGGTCATGACAATGGGAATGCTGGGCTCCAGGTTGAGGGCGCGGCGGAGCGTTCCTTTGCCCTCCCCGGGCTTGAAGAAGTTGAGATCCACCGCGTTGTAGAGAACGGTGACGCGGTGCTTCGCATCCATCCATTCGAAGCGCGCCAGCGCATCCCGAACCGCGTACGCGGGCACCACGGCCGCGGTCACGTAACGCTTTTGCTCCAGGCGAACGCGATAGCGCGGGGTGAGGTCGCCGGGTCCGCCCACGATCTGGAGCACGGGCAACCCTAATGAACGCGCGGCCGGGCCGCCAATGCGATTGTCCTTGGATACGTTCGTCACCACGATATCGATCTGGTGGCGGCGAAAGAACTGTTTGAGACGCAAGATGGCGAGTGGATTCCAGTCGGGGCCAAAGTCCATGGACTCGACGTGAAGCCCGACGTTCCGGCACGCGTTCTGGAAACGATCGTCGCGGCGAAGAAAGAGGTGCACGGCATGGCCGCGTTCGGCCAATCGAGGCGCGACATCCAAGGTCCAGGTCTTCACACCGCCCCAGCGATGGGTGGAGTTCACGAACGCAATCCGGATGCCGGCGTCCTGGGAAGCCATGACCGCGGAACCTTATCACGCGCTAGTCGTTACGGTCGTCCCAGCTGAGGCGTGGCCGCTGGTCAGACCGGACGCGGCTCGGTACCCTGCCGCCCCATGCATCAAAACCAAGTGGAGCAGCCCGCGTCCGCGTCACGTTGGGGATCGATCTTGGAGACCGTTCTCATCGCGGGGGTGTTTTTCGTGAACGCCCGCTGGCCCGCCCCGGATGGCAACGAGACGTATTATCTCGAGAAAGCCAAACACCTTTGGAACCCAGGCTGGGGACACGGCGTCCTCTTTCTGGATTCTCGTAACGCGCACATGGTTTTCTACGCGCTTTTGGGTTGGCCAAGCCGTTTCGTGTCGCTGGTTTCGTTGGCCTGGATCCTTCGCATTCTAGAATGGTCCCTGCTCGCGTTCGCCTGGCAGCGGCTTTCGATGGCCGTCATCCCGCGGCGGGGCTGGGCCATTCTTTCCGCCATATTGCTGATCGCGGCCAATGAGCGCGCGAGCATGGCCGGGGAGTGGATCGTGGGCGGAGCGGAGGCGAAGGCGTTTGCGTATGCGCTGGTGTTCCTCGCGCTCTGGCGGCTGGCTAGGAATGATTGGACGCGGGTGTGGCTGCTTCTTGGGTGCGCGACCTCGATGCATCCGCTCGTGGGCGGTTGGGCATTCGCGGGAGCGGCGTTCGCGTGGCTCACCGGCCCCCGGGAAGCGCTCCGAAACTCAACGCCGGTCATGATCGGGGTGATCCTCGCTCTTCCGGGACTCTGGTGGGGGATGGCTCTCAACGCGGGAACGTCTCCGGCAGTGGTGCATCGCGCTGCGGAGATCATGGTGTTGCAGCGCGCACCCCATCACTTGCTTCCCGCTGCGTTTTCCACGGGGCACATGCTGCGACAGTTCGGGCTCTGGGTCGTGCTCGGAGTGCTGCTCGTGTTCGGACGTCCGTTCCCACCCAGCGTGATTCGGTTGGTGCGATTTGGAATTGCAGCGATGGGTATTGCCGCGGCCGGGTTTCTGCTGGCGGGATTGCTGCACAACCGTCCGGATGTACAAGCCATGGTTCTGCAGTACTACTGGTTTCGGTTGTCGGATGCCGTGGTGCCGGCTGTCCTCGTCCTGACCGCGGTGTTCTTGTTGGGGCGACTTCGCGTGTCACGGCCCATGTTGGCGAATGCGTTGCTGGTGCTGGGCGTCATTCTGGGAACGATGCATCTCGCCGATCGCACGCGGCGCATTCAATCCGCCACCGCGCCGCGCGCGGATTGGATGCTGCAAGATCCGTCGTCCTGGCGTGAGGTGTGCGCGTGGGCGGCGGCCAACACTCCAGACACCGCTTGCTTTCTTACTCCTCCCGGCGGCGCAACGTTCCAGTGGTACTCCAACCGCAAGGACGTGGTGAACTGGAAAGACGTGCCGCAAGACGCGGCGGGGATCGTGACCTGGTGGGAACGCATGCGCGATATCCATGGTCCCGACTCGCCGAAAGGCGTGCCGCAGGCCAGAGCTTCCCTCGGAGAGCTCGGCGGATTCCGTCTCCGCCAGCTCGCCGACGAATACGACGCCGACTACGCGATCATCACTCGAACCCCGGGACTGAGGACGTCTGGCTGGCCCGAGGTCTACTCGAACGCGAGCTACTCCGTCGTCCGCCTGCGAACCCCGGCGGAACGATAGGAAAAACTCAAGCGCTTCGGCAATAGTGCTCGCAAGTGCACAACACGGCCGGAACGATGGGGAAAAGCCCAAGGGCTAGGACTCGACTGCGCGGGGGAACTCGTCGATCTTGAACTGCAGCTGGTAGAGCCGCCGGTACAATCCGGCGCGCAATAGGAGATCTTCGTGGCGGCCCCGATCCACGATCTGGCCGCGATCCAAGACGAGGATCTGGTCGGCTTCCAGCACCGTGCTCAATCGATGCGCAATCACGAACGTCGTGCGTCCGCTCTGCAATCGATCCAACGCTTCCTGCACCAGCATCTCGGATTCGGCATCCAACGAGGACGTGGCCTCATCGAGGATCAAGATCGAGGGATTCCGGAGAACGGCTCGTGCAATCGCAATCCGCTGGCGTTGTCCGCCGGAGAGAAACACGCCGCGCTCGCCGATGCGCGTGTTGTAGCCTTCCGGCAACGCGAGAATGAACTCATGCGCGTTGGCGGTCTTTGCCGCCTCGACGATCGCTTCGCGACTGGCCTTGGGGTTGGCATAGCCAATGTTCCGCAGGATCGTGTCGTTGAACAGAATCGGATCCTGGCTGACGATGCCGATCAACGCACGCAAATCGCGCCGTTTGAGCCGGCGCAGGTCGCGATCATCCAGAAGCACGCTGCCTTCGCTTGGATCGTTGAATCGGGGAATGAGATCGACCAGCGTGGACTTGCCGGCACCGCTCGGTCCCACCAACGCCGTGGTTGTGCCGGCACGGGCTCGAAGACTCACCCCGTTCAGCACCTCGGACCGGCCGTCATAGGCGAAGGAGACGTTCTCGAACGCGATATCGCGCTTGAGCGCGTGCACCGGCTCGGCGTTCTGGTCCTCCTCCTCTCCCGGAAGATCGAGAATCTCGAAGATGCGAGTGGCCGCGGCGGCGCCACGCTGAAACCGCGCCACGGTGTTTGCCAGTTCTTTAAGCGGATGGAGCATGGACACCAATGCGAAGAAAAACAGGAAGAAGGGGCCCACGCTCATCGTGGCGTTGGGCTCGAGAATGAGACGGCCGCCGTAGTACAACACCCCCACCCCCACGGCCACGCCCCAAAACTCCGACAAGGGTCCCGCGAGCGCGTCCAAGGTGAGCAACCGCACCACCGACCGCCGGTACTGTGACGTTGCGCGGCCAAACCGTTCTTTTTCCTCGGGCTCGGCGCCGAATCCCTTCACGATACGGATCCCGCCCAACGTTTCGTTCAAGGCCGCGGTCAGCTCGGCGATGTGCGCTTGCGCCCGCGCGCTGTGCTTACGAAGCTTCGACGCGAGCTTGGCGATCAATAACGCCACCGGAGGCACGATGAGCAGTGTGACTGCGGAGAGCTTCAAGCTTGCGGCCAGACAGAGCCCTAGGAACACGAGGATGAGCAGCAGGTTCTGCACGAACGTGGCCGCGTTGTTGATCGTGAGCTGTTTCACCAGCTCGACGTCGGTGACGATGCGGGCCAAGAGCTGTCCACCGGTGAGGCGGTGAATGGTTGCGATGGGAAGCTCGAGCACACGCGCGAACAGATCGCGGCGAAGCGCCTCGGTGGTCGCTTGCTCGACTTTGAGGAACGAAACCTTGCGGGCCACGTCCGATGCATTCTTCAAGAGCACGGCGATTAGGGTAAGCACACACAACCAGGCCAGCATTTCCAAAGGGGGCGCTTGATTCTCGATCGCGCGAAGCCCAGTCGACAGCGCCGCCTGCGCGTGATGCATGCGGTCCGAAAAACTGCCTGAAGCGGCCAGAGCCTCGCGGATTCCCGCCCCGGTGCGCCGCAATCCCTCCTGAACGTGGAGGTCCCCCGGGGAGGCGGTGTCCCTCCGCAGAAACACCTTCTCGATGATCGGCAAGGTGAGGGCGATCGAAAACCCGCTCAAGAGCGAGTTCACGACCATGAAGAAAAGGCCCGCCGCGACGGTGCGCCACTCGTGGCGCAGGTACGGCCGTAAACGATTGAGGGTCCACATCGGAGGAGAGATTAAGCCGGGCCGAACCCAAGGGCTAGTGGGGAGGGGTTTCCCCGGAACCGTGTCCGACTGGTAGTCTCGGCCCCTTGTCTCACCGTTCCCGCCTCTCCAGCATGACCCGGCCTGGAAACCAAATGGTCTGGCTCGTTGCCATGGGATCGCAGATCCCCGCGGTCCGCGCGCTTTGGAAGTACATCCCGGACGCGGAGTGGGCGCTCCGCCTCCTGATTCCCGCTCTCGCGGTTGTCGCGATCGCGTTCCTCCTTCGATGGCCAAACCGGTTGCCGCTCCAACGTGGCTGGATACTTCCCGCTCTCTTTCTCCTCATTCTGGCCGCTAACGCCCTTCTCTATCCGCGCGCCGATGCGTTGCAAGCCCAGGGCCGGGGGTCCAACCAGGATGACGCGATGAAGGGCGCCGTGCACGCTCTCGTTCACGGCAAGAACCCGTTCGAGACCGTCACCTACAACGGAGATCCTCCCAGCGCGGGACCGGGATGGGTTTTGCTCGCCACGCCGTTCGTGCTCGCGCACGCTTACGTGCTTCTTACCCCAGTGTGCGTGCTCGCGCTCGCCCTCGCACTTCGGCCGAGGGGAGCTTCCGGGACTGCGCCCCCGGTGTGCTTGCTCCTCCTCATGACCTCGCTCGCGTTCTGGGAACTCATGGTGGTGGGATCCGATTTTCTGGCCCTGGCCTCGGTCATTGCGCTCGCCGCGCTGGCTCTCCATGCGACCTCGCGACGGGGAGGATGGTTGTTCGGGGCGGCATGCGTCCTTTTCGGCATGGCGGTGACGGGGCGCTTCATGTTCGCCTACCTCGTTCCACTCGTGGCGTGGTTCCTCTGGAAACGAGACAAAGTCGCGAGCGCACGTTTTTTGATTCTGGCCGGCGGCACGATGCTCGCCTTGCATGTTGGCTTTTATCTCTGGAATCCGCACGCTTACACGCCGGCCTGGACGGTGACGAAAGGCGCACGCATGCAAGGAACCAGTCTCCTCGGCGTCGCGTTGATTATTTGCGCCCTCGCCGGAGGATGGTCGCTTGCCACCGTGCGACCTACGCGAGCGTCATGGCTTCTACGCATGTGGGTTGCCATGATCGTCCCCCTCGGTTTCCTGGCTCTTGGTGATCTCAGGGGTCGAGGATGGGATGTGGCGAGCTGGGAGGGGGCGAATTACCTGGCCTTGCCGATGCCAATTCTTGCCGCAGCGGCCGCTCTGGTGCGCGAAGACGAGGTCACGGCAGCACGATGAGCTTGCCGCTTCCGGTTTGGCGTCCCACCGAGAGACGGAACACGTACACGCCCTGGCCTACATGCCGGTTCGATTGGTCGGTGCGGTCCCAGGTGACGGCATGGGGACCGGGGGCTTCCTCTGCGGACACCAGCTCCCGCACTTTTCGCCCCGAGAGATCGTAGACCACGAGCCGCACCGGTGTGCTTGCGCCTTCGGGAACACGATAGCGCACGGTCGCCACGCTCCGGAACGGATTGGGTCCGGCGCTGAACAGCAAGTTGTGACCTCCGTCGGCCGGCACATCAAGGGCACTCGGGGGAAGGAACGAGTCGCCGAGTGCTCCGGTGAGCCGCGAGTTGCCCTTGAACATGGGCCAGGGCGCGCGCGTGGCATTCCAGGCCCACGGCGTGTCCCAGACGTAGATTTTTTGGTCGAGCGATTGCACCGCGATCTCGGTCAATCCATCACCGTCCAGGTCCCCCACCGCGGGGGCGTTTTCGATGCGATTCCCGGTGTGAATGGGGAACCCCGCGAGCGGTGCACCTTGTCCGTTGTAAGCGTGCAGCAACCCACTGCGATCGCCGATGAGAATGTCAATCGTGCCGTTGGCATCGAGATCCGCCAAAACCGGACTGGAACGCGTGACCGTGGGGATGGAGACGGACCCCAAGTTCACCGGGAACCCCGTGGGTTCGCTGCCGTTCATTCCGTTTAAGAGATGCAGAAAACCGTCTGAGCTTCCTATCGCCACATCGGGGGCGCCATCACCCGTGACATCCCCCAATGCGGGGGAGGAGTCCCAGTCTTCGCTGAGCGCGATCGCCTTTGGGAACCCGGAGGCCTCCGTCAAATCGGTGCGAAGCGCGTGCACGAACCCGTTCGAAGAACCGAATACGATCTCCATGCGGCCGTCTTTGTCGATATCGCCGATGGCTGGTCCAGTCGTGATATCTCCGCCGGCATTGAACGGAAATCCGGGATAAGTCGTTCCGTCGTGGCGATAGACGTAGAGCTTGCCGTCCCGCATGCCGGCGATCAGCTCGCGGTACGGATCGGCGTCGAGGTTGGCCACGCTCGGTGTCCCATAGCTATATAGCGAACCGGTGATCGCGAACACACCGTTCGTGGTTGCGTTGTTGTCACCGTTCTTGATTTCAACTCCGTTGGCATGCCAGCCGAATATGATCTTGCCCACGGTTGCGAACACTTCAGGTTTGCCGTCCGCATCCAGATCACCCAGGCATACCGAGCCGACCGGGTTCGCGGCCACGTTGATGCTGGGATAGTCGATCGTCTTCGGCCATCCGGGAAGCTCGTTTCCCAGGACGTCGACGACGTGCAGCTTGAGATCGTCCCAGCCGATCGCAGCAATCGCCACGCTGCCGTCACCCTTGACATCCCCCACCGCCGGCGTGCCCCAGAAGGTCGATCCGCTGTGGGTGATGGGGCCAAGCGTTTGCGCGTTTTGGTCGCCGTCATGAATGTCGGTGCCATCTGCGTTCAACGCGTGAATTTCCAGACCGCCGCCCAGCACGTCCAGATGGCCTTCGGCGTTCACGTCGGCCAGCGCAATGCCGCCTGGAGTGGGCGCGCCGGTATCGACCGGCCACCCCGCATGCAGGGGCAAGCCCGTGGTCAGCGAAATCGCGGCCGAGCGGGGCCCTTCGTTTCCCGAAGAATCCACCGCGGCGATCTTGTAGGTGTAACGCGTGAACGGAGGCAAGCCGTTGTCTTCATAAAGAGACGTGCGAAGCACCGTCCAGGGATTGACGCGCGTGAAGGGGCCGCTCGCGGTAGGGGCGCGATAGATCGCATAACCCCATAGATCGGGAGCGGACACCGGCGACCAGAGGAGCGTGATCGAGGACGGCGTCGACGTGCCGATCAACCCCCCCGGAACGGTGGGTGCGAACACATCGATCTTCTGAGACGCCACTTGCCCGTACGCATCCAGCACCACCAACGTGAGCGGATGCGGGCTGGTCAGATTGGTGAACTTGAGCCGGAAGGTGTCGCTGTGCGGGGTGACGCTCGCTCCCGAAGCCACGTTCCCGACCGTGATGACGGTGTCTGTCAGCACCACCGCGGGATCCGTGCTCCGAAGTCGCAACGAAGCCGATCGAAGGAGTCCCGCGCCTGCATTGCGCAACGTGGCCACGATGGCCAGATCCTCGTTCGCGTCGATGACGCCGTTGTTGTTTCCCGTTCCCACCGTGTCCCGCACCGACTGCGAGCGGTATTCGATCACCGGCGCATGTATCCAGAACACCACGTCCTCGATGAAGGGTCCGTTAGTGCCGTTCACCGTCAACGTGCCGTGCGCTTCATAACGATCCGGCGCGCTCCGGCTCACCCGAACCAACATGGGATCGGTTGCGGTCACCGTCGATCCAACGGCAACGTTGGCAAAAGCCGAGGCGGCGTCGAGCACGGTCACGTACGGATCCGAAACGGAAAGCGAGGCGTTCACGCCGCTCGCGGTGACGGTGCCTTGATTCTTAACCGCAAATCGCACCTCCGCCGTTTCTCCCGCGTCGAGCCGGCCATCGCCGTTCCCGTTCTGGGAGCCTGTCGTGCCGTCGGTCAAGGTTTGGGTCGAGGCGTAGAGATAGGCCTTTGACGTCGGCGTGACGACGGTTGCGCTGTCCAGGTGCGGGACGCAACCCGGCGCAGTCACGCCGATACAGAAGGGGCCGATGAGATCGGGGTGAAAGGGCACGATCGCTTGTCCAAAGACGTTCGTGTTGCCCTGCGCGTATTCATCACCATCCTTGAATAACGTCACCTTGGCGTTCTGAACCGGCTGCCCGTTTTGAAGCACGGTTACGGAGAAGGTCGGCGAACCCAACGTGTATCCCGTTGCGTGCGAGACGGTGAGCAGCTTGGGGACGGTGCCAATAAAGGGAATGCTGGGATCTCCCAAAAGAAGTAGAGAGAGCTGGGTCCATCGATGCGGGTTGTCGTCGATGGAGTAGGGGATGAAGGGCACGCGGCACAAGGAAAGCGCGGCGCCCAACTCCGGCGTGCCGCCCCGGAAGATCAAATGATAGAACTGTTCCTCGTACACGAACGCGGTGGTCGGATACTCCACCTCCGTGGCGCCGACCGAGGCGAATGCTCCCCCTCCTGGATTGAGCAGGAACTGCTCCGAGATGGAGTTGTAGTCGATGGCGCTGGACGTGCAGTCCATGGTGAAGAGCAGGAACTGTTCGGCCCCATTGCTCAACGAGGCCGCGTCGAGATTGCCCATCGTGTAGTGATTGAGGCCCAGCGATATCGTGTTGATGAAACCATGGGACACGATGTGCACGAGATGAAATCCCGCGCTCATCGAATCCAGCACGGCCGCTTTCTGCTCCGGGAGCGAACCGGGCCAGGCGGTGTAGTTTTCATACATCCGCACTTTGCGCATGGTCGCGGGAAGTGAATCGGCCGCGCTTTGCGCGAGGGTCGCACCGTCCAATCCCAGCGATTGTCCGGGCTCCCAATTGTCCGGAAACAGAACCTCGGCCAGAATCAGCGCGTCTTTTTGGTAGCCGAGGGGCGGGTTCTGCAAATAGCCGAGTGTTTTGTCGACCAGGATCTTGGCTTCTGCGCTGGTCTGAGACGGTAGACGGCCCACCCAAACGTCCGGGTACAGGTCGACGTTGTCGACGATCTTGCCAAACGGATCGCCTTCACCGAACGTCGAATCGCCGTCCGCGTTCCAGTTGCGGTCGAGATCGACATAGTACAGGTCCGTCGACATTTGCTCGTTGGCAAAGCCGGCGCTGTAGCTGTGTCGAATGGGAATTTGATCGACGTCGCCGCCCAGGAGAATCCACGCAGTTCCCCACTTCGAAACCGCATCCTTGATGAAGTTGCGAATCGTTTCCGCGCGATCAGCGCCGTGAGGATAGTTGGCCTCGATCCAGGTTACGTTCCGAACCACGGTCATGAGGCCGGTCTGGGTGTGGAAGCTGGCCAGCCGCTGATACTCCGCTTCCTGACCCGCGGGCGTGATGATGACCATGTCCACCGGGCTGCCATCGACGGTTGGCCGGAATCCCGGGGCGAAGGGACCGGTGGGGAGCGTTTTGGGGGCTAGCAGCGTGCGGTTCGCGGCCGGCGAGCCGACCAGTTGGGTGAACGCAGCATCGAACGTGCGGCTGCCTTCCGGACTTTCCCGCTGCAACGTGAGATCGTCCATCGAGGGCATGACGTCTTCCAGATCGACGGTCACGCGAAACCGCGTGGCCAGTCGCAACGCGCCGGTGTTTGCGTCCCACGCAACCGGACTCACCACCACCGCGGCCAACGACGTCCCGCGCATGCGCCCGGTGTGCACACTCATCACCGGGGATGGGGGGAACCAACCGTGGGCGACTACGGTCGGAGACGAGGCGAGGGGCGCATCCTGTCCTTTTACTTGAGCGATCACCGCCGGAATGCGGTGCGTTCCGGGGACGCTTTGCCAATCCAACACGTCCACGTGCGCGCCAATCGCCCGCGTGCCGGAGGGAAGCTCCACGTGCACGGGAAAAGTGGGAAGATCGGGGGACCCGGGGCCGAAGCTGCCGTGAGCACCCCCAGCGAGGTCCACTCGCGACCAGCCGGAGACGTCGGTCACCTGAAGGCTTCCGGGATCGAGGGCGATATCACGGATCATTGAGCGAGCCGGTTGGGGATCCGAACCGGAGAGTCCGGCAGTGAGGCAAGTGCCTGCCACCATGAGCCATAACGGCAGTCGGCGCACGTTCCTCGCGAAGGGGAATCGGTGTTCCGGCGAAGGATTGAGGGATGGGCGTTTGGGCTCTTGCCGCAACCTGAGGTGCATGAAGTTGGACGATTGTCCCATAAAGTCCTGCGCCAGAATCCATTTTTTACGGGTTCTCTCATTCTGACGGTTTTAGCGCCAGGCGGTTGCGCCGGCCGCCAGTCGGCCTGCTAGAATCCACTCCCTTTACTGGAGGTTTCATGGCAGAACGTAAGAAGGAAATCCGGCGCCGCCGCAAACGCCGCAAAGAACGGGTGAAGTCTAAGGTTCGCGAACAAATCGCACTGAAAAAAGGCCGCAAGAAATAACGCGTCTGTAGTAATCCCCGTCCTCCTGTCCAGAACGGGAGAACATCGTGGAAGCATTGAAGACGGGGACGCCGCTCGCCGGGGGCGGCGATCAAGTTCCCATTCCCTTTCGTTTGGAGCTTTCGGTTTCCCCCGAAAGCGGCAGCCACGTGCTGGAACGTGGGGATGGTGCCGTTCTGTCCGACCTGGAGCTCCTGATCCTCTTGCTCGGCGACTCCGGGCGCGGCCGGATTCGGCCGCGTGTGGATGCGCTTTTGGGGCCGGGTGGCATTCGGGAGCTGGCGCATTCGGGCCCCCCGATCTGGTGGCGGCGACTGCCCGCCCGGGCTCGCGTGCGGTTGGCGGCCGCTCTCGAATTGGGCCGGCGTTTGGATCTGGCCGACGGCACGCAAGCGGCGTTGATCCAGGGTCCCGCGGACGTGTTCGAGCTCACCGCCGATCTGCGCCGGCTTCGCCGCGAGCATTTCATTGGCCTATATCTCAACACCCGAAACCGCCTGCTCGTCCGCGAGACGATTTCCATCGGCAGCTTGAACGCGTCCATCGTGCATCCGCGCGAGGTGTTCGAGCCCGCGCTCCGTCAAGGCGCGGCCAGCTTGATCGTCGTGCACAACCATCCTTCGGGAGAAACGGATCCGTCCGAAGACGATCTCGCCATCACGCGGCGGCTCACCGAAGCGGGAGAGATTCTGGGGGTTCCACTCCTCGATCACGTGATCGTGGGTGGGAACGGCTACACGAGCCTCAAGGAGAATCAGGCGCTGTCCTAACGTGCTAAAATCGGTCGCCTTTCCTCATCCATCCCAATGCGGGGCTCAAGGTGATCGACCGCAATACCCATCTCGATTTGGACCGGCTCGACCGGATTTTGGGCGCGCTCCGCGGCCGGCCCATCCTCGTGATCGGGGATGTCATGTTGGACCGTTACCTGTGGGGGAACGTAGCCCGCATTTCCCCCGAGGCACCGGTTCCGGTGGTGGATGTGGAGCGCGAAACCATGCGTCTGGGCGGAGCGGCCAACGTGTGCAACAACGTGCGAAGCCTGGGCGCGTCGCCGCGATTGTTGACCGTGGTGGGGGACGATGACGTAGGCGAGCGCCTGCGTGCCGAAATGAAATCGGCCGGGTTGCCCACGAACTGCATGATCAAAGACCGTGAGCGCCGCACCACCCAAAAAACGCGCGTGGTCGCGCGCGGCCAGCATCTCGTCCGCGCGGACGAAGAAGATCGTAGCGAACTGAGCGGTGCGGTTCGCGAAGCTCTCGTCAAGGAATTGCCGTCCTGCCTGGATGGAGCGGCCGCAATCATCATTTCGGATTACGGAAAGGGCGTGGTCACCCAGGCGTTTCTGGAAACGCTTCTGGCCGAGGCCAGGCGTTGCGATCTACCGGTTTCGGTGGACCCCAAGGACACGCACTTCTTTTCTTATCACGGCGTCAACGTGATCACTCCCAACCAGCACGAGGCGGCCGAAGTGCTGGGCTACAAGCTCCGCGATGACGCGTCGGTGAGCCGAGCGGGCTCGGAGCTCTTGTCGCGGCTTGGCGCGCGTTCGGTTCTCATCACCCGCGGCGAAAAGGGAATGAGCCTGTTCGAGACGGACGGACGCCGCACCGATTTTCCGGTGACCGCGCGGTCCGTCTATGACGTCACCGGGGCGGGTGACACCGTAGTGAGCGCATTTACTGCGGCCGAAGTCGGAGGCGCCAGTGCGCGCGAGGCCGCGCTCGTGGCCACGCACGCCGCGGGTTTGGTGGTGGGGGAATTAGGCACCGCGGTTCCCAATATCGAGGCGCTCCGACGCTCCTTCCAGGATGGAGGCGCGGCGTGGGGCGCGTGATCGATCGCACCGAAGCCATGCGTTTGGCCGCGGAGCTCAAACAGGAGGGCAAGACCCTCGTGTTTACCAATGGCTGCTTCGACATGCTGCATCGCGGTCATGTCGATTTGCTCGCCGCGGCGCGCCAGCTAGGCGACGTGCTGGCGGTGGGCATCAATGCCGATGCATCGGTGGCGCGACTCAAAGGGCCGGACCGTCCCTGGATGGGTCAAGACGATCGCGCGGCGCTGCTGGCCGCGTTAGCGGCGGTGGATTGGGTCATCGTGTTCTCGGAGGACACTCCCACGGAACTCATTCGAGAGCTGCATCCACAAGTGCTGGTGAAAGGCGGCGACTACCGGGCTGAAGACGTGGTGGGCGCCGATACGGTGACGGCCGATGGCGGACGCGTGGTCATCGTTCCGCTCACCCCTGATCGTTCGAGCACAAGCTTGCGCCGGCGCATGAGTGCGTCGGTGGATACGTCTTCAGGAGGTAGGCGCGCGTGACCACGAGTGACAACAAGATCATCATCCTGGGCGCGGGAGGCCGAGACTTTCACAATTTCAACGTGCTCTATCGGGATCGTCCGGGAACGAACGTGGTGGCATTCACCGCCACCCAAATTCCGCACATTGCGAATCGTTCCTATCCCGCATCGCTCGCCGGACCGCAGTATCCCAAGGGCATTCCCATCGTTCCCGAAGAAGATCTCGAACGACTCGTCGCCGAGCATGGCCCGGTGGAAGTAGTGTTCTCCTACAGCGACGTCAGTCACGAGTACATCGGGCACATGGCCGCGCGCGTGAACGCGCTCGGCTGCGACTTCACGCTGCTCGGAACGTCCACCATGCTCACCGCCAAGGTGCCGGTGGTTGCCGTCACCGCAGTGCGCACCGGGTGCGGAAAGAGCCAGACGACGCGCAAGGTGGCCAGACTGCTGACCGAGCGCGGCATTCGAACCGTAGCGGTGCGCCATCCCATGCCGTATGGCAACCTCGAACAACAAGGTGTGCAACGGTTCGCCACCCTGGAGGATCTGGATCGTTTCGACTGCACGATCGAAGAACGCGAGGAGTACGAGCCGCATCTTCGAAACGGTACGGTCGTGTTCGCGGGGGTCGATTACGGCCGGATCCTCGCCGAGGCGGAAAAAGAAGCGGAGGTGATCCTCTGGGACGGCGGCAACAACGATTTTTCGTTTTACCGGCCCGACCTCACCATCGTGGTCGTCGATCCCCATCGCCCCGGTCACGAAGTTCGCTATTATCCCGGGGAAACGAATTTGCGTCTGGCCGACGTGGTCGTGATCAACAAGGAGACCACGGCCACCTATCAGGGCATCGTCGAGGTGCAACACAATGTGCGCCGCGTGAATCCGCGGGCCAAGATCATCCATGCCGCGTCGCCGATCTTCGTCGACCGGCCGGAGGCGATCGACGGCAAGAAGGTGGTGGTGGTGGAGGACGGTCCCACGCTCACGCACGGTGAAATGAAATACGGGGCCGGGATGCTGGCCGCCGAACAGTTCGGCGCGGCGGAGATCTTGGATCCGCGACCTTGGGTGCGGGGCGAAATTGCGGAAACGTTTGCTAAATATCCCGGGATCGGTACCCTCGTTCCCGCGATGGGTTACGGCGAACGGCAAATGCGTGATCTCGAGGCGACATTGAATGCCATGCCGGTGGACGTGGTCGTGGTGGCTACACCCATCGATTTGGGTCGCATCTTGAAGCTCGACAAACCCGCCGTTCGCGTCACCTATGAGCTGGAAGAGATCGGCTCTCCCAAGCTCGGTGACATTCTGGACAGCTTTTTGTCTCGCTGGGGCAAGGGCGCGGCGCGCCGGGAGGTTTCCAGGGCGTGAACATTCACGAGTATCAAGCGAAAGAAGTGTTCGCCGGTTACGGCATTCCGGTGTTGCCCGGCAAAGTGGCCACTACTCCCGACGACGCCGCGCGCATTGCCGCGGAGCTGGGGGGCACGGTGGTGGTGAAGGCGCAAGTACACACCGGAGGGCGCGGGAAAGCCGGCGGCGTGAAGCTGGCCTCCGGACCCGAGGAAGCCCGCCGTCACGCGGAAGCCATCCTGGGTCTCGACATCAAGGGGCACACGGTGCAGAAAGTGCTCATCGTCCCCGCGGCCGAGATTGCCAAAGAGTACTACCTGGCCGTCACGCTCGATCGCGCGGCGAAACGCCCGGTGATCATTGCCAGCGCCTCGGGAGGGATGGACATCGAGGACGTGGCGCGGCGCACGCCGGAAAAGATCCATCGCTTTCATCTCGATGGGCCGGGCACGTTCCGGTCCTATCAAGCGCGACAAGTCGCGGCCAAGATCGAGCCGCGGCGCTCGGTCTTTCCCAAGATGGCGGCGATCCTGGAACGGCTCGTGGAATCGTACTGGGCAACCGACGCAAGCTTGGTCGAGATCAATCCGTTGGCGCTCACTCCGGGCGGTGACGTGCTTGCGCTCGACGCAAAGATTTCGATCGACGACAACGCGATGTATCGCCAGCCGCGGCTGGCTGCGTTTCGTGAGGACGAATCGGAGCATGCGCGCATGGCGCGCGAGATGGGGCTTTCGTACGTGCCGCTCGAAGGCACCATTGGCTGCGTAGTGAATGGCGCCGGGCTGGCCATGGCGACCATGGATCTCATCAAGCATTTCGGCGGCGAGCCGGCGAACTTCCTGGACATTGGTGGCAGCTCGAATCCCGAAAAAGTCACCACGGCGATGAAGATCATCCTCGCCGACCCGGAAGTGAAGGCGATCTTGTTCAACATCTTCGGCGGCATCACGCGCTGCGACGACGTGGC